>Ga0247807_10000020_pt1 | contig 352820 bp, 309 predicted proteins | sample UWRJL074202C1_FD_179931 | JGI IMG/M metagenome (GOLD analysis project Ga0247807, IMG submission 179931) | Plant litter microbial communities from Arlington Agricultural Research Station in Wisconsin, United States - UWRJ-L074-202C-1 | ecosystem: Environmental > Terrestrial > Plant litter >...
CGTAAAATCTACTTTTTCATGTATATTTGACATAAGCTTTAGTTTAGAGTATAAAATTATTTTTTTTATTGTAGCTTCTTTGACTACTTCTCTAACTAAAGCTTATTAATTACATGGATACTTTTTTGTTTTGCCCTGCGTCATCCCGAAATAAGGAATCCCGATTAATCGGGAAGGTATCTGTTAGTTCAATGCTATTATTTTACAGATTTCTCCTATCGTCGAAATGACGAAAAAACAAAAAAGATTGAAACGAGAGCGGGACTATAGTAACCGACAAGCACTACCTTCCATTTTCAAATAGATAAAAGATTGTGTTGATCAGCATTGGTTATCAGCGTTTTAAAGCTTCCTCCTCGCCTTTTCTTTACTTATTAAGCCTAATTCTCTTCCGGTTTGCCCAGCCACAGAGGTATTTTCTTGTGCTCGCCTGAACAAATATGGCATTACCGCTTTAATTGGCCCATAAGGAACATATTTTGCTACATTATAACCAGCATCAGATAAATTAAAACTCAAGTTATCGCTCATGCCCAAAAGTTGCGCAAAATAAATATGCGGATGGTTGTGCGGAATATTTTTTTCGTCAATTAAATAAGTTAATAAACGAGAACTTTCTTCGTTATGCGTACCACACACGATTGCAATTTGATCGATATGTTGAATACAAAACCTTAAACTTTCATCGTAATCTTTATCAGTGCTTTCTTTGTCTGGCTGTATTGGAGATGGATAACCCATTTCGGCAGCACGTTTGCGCTCTTTTTCCATGTAAGCACCACGCACCATTTTCACGCCCAAAATAAAGCCAGTTTCTTTGGCTATCAGATAATCAGCTTTTAAATCTGCTAATTTATCATGGCGATACATTTGGTAGGTATTGTAAACGATGATTCCTTTTTTATTGAATTTGGTCATCATTTCTAATGCCAGCTCATCAATTGTATCTTGTACCCAACTATCCTCTGCATCTATCATTACAGGTACTTTTTTATCAAACGCAGCCTGACATATTTTTAAACAACGAGCTTTTACTCTTGCAAATTCTTCAGTTTCTTTAACAGATAGTCCTTGTTTGGCATCTAGCTTTTCTAACAACGCAAAGCGACCAATGCCTGTAATTTTAAAAACCGTAATCGGCACTCTTGGATCGCCATCTGCCCTATTAATAGTTCTAATGATCTCTTCGCAGGTAAAATCGAAAACTTCTTCTTCATCTTCACCCTCTACAGAATAATCTAAAATAGTACCTACTTTACCTAAACTCAATTGTTCAATGGTATGCTCACAGTCTGCAATGGTTTCACCACCGCAAAATTGTTTAAAAATAGTAGCCTTAATTGCACCTTTAATCGGAAAGCCAACATTTAACAAAAAATTAGTAATCGGCGGACCCACATTAGTTAAAAAGTTACTGCTAATAATTTTAAATAGCCAATAAGCTTGATTTAACTCTGCATTAGATTTATTGCGGAAAGCGATTTCTGTATTGTCAAAATTGATATTTTTTCTGGGAGATTGTTCCATTTTGGTGTATTGGTTAGTCAGAAGAGTGCAAAAATATAAATTACAACGGTTGTTAAGGTAAAACACTTTATAAATAATTGTAAATTTGTAGCCACAATGATAAAATTCAAACTTGAAGGCGAATTTATTCCGCTAATTGCACTCTTAAAAGCAACCGACTTGGTACAAAGTGGTGGCGAAGCTCAAATCGTGGTAGAAGACGGTTTGGTTAAATACAATGGCGAAGTAGATTATAGAAAACGCTTAAAGGTTCGCGTTGGCGATAAAATCGATTTTATGGGACAAATAGTTGAAGTAATCTAATGAAACCTATTCAAAACGCCGATCATTTTATCCATTTCGAAAGCGGATTAGCACCTTTGAAAGAGCTGCTTGACCAAAATAAATACAGCAAAGTTTTTGTTTTTGCTGATACCAATACGGCGGAACATTGTCTGCCAATTTTCAGGTCATTATTAGATGACTTAGAAGATTTCGATATCATTGAAACCGATCCAGGAGAAGAAAACAAAAACATTGATTTTTGCATTGGCATTTGGAAAACACTGCTAGATTTTGGCGCAGATCGTAAATGTTTAATGATTAATTTAGGTGGTGGTGTAATTACTGATATGGGTGGTTTTGTAGCCTCAACCTATAAAAGGGGTATAGATTTCATTAATATTCCAACTACCCTACTTTCTCAGGTTGATGCTTCTGTTGGCGGTAAAACCGGAATTGATATCGATAATGTAAAAAACATGGTCGGCACATTTTCATTACCACAAGCTGTTTTTATTGAGAATGTTTTCTTAAATACGCTTTCCAAAAGAGAATTGTTATCTGGCTTTGCCGAAATGATTAAACATGGTTTAATTGCCGATGCTGCATATTACGAGCGATTAAAAACGACCGATTATCAAAAATTGGTTCCAGAAGAAATTTACCGTTCTATTGAAATTAAAAATGAGGTTGTAACCGAAGATCCTTTAGAAAAAGGTTTACGAAAAATCTTAAACTTTGGTCATACCATTGGCCATGCGGTAGAAAGTTATGCGTTAAGCAACAGCAAAAAACCTTTAACACACGGCGAAGCAATTGCCATTGGCATGGTTTGTGAAGCCTTTTTATCATCAAAATATTGCAATCTAACCGAAGAAGAACATGCTGATATCAGCAAATACATCCTTTCTATTTATCCTAAATATGATATTAAAGAAAAGAGTTTTGCTACGCTTATTGAACTAATGCAAAGCGATAAAAAGAATGAAGATGGAAACATCATGTTCTCTTTATTAGAAAAAATTGGAAAGTGCACGTTTAACTGCCGTGTTACCAATGCAGATATTTTAAGCAGTTTCGATTATTACAATAGTTTATAAAATGAAATTTACTGGGAGCGATATTTCTGTAGGTGGGTTATTTGGTTTCGTTATTCTTTTAACCTTGGTCGAAATGTACATCAGTTATGTACACGATAAGAAAATTTACAATAAAAGAGATACATGGACCAATATTTATTTGATGACCGTTGCAGTGGTTATCAATTTAGGCATGAAAACTGCCACTTTCTTTTTATTGGAATATTGTTATCAATTTAGGTTATTTCAAATTTCTAATTTTTGGTTGTATTGGATTGTTTTAATCCTTGCTCAAGATTTTTTATATTGGTTTTTGCATACCGTTGGGCATTATGTACGCTTTTTCTGGGCAATGCATGTTACCCACCATTCGTCAGAGCATTTTAACTTAACAACAGGTTTCCGTTCTACAGTTTTCGAACCTTTATATCGCGTTTTCTTCTACTTGCCTTTGGCATTTATGGGTTTTACCGCTTTAGATATTCTTTTCGCTTACTTGGTAACTCAAATTTATGGCAATTTGGTGCATACACAAGCCATTGCTAAAATGCCAGCTTGGTTTGAGTATATTTTCGTAACACCATCACATCACCGTGTTCATCATGCCAGTAATGTTCGTTATTTAGATAAAAACATGGGTATGGTTCTAATTCTTTGGGACAGGTGGTTTGGTACTTTTCAGGAAGAATTACCAGAAGATACCATTAAATACGGTTTAACTACACAGCCAAAAGATACCGGACCAGTGAATATTATTTTCCATGAGTTTATTGCTTTAAAAAACGACGTTAAAAAAGCACCGACCTTTATGGATAAGGTAAAATATATCTTTAATCCACCTGGATGGAGCCATGATGGCAGCACTAAAGTTGCCAAGATTATGCAACAAGAATTATTGGAGCAAGAAAAATTAACTCACAAGATTACGCAATCAGATCAGTTTTTGAAGCAAGCTTAATAATTTTTTGCTTAAAAAATACCTAGCATTTTTTAAGCAAAATTATTAAAATTCTACTCGGCCATCCAAAGAAATAGAGTATCATTGGATAGCCAAGTATTTATTTTTATTATTTAGGTAGTGTTACCACCAAAGGCTTAGAAGTACTTAAACCATTTGGAACATTAAATCTCCATTTTTCGTTTCCAGTAGCAGCATCAAATGCATAAATATGCCTTGTACCTCCCCCTCCCACATATACCACACCATCAGCAACAGTAGGGCTTGCCGAATTTGGTAAAATCTCCTTTTCCCAAACACTCTCACCAGTTTTTGCGTCTATTGCGTGTATTTTTCCGTCATCGTCAGTTATATATAATTTTCCATTAGCTATAAAAGGACTTGAAGTTATTCCAGAATTTTTAAGTTTCTCCCAAACAAGTTTACCTGTTTTCGCATCTACAGCATATAGTGCGCCTTTATTTTCAAATGATGAATTATACCCTCCGCCCACATACACTACGCCGTTTGAAACAGTAGGACTTGATTTTTCTAACGAAATACCATTGGTGGAGTATTTCCAAATAAGTTCACCAGATGTATTTACCGCATATAAATTCCCACTCCTGTTTCCAATATATATTACATCATTTATTAGTACAGGATCTGATTGATTTATTACTCCAAAAGTGTCAAATTGCCATTTTAATTTGCCACTTGCAGCCTCTAAAGCATATAAATTCCCATCTGAACTACCAAAATAAACCACATTATTAGCAATAACAGGACTAGCACTAATATTACCCTGGGTAAGAAACTTCCATTTAACATCTCCTGTGTTTGCATTCAAAGCATACATATAGTCATCATTAGTACCTACATAAACACTTCCATTGGCATACACTACGTCAGATTCAATACCATCTCCGGCCCCGTTGGCAATATTTTTTTTCCATTTAATTCTTCCATTTGTAGCATCAAAAGCATAAACAAAATTATCTATACCTCCAACATACACGGTTCCCTCATGATGAGTTGCATTTGAATAAACAAACCCAGCCTGACCTTCATACTTCCAAATTAATTTACCTGTTAAGCCATTTAGCGCGTAAAAGTTCTTATCATTACTCCCAATATAAATAGTAGATTTTTTATCTAACAATTCATTTCTGTCCTTTTTACAAGAACTTACCAGTGCAAAATAAATTAACATTAGGTAAATAAAATAATTTTTTTTTGTGTGTTTCATTTTTAATGTGTTTGTGTGTTTTAAGATATATCATAAATATAGTATATTGAACTAAAGAATCATATAAATTCATATCTAAATTTGCATAAAAGGTTATCAATTAATAATTTTTTAAAAGAAAATTTCACAAAAACTAAAATTATTTTCATTTAGCTATTGACAAATTAAATTCGGAAGTGTACATTTGACACCAAGAAATAAAAAAAATGCAATTAACAAACACATATTACTTTGGTTACTTTTACTATTTTAGTAAGAGCCGGGGCTAGTATGCAAAAAGATAGATAAAAATATTAAATGTATATAAAAAGTCCCGGCCTAAAGCCGGGACTTTTTTTGTTTAACGCTAACGCAAAAATGAAAACAAAAAGTCCAAGAGTAGCCATACAAGGTATTAAAGCATCATTCCATGAAGAAGCTGCATTCAAATTTTTCGGTAGGGATATCGAAACCATCGAATGTACTTCGTTTAAACAGACCTGCGAAGTTTTAGAAAGCGACAAAGCAGATTTCGTAATCATGGCGATTGAGAATTCTATTGCTGGTAGCTTATTACCAAACTATACTTTAATTAGAGATTACAATTTTGCGGTTCATGGCGAAGTATACTTACCTATTCAATTGCATTTAATGGCTTTGCCAGGTGTAAAATTTGAGGATATCAAAATTGCAACCTCACACCCTATCGCTATTAGACAATGTGTAGATTTTTTTGATGATTATCCTAGCATCCAAGTAATTGAAAGTAGCGATACTGCTGCTTGTGCCAAAAAAATCCGCGACGAACAATTAACTGATACGGTTGCGATTGCCAATACTTTAGCGGCTGAGTTATACGGATTAAATATAATTGAACGTAGAATAGAGTCTAACAAGAAAAACTACACTCGTTTTTTAATTTTAAAGAAAGACAAAAACGAAGACAGCAAAAAAATCAATAAAGCATCTATCTGTTTCCAAGTTGGTAATCATGTTGGTGCATTATCTAAAGTATTAAACATCTTCGCCGAGCTTAATGTAAACTTAACCAAAATACAATCTATGCCTGTTTTAGGAAAAAGAAACGAATATTACTTTTATGTAGATATGGAATGGAAAGACATGGAAAATTATGACACTGCCATTAGAAAGGCTCTAAAATATACCGTGAACTTTAACATCATGGGCGAATACGAAAAGAACGATAAGGTTTAAGTGATGGAATAGGTAAAATGGAAAATGGCAGATGGAATTAAAAATCTGTGATATTCTTTAACCTCTGATCATACGTAACGAGAAAAATATAAATAATTAAAATACTTACTTACAAATCCCAATAAAATGAAATTAGAACTTAATATCCAGCCATTAAATACCTGGATCAACATCAAAAACGAACCCTTATTGATCTCTGGACCATGTAGTGCAGAAACTGAAGATCAATTATTATCTACTGCTCATTTATTAAAAGCAACTGGAAAAGTTAGCGTTTTAAGAGCTGGAATCTGGAAACCACGTACGCGTCCAGGAGAATTTGAAGGTATTGGAAGCATTGGTTTAGAATGGCTAAAACGTGCTAAAGCAGAAACTGGTTTACCTACAGCAGTAGAGGTAGCAAATGCAAAACACGTAGAAGAAGCCTTAGCAGCCGGAGTTGATATCCTTTGGATTGGTGCACGTTCTACTGTAAACCCTTTTACAGTACAAGAAATTGCTGATGCTTTACAAGGAGTTGACATCCCAGTATTGGTAAAAAACCCAGTAAACCCAGATTTACAATTGTGGATTGGTGCTTTAGAGCGTATCAACAAAGCTGGCATTACTAAGTTAGGAGCTATACATCGTGGTTTTTCTTCATTCGAAAAAAGTGCTTTCCGTAACGAACCAATGTGGGAACTGGCTATTCAATTGAAAACTTTATGTCCAGAATTACCAATCATCAACGATCCAAGTCACATTTGCGGTAACCGTGAATTAATTCCTTACATCTCGCAAAAAGCATTGGATTTAGATATGCAAGGTTTAATGATAGAGTCTCACTTAGATCCTTCGGTTGCGTGGACAGATGCTAAACAACAAGTTACACCAGCGGCTTTAGCAGAAATGGTAAGCAAATTCTCTTTACGTAAACCAGAATCTAAAAACGAAGAATTTGCAGATAAACTAGCTGATTTGAGAAAAGAAATCGATAAAATAGATGATTTAGTGCTTCAGAAATTAGCTGAACGTATGAGCATCACACAAAAAATTGGTGAGTTTAAAAGAGACAACAAAGTAACCATTTTGCAGGTTAACCGTTGGGATGAAATTATGCAAAAACGTACTTCATTTGCTAAAGCTTTAAAATTAGATGTAAACTTTACAGAGAAATTCTTAGAATTAGTTCACGGAGAATCTATTCGCCGCCAAACTGAAATTATGAATGCTGGTAAAGTTGAAGCAGGAATTGCAGCTGAAGCGCATGCTGAAGTGAAGTAAATGGTTCATTAGTTCATTTGTTCATTGCCATTTGCTTTAAACGTTTCGAACTAATCAGCAAAAAATAAGAAAATAAATAGTTTAGGTTAACTATTCATGGTGGTTCCGCCTAATGAACTTGTGAACCAATGAACAATTGAACTATAAAAACATGTCTAAAAACGTATTGCTTTCTTTTAAAGGAAACAAACAGATTGATACCGAAATAAAGTTAACAGGCTCTAAAAGCGAATGTAATAGAGCTTTAATTATCAGTGCTTTAAGCAAAGGAGCTGTGAGTGTAGAAAACTTATCAGTTGCTGCAGATACGGTTACGCTTAACAAAGTGCTGAATGAGTTGAAAGAAAAGAGTTTGGAGTTTGGAAATAACCCTCAACCCTCAACCCTCAACCCTCAACCTGTAGATATCGGTCCAGCAGGTACTGCAATGCGATTTTTAACAGCTTTTTTAGCCATACAGGACGGTAAATTTTTATTAACCGGTACTGAAAGAATGAAACAAAGGCCTATTGGGATTTTGGCCGAAGCTTTAAAAAGCATTGGAGGGAATATTTCTTACGCAGAAAACGAAGGCTTCCCTCCTTTGCAAATTCTTGGCCCTTTTAAACAAACAGCCAAAGAAGTAAAAATTAAAGGTGACATCAGTAGTCAGTATATTTCTGCTTTGCTAATGATTGCCCCTTCGCTCCCTTTAGGGTTAACTTTAGAAATTGAAGGTGAATTAACCTCTAAACCCTATGTAGAAATGACTTTAGCCATGCTAGAGCAAGTTGGTATCAGAAATGAGTGGAATGAAAATACCATCACCATCGAGCCGCAAAATTTTAACACTGCTAAACTATACGTAGAACCAGATTGGAGCGCTGCTTCTTATTGGTACTCAATTGCAGCATTGGCTGATGAAGCATCGATTTTCTTGCCAGGATTAAATGGCTATAGTTTACAAGGCGATAGTAAAATCACCGAGATTATGGCAAATTTTGGAATTACCTCTCAATTTAAAAATGGAGGAGTTTTCCTCAAAAAAGAGCCTAAGAAAGTAGAAAGAAAAATATTCGATCTCAAAGAATGTCCAGATTTAGCGCAGACTATTGTGGTTATTTGTGCAGCTTTAGGTCATGATGCTACATTTACCGGTCTAGAAACTTTAAAGATTAAAGAAACTGACCGCGTTTTAGCTTTACAAACTGAATTGGCTAAAATCGGTGTAAAATTTATTGAGAAGAACTTTAGTTATAAGTTAGACTGTTCAGGATTACATTTCCCAGAAAAAATTACCATTAGTACTTACGAAGACCATAGAATGGCGATGGCTTTTGCACCTTTAGCTTTAAAAATTAACGAAGTAGAAATTGAAGAAAAACAAGTGGTAGAGAAATCTTATCCTTACTTTTGGGATGATTTGGAGAAGGCAGGGTTTAGTATTGCGTAGTGCGATGTGTGTATAGAGACAAAGAGTATACGCACTTTAGGACAAACAAATGCAACTAAATTTATCTTGAAAAAATTATTAATAAAATATCACTAAGTACAGTATCGCTATACGCAATACTCCATACGCAATACTCATAAACATGGCAGGCAACACATTCGGTAAATTATTTAAAATCACAACCTTTGGCGAATCTCATGGGGTGGCAATTGGTGTTATCATTGATGGTTGTCCGGCTGGATTAACAATAGATATCGATTTTATACAATCAGAATTAGATAAACGTAAACCTGGTCAATCTAAAATCACTACTCAACGTAAGGAAAGTGATGTGGTTCAGATTTTATCCGGAACTTTTGAAGGAAAAAGTACAGGAACACCCATCAGTTTGTTAATCCCGAATGAAGATCAACGTTCTAAAGATTATGGTCACAATGTGGATGTTTATCGCCCTTCTCATGCAGATTATACCTATGATGCCAAATATGGAATCCGCGATCATAGAGGTGGCGGACGCTCATCAGCTCGAGAAACTGCTGCTCGTGTAGCATCAGGCGCAATTGCTAAATTGTTATTGAAAGAATATGGCATCGAAATTTTTGCTCATGTAACTGCCGTTGGGCAAATAAATGCACCAAATTTCAACTCAAATAACCTTACCGAAGCTTTAGCCATCAGAGAAGAAAATATTGTACGATGTGCAGATCCTGCAACTGCAAACCAAATGATAGATTTTATTGATTCTGTTAGAAAAGATGGTGATACTGTTGGCGGAAAAATAAGTTGCATTATTAAAAATTGCCCAGTTGGATTAGGCGAACCTGTATTTGATAAACTACATGCAGATTTAGGCAAAGCGATGTTAAGCATTAATGCTGTTCATGGATTTGAATATGGCTCTGGCTTTGCCGGTAGCGAAATGAGAGGTTCTGAACACAACGATGTGTTTTTAGCTGGAGACAAACCAAAAACTTTAACCAATTATTCAGGTGGTATTCAAGGTGGCATTAGCAATGGAATGGATATTACTTTCATTACTGCTTTTAAGCCTGTAGCTACGATTATGCACAATCAGCAAACGATAAATGCAGCGGGCGTAGCTGCAGAAATTAAAGGTAAAGGTCGCCACGATCCTTGTGTTGTACCAAGAGCCGTAATCATTGTAGAAACAATGGCTGCTTTGGTATTGGCAGACCATTTACTAAGACAAAGAAGTAATAGATTATAAGTGATGAAATATCTAGTTTTATTATTTATTTGCATCAGCTCCGCTACTTTTGCACAGAGCTATAAAGATGAAATTGCTAAACACAGAGAAGAATACAAAGCAGATTTCATTAAAGAAAGCCGTTCTCCGCTAAGAGAAGTTGATTTTAAGGATCTACATTTTTTTGACGCTGATAGCACATTCAATATTGTAGGAAAGGTTAAGGTCTTAAAAAATGAGAAGGTATTTAAAATGCCTACTTACGATGGTACGAGCAAAGAATTTATCCGCTATGCGAAAGTATTTTTTAAAATTGATGGCAAAAATTTAGAATTAACTCTTTATAGAAACATTGGTTTAATGATAAATCCAGCGTATAGAAATTTATTGTTTTTACCATTTACAGATCTAACCAACAATAAAACCACTTATGGAGGTGGAAGATATATCGATTTAGATCTCAACGATATCAAGAACAAACAACTGGTTATCGATTTTAATAAAGCTTACAATCCATATTGTGCTTATAGCGATGGCTATCGTTGCCCTGTTCCGCCAGAAGAAAATGATTTGGCTATTGCTATTTTGGCGGGAGAAAAATTGTACACCGGAGAAAAAAAGCATAAACAATAATGCTAATACTAACTTAGCTTTAATAATGAATTTGTTAGCTCTCTTTAAAAAAACCAATTCCGGCAATAACAATAGTATACCGGCTATCCATATATCATTAAAATACTGTCATTCCATATAGTTTAGAATGCAATTGCAGAACAAATGGAAATTTAACTGCCTTTTGCTACTAAAATAAATCGGGAAACTTAGCGGAATTTGCTTCGTTCATCATGGCGTAAACAGCTTCAATAACATCATCCACAGAAGGCTTGCTAAAATAATCACCATCAGAACCATAAGGTGGACGATGTGCTTTAGCTGATAATGTCTTTGGTTGCGCATCCAATAAATAATATCCTTTTTGCTCTTCTAAAATTTGTTGCAAAATAAATGCACTTGCACCACCCGGAACGTCCTCATCTACAATTAATAGTTTATTTGTTTTTTGAAGCGATTGTTTGCATAAGTGGTTAATGTCAAATGGTAAAAGTGTCTGAGGATCAATTATTTCTATATGTATACCTAAATTTTCTAGTTCTTCTGCTGCCTCTTCTACAATTCTTAAAGTAGCACCGTAAGTCACCACAGTAACATCAAAACCTTCTCTAATTGTTTCTGCTTTTCCTAAAGGTACTGTAAATTCTCCTACGTTATCAGGTAGTTTCTCTTTTAGGCGATAGCCATTTAAACATTCTATTAGCAAAGCAGGTTCATCAGATCTAAATAAGGTATTGTACATTCCAGCAGCTTGCGTCATATTTCTAGGTACACAAATATGTAAACCTCTTAGTGAGCCTAAAATCATACCCATTGGCGAACCAGAATGCCAAACTCCTTCTAAACGATGACCACGAGTACGAATAATTACTGGAGCTTTCTGACCAGCCTTAGTTCTATAAGATAAACTAGCTAAATCGTCACTTAATATATTTAATGCAAACAACAAATAATCAAGATATTGTATCTCTGCAATTGGTTTTAAACCACGCATAGCCAAACCTATACCTTGGCCAACTATTGTCATTTCTCTAATGCCTGTATCCGTTACTCTTAACTCTCCATACTTCGTTTGCAGGCCGGCAAAACCTTGGTTAACATCACCTATATTTCCTAAATCTTCTCCAAAAGCAACCAAACGCTGGTCTCTTGCAAAATTAGAATCGAAACAAGCATTCAACAACTCTCTACCATCTATCATTTTACTGTTTTCACTGTATGCTGCATCGACAATATTTACTAAAAATGGACTTTCCTTACCATCAGTAAATAGTTTAGAACTATATCTTTCTTCATTAACTTCTGCATTTTTTAAATACCATTGCACCAAAACATCACGTTGTGTAGAAGGCATATTGATACTTTGTCTAATGGCTTTTCTAGCAGCCGATATTACTTCTCTTCTTAAAGCATCTGACGTATATGCCAGTTGAGCTGCTATTTTAGTTAATGTGGAGTTTCCATTTGCAAAAGCATTAATCATCTTTACCACTTCGCTTTGCTCTTGTTTAATACTATCTAAAAACTCGTTCCAAGCTTCTTTTTGTACACTACGAACAAATAATTTGGCTTCTTCTTCAATTTTCACCAATTCCTCATCTGTCGCAATTGCAGATTCAATCATCCATTTGCGCATTTGCAAAATACAATCATGCTCTTTTTCCCAATCTAAGCGATCTTTGAGTTTATAACGTTCGTGAGAACCAGATGTAGAATGGCCTTGAGGTTGCGTAACTTCAGTAACGTGTATTAAAACAGGTACATGTTCTGTTCTACAAACATCAATTGCTCTTTGGTAGGTTTCGCATAAAGCCGGATAATCCCACCCTCTAACTTTGAATATTTCATAACCATTTGTACCTTCTTCTCTCTGAAATCCTTTTAAAATCTCCGAAATGTCTTCTTTTGTAGTTTGAAATTTTGCAGGTACAGAAATACCATAACCATCATCCCAAACAGAAATAGCCATAGGTACTTGGAGTACACCTGCTGCATTAATAGCTTCAAAAAAGACACCTTCTGAAGTTGATGCATTTCCGATTGTACCAAAAGCAACTTCATTGCCTTTTAATGAGAAATTCTTTAAATAATCTAATTCAGGATTTTGCCTAAATAACTTGGAAGCATAGGCTAAACCAACCAAACGAGCCATTTGTCCACCAGTTGGTGCAATGTCTGAAGAACAGTTTTTAATTTCTGTTAAATCTTTCCAAGAGCCATCCTCATTTAAGGATCTTGTAGCAAAGTGACAATTCATTTGTCTGCCAGCAGACGATGGATCTGCCTCTACACTTGGATTTGCATACAATTGGGCAAAAAATTCCTTAATTGTAGTAATGCCTGTAGCAAAGGCAAAAGTTTGATCACGATAATAACCAGAACGCCAATCTCCATTCTTAAAAGCTTTGGCCATTGCTATTTGCGGAACTTCCTTACCATCGCCAAAAATACCAAACTTAGCCTTACCAGTTAACACCTCCTTACGCCCTAGCAAACTGGCCTGACGGCTCTCACAGGCTATTTTATAGTCATTGATAACAATCAATTTAAAATCATCAAAACTCAATTCGGAAGCATCAATTTGGTTAGTTGTAACTTTGCTATTTGATATCATAAGCGACATTGGTTAGTTCGCAAATATACAATTCTTTCTAACTACGGCTTAATTTGAACGGCAAATAATATTTGGAATGCTTTTTGTTTTAACTTTAAAATAGTAAATTTGTTTAAACCCAAAAGAACATGAAAAAATTAATTTTATTCGTTGCAATAATATTAGGTACTGGAATAGCTGTTAATGCACAAACCAAGCCAGCTGAGTTTAAATTTGAGACTGAAACCCATGATTTTGGTAAAGTAGCTTTAAACAAACCTGTAGTGTATACATTCAATTTCACAAATGTTGGTGATGCTCCATTGATTATTACCAAAGTAGAAACTACTTGTGGCTGTACTGTTGGAGAATATACCCAAACCCCAGTTAAAAAAGGCGAAAAAGGGTTTGTAAAAGTTACATTAACACCGTCTGGCGCACCACTTCCATTTAATAAAGGAATAACTTTAACCTCAAATGCTAGAACAACTACAAAGGTATTGTATGTAAAAGGCGAATCAGTTGAAGGTAATACAAAATAATATTTATAAGATTTTTTAATAAAAACCCCGTTAATCCAACGGGGTTTTTTATTTTTGTGCCTATGCCAAAAATTTCAGAAAAAGGGGTTCAGATGCCCGCTTCACCTATCAGAAAATTAACACCATTTGCAGATAAAGCTAAAGCAGCAGGCAAAAAAGTTTATCATTTAAATATTGGTCAGCCAGATATTGCAACACCAGAAGGAATGTTAAATGCCATTAAAAACATAGATTTTAATGTTTGGGCTTATACACCATCTGAAGGTACATTGAGCTATAGGAAAAAATTGACCGAATATTACAACAAGTTGGGTTATAATATCACACCAGAAAATATTTTGGTAACTGTTGGTGGTTCGGAAGCTATTACCATCGCTATGCAAACTTGCGTAAACGAAGGTGATGAAATTATTATTCCAGAACCATTTTATGCCAATTACAACGGCTTTGCTTGTATGAGTAATGTGGTAGTGAAACCAATTTTATCTTACATTGAAAACGGATTTGCCTTACCTCCTATTGCTGAGTTCGAAAAATTGATTACTGATAAAACTAAGGCAATTATCATTTGTAATCCGAATAACCCAACAGGATATTTATATTCTAGAGAAGAACTAGAGGCGCTAAAAGAATTATGTATAAAATACGATTTGTTCTTGTTCTCTGATGAAGCTTACCGCGAATTCTGTTACGATGGTAGAGAATTTATTTCTCCAATGCATTTAGATGGGTTAGATGAAAACGTAGTAATTATGGATACGGTTTCTAAACGATATAGTGCTTGTGGTGCTCGTTTGGGTTGTTTAATCACTAAAAACAAGGAAGTAATTGCTTCGGGATTAAAATTTGCGCAAGCAAGATTAAGTCCAGGTATGGTTGAACAAATTGCAGGAACTGCTGCTGTAGATACACCAGATAGCTATTTTGAAGAAGTAAACGCAGAATATACCTTACGCCGAGATACTTTAGTTGGTAGGTTAAATAATATTGAAGGTGTTTTTTGTCCAAATCCTGGGGGTGCATTTTATGTAGTGGCTAAATTCCCAATTGATGATGCTGATGCTTTTTGCCAATGGATGTTAGAAAGTTTTGATCACAATGGCGCTACGGTGATGATGGCTCCGGCTACTGGTTTTTATTCGAGCCCAGGTTCAGGAAAAAACGAAGTCCGCATGGCTTACGTTTTAAATACTGATGATTTAAATGCAGCTATGGATTGTTTAGAGCTTGCTTTAGCACAATATCTGGGAAGGGTGTTGTAAGCTTGAACTTGTGAGGCAAGTAAATAGCATCTACCTTAAAACTACCGTCATATCGAACGAAGCGCAGCGAGAAGATCTGTAACAAATACAACTTAAAAAGTATAAGTCCTGTTATTTTTAGCAGGACTTTTTTATGCATCAATATTTTTTGAAGCGCAAGGCCTTTGTGCTATAGCATTGTCAGTCCCGCCATTCGCTACAATCATTTACAAAATCCCTGTAAAAGGGTTTTGTAAAAGTATTTTCGCTGCTGTCGGGGCTAAAAGGAACAAACAATACTAATTAACAAGGTTACAAACCCGACTTAGCGAGAAAGCCCGCAGGTTCCAATTTTTCATTGGACCGAGGACTTGAAGCGAGGGCGGGACTGGTTTTCCAAAAGAATTACTGCCTGTGCTTTTCTAAAAATATTTATCTTCTGCATCCATAACTTCGATTTTGGCATTTATTTTGTATATTTGTGGTTCTGTTTACCGTTTGTTTTCAATTGTGTTCGACAATTGTAAACTATAAACTGAAACTGAATTGGGGCCGTTTTGGATTTGACAGGGTGGCGCTAAGTATGTTAGCATGCAGTGCGTTGTACGGAGAGCACTTAAAAGAGAACGTTCAAAACAATAATTGGCGAAAATAACTACGCCTTAGCTGCCTAATTTAGAATTACGTAAGCTTTTGTCTCGCTAACTGCTGCAATGTTAGGTTAGTAATAGAGGCATCATAATAACAATGCTAGCTTTGATGACGGTACGGCATCATCGCGAAACAAAGTATCTAAGGAGAAAGTTAAGGTCGGTTTCCAGCCCGACTGATCCCGAAAACTAATTGGAAAATAAGCATGTAGAAGGTGTAATTTATCACACAACTGGACAAGGGTTCGAACCCCTTCGGCTCCACAATCCACAGTAGCAGAAAAAGCCACCCCAAAAGGTGGCTTTTTGCTTCCATTTCATTTTTTATTAGAATCTCATCACCTTACTTAAATGCTTCGGATACTTTTCTAAACTTCCAGCAATATCTCCATCTTTAAAAATATCAAAACAGTTGTAATCAGGTAAAATCTCTACGCCACAAAAAAGATAATTACTGGTAATCTGTATCAGCATATCAGCTGTGCTCCTACCTTGAAAAAGCATTTGATTTTCATCATCAAAGGCAGCTGCTGGTGCATTCCAAGTTGCGCAAACCATAAACTTTTTACCTTGCATTTTTCCGCCAGTGCCGTATTGCTTGGTTAAATCTTCTCTAGTTCTACCATCTCCAGCAAGGAATTTTGCACTCATCAGCCCACTATTAAAAACCTCATCTACGTACTTTTTATAAATCCATGGTGCACCAAACCAGTTTATTGGGGTTTGTAAAATAATAATGTCTGCAGCCAAATGTTTATCTACCTCTTCACTGGCATCATAACCATCCTCAACTTTAGTTTCCAAAACTTCAATATTATTGGCCAGGAAAAAATCTTTAGCTTTTTGATGAAAGGCGTCATTCAGTTTACCTTCGCTCCAATTTGGGTAAGTTAAATGGGTATTGATTAACAAGGCTTTATTTATTATATTCATTTTATTTAAACTTTAAGATATAACTACACTTCACAGAAAGTCATTTGCATGGCATTCATTCTGCCACCATATACTTTTAATTTTGAAAATTCATTGTCTAACTCCTTTAACTCTTCTCTAGAAAACTGAACATTAACCGCTCCCAAGTTTTCATTTAAATGCGGAATATTTCTTGTGCCGCCAATTGGAACTATAAATGGTTTTTGCGCCATTAGCCAAGCCAAAGCAATTTGTGATGCAGTGGCATTTTTGTTTGATGCAAAACGGTTCAAGAGATTTACAATTGGCATATTTGCAGCTAAGTTTTCAGGAGTGAAACGTTCAAAAGATGAACGTAAATCTAGCTTCGTATCAAATGGAGTTTGTGCATTAAGTTTACCAGTCAAGTAACCCATTCCCATTGGTCCCCATGGTACAAATCCAATTCCTAATTCTTCGCAAACAGCTAAAACACCATTTTTTTCTACACTTCTTTCCATAAAAGAATATTCTGATTGAATTGCTGCGATGGGCTGAACAGCATGTGCTTTACGAATGGTTTTAACATTTGCTTCTGATAAGCCAAAATGCAAAACTTTACCAGCTGCAATTAAATCCTTAACCGCACCCGCAACATCCTCAATTGGCACATGTGGGTCTACCCTATGCTGGTAATAAAGGTCAATTCTATCTGTCTTTAATCGTTTTAAAGATTCTTCAACCACTTTTTTAATGTGGTATGGTTTGCTGTTTAAAGCGATGTTTGGTCCGCCAATTTCAAAGCCAAATTTGGTTGCAATGGTTACCTTATCTCTATACGGCGCCAATGCCTCTCCAACCAATTGTTCATTTGTGTAGGGACCATAAACTTCTGCAGTATCAAAAAAAGTTACTCCGCTCTCAAATGCTTTACGAATGGTTTTTATCCCTTCTTTTTTATCTGCAGCTGCACCATAGTTAGCGCTGATACTCATGCAACCTGCACCCAAAGCAGAAACTTCCAATTTACCGAGTTTTCTTTTATTGATATTGCTCTGGTTTAATGACCGATATTCTTTTACAGGTTCATTTGCAGACAATATATTTGGAGCTAATAGCAAACCTATTCCAGCTAGAGCAGATTTTTGCATAAAATTTCGTCTTGAGTTTTCTCCTTCGTTTTGAAATTTATTATTTTCCATTTCGTGTTTTTTAATTATCAAACAAAATTAAAAGTTCGTAAAACGACGATAAGAGATATACTACTGCTAAAAAAGAAACAAATTACTTATCATAAAAAAAGTCCCGAAGTTCGGGACTTTTAAGCTTAATTTTTGAATGCTTTTAAGCGATATTCTTTTGGAGTAAGGTTAACCTGTTTTTTAAAGAACTTGGAAAAATAGTTAGGATATTCAAAGCCAAGTTCATAAGCTACTTCAGTACTGTTCATCTCTCTATTTTTTTCTAACAACTCCTTAGCTTTTTTAATCACAAATTCGTGGATGTTTTCTATGGCAGATTTTTGGGTAAAGTGTTTAATGATATCGCCAAAATAATTTGGCGTTAAGCCTAATTTATCTGCAAAATATTGCACAGTAGGGATTTGCTTTACAGGTTGGTTATAATAATCTTTTAAGCCCTGTTGAAAATCGGTAACAATGCGATTGTATTGTTTGGGATTTGTAGCGAACTGACGTTGATAAAATGTTTCTACCAAAGAAACCAACACATTTACATAAGATAGCAGCACTGAGAAATTTTGCTTATCGCTGCTATAATATTTCATCATTAAATCAAACACGGTTTTAATTTCTTCGATTTCGCTAGCTGTTAAAAACAACGGTTCATGTAAACCGTAGTCTAGATGGTTTCTGAACAAAAAACGATTTTCTTCAATAATTTTTTTCGACAGTTGCACATACATTCCTGTGTAAGATGGCTCTATATCCCAACCACCTGCCATCTCTGGACTATTAAAAAATACAGCATTTACAGGTTTTGCATGAGGAGTTGTTTTATCAACAAAGTTGATTTTAAAAGAAATTCTGTAAAAATCTACCATTATAGGTTCAGACTGCAACAACATATTTGGTGGGTCGTAATAACCAATGTCTATATCATCATCCAATGGAATAGGCAAACCGATATATTCATTAAATGTTTTAAAGTCCTTATATATTTTCATCCTAATAGATTAACGGTTTTAGCTGTAAACAAAGGTAAAAAAATCTCAAATTAACATTTGAAACAATCTACTACTAAAAAGGAAACAAATTACTGATAAGGAGAAACAAAGGATAAATCTTAATTCAAACTCCTATACTCATTGGCCAAATACAAGCATTTTGCTTAAACGAGAGACTAAAACATTGTGGGTATTTAAGTCTTATTAAAAGATTGGGTTGGCAAATATTTAACATTCTAAAACAATAGTTACTATTTTAATATTATTATCTCAAACTAATCATAAAACATGGACAAATTTGAAGTCAAAGCATACGGAACTACTGCCGCTGATGCACCAATTACACCATTAAATATCAATAGAAGAGTAACCAATCCAACAGATGTTGAAATAGACATTTTGTATTGCGGCGTTTGCCACTCTGATTTACATACGGCCAGAAACGATTGGGGCGGAACAGTTTATCCTGCTGTACCTGGTCATGAAATTATAGGTAGAGTAACCAAAATTGGTAGCAATGTTACTAAATTTAAAGTAGGCGATTTAACAGGCGTAGGTTGTATGGTCGATTCGTGTTGCACTTGCGCTAGCTGTAAACAAGATTTAGAGCAATACTGCCAAAATGGTTTTACTGGTACGTACAATGGAAAAGACAAACATCTAGGAGGTAGAACTTTTGGTGGTTACTCTGAGAAAATTGTTGTTACAGAGAACTTTGTGTTAAAAGTGCCTGAAAATTTAGATGCGGCTGCAGTTGCACCTTTATTGTGTGCAGGTATTACTACCTGGTCGCCATTAAGACATTGGAATGTGGGCAAAGACAGTACAGTTGCGGTTGTAGGTTTAGGCGGATTAGGTCACATGGCCATCAAATTGGCAAAAGCTTTAGGTGCAAAAGTTACTTTATTTTCAAGGTCGCCAGACAAAGAAAAAGACGCTAAAGATTTAGGTGCTGATGAAGTAATTATATCTACTGATGTTACTCAAATGAAAAGTGTAACCGGAAAGTTCGATTTAATAATTGATACGGTTCCTTACATCCACGATGTGAATGAGTACATCCCTACTTTAACAATTAACGGCACCTTGGTTTTGGTTGGTTACCTAGGCGGGTTAGACCCAATCTTAAACTCAGTTCCATTAATTATGGGCAGGAAATCTGTTGCAGGTTCATTAATTGGAGGCATTGCCGAAACTCAAGAAATGTTAGATTTTTGTGGAGAGCACAATGTAGTTTCAGAAATTGAAGTTATTAAAATGCAAGATATTAATGATGCTTATGAAAGGATGTTAAAAAGCGATGTTCGTTATCGTTTTGTAATTGATATGGCTTCGTTGAAAGAAGGTTAATGTTATTTTTTACCACATAGATACATAGAAAAAAATAACACCTATGTGACTATGTGGTACTTAATTAGCTTTTATTCCACATTGGTTTAGCTTTTAAAATTTCATTTTGTATGGCACAATTATCATCGTGTGCACCTTTTAAATAACCTGTGCTCATTAAGAATTCGTTTACAATTTCTCCGCCAGTAAACTTAAATGTCTTTTTAAAAATTTTCATCCACTCTTCTTTGGTTTTTGGATGATGAAAAGCTAACCATTTTTTGAATGAGCCAAACTCTTCTTGCAATTTAACTATCGTTTTTGCGTTTTCTATCGCAGCGTTAATTTTCAATCGGTTGCGGATAATTCCGGCATCATTTAATAACCTTTCTCTATCAGCTTCGGTAAATGCTGCCACTTTTTTAATCTCGAAATTGGCAAATGCTTTTCTAAAACCTTCTTGTTTTTTTAACATCAATTCCCAACTTAAACCTGCCTGATTAATTTCTAATACAAACCTGCAAAATAGTTCATTGTCATCATGAATTGGGAAACCATATTGTAAATCGTGATAGGCTTTATGTAAAGCTTGTCTTTCTTCGGGCATGTACTTGATGGCGGTGCAGTATGACATATTTGACTAGCGCTAATTGTGATGCTAAAGTAGTAATTTTGCGGTAAGATTATTTAGCTAACTTAGAAATGTAAAATCTATCTATTTTGAATAACACTCAAAACATACAAAACGATAAAATCTCTGCCAAGCGATTAAAAGCGATTTTTGGTGGCTCTGTTGGCAATTTAGTTGAGTGGTACGATTGGTATGCTTATTCGGCATTTGCTATTTACTTTTCGGCTTCCTTTTTTCCGAAGGGAAATGCCACGGTACAACTCTTAAATACGGCAGGTATTTTTGCATTAGGATTTTTGATGCGTCCATTAGGTGGTTATATTTTTGGCCGCTTGGCGGATAGAATTGGTCGCAAAAAATCGATGATGTTTTCAGTTTTGTTAATGTCTTTTGGTACTTTGCTCATTGCTTTTATCCCAACTTACCAAACCATTGGGATCATTGCCCCTATCCTATTACTAACTGCTCGCCTATTGCAAGGTTTAAGTGTGGGTGGCGAATATGGCGTATCTGCAACTTACCTCAGTGAAATGGCATCCAGAAATCGTAGAGGTTTTTATTCGAGTTTTCAATATGTAACCTTAATCGGCGGACAATTAATGGCGTTAGGTATCCAATTGATTTTGCAAAAAGTTCTATTAACAGATGCACAAATGCATGAATGGGGTTGGCGAATTCCTTTTGTTTTTGGGGCAATTTTATCTATTGTAGCGCTTTATTTGAGAAAAAATCTAGAAGAAACCCAAGCATTCGAAAACCAAAAATCTCATACCTCTGATAAAAAAGGAACAATAAAAGAATTGCTTAAGCATCCTAAAGCAGTAATAAAAGTGATTGGTTTAACCTTAGGAGGTACACTTGCATTTTATACTTACACTACCTACATGCAAAAGTTTTTGGTAAATACCATGCACATGAGTAAGGAGGAGTCTACTTTAATGTCATTCGCAACTTTATTTATTTTTGCTTGTTTACAGCCTGTTTTCGGATCCTTATCAGATAAAATTGGTCGTAAACCTTTGCTTATTGGTTTTGGTATAATGGGCACCATCTGTACTGTTCCTTTGCTAACTATTTTAAGTCATACCACTTCGCAATGGCAGGCATTCTTTCTTTTGTTGATGGCTTTAATTATTGTAAGCGGGTATACAAGCATCAATGCTATTGTAAAGGCAGAATTATTTCCGGCAGAAATTAGGGCATTAGGCGTTGGTTTACCTTATGCCTTAACAGTTGCTATTTTTGGAGGTACAGCAGAATATATCGCACTATGGCTAAAAGATATGAACCATGAAAATTATTATTACTGGTACATTACTGGATGTATTTTCATTTCATTGCTGGTTTATATTACGATGAAGGATACGAAGTCAAGTTCTGAATTAGATAAATAGAATAATTACAAAACCAATTCCTGATGTAATTTCTTTAAGGTTTCTTCCGGATCAATACAAAATCCGGGGTGTACTTTAGAAGCCTGCACCACTGTACTTCTTGTGGCTGTTAGCCAACGAAAACGAGAAGCAAGATCTAACTGACCAATTGGTCCAGAATTATTTTTTCCTCTACATATTGTAGTTATCGCATCTAAATTATGTTGTATAATGATAGGTTCTAACTTACAATTTAAAGCTTTTAATTTGAGCTCATTTAAATGAAAAACTACATTTAGATATTTTTTACTGGCACAATACAATATTACGCCCACATTGATAAATTCTTCACGTTCTACCCTTGGTACAACTCGAATTACAGCGTACTCAAATAAGTTTTTCTCTTGCATTTTGAGCTTCGTTTACAAAGATGGTTGAGTTTGCAATTCTTGAATTTAAAAATAAAGCATAAGCATTTCGTTGTGCGTTGCTACTTTCAAATATATCTTCATTTAACCATTCATCTGGGATAATAGCAAGAATTTTTTGAATTAATTCTGGAGTGAGAATTCTCTTAAATTCAGCATCAACACTAGTTAGTTCAGTTGCTTGTGGTAATAACACATGATCCTTTACTAAAACAAATGGTCTTTTAGCCTGCTCTTCCCAGTTTTGCCAAGAATGATGAAAATACAACGACGCTCCATGGTCAATTAGCCATAATTCTTTATGCCAAAATAACATATTTGTATTACGTGCCGTACGATCCATATTGGTTAACAAACAATCTAACCAAACAATTTTAGATGCTAATAAAGGTTCAATCTTAGTTACCGTAGGATCGTATGTGATTGCACCCGAAAGGTAATGTAAAGCTAAATTTAAACCAACACTAGCTTTTAACAAATCTTGAATTTCTTCATCGGGCTCAGTTCTACCGAATGCTTCATCCAAATTAGCGAAAACCAACTCTGGCATATTTAAACCAAGTACTCTTGCAAGTTCGCCTCCAATAATTTCAGCAATCAATGCTTTGATACCTTGACCAGCTCCTCTAAATTTGAGCACATATAAAAAACCATCATCAGCTTCTGCAATGGCAGGCATAGAACCTCCTTCGCGTAATGGTGTAACGTAACGAGTTACGTTTACTGTTCGGAGGTTTAAATCTGTTATGAAAGTTTCCATATAATTCTCAAAAATAGTTAAAAACAGTTAAGCTTTAAATAAAAAAAGCATCCCAAATAATTTAGGATGCTTTTGTAGAATATCAGAGGATATTAGTTTTGTGCAACTAAATGATAATTTACTGAAGTGCTATTAGCTGCATCAATCCAAACGTAATAAGTTTTACCAGATTGAAACTCAGAGCCTGGAATTACTTTTGTATCACCACCTAAAACCGTAACATTTAAAGAGGTATTTGCATCTATAATCTGATAATTTGAGGCATTTTCATAGCCCAAACCAGTAAAAATTGATGATCCTCCAACTATACCAACGTTAATAGTATTATTTAAAGCCGCTCCTAAATTAACAAATCTAACTTTGGATTTACCAGTTGCAGGAATTGAAGTATCATCCATTAATAAACCAATTTTCCCATTACCACCCAAACTGCTGTAATAAAATGCGGTATAAGACCCATTAACATTGAGACCTACAATCGAATTTGTAGTTATGTTAGTTGAGTTTTCATTTCTTAATGCTAATACTGTTGTTACTCCTCCTTTAACTTTTAAATAATCTGTCGATTGAGCATAGGAAATAGAACTTGTACTTATTTTAGTACCATCTTGATAAACTTCCTGAGGATTAGATCCAGAAACTGCATTAACAACTCTTAATTTAGCATCACCTTCAACAATCACAGGGTCATCTATTTTGCTACATGATAACAAAGAAGTTAATGTCAAAGCAAAAATAAGGGGTTTTGCAAATTTTAATTTAAAAATTGTTTTCATCATTTTGTATTTTAGTTTCGTTAAAATGCTCAAAAATCAAGCCATTAGAAGATGCAAATTTATTTTTTAATTCTATTCTAAAACAAATGTATGTTTTTAGACTTAAATACATAATTTCAAAAAACAGTCTTATTAAATTGGATTATTAAGCAATATATTTTCTTTAAAATTTAATTTCAAAAAACAAAAATTAATAAAACTAAATTCTTTATATCAACCATACATCAAATAATATTTTGTTCTTATATTAGGTCTACCTGCACCTATGAAAAAACAAACTCTCATATTTTTGATGTTATTTTTTAACATAACTAACATCTATGCTCAGAATGTATCTGGTCCAAAACTGACAGCTATGGGTAATACTGGTGCTGCTGTAAATGATATTTGGAGTATTGAAGCCAATATTGCCGGAATCACAAATCTTTCATCACCAACAATAGCATTAAACTACATAAATTATCATTTCAACAATGAAATCAGTACACAAGCACTTGTATTCATTTTACCATTAAATAAAAATTATCTTGGTTTGTCCATACAACGTTATGGTATAACTGAGTATAATGAAATTAAAGCAGGTTTTGCTTTTGCCAAAAAGTTCGGGACTAATTTATCAATAGCTATAAAAGGGAACTATCACCAGATAAAAATAAATAATTATGGCACTACCACCGGCTTTTCGGCTGATGTAGGTGTCATGTACAATTTAAATAAGCAACTAACTTTTGGTCTATACATAAACAATCCTGCTCATCAAAAATACACCACTAATACGGTTAAAAACAATATACCAAGCACCATTAGTATGGGTGCCTCCTATCATGCATCTAACAAAATTTTAATTGCTGCATCAATCAATAAACAATTTGATAATAAATTCGATGTTGGTTTCGGTATCGATTACAAATTATTAGAAATAATAAGCCTTAGAGGAGGCTTAACCATGAAACCATTTAAACAGTACGTCGGAATTGGCTTAAATCATAAAAAATTCAATGTAGATCTTGCGATAGAAAACGATCCAAACTTAGGTTATTCACCTCAAATTGCTTTAGCTTATGCGTTTTAGAATTATCATCGTTCTATTGGTTTTTTGCGTATCAGCAAGCGCACAAACACAAGAAGATACTTTTGTTAAAGATTTAATTGAAAGTATAGCCGAAAACCTACCTGAAGATTATGATCTTTCTGAACTTCAAGATAGGTTAACATTTTTTAAAAAACATCCAATAAATTTAAATAGAACCACACCAGAAGAACTCAAGAGCCTCGTATTTTTATCTCCTCTCCAGATTGGAAATTTGTTTAATCACATAAAAACCAATGGAAAGTTAATAGATGTATTAGAACTACAAAGTATAGCTGATTTTGATTTAGAAACCATACAGAGATTATTGCCTTTTGTAACAATTCAATCATCAGATTTGGTAGATAAAATTTCATTACAAAATCTCTTAAATCTAGGAGATAATGATCTACTACTTAGATTTGGCAGAGTTTTAGAAAAACCAAAAGGTTTTACAGCTTTACCTGGCAGTAGATATTTAGGAAGCCAAGAAAGACTTTTATGGCGTTACAAATACAATTATTCCAACAGAGTATCTGCCTCACTAATTTTGGAAAAAGATGCTGGAGAAAAATTACTTACCTCTACAAGACCTATTCCAATAGATTATCAGTCGGCACACATAGCAGTCTATAATACCGGCAGATTCAAAAAAATTGTGCTAGGAGATTATACCTTGCAGTTTGGGCAAGGATTAACCTTATGGACTGGTTTTTCTTTTGGAAAAGCACCAGCTGTAGCTACTGTTGCAAAGAGAGACGTTGGCTTAAGAGCTTATACTTCATCAAACGAATATTCTTTTTTAAGAGGAATGGCAACTACTGTTTCCATAACTAAAGAAATAGATTTTACACCATTTATATCTTTTAGAAAATTGGATGCTAGTCTTAGCTTAAACAACAATGAGGGTGAAGATGTCTTATCAACTATTAATGAAACAGGTTTACATAGAACACCCACAGAAATTAAGAACAAAAACAGTATCAGTCAACAAGTTTTTGGTGGCGTTTTACAGTATCAGAAAGAGAATCTAAATATTGGTGCTATTGCTTATCACACCTCATTTAGTAACGAATTTATAACAGGTAGCCAAATTTATAGAAATTATAATTTTATTGGCAATAAACTAAACAATGTAGGTCTCAATTATTCTTATACATACAAGAATATTTACTTTTTTGGCGAAGGTGGAAAAAGCTTAAATAGTGGTTTTGCTTATTTAAATGGTGCATTAATTAGTTTATCATCCAAAATTTCGGCTGCAATTTTACATCGTAACTATGCTCGTAATTATCATAATTTCTTTAATCAAGCAACTGCAGAGGCCAGTGAAGCTTTTAATGAGAAAGGATTTTATGTTGGAGTAAATTTTACTCCACTTAAAGCATGGAATTTATCATTGTATGCAGATTATTTTAAATTTCCATGGTTAAAATTTAGAATAGATGCTCCTTCTGATGGGTACGAAGTTTTAGGACAGTTAACCTATACACCTACTAAAACCTTTAAAGCTTTTATAAGATATAAGTCAGAGCTTAAACAACAGAATACAGATCTAGATGTACCTATTAATTATTTAGATGCCGTTAAAAAGGAATCATATCGGGCAGATGTTAGTTGGAAATTGTCTAGATCCTTTAGCTTTCAAAATAGATTAGAAGTTTCGCAATTCAAAAAAGGAGCTGCTAGTGCAGAATTTGGATATATGATTTACCAAGATGCAGACTTCTCTCCCATGTTCTCTAAAATATCAGGAAATATCAGGATTGCTTATTTTAACACCCCATCTTTTAACAGCAGAATTTATGCTTATGAAGATGATGTATTATATAATTTTAGTTTCGGTATGTATAATGGAAAGGGGATTAGAACTTATGCAAACCTGAAATATAAAATTGTTAAACATTTAGATATTTGGGCCAGATATGCTTTGTTTTTATATAAAGATGTACAAACAGTTGGATCTGGTTTAGACGAAATTAATGGAAATAAAAAAACAGATCTAAAACTTCAACTCCGTTATCAATTTTAGCCTTGACATTTAAATCTGAAATCGTTTTTGTAAGAATTTTAGGGCCATTTTTGGCAGGAATTTACTGTGCAAATCTTTTTGCATCAGCAAATTTGATCGTACCTACTTTTGCATTTGCAATTATACTTTTTAGCTATCTACTTTTCATTAATCTATTTTATAAAAAATTAAAGGCATACAATTTTAAGGTAGCCACTAGTACTGTATTTTATGTATTTAGTTTTACAATAGGATGTTTACTCTACCTGTTAAATAATCAAGCATTAAAAAAAGATTATTATGCACACAAAAATTACGATTATTTAAAAGTTTGGGTTAATGATGAGCCCCAGCAAACTAACGATATTTTAAGATTGAATGCAGAGGTTATTAGGGTATACGAAAATGCCAAGCCAAAATATTCCACTGGAAAGTTATTAATTGCATTAAAATTAGATTCCTTAAACCCCATAAAACTAAACTACGGAGATGAACTTTTAATTACCAATAAATATTTGCCTGTTGAACCAAGTTATAACCCAGGGGAGTTTGATTTCAAGGCGTGGTTAGAAACAAAAAACATTTACCAACAAACCTTCATTAATCAAAGTCAGATCATAAAATTGAACTCAATAAATGGCAATAAAATTCTAAAACATGCTATAGAACAAAGAAAAGAACAAGTTGCTATTTACAGACAATTAATTAAAAACGATGAGGCTTTTGCTGTTGCCTCTACTTTAGTTTTGGGTTACAGAGCAGATTTAAGTAAAGAAACATTAGCTGCTTACAGCAAAACCGGAACAATACATGCATTATCTGTTTCTGGTGCCCATGTAGCCATCATTTTTCTACTACTAAACGGTTTACTTTCTTTTTTAGATCGAAAACGTGGTTTAAAAATCTTGAAACTATTATTAATATGTTTTTTGATTTGGTATTACTCATTATTAACGGGTTTCTCTCCGTCTGTACTTAGATCTGCTATAATGCTGACTGTATTCATATTGGCAAAAGCATTTAACAGAGCTAGCAACAACTATAATATTCTGGCTTTTACTGCTTTTTGTTTATTAGCTTACAATCCTTATTTATTATGGGATGTAGGCTTTGAACTATCATTTATTTCAGTATTAGGGCTTATTTATCTACAGCCAAAAATTTATAAGTGGCTATATTTTAATAATAAATGGATGGATAAGCTATGGTCGGCAATTGCATTGAGCTTAGCCGCACAATTGGTTACTTTCCCTCTAAGTGTATATTATTTCCACCAATTTCCTATCTATTTTATTTTTGGAAATCTATTTATTTTGTTGCCATTAATAGCAATGATGTACTTAGGAATTGCAATATTGATTCTTAAAGCTTACTTCCTTGCACCAATTTTCGAATGGATAATCATTTTTACAAATAGTGGTTTAAAGTGGATTGCCGATTTACCATTTTCTGGAATTACTTCAATTTGGCTAAATCAATGGCAACTAATTCTATTGTGTGTAAGCCTATCTCTATTAATTTATGCATTAGCTAATTACCATAAAAAGTTAATCCTAACAGCTTTATGTTTACTTATTATCTATCAAAGTTTAGCGGCTTACTACAAAATTTCAGCATCCAAACAAAGTAAAATCCTATTTTATAGTTTAAGGAAAAACTATGCGGTTGCATTTATAGATTCAAGACACGCAGTTTTAATCACAGATTTAACTCAAAGCGATAATAACTATCAGTTCTTTGTAAAGCCAGCACTAGACCAGATGCAAATCGAACATATCGATATGGTTAAACTAGAAAGAGATACTTTGTTGAAAGCATACCAAAAGAGGGAAAATCAAATAATTTTCCATCAATATAAAATCTTATTGATTGACCAAAGTTTAAATTATAAAAATATTGAAGGCCAACCCAAATTCGATGTGGTTTGGTTACATCAAAATCCCAAGAAAAAAATTAGCGATTTAAGAAACGAAGTAATTTTCTCAACATTAGTAATTGATGCAACTAATAAAGATTACATCATCAAAAAATATGAAGATGAAGCAAAAAAAGTCGATATCAGTTATCAAACTTTAAAGAAAAATAAAGCATATTTGATTAACCTTAAATAAAAAACATGGTTGAAGAATTTGTTTTATATGAAGTTGCTGATAGAATTGCCCATATTACACTCAACAGAGTTAGTAAAAGAAATGCGCTAAACCCTCAATTGGTTAGCGAATTAACTAATAATTTAATTAAAGCATCAGAAGACAATGATATTAAAGTTATCATTCTAAAAGCCAATGGAGGGACATTTAGTGCTGGTGCAGATTTGGCATATCTTCAAGAATTACAACAAAATAGCTATGAGGAAAATTTGGCGGACTCGAAAAACCTCAAAAACCTCTTCACAACTATTTGTTACCTGCCAAAAATTGTAATTGCGCAGGTAGAAGGCCATGCCATTGCAGGTGGATGTGGATTAGCTACTGTTTGCGATGTTATTTTCTCAGTTCCGGAAGCCAGTTTTGGATATACAGAAGTAAAATTAGGTTTTGTACCAGCAATAGTATCTTGTTTCTTAATGCGTAAAACAAGTGAAACAATAGCCAAACGAATATTGTTAACTGGAGAGTTATTTACGGCAGAAGAAGCACTTAAATATAATCTAATTACTTTTGTAACAAAAAAGGAAGATATTGCTCAAAAGGTAAAGGATTTTGCATTAAATTTGTGTAACAGTGCCTCTGCAAATGCTTTAATGGTTACTAAACAATTAATAAACGAAACAACTAACCCTTGGTTAGAAAAGAGTTTAGAAATGGCCATACAGATTAATGCTAGAGTTAGAGAGAGCGATGACTTTAAAAAAGGTGTGGCCTCATTTTTGAATAAAGAAAAAATAAATTGGTAAATTAAAATCTAAAATTAAATATATGTTTAAATCTATGAAAACTGGCGTTGTAGCCGCAATTTTAATCAGTACAGCATTTATTGCAAATGCGCAGAAAAAAATTAACGAGGGTACAGTTACCTATAAAATGGAATATGCACTAACTGCAGAGCAAGCTCCAATGGAGTCACAACTGCCTACTGAATCTAAAGTTAAATTTAATGGTCAGATGTCTAAAATAGAACTTGAACAAGGTCCGGCGACAATTACAGTATTGCGTGATGCAGCTAGTAACAATGGTTTATTGTTAATCGATGTTCCTGTTGCACAAATGCAATTTGCTGTTAAACAAGGCAAGGAAGAATACGAAAAAGCTCAAGCTACTGCTCCAAAATTTAGCGATTTTAAAGCAACTGGCGAAAAACAAGTTATTGCTACATATAACGCAGAAAAATATACTTATAAAGATGATAAAGGGGGAACTTACGAACTTTGGGCTACCAACGACATTGAATTACCTGCGGGTTTTGCTGGAGAAGAATTTAAAGGTGTAAAAGGTACATTGGTTAAATATACTCGTTTTCAAAATGGCTTAAAAACTACTTTAACTGTAAAAGGAGTTAATGAAGAAAAAGCTGGTCCGTTCACTTTAGATGTTCCATCAGGATATGAATTAAAAACAATGGAAGAAATTATGGCTATGCAAGGTGGTGGCGAATAAGTAATCTTAACAACTTTATTAAATCAGGCTTTTATTTTGGCATTTTTATTAAATTGCGCCAATGTTTAAAAGCCTGATTTTTTTTGTTCGTTTTTTTGCGTTTTGGCTTATTTTTTTTGCTATAGATAGGTTTTTATTCTTATTTATATTTCATAAAAAACTCAGAGAAATTTCGTTTACAGAAAAGCTTAGTACATTTTATCATGCATTGAGATTAGACTTATCTATGGCAGCATATCTTGCTGTTATTCCTTTGTTAATTTTTGTTTATTGCTTTATTACCAAAACCACAGTTGTTAACTTTAAATGGCTATCTATTTATAACAAAATACTGGTTATATTATTTGGCCTTTTAGGTGTGGTTAACTTTAACATCTACAGAGAATGGGGCAGTAAAGTTAATGCTAGGGCATTTGGTTTTGTTATTGACACACCGAATGAGGCTCTTGCCTCTAGTGCATCCTCCCCTATATTATTAAGTTTATTTATTCTTTTTTTAATCATAGGTATAGGCTTATATCTAAATTTCATCATCACACAAAAAAAAGTAGAATTTGTAAAATCACCTATCTGGGCAAAATCTATAATAGCTTTTCTACTTATATTTTTTAATTTTTTGTTAATTAGAGGAGGCTTAGATGTAGCGCCAAATAGCCAAAGCATGGCTTATTTCTCAAAATATCAGATACTAAATCATGCTTCATTAAATACAGAGTGGAATTTGGTATCTAGTGTTCTAGCATCCAGAAAGACTAGCAAAAATCCTTATTTATATTTTGAGCAAAATGTTGCAGCAAATTATATAACTGATTTATATAATGTACCAAAGGATACTACTATTTCCTTTTTAAATACATCAAAACCAAATGTTGTTATTTTTATTTTAGAGAGCTTTACTGCCAACGCAACCAAAACATTGGGTAATGAAATTGGAATTACCCCAAATTTTGATAGCTTGATTAATAAAGGTGTTTTATTTAGTAAGATTTATGCTACAGGGAATAGAACAGATAAAGGAGTAATTGCAACACTTGCAGGCTATCCTACATTAGGAACAGGAAGTATAGTTAAGTGGCCAGAAAAGATGCAAAAAATCCCTGCAATTAGTCAAAAATTATATCAAAACAAATATCAAACTTCATTCTACTATGGTGGCGAGTCTGAATTCGACAATTACAAAGCATTTATCTTAAGTCATGGCTATCAGAAACTAGTGGATAAAAATAGTTTCGAGAAAAAAGATATGAACTCTAAATGGGGAGCTTATGATGGCTTAGTTTTCAATAAACAACTTGCAGATTTAAAAGAAACCAAACAGCCTTTCTTTTCTACTATTCTATCTTTAACCAACCATGAGCCGTTTGAATTACCTTCAACTCCAAGATTTGGAAATAGTGACATTATAGAAAAATTTAAAAGCACAGCTTTTTATACAGATTCTTGCATCAATTCTTATTTAACCGAAGCAAGGAAACAAGATTGGTATAAAAATACCTTGTTTATTTTTATTGCAGACCACGGTCATCTCTATCCAAAAAATAAATACGAAATATTCGATCCGCAACGTTATCACATCCCACTCCTATTTTATGGCGATGTAATTAAAGATGAATTTAAAGGCAAAAAATTTGATCAAGTTGGCAGCCAGCAGGATGTTGCTGCAACTTTGTTGGCACAACTAAAAATTCCTCATCAAGACTTTTTATGGAGTAAAAATTTATTAAATCCTTATACCAAACATTTTGCATTTTTTACTTGGGATAACGGATTAGGTTTTATTAAAGACGATCATTACCTTACATTTGACAACATTGGAAAAAACATTCTTTACAATAACAAACCAAAAAAAGAAGAGAGCACAAAAACCAATTTAGCTATCGGAAAATCATACTTACAGTCTGTTTACCAACAATTTATAAAACTATAATATATATGAAATTAACTAAATTATTTATTGCTATTGCAACTGTTTCTATAATGGTTACAAATATTGCAAAAGCGCAGCGAGGTGGCATTAACTGGACCAAAGAAGGAAATGCTTATTACCAAAATACTGGCGGAGAAATTGTAACCATTACCCTTCCAAAAAACGAACGCAAAACAGTTGTTAGTAGAGAATTGCTTACACCCACAAACGCACAAAATCCATTAAATGTTAGAAGCTTCCAACTAAATGCTGATGGAACAAAAGCTTTAATATATACCAATACAAAAAGAGTTTGGCGCCAGGATAGTCGTGGAGATTATTGGGTTGCAGATATTACCAATAATACTCTAAAACAGATTGGCAAAGGCAAGCCAGCTTCCTCTCTAATGTTTGCTAAGTTTTCGCCAGATGGCAGCAAAGTAGCTTATGTAAGCGAACATAATGTGTATGTAGAAGATTTGGCTAGCGGTGCAATTAAAGCTCTAACTACCAATGGAACTACAAGAATGATTAATGGAACATTCGATTGGGTTTATGAGGAAGAATTTGGTTGTTTAGATGGTTTTAGATGGTCTCCAGATGGTAAATCTATCGCCTATTGGCAAATTGATGCTACCAAGATCAAGAACTTTTTAATGATTAATAATACAGATTCTATCTACTCTTTTAATGTTCCTGTAGAATATCCAAAAGTTGGACAAGATCCATCAGCATGTAAAATTGGCATTGTAGATATTGCAACAGCACAAACAAATTGGTTAGCTGTTCCAGGTAGTAATGTACAAAACTACATTCCGCGTATGGATTGGATACCAAATACCAACGAAGTAATTTTACAACAGTTAAACCGTCAGCAAAATGAAAGCAAGTTGTTTGTTGCCAATGCTGTTACAGGAGCAATTACAGAAATCTACACAGAAAAAAATACTTCGTGGATAGATGCTCAAGATCAGTTCATTTGGCTAAATGGCAATAAAGAATTTATTTATCAAACAGAAAAAGATGGCTACAACCATTTCTATCGTGTAAGTAAAGATGGCAAAAAGGAAGCTTTAATTACTAAAGGCAATTATGACATAATTGATTTAAGTTTAGTAGACGAAAAAAACAATACCATTTATTTTATTGCTTCGCCAAATAATGCTACCCAAAGGTATTTATACAAAACCAAGTTAGATGGTAAGGGCAAACTAGAAATGGTTACCCCATCAGTTTTACCAGGTACACACAGCTATTCTATTTCTCCTAACGGACTGTTCGCTCGCCATACTTACAACAGTTCTGTAGTTTCTCCTGTTACAGAGTGGATGAATTTTGCGGCTAACCAACCAATTAGCATGGATGGAAGCATCACTAGCCAAATGGCGAAACAGCCACAAATTAAAAACAAGGTTGAGTTTTTTAAAGTAACTACAGAAGATGGTGTAGAGATGGATGGATGGATGAAAAAACCAGATAATTTTGATGCTACCAAAAAATATCCAGTTGTATTTTATGTTTATGGCGAACCAGCTTCGCAAACTGCTGCCGATGTTTGGGGTGCAGGAAGAAATAATTTGTATGCAGGCGATATGGCAAAAGATGGCTACATTTACATTTCGATGGATAACCGTGGTGCACCAGTTCCAAAAGGTACAACGTGGCGCAAAGCGATTTATAAAAACATTGGTATCATCAACATTCGCGATCAGGCAATGGCTACCAAAAAATTATTAGCTACTTATTCGTTCATGGATAAAGACAGAGTTGCTGTTCATGGTTGGAGCGGCGGTGGCTCATCAACACTTAACTTGTTGTTCCAATATCCTGAGATTTATAAAACAGGTATTGCGGTTGCTGCGGTTGCCAACCAGTTAACTTACGATAATATTTACCAAGAGCGTTACATGGGCACTCCTTTCCCAATAACAGATGCTTATGTAAAAGGTTCGCCAATAACCCATGCCAAAAACCTAAAAGGAAATTTATTATACATCCACGGTACTGGCGATGATAATGTACATTACCAAAATGCCGAAATGCTGATTAATGAACTGGTTAAAAACAAAAAGGTTTTTCAACTGATGAGTTATCCAAACCGTACACACAGTATTGCAGAAGGCGAAGGAACTAGAGAACATTTAGCTTTGGTTTTCACTAAATTCTTAAAAGAAAACTGCCCTCCCGGCGGAAAATAATTTCATTAGCAAGAAGCCTCAAGTATTTAATATTTGAGGCTTTTTATTTTGAAAAGCAAATTCAGCATTTCAATTAAAGTTAGTCCTGCACTTCGTTTCAAGTCCTCGCTTCGCTGTGGGCTTTACACTTCGTTCAGGTTTATAACACGCAGGCTTATGCTCATAAATACGGTTTCCTTGCAATAGCCTTAGTTGTTTAGCCCAGATTGGAGCGGCATCTCCCGATTTTTCATCGGGAATATAGCGAAAAGCTGGAACAAACTTTAATTATTGCAGTGTCATTGCGCTTCAAAAAAAAATCAAATACTCACATTCAAAACACTCATTGCTACAATTAAAGCAAGTCCAAAACTTAGCAGCGTACCAATTAAAACGTACTCGGTAAGTTTAATATCGTGAGCATCTTTCAAATCTCCGAACCTGAAAATAGATTTAGCCGCCAATAGAAATCCAACAGCCTCAAAATGATTGGTACAAACAAAGAGATAGATTAACAAACGTTCTATAATTCCAATAAACTTGCCCGCATCTTGTAATGATGTGGTAGAAAGCGTTGTGGATGCTGGTGGACCAGGGATCCATCTGGCAATAATAACCCTAATAAAAATAGCAGCCGGCGAGGTTAAAAACAATGCGCCCAATAAAAATAACCAGAATTGGTTATTTTGTAAAAAGCTTAAATTTAGGTTAGCATAATAGTAATACTGCCAACAAAGTACAATAACCGAAACGTGTAGTATTTGGTCGATAAAAAACCAAATTCTTTTGGTTTTCTCCTTTTGAAAAGTAAGTTTTAAAGCATCGATAATTCCGTGTAACACTCCAATTACCAAAGCTATTTTCCAAACATTAAACGAAACAAAAACTATAAATATAAGCGCAATATGAATGGCAATATGCAGATATAGTTTATCAGATTTTAACTTCTTTATCTCTTTTTCTGCCACCCAAGAGTTTGGTTGCAAAAAGAAATCGCCCAAAATATGAGCTAACAGAAGTTTCAATAATGCGATTTCCATTTACTTTTTAATTAGTTTGGTAATTTGCGTTCTATACCTACTCTCTAACTCCATAATTTCTGTAAAATGTGCCCTTTTTAGAGCCTCACTTACAGAAGATTGGCTTCTTCCAGATATTTTTGCAATTTTATCTTGTTTGGTATTTTGGTTTTCAATAGCATACTTTACCATTTCTGCAGCAATTTGTCCCCAGCTATCCATCGCAATTAATGCCAATTTAATAAATAAATTTACCTCTTCATTTACCTTTGGCCAAGGCGTTATAATTGCCATATTTACCTTATTTGTTTTCAAGGCATCAAAAGCGCTTCCAGAGTTTATAAAGGCCTCACCATTGGCCTCAGTTACCTTCTCTGCACTGATACTTTTCTTCCCAATACCTATCCCTATTCTAACATCTGCACCTTTTAAAACTTTAATACAGGCCTTAATATAAATGGCATTTATGAGCGCATCTGTGGCATTTAATTCTACCTGAAAACTATCGCCCCTAAATATTTCCCAATTGATATTTTTACCAAAAAGACCCTCTAATGCACCTTTAAGGGTACTAATCCATTCTTCTGGTAGTGCTCTCGAATTAATTATATCTCCAGTTATTACAGCTATCATAAATCTAATATCGGGTAAATACCCGATAATTCAAAATATCGGCTAATTACCCGATAATTCAATTTATCGGCTAAATACCCGATAATTATTACGAAAACTTATAGCTATGTAGATTGTTCTATATCCCAAATGGGATTAATTAAGTTTACAAATCGAGGTATTTACTGCAAACAAGGCAATTTTTATATTGATCCTTGGCATCCTGTAGATTATGCAGTAACTACACACGGGCACGCAGACCACGTAAAATGGGGAAATAAAAACTATTTATGCCACGATTTAACAAAACCTATTTTAAAGCAGCGCTATGGCTTGGAAGACAACGTTCAAACCTTGCATTACAACAAAGAAATAGATATTAATGGCGTTAAATTAAGTCTTTTTCCGGCAGGCCACGTTATTGGTTCATCACAAATAAGATTAGAATATAAAGGAGAAATATGTGTGGTTTCTGGAGATTATAAAGTAGAATATGATGGTATTAGTACCGAGTTTGAACCCGTAAAATGCCACACTTTTGTTTCTGAAAGCACTTTCGGTTTACCCATTTACACTTGGCAAGCACAAGAATTAATATTTGAGCAGATTAAAAGTTGGGTTGCAGATAATATGGCAAAAGGCAAAACCAGCATTTTAGTGGCTTATAGTTTAGGAAAAGCACAACGGTTAATTAAAAATTTAGCTGGAGAATATCCAATATATGTTCACAATTCTATCGCCAATTTAAATGAGGGTTTTGCAGAGGCTGGTGTAGATTTACCGGAAACCATAAGAATTACCGCAGAAATCAAGAAAGATGAATTGCAAAAAGGAATAGTGATTATTCCACCCGCATTAGCTGATGGCAGATGGGTAAAAAACCTACAGCAACCTGCAATTGGCGTTTGTAGCGGTTGGATGGCAGTTAGAGCTGGTAGAAGATGGCGCAGTGCAGATGCTGGTTTTGCTTTAAGCGACCACGCAGATTGGCCAGGACTATTATCAGCCATTAAAGCAACCGAAGCCGAAAAAGTATTTGTTACACACGGTTCTACAGCAGTATTTTCTAAATATTTAAATGAAATCGGTATCAGTTCTGAAGAGGTATTAACTAAATATGGTGCCGAGGATGATGAAGTTATTGGCGAAGCAAATGAAAATTTAAAAGAAAGCTAGTATGGCTCAGATCTCACGTATCAATACTCAAATCTCATTATGAAGCGCTTCTCTCAACTCATCCAAGAGCTAGAACTCAGCAATAAAACGAATGACAAAATTGCTGCGTTGGTTTCTTATTTTATAGAAGCTGATGATAGAGACAAGCCTTATGTAATTGCGATGTTTACTGGCAAGCGACCAAAACGACCAATAACTACAGCATTAATTAAACAATGGGCAATTGAGTTGAGCGGCATTCCCGAATGGTTATTTTCTGAAAGTTACAGTAGTGTTGGCGATTTAAGTGAAACCATTGCTTTGGTGCTTCCGCCGGCAGCAAATGCGGTTGATAAACCTTTATATCAATGGATTAAAGAGCTTGCGCAATTACAAGGGAAAACAGATGAGAAAAAAAAAGAATACATTTTAGATGCTTGGGATAGCCTAAATACACAAGAACGTTTCATTTTCAATAAACTCATATCTGGTAATTTTAGAATTGGTGTATCTAATAAAATGTTGGTTAACGCCATTGCCAAACATAGCGATGAAGATAGCAGCAAGATTATGCATAGCATTATGGGTAAGTGGTTGCCAAATGAAATCACTTATCAAGAATTAATTGCTGGTGCCCACGTAAATACCGATAATAGTTGGCCCTACCCTTTTTGTTTGGCTTATGCTTTAGAAACCGAACCAGAAAATTTAGGAGATACAAATGCTTGGCAAGCCGAGTGGAAATGGGATGGCATTCGTGGGCAAATTGTAAAACGAAATGGCGAATTATTCATTTGGTCCCGGGGCGAGGAACTAGTAACGGACCAATTCCCAGAACTTCATTTTCTAAAAGATGAATTACCAGACGGAACTGTTTTAGATGGAGAAATACTATCGGTTAAAGAAGGCAACGTTCAATCATTTAGCACTTTACAACAAAGGTTAAATCGAAAAACAATAAACAAATCTCAACTGAGTGATGCACCCATTGGATTTTTCACTTATGATGTTTTAGAGTTTGAAGGTACCGATATTAGGCAAGAACCATTATCAGCAAGAAGAAAAATTTTAGTCGAAATCATAGGTAATTTAGCAACAAAAGATATCGCTTTATTATCTCCAGTAATTGAATTTGATAGTTGGGAAAAGTTAGCAGAATTGAGAGAAACTTCAAGGGAATTGAACAGTGAAGGCATTATGCTTAAAAAGCTAGATTCCATTTTCCACACCGGCCGTAAACGTGGCGATTGGTGGAAATGGAAAATAAATCCATATACAGTTGATACGGTAATGATCTACGCCCAAAAAGGAAGCGGCAGAAGGGCTAATTTTTATACGGATTATACTTTTGCAGTTAGAGACGGAGAAAAGTTAATCACCATAGCCAAAGCCTATTCTGGTTTAACAGATAAAGAAATTAAAGAAGTAAATTCATTTGTCAATAAAAATGCGATAGAAAAATTTGGTCCGGTAAGAACGGTAAAACCAGAACTTGTTTTCGAGATTGCATTTGAAGGAATTGCCGAAAGTAAAAGACATAAAGCGGGCTTGGCTTTGCGATTTCCTCGTATCGCCCGGTGGCGAAAAGATAAAAAAGCCGATGAAATTAATACTTTAGATGACCTCAGGCAGCTTTTAGATGCTTCAAATAATTTATAGTCTGATAGTTAATCCTAAACCTAAGTTGAGTGAGCTGATCTTTTGTACAGTTTCGTTTTCAACAGGAGCATCGGCAGGATAAGTTATCACTGTAAATTTTGGGTTTGATGATTGATAATCTGCATTTAATTTTAACCCAAAACGTTCATTTATTTGATATTTAAAATTTAAACCTAATAAATAACTAAACGTCGTTGCATCTGATGATTCTTGTTTGTTATTTGATGCCCCAATGCCTGGAATATGGTAATTTACATTTAATTCTGGTGATGATGTGAACTGCACACCAACAGCTTCTCTAAAACCTATCGAAAATTTCTCATCTTTAGATATTGGAAAAGTTTGAGATAAACCTCCAAGTATACTGCCCATGTTCCAAGATGTTGCAGTAATAGACATACTACCTCCAGATCCAGTTGGTAATGAATAGCTCAAAGCATCTTTTGCAATACCATTAGTTCTCCAATTAAACATAACAAAAGCACCTAAATTTTTAGCAAATTGGTATTCATATCCTAAATCAAAATAAAAACCTGTGGTTGCCAAACCAGCTTTCTCATCAGCACTATTTGTAGAATTAAAATCTCCTGTCGGAATACTTGTGCCTAAATTGAGAAACAATGAAGATTTAGTAGATTGCGCAGACACAACCATTGCAAAAGAGCATAATAGAAAGCAAAGTATAAGTTTTTTCATTTGAATTTAAATAAGGAGTTTGAGTCGTAAAAGTAATCTATTTGTTTAACCAAACGCAATTTAACAATATTCAAATACGCAACACAATTTGTATTAATTTTTGTTCTAAACTTTAAATTACCCAATGGATAAAGGACAAAAAAAAGTTCTCGAATGGCTTAAAAAAGATGGCAAAAAACCCTTTAAGTTTCAAGAAGAAGCTTGGAGTTATTATGCCAAAGGTTACAGCGGTTTGGTAAACGCACCAACTGGTTTTGGCAAAACATTTTCTTTGTTTTTAGCGGTTGTAATTGAAGGGATAAATTTAGCAGAACAGAAGGATAAGAAAAAAGCCAAAGACCGCTTACAATTGATCTGGATTACACCTTTGCGTTCATTAGCTAAAGATATTGCAAGGGCGATGCGTGAAGTTTTAGTCGAACTTGAATTAGATTGGTACGTTGGTGTAAGAAATGGAGATACCTCGCAAGCCGAAAAATTGCAACAAAAAAAATCGATGCCAGAGATTTTGTTGATTACTCCAGAAAGTTTACATCTTTTATTGGCTCAAAAAGGTTCATCAACTTTGTTCGAAAGTTTAAAATGTATTGTTGCGGATGAGTGGCACGAATTGTTAGGCAGCAAACGTGGCGTCTTGGTTGAGTTAGCCATTTCGAGAATTAAAGGTTTACAAAAAGCCAATAAAAAACAGCATTTACGGGTTTGGGGCATTTCGGCAACCATTGGCAATATTGAGGAAGCTTTAGATGTAATTGAGCCTGATACCACAGCCAAACGAACCATTATTAAAGCAAAGCTGAATAAAAAAATTGTTATTAAATCTATTTTACCAGATGATATTGAAACTTTGCCTTGGGCTGGGCATTTGGGTTTAAAGTTGGCTTACAAACTTCTGCCAATCATCGAAAAAAGCAAAACCACTTTAATCTTCATTAATACTCGCGGTCAGAGTGAAATGTGGTATCAGCATTTGCTGAATATTGAACCTGAATTGGCTGGAAGAATTGCCATTCATCACGGCTCTATAGATTTTGAGTTACGGAACTGGATTGAAGACGCTTTGCACACAGGTTTATTAAAGGCAGTTATTGCTACTTCATCATTAGATTTAGGGGTAGATTTTAAACCTGTAGATACCGTTGTGCAAGTAGGTTCGCCAAAGGGTGTTGCTCGTTTTTTACAGCGAGCTGGGCGTTCGGGTCACTCGCCTGGCGAAACTTCGAAGATATATTTCCTTCCTACCCACGCTTTAGAATTGGTAGAAGCTGCCGCAATTAAAGAAGCTGCAAGAGAAAATAACATAGAAAGCCGAGAACCTGTAATTATGGTTTTCGATACGCTTATCCAGTATTTGGTTACGCTTGCCATTGGCGATGGTTTTGACGACAAAATCATTTATGAAGAAGTGAAAAACACGCACGCTTTTAAAATGCTTTTACCCGAAGAATGGAATTGGATGATGCAATTCATCACCTCTGGTGGAGATAGTTTAACAGCTTATCAAGAGTTTAAAAAGGTTTCTAAAGATGAGACGGATGGACTTTGGAAAGTAAAAAGTAGGCAAATCGCTATGCGCCACCGATTACATATTGGTACCATTGTAAGCGATGCGATGCTAAAAGTTAAATTTCTATCTGGCGGTTACATCGGAATGGTGGAAGAATATTTCGTTTCTAAACTTAAAGCTGGCGATAGCTTTACCTTGGCAGGAAGAATTTTAGAATTTGTGCATATTAAAGATATGACTGTTATTGTCCGCAAGAGTAAACAGAAAAAAGCAATGTCGCCAAGTTGGTTGGGAGGTCGATTGCCTTTATCATCAAATTTGGGAACAGTTTTAAGAAAAAAATACAATGAAGTATTGAATAAAACGCATCAAGAAGAAGAACTAGATGTGGTTTATCCTTTGTTTTTAGTGCAACAAGAACGCTCTCACGTACCCAGAAATGATGAGTTGTTAATTGAGATGATTAATAATAAAGAAGGCTTCCATCTTTTTGCTTATCCTTTTGAGGGAAGATTGGTTCACGAAATTTTAGCCGCTTTAATTGCTTATCGACTAAGTAAATTAATACCAATTACTTTCTCTTTGGCAATGAACGATTATGGTTTTGAGCTATTGAGTGACATAGAAATCCCGATGGATGATGCGATTGCTTACGAAGTTTTTTCTCCAGAAAATTTAACAGAAGATATTTCGCTGAGTATCAACTCTACAGAAATGGCAAGGCGAAAATTTAGAGATATTGCCTGTATTTCTGGTTTGGTTTTCCAAGGTTATCCAGGCAAGTACGTTGCAAATAAACATTTACAATCTTCTGCAGGATTATTTTTTAATGTTTTTAGTGATTACGACAAACATAATTTATTATTACGACAGGCTTATGATGAAGTTTTTTACCAGCAGTTAGAAGAACCTCGTTTAGCTGCAGCTTTACATCGCATTCAGCAAAGTACGATTGTAATTACTCATCCCAAAAGATTTACACCATTGTCGTTCCCGATTAAAGTTGATAGTTTACGTGCCAATATGAGTTCTGAAGAATTAGAACATAGAATTGAAAGAATGAAAGTGGAAGTTTTTAAATAAAAAGCTAATTAATTTAGCAAAATCAATTAACTTTGTGAAGTACAAAGCGAAAGATGACGATAACGATTAGAGACGAAGAGCTGATTTTAGCAAAGGAAAGAGCCATTTTTTTACCAGAAGAAAAACTGTTGGCCATTAGCGATTTACATTTGGGCAAAGCCGCTCATTTCCGTAAGGCAGGTTTACAAGTCCCTTCTACCCTTGCACAAAGTGATTTAGATAGATTGAGCAATCTTTTAGATCAATATCAACCAAAAAAATTGCTGATTAATGGTGATATGTTTCATCACGATTTAAATACAGACATTGATGATTTTGAACGTTGGAAGGAACAATATTCCAATTTAAAATTTGTATTGGTAAAAGGAAATCACGATAAGTTGGATGAAAAGCAATACCAAAAATTAGGAATTGATATTCACGAACCTAGCTATTGTACACCAAACTTTTGTTTTATTCACGATGCTGTAAAGTGTAAGGAAGAAAATCTTTATCCGATTAGTGGACACATTCATCCTGGGGTTTCTGTTTATGGTAAAGCTAAGCAATACCTAAAATTCCCTTGTTTTTATTTTGGTAATGAATATGCTGTAATGCCGGCATTTAGTGCTTTTACAGGTTTAAGTTTGATTAAACCCAAAATAAATGAGCAAGTTTATGCGATTACGCCAACTAAGGTGGTTAAGGTTTAAGTTTCAATTATTGGTTCGTGAGGACACGAACCAAGGCTTTATAAGCTATTACTCTCAATTACATTTTTAAGCTGATCCGCAGGTATAGCTCCGCTTTGTCGCCAAATTTGTTTACCCTTTTTAAACAAAATAAATGTAGGCACACCTTGTACGTTGTAGGCAGCAGCTGCATTTCTATTTTTATCTACATCAACTTTAATGATGGAAGCTTTGTCTCCTATTTCACGTTTAATTTCATCTAAAATTGGCGCCATCATCTTACAAGGACCACACCATTCAGCAAAAAAATCTACCAAGACTAGTTTATCACCATTTATTAATTCTGAAAATTTAGACATAATATTTAGTTTTTATTCAATAACAATATTTTAAACTAGAAGTTTGATTCACCAATCGTATTGACCCTTAAATACATATTTCGATAATAAAAAACAGCTAAATTTATAAACATTAAAAAAATATAGCAGTTGATGCAACAAAAATATAAATAATGCGACTACCTTATAGAAACGGATTAATAATACAATTAAAAGCTAATCTAATTGACGCCGATAGAGAAAAAAAGTGATCGTGAATTAATTGCAATGTGCCAAGCAAATAATGATTTGGGCTTTACCGAATTATATCAAAAATATGCAAGGCGCATTTACAATTCGATACACAGAATAGTTTCGCATACTGCAGAAGCCGAAGATATTCTGCAAGAAACTTTCTTAACTGTTTTTGAAGAAATTGGTAGACTTAGCAACGTAGTCAGTTTCGAAGCTTGGGTAAAAAGAATTGCCATAAATAGATCGATATCTCATTTAAGAAAAAGAAAAATACAGTTTGCAGATTTAGAGACTACAGAAATAGAAGCAGAAAAAGAGTACGACATACAAGAGAATGAAATATTTGAAAGCAAAGTAGAGGATGTACGCAAAAGCATTGAATACTTGCCTCCCGGTTATAAAACGATAGTTTGCTTATACTTATTTGAGCAGATACCCCAAGAAGAAATAGCAATTATGTTAGGGATATCTCACAATACAGTAAGAACCCAATACCACAGAGCTAAAAAGAGAATTTTATTATCACTAAAAGATAAAATGTACCATGAATGATCAATTAAAAAAATATATAGAAGATAACAGAGATGATTTTGATCATTTGGAACCATCTCCTGCTGTATTTCTTAATTTAAAAAATCAGATCAAACAGCAACCTAAACAGAAAAAAGGATTGATGACTTTAATTGTCAATCATAAATGGTTAGCTGCCGCCTGTGTATTGATTGTCTTTTCAATTAGTTATTTATTGTTGAATAACAATGAAAAAGTTAACAACACACAATTGGCAAAAAATAAAATTACTGAAGCAGAATCCACTCCTAAAACCCAACAGAATTTAGAGAACGAAAAGATAGTTCCAATTATAAAAAGCGAAGAAAAAACTGCAAAAACTAAGTTAAAAAAACCAGTTAGAGCTCATCATAAATCTGTTGATATGTCTACTATCTATCGTGAATTGGCTGATAGTAGTTCTGCAAGTACTAGGCTGGCAGCTGTTTTAAAAATCCAAAAATCTGAAGTAATGAGCTATGATATTATAGACAACCTAGCAAAAACATTAAATAACGATGCCAATAGCAACGTCCGTTTAGCAGCATTTAATTTAATGAGCCATTATAGACAAGATAATTATGTTTCTAGCCTATTTCTACAATCGTTAGAAAAACAAAAAGATCCATTGCTACAATTAGGCTTAATAGATATGCTAAAACAATTTAATAGCCCAAAACTAGATGAAAGATTATACGCATTAGCAAACGACCCAAATACGCTTTCTGAAGTGAAAGACCAAGCCTATTTAGTATTACTTAATCAAAACAAACTTTAAAACACAACAATATGAAAAAGCAATTTATTATTTTAATCGCTCTATTAACTACTTCCGTAATCGTTAAAGCACAAGAAGAATACCGCATAAGCAAATCTACAGGGCAGCTTAAATTAAATGTAACCGGAGTAATTGTAGAAGGTTATGATGGAAAGGAAATTATATTTTCTGGCAAAAAAATAAAGGTTGAAGAAGTAGATGAACGAGCTAAAGGTTTAGTTCCGGTAAGTTCATCTAAATATACAGATAACACCGGATTAGGCATTAGCGTTGTCGAAAACGGAGAAAACGTTAACGTAAATCTAGTAGCTAAAGAACCTATTGGATTATTAACCATAAAAGTGCCACAAAATATTAAAGTATCCATTTCTAATTACAACTATAATAACTATGCAATGCTCTCAATAAATAATAGCAATAATAATAGTGAAGATGTTGTGCTTAAAAACCTCAAAAATGAAATCGAAGTTTCGGTTTATAATAACAAAGTGAGATTAGAAAATAACACCGGCCCTATGAATATAAAAACAATGTCTGGTGCGGTTGAAGCAATTTTTAGTTCGGATATTAAAGGACCTGTCTCTATTATCTCTGCCACAAATTATGTGGACGTGACTATGTCGGCAAATACAAAAGCAAATATAGAAATGTCTACCAATTCTGGTAAACTGTATGCTGGCAAAGAATTTAAAATTGATTTGGACAAGTCAGATGCGGAACCTAATTATTCAGCGTATGCATTAAGTACTCTTACAGGAAATAACAGAATTGGTAATGGTACAGTAACTTTAAAAACAATCAAAGATGGCACTGTATCCACTACAACCGTTGCCGAAGGTGTTAGTATTAAAGAAAATAAATCGGCTAACGGCAAAAGTAAATCTGGTGGCGAAGTGAAATCTGAAGGAGTTTCAATCAATGGGACAGGAACTTCAATTAATCCAATCTATATAGATAATAGGATTAATGGTGTTGCCTACAGTTTTGGTTCTGCTTGGACAGGTGGCGACAGAATAAAAGGAAAGCTAAATGGTGGAGGAATTGACCTTATCTTCAAATCGAACAACAAAAACGTATATTTAAGACAACAATAATTAAACTTCATTAAGTCTCATTTAATCAATACATTAAGTGAGACTTTTTTAATTATTAAGTTAACTAATTTTTGATGTTATTCTGAGGTATAATCCTCTTCTTCCAAAACATATTCCACAACTGGTTCAATTGGATTTCTAAGCCATAAAAATATAATGAGTATTGCTAATACGGCAGTACAGATAACCGATCCTTCAATACCAAAATTGCCACCAGATAAATAAGCATTACCCAACGGCTTAGCAGTTAAAACACCAGGATTATCTGTTCCACTTACCTTATATCCAAGCAAAATACCTTGTGCAAAATTCCAAGTAAAATGAATACCAATTGCCCAGCTCACATTTCCTTTTTGTAAAGTATAAATGCAGAATAAAGCACCCGCCAAACTAATGTTTAACATAGCTAGCCAAGTAAAACCAGGATTTGCCATGTGAACGGCACCAAATAACAAACTGTTTAATAAAATAGCAATAACAAACGGATATCGCTCTGCAAAAGCATAAAGAGGTAATGTTCTAAACATAAATTCTTCTAAAACGCCTACCAAAATAAAATATATCAATTGAGCAAAAAATATAATTGGAGTAATTGAACCAGTTGAAAATTCAACACTTCCTGTTAAGTACAATAGGCCAGCGCAAATAGCAATCAATCCAATTCCCACTAAACTACCCATTAAAAAACCAGCTATCCCTCCTTCTTTACGAATAAAAACACTTCTAAAATCTACGGTAGGCACAGTTTTAAAAAACATTAATAACCCACCTAGCACTGCTAAAATAACTGATGCTTCAAGTATTATCTCAGTAGAAATGGAATCTTTAGGTAGATTGATAAAATCGAACTGAATTATCATACCAAAAGGCAAACTGCACAAGAAAATGAAAAATACAAAAAGTATAACCCTAAATATTGGTGTTAGATAATACAAAAATTTGTTCTCCATAATTAGCTAGTGGCTTTCTTTAATAAGTTAACCACAGTTTTATCTGTCCTAAACGTTACATCATCTGCACTTAAATCACTTATTTTAATCCATCTAAAAGATTGAGCTGAATTTATATCAAAGTCGAAAACTTTATATTTAAAATTCAATTCTAGTGGTTTAACCTCTTTCACTAAATAATAAACGCTAATTACTTGGCTATCGTTAAAAGATGATTTTTCGTAAAAATCTGTAGTATAAAAATGACTTATTATTTCTATTTCAGCATTACATTCTTCTACAAATTCACGTTTCAAAGCTTCAATTAATCCTTCCCCTAATTCTACACCTCCACCTGGAAACTTTGTAAAATTTAAACCATATTCAAACTCATCACTTAATAAAAGTTCACTTTCATTATTGATCAGCAATCCGTAAACTCTTACATTGAAATAACTCATTGGCTAAAGTGTTTTTGATTTTTAGTTACATTTTCCATGTTCCAAGTAATCTCAGCTCTAAATTCTTCTTGCCTTACACCACAATTAGGCATTTTGCAATAATTGCAACAAGCTGGCAAACATGGATCGGCATGTATAAAAAGTTCAGTTTCGTAAGAGCCAGCTACATTGATCAATTTATCAATAGCCGAAATCTCTTGATGAACCATATTTAAATCGAAATAATAAGGTAAGGTAACATGGCAATCTACATGTAAATCAGCACCATATTGCTGTGCTCTTAAATTGTGAATATCAATCCAACTATCCTCCCTGTTTTCTTGTAGAATCTTAACAATATCCTTTACCAATTCAATATTACTCTCATCCATTAATCCACCAACAGACTTTCTAGTTAGCTTGTAGCCATTAAAAACGATGTAGCATCCTAAAATAATAGAAATTGAGCTGTCTAACCAAACAAGTTGTGTAAGCTGTATTAAAATAATACCTAGTACCAATCCCCCACTTGTAATCGAATCTGTTAATAAATGTTTTCCATCTGCCTCAAGTGTAATAGATCTATTCTTTTTACCAATGTTGATGAGGTAAAAACCAACAACTAAATTGATGATACCAGTAGAGCCAATTATGATGGCACCATCAAATAATTGCTTAATTTCCTTTGGGTACACCAAGTCATAGCCTGATTTTAGTATGATGATGATTCCTGCAATCCCAATTAATACGCCTTCAACAAAAGCAGAGAAAAACTCTACTTTACCATGCCCATAAGGATGGTTTTCATCTTTAGGAAGTGTACTCAAATAAATGCTATAAAAAGCAAATGCACTTGCTATAACATTTACAACACTTTCTGCTGCATCGGTTAATATGGCATTAGAGTTTGTTAAAAAATAGGCCACAAACTTGGCAAGCATTAAAATAACACTTACACAGAGTGAAACAAGTATGGCTTTCTTTTTAGGTTGCAAACTGATGTATTTTTAGAGTTCAAAAGTACAGTTTAAGGCGGTAAGTTTAAGAAAAAGTATCTTTTTTATTGCCTAATAGCATTCGATTTTTATATTTGCGCATTCACAAATATATTATGAGCTTTTTATCCCAAAGAATCAACAACTTATCAGAGTCAGCTACACTTAAAATGACCAAACTTGGTCGTGAATTAGCAGCCAAAGGAATTAACATTATTAGTTTAAGTATTGGCGAACCAGATTTTAATACACCAGAGCATGTTAAAGAAGCAGCTAAAAAGGCTTTAGATGAGAATTATACACGTTATTCTCCAGTTCCGGGTTATCCTGAATTGAGACAAGCGATTGTAAATAAGTTAAAGAGAGAAAATAATTTAGATTATGACATTTCTCAAATTGTAGTTTCTACAGGAGCCAAACAATCATTATCTAACGTTATTTTAACATTGGTTAACCCTGGCGAGGAAGTAATTATCCCAACTCCTTATTGGGTTTCTTATTCTGAAATGGTAGTACTGGCAGAAGGTAAATCTGTTTTTATTGATACCGATATAGAAAGTGATTTCAAAATCACTCCAGCGCAATTAGAAGCTGCAATTACACCGAAAACTAAGCTATTTATGTTCTCATCTCCATGTAACCCAACTGGTACGGTTTACAGTAAAGAAGAATTAGCGGCATTGGTTAAAGTATTTGAAAAATATCCAGAAATCTATATCCTATCCGATGAAATTTATGAGCACATCAACTTTGTAGATCAACATGAATCTATCGCCCAGTTTGATAGCATTAAAGAACGTGTAATCGTTGTAAATGGTTTCTCTAAAGCATTTGCCATGACGGGATGGAGATTAGGCTACATCGCTGCTAGTAAAGAGATAGCTGCCGCAAATGATAAAATGCAAGGACAAACTACTTCTGGAACCTGTTCTATCTCTCAGCGTGCTGGCATTGCAGCTTACGACCAAGGTTTAGAAACAGTATTAGAAATGAAAAAATCATTTGCTAGACGCAGGCAACTCGTTTATGATTTGCTAAATGATATTCCAGGTGTTAAAACTAATTTGCCAGATGGAGCTTTTTATTTCTTTCCAGAAATTAGTTCTTTCTTTGGTAAAAAAGATGCTGATGGCAATGTAATTACTGATTCTGCTGATTTAGCCTTATATCTATTAAATGTTGGCCATGTGGCAACTGTAGGAGGCGATTCATTCGGAAATAATAACTATATCCGTTTGTCTTATGCCGCATCAGACGAAAGTTTAATTGAAGCGTTAAGAAGAATTAAAGAAGCATTGGCTAAGTTAAGTTAAGCTTCAAGTTCCATAAAAAGAATTTTATCAATAAGATCATATACAAAAAGAGCTTCGAAAAATTTCGAAGCTCTTTTTGTATTTATTATTTGCTATTTAATCATCTTAATTGGCACGTTTAAGGTTAAGACCTGATTGCCTCTACCGGATCTAATCTTGATGCCGAAAACGCTGGCCAGAAACCTGCTATTAAACCAATTATTACCGAAACTCCAATTCCTAAAATTATATTATCCAAATAGAGAATTACTTCCACATCAGCAAAAGACAGCGCTAAAGTTCCAATGTATACTAATCCTAAACCAAATAATCCTCCCATTAAACAGAGAACAACAGATTCAAAAATAAACTGCAATAATATAAAGTAATTTTTAGCACCCAATGATTTCTGAATGCCTATAATATTGGTACGTTCCTTTACAGAAACGAACATGATATTAGCGATTCCAAAACCACCAACTAAAATGGAGAAGCCACCAATTACCCAACCCGCAATTTTAACCACACCAAACATAATGTCTAATTGGGCAGAAAGCATGGTAGTTTTATTTAGCGAAAAATCATCTTCTTGACCAGGTTTTAACCTGTGAATAGATCGCATTAATCCTTTCAATTCACTTTCAACCTCATCCAAAGCTATATTTTCTTTACCTCTTACGGTAACTTGAGGATTATACCTTTCGTTATTGACATCAAAAATTCCTTTTGCTAAATTTAAAGGGATAAGTACATTTTTATCTTGAGACATCCCCATCATATCTTCACCTTCCTTTTTGTACACTCCAATTACGGTAACCCTTCTTCCCATTACCTTAATTTGTTTTCCTATTGGATTGTCGCCATCAAATAAACCTTCAGCAATTTCTGCTCCTAAAATACAAACAGGGGTACCATACTGGCTTTCGTTTGCCGTAAAATATCTTCCTTCTTGAAATTCTAAATCCCAGGTTTTATCGTATTCATGCGTAGCAGCCATTAAGTTTGCACCGTCAACCGTGTTACTTTCAAACTTAACAGTTCTATTATTGGCATTCACTTCGTAGCAAACTCCAACAGCCATGTCCATTCTATCTTTTATACCCAAATAATCTCTTAAAGAAGGCTCTGGTCTATTTACATATTTCCACCAAGCAAAATTGCCAGAAAAAACCCATGGCCATTTTTGAACAAATAAAGTATTAGAACCTAATTTATCTACGCTACTCTGAATTTTATTTTTCATCGTATCTACACCTGTAAAAACAGCTATAATGATAAAAATACCAATGGTGATACCCAATAAGGAAAGCGAAGTCCTCAATTTATTTTGGCGAATTGCATCCCATGCAAACCTAAGGCTTTCGCCAATTAGTCTAAAAATCATCATCATATTATTTAGACCAAAAATACCTAAAAAGGTTACACTAGTTTGAGTATAATAATAAAAATACATTTAAAATTAAAACCCGTTAACGTTACTTTTTTTAGAAGCGCAATAATAATACTCATGTAAATGTCTGTCCTTCTTTTCGTTCCAATCTTTTATAATTTGCCAAAGGCAAAAATTATAAAAGGATTTACACTTCAATAAGGGCTAAATAAATTAAGCTTGTGCAAATAAAACCATTCATAGTTGCAAAAGGATTTTTCCATAATCATTAACAAAACGTAGATCCACTTTTCAGAATTTAAGATCGAGCCCTTGTTGTTTATCAAAATATGAATTGATCTTATAACCATAACAATAGTAATTTTTACCTAAAGTTAATCTCTTAAACAACTTTAAATAAGTAGTTAAATACAAGACTTTGGTTAACAGTATAATATAAATTATAAAAAACAGAATTAAAATTCGTAAATTTGCGCCCTAATTTACTACATCAAAAAACATGAAGTTATCTCAATTTAAGTTTAATTTACCCGAATCGCTTTTAGCGAATAATCCAGCAGAACAACGTGACGAAGCCCGTTTAATGGTTTTGCACAAAGATAGTGGTAAAATTGAGCATAAGATTTTTAAAGACGTTTTAGGATATTTTGATGATAAGGATGTAATGATCCTAAACAATACAAAAGTATTTCCTGCTCGTTTATACGGTAATAAAGAAAAAACCGGTGCTACCATCGAAGTATTCTTATTACGCGAATTGAATAAAGAATTACGTTTATGGGACGTTTTAGTAGACCCTGCTCGTAAAATTCGTGTAGGTAACAAATTATATTTTGGCGATGATGATTTATTGGTTGCCGAAGTTGTGGACAATACTACCTCTCGTGGTCGCACTATACGTTTCTTATTTGACGGAACTGACGAAGAATTTAGAAAAAATGTTGAAATTTTAGGCGAAACTCCACTTCCTAAATACATTAAACGTAAAGCTACTGCACAAGATAAAGAGCGTTACCAAACCATTTTTGCTAAACATGAAGGCGCTGTTGCAGCTCCAACTGCTGGTTTGCACTTTAGTAGAGAATTAATGAAACGCCTAGAACTAAAAGGTGTTGATTTTGCCGAAGTTACGCTACACATTGGTTTAGGTACATTTAGGCCAGTTGAGGTTGAAGATTTGACCAAGCATAAGATGGATTCTGAGCAATTCATCATCGAACAACCCGCAGTTAATATCGTTAACAAAGCTATTGATGACAAAAGAAAAATTTGTGCAGTAGGTACAACTTCAATGCGTGCAATAGAATCTGCCGTTTCATCTGGCAGAAGATTAAAGCCTGCTAACGATTGGACAAGTAAATTCATTTTTCCTCCATACGATTTTAGCATTGCAAACTCGATGATTACCAATTTCCATACACCAGAATCTACCTTATTAATGATGGTTAGTGCTTTTGGTGGTTACGAAAATGTAATGAATGCATACCAAGTGGCAGTGAAAGAGAAATATCGCTTTTATAGCTATGGCGATGCGATGTTAATTATATAGTACAGCGTAATGAGTATTGCGTATTGCGATCATAAGGTCTCAATACGCATTACCCAATACTCAATACCAAAAAAATGAAATACTACGCAATAATTGTTGGTGGCGGCTCTGGTAAAAGAATGCAGAATGCAATTGCCAAACAATTTCTATTGCTTCATAACAAGCCCGTACTGATGCATTCTATCGAGGCTTTTTTCCATTCTCCCTTTAAACCCGAAATAATTTTAGTACTACCAGAAGATTCCCATCAATATTGGGAAGAACTTAAGCTAAAATATAACTTCAATATTCCTCATTTGTTAATAAGGGGCGGCGAACAAAGATTTCACTCTGTTAGAAATGGCTTAATGGCTATTAAAGGTGAAGGAATAGTTGCTGTACACGATGCTGTGAGACCCTTAGTTAGTCAAAAGTTAATCATCAGCACATTTGAGGCAGCAGAAGATAAAGGTAATGCAGTAGCTTTTATTAAACCTAACGACTCGGTAAGGAAAATAAATGTTGATGGAAGTAGCAAAATTATAAATAGAGATGATTTGGTTCTCATTCAAACACCACAAACCTTTGAGATTAGCCAATTAAGAAAAGCTTACCAACAACATTATAAGCCAAAGTTTACAGATGATGCATCTGTAGTTGAAAAAGCAGGATTTGATATTAATTTAGTAGATGGCGATCGGAATAATATTAAAATTACTTACCCAGAAGATTTAGAATTGGCAAGTTTTTTAATGAAATAAAAAAAGGAAATCTGTGATTTCCTTTTTTTTACGTTCAATTGAGCCTTTATTATTTTAAGCCGCTCCTCTAATTACCCTTAATAAAATAGCAACAATGGCGATTACCAATAAAGCGTGTATAACACCTCCTGTGTAGTAACCTCCTAGAAAGCTGATAGCCCAGATGATTACTAAAATTACTGCGATTACATAAAGTAGATTTCCCATAACAATTAGTTTTTAAGTTGATTAATAAGTTTATAATTCTGTTTATAAATTTCTAAACCATTAACAACGGTTACACCAAATTGTTCTATAAAATAAAAAATGCCCAAGTTTCTCTTAGGCATTTAATCAATTAAGATTTTAATATTCATCTTCATTAAAGAAGAAATCATCTTTAGTTGGATAATCTGGCCAAATTTCTTCAATCGTTTCGTAAGGCTCACCATCATCTTCTAAGGCTTGTAAATTTTCAATCACCTCTACAGGTGCACCAGAACGGATGCCGTAATCTATTAATTCGTCTTTTGTTGCAGGCCATGGAGCGTCTTCCAAGTGCGATGCGAGTTCTAATGTCCAATACATATTCTTAATATTAATTATTCGTAATTCTCAAAGCGCAAAAGTATGTTAAAAAAAATGGACAAAACAAATATTTTTTTCCACCATTTAAATTCGCGGTATCCATATGTTTTCTGCCGTATTTTGATCAGCGCCAAGTTTGCGTCCCAAAACAAACAAATAATCGCTTAATCTATTCAAATAAATTGTAATATTGCTGTCAACAAAACTTTCCGAAGCCAGCTCAACTGTTAATCGTTCTGCTCTTCTGCAAACACAACGTGCTAAATGACAATAAGATACAGTAGTACTTCCACCAGGTAAAATAAAGTGTCTTAATTCTGGTAAAACTTCGTTCATTTCATCCATTTCAGTTTCCAAAAGTACAATGTCACTTTCTAAAAGATCTGGAATCTTCATTTTTGAACGTTCGGGATCTGATGCCAAAGATGAACCAATTGTGAATAACCTATCTTGAATCTCTTTTAAAATCTGCTGATGATGAACATCAATATCTTGGCACATGATTAAACCAATGTAAGAATTAAGCTCATCAACCGTACCGTAGCTCTCAATACGTACATGGAATTTAGGCACTCTAGTACCTCCTATTAAAGAAGTTTGCCCTTTATCTCCTGTTTTGGTGTAAATCTTCATCTTGAAATTTGAGTATTGAGATTTGAGATCTGAGATGATGAGGTTCTCTCATATCTAATTTCTCGTATATCATATCTAGTTAAACTATGCTTTCAAAATCGTCGCCTTTATCTTTTAAATGAGATAAACGTGGTGAAACAGTTTTAATATCATCATTTACATAATCCTTTTCTATTAAACCATCACGCATACGCACAATACGATGCGCATGTTGTGCAATATCTTCTTCGTGGGTTACTAAAATGATGGTATTGCCTTTACTGTGGATTTCTTCCAAAAGCCCCATAATTTCTATTGATGTTTTGGTATCTAAGTTACCTGTAGGCTCATCTGCCAATATAATAGATGGATTGTTAATTAATGCTCTTGCAACAGCAACACGTTGGCGCTGACCGCCCGAAAGTTCGTTAGGTTTGTGGGTAATACGATTACCTAAACCAACGTTTTCAAGTGCCTGAGTTGCACGTTCATCACGCTCTTTTTTACCTGCGCCCGCATAAATTAACGGCAATGCCACATTATCTAATGATGTTGAACGTGGTAATAGATTAAAAGTTTGAAAAACGAAACCGATCTCTTTATTTCTAACTTCAGCTAACTCATTGTCTGTCATTTGACTAACATTGGTTCCATTTAAAATATAATCGCCTTTGCTTGGAGTATCTAAACAGCCCAAAATATTCATTAAAGTAGACTTACCAGAACCAGAAGGACCCATTAATGCCACAAACTCACCTTTGTGAATATCTAAACTTACAGATTTTAAAGCATGAATTACTTCTGAACCAATTACATATTTACGACCTATTTCCTTAATGGTAATGAGTGCTTTCTCCATTGTTGTTTTTATTTTTTAGACAGGGATAACCTATAAAATGTTACAGTTAGATTTACTTTTCTATAATCTTAGGTACAAAAAAGAAGCTTTCATTATGTTTGGCTGAGTTCTTTAATCCATCTGCTACAGTTATTTCCTGTTTCACCACATCTTCTCGCCAAACATTTACTTCTTCGTTCATATATACCAAAGGTTTTACTCCAATAGTATCCAATTCATTCAGTTTCTCCATAAAAGTAAGGATCTTGTTCATCTCTCCTGTTAATGTATCAACCTCGTTATCTTTGATTTCAATTCTTGCTAAATCGGCAACCTTGTGAACGGTCTGTTTATCAATTATCATTTGTTTGCAGCTTACTGTTAATCTTGTTAAAAATTTCGTCTTTTAGCGCATCAGCACTTTCGGTAGCTAATATACTTGTTAAAATGGGTTGATGCACATAAACATCAACAATTCCGGGTCTGGTGCCGTATTTAAAACCACTATCCCACATAATTCGCCATACATTAATCACGCTTACAGGCACAATTGGTATATTTTTTTCAATCGCCAACCTAAATGGTCCATTTTTAAACTCATGCAAAATTGGCGGATATAAATCGTCAATTTTCCCTTCTGGAAAAATAATTAGGCTCATTCCGTTCTCCAAATTTTCACCTGCTTTTTTAAATGCCCTAAAAGCGGATATTTTGCTTTCTCTAGCAACTGCAATATCAATTGTTCTAAAAAACATGCCTAATACAGGATTTTTAGTCAATTCTTCCTTTCCCATAAAATGATATCGGCCTTTGGCTACTAAACAGAAAAGCACAATATCTAAATTAGACGTATGGTTTGCGCAATAAATATAAGTTTGGTTTGGATCTAATTTCTTTTCAAAATCTACATTGATAATAACACCGGCAAACAGTGTACTTAAAAATGCATGGATGGCCCTTACCTTATTTAAAAATAAATAACGACTTGGTTTACGTGTACCGTAATAATAGATTGGCCAAAAAAGGAAAAAGAAAAATACGATCCAAAATGAAAAATAAATGGCATGTATCTTTTTAAGCAATTTTATCATTGAGTCAAAAATACAAATTAAGAAATTCTATTTCTCATTTTTAGACTAAAAGTATAAATCAATGCTTTAAATGGATTATACAGCTAATTGCATCACCATATGTAGATAAAAAATAAATATTTCAAATCCATTACTATGTTTTTTCTTAATTTCGGGGCAATTATGAAAGAAACGGTATTGAGTGGAATTCGTTCTACTGGAAAATTACATATAGGAAACTACTACGGAGCGGTAAAAAACTTTGTACAAATGCAGCACGAATACAATTGTTATTTTTTTATTGCTGATTTACATTCTTTAACTACACACCCAACACCTGCTGATTTGCATGGTAATGTAAAACATGTTTTAGTAGAGTATTTAGCATGTGGTATAGACCCAGAGGTAAGTACTATCTACGTACAGTCTGATGTGCCAGAAATAGCAGAACTTTATCTGTATTTAAATATGAATGCTTACATGGGCGAATTAGAGCGTAGTGCATCATTTAAAGATAAGGTACGTGGCAATCCAGATAATGTTAATGCAGGTTTATTAACTTATCCTGTTTTAATGGCAGCAGATATTTTAATTCACAGAGCTACTAAAGTTCCGGTTGGGAAAGATCAAGAGCAACATTTAGAAATGGCCCGTACCTTTGGAAACAGATTTAATCGTTTATACAACAATGATTATTTCCCTGAACCATATGCCTTCAGCTACTCTAAAAACTTAGTAAAAGTGCCAGGTTTAGATGGTAAAGGCAAAATGGGTAAATCTGAAGGAGAAGGTAATGCTGTTTATTTATCAGATACACCAGAAATCATCCGTAAAAAAGTATCGAGAGCGGTAACGGATAGTGGTCCGACGGCAGAATATCAAGAAAAGCCAGAAGCTATTCAGAATTTATTCGATTTAATGAAAATTGTTTCTTCTGAAGATACTCTTGTTCATTTTGAAGAACAGTATAATAAAATGGCTATCCGTTATGGAGATTTCAAAAAACAATTAGCAGAAGATATGATCATTACTACCACGCCTATGCGTGAGCGTATCAATGAAATAGCGGCAGATACTTCTTATCTTCGCCAAGTGGCAAAACATGGTGCATTAAAAGCTAGAGAAAGTGCCCAAAAAACAATTAGGGAAGTAAGAGAATTAATTGGTTTTAAAAGTTTTTAATTGATAGATTTGAGATGTGAGACGTTAGATTTGAGAAAGCATATCTAAAACTCATATCTCACATCTAAAATCTCATATCTTAAAAGTATGCACATAGCAATAGTTGGAAACATAGGCGCAGGTAAAACAACGTTAACTGGTTTACTTGCCAAAAATTACGGATGGGAAGCTTTATATGAAGCTGTAGATAACAATCCTTATTTGGAGGATTTTTATAGCGATATGAAGCGTTGGAGCTTTAACCTGCAGATCTATTTTTTGAATAGTCGTTTTCAGCAAATTGTAGAGATTGAGACCAACAAACGCAATGTTATACAAGATCGTACCATATACGAGGATGCTCACATATTTGCAGAAAACTTGCACGAAATGGGATTAATGACCTCTAGAGATCATGATAACTATCAGGCTATTTTCAATAACATCACCTCATTTATTAAACCACCAGATTTACTGGTTTACTTAAGAGCATCGGTACCTACTTTGGTTAACAATATACAACGCCGTGGTAGAGAATATGAAGCAAGTATCCGTATCGATTATTTATCTAAATTGAACGAAAAATACGAAGATTGGATTAAAGGATATAACCTTGGTAAGCTATTAATCTTAGATAAAGATAGACTTGATTTTACTAATAATCCAGAAGATTTAGGCTCAATTATACAGTCTATTGAAGCAGAGATTAACGGTTTATTCTAAACGCATAAATCAAACATTATGAAGATTTTAGGCGTCATTCCTGCTCGTTATGCTTCTACTCGTTTTCCAGGGAAACCATTAGTAGATATTAATGGAAAGACCATGATCAGAAGGGTTTATGAACAGGCAATTAAAGCTAATCTTAATAAGGTTGTAGTTGCAACTGACGACGAAAGAATTGCATCTGAAGTAAAATCTTTTGGTGGCGAATTTATTCTTACCAGCGATCAGCATCAAAGTGGAACAGACCGCTGTGCAGAAGTAGTTTCTAAATTACCAGGTTTTGATGTGGTGGTAAATATTCAAGGCGATGAACCATTTATCGATCCAGAGCAAATTTCATTATTAACCTCTTGTTTTTTAGATGAAAAGGTAGAATTAGCAACCTTAATTAAGGATATTAAAAACAACAGCGAATTGTTCAATAGTAATATCCCTAAAGTTGTTATAAATAACCACCAACAGGCGATATATTTCAGTCGCCATCCTATTCCTTTTGTCAGAAACACTGATCAAGGCAATTGGAAAAATAGCCATCAATTTTACAAACACATTGGGATTTATGGTTACAAAACAAGCACGTTATTGTCCATTACCCAATTAAAACCATCATCTTTAGAGCTGGCAGAAAGCCTAGAGCAACTACGTTGGTTAGAGAACGGCTATCAAATACAAACTAAGGTTACCAGCATAGAAACTATTGCTATTGACACACCAGAAGATTTACAGAAAATAGTTTTTTAGGATATTTTTTTATCTTCGAATTGATAAACGCGTTACCTATGAAATTACCTTACCTGCTTTTAATTTTTGTTACTTCACTTTTTGTAGCTTGCAATAGTGGTGATAAAAAAGAAACTTCTTTAGATACCAGTAAAATGGCATTACAAGCTTTTTCAGACTCGGTTAAATTAGATACCTTTAGAATTGATTTAGAAGGCAAAAAAGCGAATGAAATGTTGTTATTATTTACCATAACAGCACACAATGGTAAACAAATATATCGCAAAGAAATTAAAGCAGATGAGTTATTAAAAGGCTATTTGGCAAGTGCAGAACTTAAAAAAGAGGAAGAGAAAATTAAGTTCTTGAACGATGAGATCAATTATTTTTTTGAAGAGCAACATTTTCTAATTCCTGCAGTTACCCTAGAAGAACAGCCAGATAAAAACGTTCCTGATACTGCTTTTTATAACGAATTAAAACAAAATCAGCTTAACGGTTTCGATTACCGATTGGGTAAGGATACCAAGGTTTATATTGCGTGGTCTGTAAAAGAGAAGAAAGTTAAAATATACTATCAATGCTGCAAATTGCCAGAATAGTCTTATTTAAATAAAAAATCAAACAAATTAACTTCTGGTTTAAGCCCCAGCTTCTTACGTAGCCTGTACCGGCTAACCTCTACAGCTCTTGGCGTAATATTTAGTAACTGAGCTATTTCTTTAGATGATAAATTCAATTTCAAATAAGCACATAATTTTAAATCGCTAGGACTTAGGTTTGGATATTTCTCTTTAAGGTTAGTTAAGAAATTGGCATGTACGTGATCAAAATGTACCGCAAATTGATCCCAATCGTTATCTAGTCTTTTTGCTTCATTTAACAACCGAATTACCTTTTTAAGATCATTAGCTGTTTCTTTACTCGAGGTTTGTTCAACTAAAGGCAATAACTCATCTCCAATTTTTGAGAGTAGTTTTCCTCTCTGTACCAAGTGCATTGTTGCAGTTGCTAACTCTTTATTCTTAAATTCAACATCTGCCTCTAATTGCTTTTTCTGCAATTTTGTTATTTGCTGTTCGTTTCTTTCTATTTCTAATTGATGTTTTTGTCTAAGTTCATCTTGTTCTTTTAAATGCTCCTTTTCTTGCATTTTAATTAGTCCATATAATAAAAATAGAAAAGCTACAAAATAAATAACATAAGCAACATTACTCCTATACCAAGCGGGAGCTATTGTGAATTGATAGCTAATCGGATTAGACTCATTGCCCAAATTATTTCGAGCTTTAACCCTAAAAGTATAATTGCCATGTGCTAAATTAGTGTAGTCTTTTTCACTCTTACTACTCCATGTAGACCAATCTTCATCATACCCTTTAAGCTGGTAGCTAAATTCTATATTTTCTTTCTGCTCAAACAAGGTTGATGCATATTCGAAATGCAATGAATTATTGGCAAATGAAAGTTTATGTTTAGCTTTTCGTTCCCCTGTAAAATACCCTCCAAAAAATAAGCTGTCTGTTTTACCGGCAATTCTTATTTGCCCTAATAGAACATTTGGTTTATAGATATTTGCTGCATACTTTTTATAATCGATATGTATCAATCCTTTGTTAGATCCAATAAATATGTTTCTATCATTATAAGGATATATATTTTCAAAGCCAGCAACAATTCTTGTAGTTAATTCTGGCAACTCCACAATTTTAAAACCTTTAGTGCCAGATTTTTCCTTAAAATCTACTACTCCAACTTTTTTAGTGGTTACAAACCATATGTTACCATCCTGATCTTCGTTTAAGTATTGGATAGATAACTTTTTAAAGATTGGCCTGAAGAAAACACTAGGTTTAAACTTTCTAGAAGCATTATCATATTCATATATCCCATCAGCTGTTGCGGCAATTATTCTATTTTTTACCTTAAAAATATAATTATAAAGTGTTGATGGCAAACCATCATCGTTAGTTAAAAGTGTAGTTCTAATTACTTTTTGCCTGTCTGTTGATAAATCTATTTTATAAATACCTCTGTACGGATGAGATGCCCATACACAGTTTAATTTTTGATCTACAGCAATAAATCTTAAAGGTTCGTTCAGTGCTGCTAAAGTTCCTTTATTGCTAAACTCGTTATTTTTAAAGTTGATAAATTGCAAACCTGTGTAGGTTCCTGCAACTACATTATCCTCATAATTTCCCTTAGCTAAGGATGAGAAAAGCCAAGTACCTATATTTGTATACAACTGTTTTGCTTGGTTATCTTTAATAACTGCAGTTCCATCTTCATTTGCCAATAGCAATTGTCTATTGATCTCTGCCAAACCCCAAGTTTGGCCTTTGGTGTTGCTAACTTCAGCAAATTGAGATTGAGAATTGCTCAAATCCTTTTTCTTAACATCTAACGGAGCTGAAAACACGCCATTAGATGTACCAACGTATAGCCTATTACCAAAAATTCTGCTGGCATAGCTGGATACTTGTTTTTTTCGATCTGGATAGATATGCCGAATGGCACTGTTAAAGGCTATAAAAGAAATACCATCGTCTAAACCCAACCATAAATTTTGGTGCTGATCTAATAATATGCTCCTAATATTGATGTTATTTAATCCTTCTGCATAAGAAAATTGTCTAATTAATTCCCCTTTTCGATTGATGATTAGCAATGCTGAAGAGGTCGTTCCCAAAGCATATAAGTCTTTATTAATTTGTATTGCTCCATTAATCCTGTCGTTATAAAAAGTTTTATCCAACGCAGTTTTTTTATTGATCAATTGACCTCCTTTAAGTAAAAATAACCCATCTTTTAATGTTGTAATTAAGAGGGTATCCGCATTATAAGGTAATAAAGACGTAATACTGCCTTGTTTTATCCGCTCATCATTACAAACTAATTCCCATTTATTAGCTTTAAATATCTTTAAGCCGCCACTTACATCTTGTGCAAAAACTTGATTACCAATTTGCCCTAAAAATATCCATCCGATTGATGGGTATACATCAACCTTGTTATTTACAAAGCGAAATATTTTGTTTACCGTTCTGAAATAGATTTGCTTACCATTAAAAACAATGTCCCATACGTCTGCAAACTGCCTTTCTTTGGCTGGAATTAAGTTTTTTAAAGAATGATAAGTTAATATCCCATTTTCGTTAGGAAAGAAGTATCCGATCTCATCCTGCCCACCAATATATATTTTACCTGTAGGGTCAATTTTTACAGACCTGATGTTGGTTTTATTTGGTGTTGGATAAATTTTCCAGTACGAACCATTATAGGTTAGTAAACCTTCGTTATTTGCAAAATATAGAATCCCATCTCTATCTTGGGCAATTTTCCAATTCTGTGCCCCACCTTTATAATCTAAACTTGTATAACCACTTACCTGTGGCAAGCCGATTTGATCTTGAGCTTTTAGATTGCCAAAAATTAGCATAAAAAGAATGCCTACAAAAAAAGTACCCTTCATTCTATTTGAAAATGGTGTGGTTAAATAGTTGTTTATACTTGGTTACTACAACAAAAAATTATTGCGAAATGAAGATAGTAATTTATCTGTTGTTGTGGTAGCATATTGTGTTTTCTTATTGTATTTAAAGAAATAAGTTGCTTTTGTATGGGTATTGTAGTGGCTTATTTTTTCAGTTTCAGCTAAATGCACCTATATATTTGTGTTATAACATTTACTACGATTGACTCGTTTCGGCAAGTTGATTTGGTAAATCACATTAACCAAAATATAAACTTAAATTATTTGTTATGAAAGGAAAATCTACGTTCATTCTTTTGCTATTTTCCCTATTTTTCTCAGCCAGTGTTTGGGCTCAGGAAATAGATGTATCGGGAAAAGTAACTTCCAAAAGTGATGGCATACCCTTACCTGGGGTATCTGTTCAAATTCAAGGAACAAAAAATGGTGTTGCTACAGATGCCAATGGGAACTTTAGACTTATTGTTCCAAAATCAGGTACCGTATTAGTGTTTTCTCAAATAGGAATGAAAACCGAAACATTTACAGTTAACAACAACCAACCCATTAACATTGCACTTACAGACGAAGCCAGTGGTTTGGGCGAAGTGGTGGTAATTGGTTATGGTACACAGAAGAAAAGTGTGGTTACTGGTGCTATTTCTCAAGTTAAGGCTTCTGATCTAGAAAATATGCCTGTAATGCGTATTGAGCAATCTTTACAAGGTAGAACTTCTGGTTTAACCATTACAACAAGTTCTGGTCAGCCAGGTGATGGTGCTACACTACGCATTAGAGGTACCACTTCAATTAACAATAGTGATGCATTATACATTGTTGATGGAGTTCAAGTGGGTGGCGGTATCGACTACCTTAATCAAGCAGACATCGAATCTATTGAAGTACTAAAAGATGCTGCTTCGGCTGCCATATATGGTGCTAGAGCTGCAAATGGTGTAGTTATAGTAACTACCAAAAAAGGAAACAAAAATGGTAAAATGAGTGTAAACTATAATACTTATTTGGGTACTCAAGCTCCATCAAGAAAACTAGATCTATTAAATGCCACACAATATGCTACACTTTACAATGAAGCACAATTGGCAGCCAATGCAAATGCAACACCACGTTTCTCAAACCCAGCTCAATTAGGTATTGGTACCGATTGGCAAGCCGCTGTCTTTAACAACAGTGCAAAAATTCAAAATCATGAATTAAGCATTGCTGGTGGAAATGATAAATCTACTTATTACAGTTCTTTTGGATATTTCGATCAAGATGGTATTGTTGCTACAAGTAATTCGCAATATAAAAGATTTACTGCTCGTTTCAACTCAGATCATCAACTTACTAAAGCCATTAAATTTGGCCAAACTATTGGTTATACCCGTACAAATTCAGTGGGTGTAAGTACCAATACAGAATACGGTTCTCCTTTAAACAGGGCTATCAATATCGACCCAATTACTCCAGTTGTTGAAACAAACCCTGCAAGATTTAATTTACCAATTTACACTGGCAACCCTGTTGTTAGAAATTCTGCCGGCTTCCCTTATGGCATTTCAGATTATGCACAATCTGAAATTTTAAACCCGGTTGCAGCATTAGCAGTTGCGCAAGGTAGAGGCTGGTCTGATAAAGTTGTGGGTAATGCATTTGTAGAGGCTGAAATCATCAAAGGTTTAAAAATCAGATCGCAAGGCGGTGTAGATTTAGCATTTTGGGGAAGCGATGGCTTTACTCCTATCTATTTCTTAAATTCAATTAACCAAACCACTATAACTTCTTATAATAGAGGTATCAATAGAGGATTATTTTGGTCGTTAGAAAATACACTTAGTTATTCTAAAAATATTGCCAAACACAACTTCACTGCTTTAGTTGGTTACTCGGCTCAGAAAAACAAAGGAGAAACACAAGGTGGTACTAAAGAAGGCATCCCTGTTGATAACATTAAAGATGCTTCTTTACAATTCCCAGTACCAAGGGCAAATGATGTATATTATGGTGGAGAGTATCTAAACACTTTAAATTCGATGTTTGCTCGTTTAACTTATGATTTTGACGAGAAATATTTATTTACAGGTATCGTCCGTAGAGATGGATCATCTCGCTTCGGACCAAATAATAAATACGGTTACTTCCCATCTGGATCTGTTGGATGGGTAGCGAGTAGAGAAAGTTTCTTCCCTCAAAACAATATCGTTACTTTTTTAAAGTTTAGAGGATCTTATGGTGTAACGGGTAATGATAATATCGGAGATTTTAGATATTTATCAACAGTAAGTGGTGGTAGAAACTATACTTTAGGAACTTCTGCAGGTTTAAATAATGGCGTTAGTCCGGATGCTTTATCTAACCCAGACTTGAGATGGGAAGAAACTTCGCAAACTAATATCGGTTTAGAAGCCAGTTTATTTAGAAACTTCACCTTAACTGCAGATTGGTACCACAAAAAGACATCGGGTATGTTATTGCAAATTGCAGTACCTGGTTATGTAGGTAACTCAGGTCCAATTGGTAATATTGCCGATCTTTCTAACAAAGGTTTTGAACTAGAACTAGGTTACAACAAAAAAATCGGAGATTTATCCTTAAGATTTGCAGCTAATGGCTCATTACTTAAAAACAACATCGATTTTCTTGGAGATGATAAAGAATTCTTAGGTGGACAAACCGTTACCCCACAAGGTTTAGAGGTTACACGTACTAAGATTGGTCATGCTATTGGTTCTTTCTTTGGTTACAGAAGCGAAGGTTTATTTCAAAATCAACAACAAATTAACGATTATAAAAATTCAACTGGTGGCTTAATTCAACCCAATGCAAAACCAGGCGATATTAAGTTTCGCGATTTAAATGGTGATGGTTTAATTAGCGATAACGATAGAGAAATTATTGGAGATCCAACTCCTGATTTCACCTATGGTTTTACAATAAATGCAGCTTATAAAGGATTTGATTTTGTAATGCTTGGACAAGGAATTGCAGGCAACCAAATTTTTAATGCATTAAGAAGGTTTGATCTTCCGACAGCAAACTATACGACTTCAATTTTAAACAGGTGGACAGGAGAAGGAACAAGTAATGTAACCCCAAGATTGACCCTACAAGACGACAACAAAAACTATAGCAGAGTATCGAGTTTATTCATAGAAGATGGTTCTTACTTCAGAATTAAAACTTTACAACTGGGCTATACATTACCAAATTCATTAATCCAAAAAGCTGGTTTAACTAAAGTTAGGTTTTATGTAATGGCCAACAACTTGGTAACCTTTACCAAATACACTGGTTACGATCCGGAGATTGGCGGTGGAAGTTATGGTGTAGATCGTGGTTTCTATCCACAAGCTAGAACATTCTTTGCTGGTTTAAATGTTGGTTTTTAACAATAATTAATATGAAAAATAAATATATAAAATGCACCATCGCAATAGTTGCGTTAATGCAGGTTTTTGTATCATGTAAAAAAGATTTTCTGGATCTTACACCTAAGGGAACAGCGCTTGAAGATAATTTCTATAAAAATGAAATGGAGGTAATGCAAGGCATTATTGCAGTTTATGATGTTACCCAATGGGGCACCACAGGTGGTTATACCATGAAAATGCCGTTATTAAGTGCTGCATCAGACGATACTTGGGCGGGTGGAAGTAGTGCATCAGATCAACCAAATTGGGTAGCCTATGATAACTTTAATATGGACTCTAGAATTGGTCCACAGGGTGGATTATGGTCTAAAAACTTTACTGGTATCAATAGAGCTAATTTAATATTAAGCAAAATTGAAAAAGCAACAACCTTAAGTGCAAATTTTAAAAACAGGGTAACTGCAGAAGCTAAATTCTTAAGAGCTTATTTTTATTTCGATCTGGTTAGGTTTTTCGGAAATGTACCTTTAATTGTGTCTGTATTGCCAACCGAAGATTTGTACAAACAAACACAATCTACACCTGCTCAAATATATGCTCAAATTGAAAAGGATTTAAGAGAAGCAATGCCTGCTTTACCCAACACGATCAGTGCAGGTGAAAAAGGAAGAGTATCTCAAGGTGCTGCAAAAGCGCAATTGGCGAAGGTTTTATTGTATTCAAACGATAATACCAAAATTGCAGAAGCGGCTACACTTTTTGAAGATATTAATAAAGTTGGTAACTCCTATGGATATGCTTTGCTAACTAATTATGCAGAAATCTTTAATCCTGCTAACAAATTCCATTCAGAATCAATCTACGAAATTCCACATTCTAACAATGCAGCATGGTCTGATTGGGGTTGGATTAATGGTGGTGAAGGTAACGTAGGCACCCAGTTTATTGGCATGGATAGCTATAATGGAGAAACCTATTCAAGTGGATGGGGTTTTTGCCCGGTAACTGAAGATTTAGCGAATGTAATGAAAAATGACCCACGCTTTGCAGCTACTATTATAGATGGTAAAGCTCTAAAAGCAGCTGGTGCAACATATAGTGCTCGTTATCAAAACACTGATTATTTCATTAAAAAATATGCGCCATTAAAATCCTTCAGATCTGCAAGTGGGGTAGCTGAGCAAAACTGGCCAATTAATGAAATAGAAATTAGGTTAGCCGATACTTATTTAATGCAAGCTGAAGCTTTAATTAGAAGTAATGGTAATGCTACTAGAGCAAAAGCACTTTTAGATGCTGTTAGAGCAAGAGTTGGATTGGCTTCAATACCAGCAACCTTAGAAAACATATATGCCGAACGCAGGTTAGAACTAGCTACAGAAGGACATCGTTTCTTTGATTTGGTACGTACCAATAGAGCAGTGGCAGTGTTAGGACCTGTAGGATTTAAAGCAGGAAAAAGTGAGTATTTGCCTATCCCTCAAACAGAAATCGATGTTACCAAAGGCATTATCAAACAAAATCCAGGTTATAATTAATCATTAAGCAAAATGAAATCATTTAAAAACAATATAAAAACATCAATTTGGCTAAGTTTATGCCTGATGTTAACCATACTAGGTTCTTGTAAAAAAGATGAGTCTGTTAAAGAACTTGGTGCTGCTCCTACTGCAGATCAGGTTAAATTTACATCATCACCTACTGCAACAAACGCAAACGTAATTAATTTTAAAAACGAATCGCCAGGTTTTAGAGCGATTTGGGATTTTGGTAACGGCGCTACTGCCGAAGGGGCTACTGCCCAGGCCGCTTATCCCTTAGCAGGAACTTACACCGTAAAGTTAACCATTGTAACAGATGGTGGTATTGCATCTTCAACAAAAACTGTAACTATAGCCGCTACAAACCCAGCAATGCTAACAGATCCAGCATTCACCTTATTATCAGGCGGTTTAGCTAATGCAAATGGCAAAACTTGGGTAATTGATCAAACCCAACAAGGTCATTTAGGTGTAGGTCCAATTGGTTCGCAAGTTCCAGAATGGTACCAAGCCGGTCCAAACGAAAAAGCAAGTAATGGATTTTACGATGATGAGATGACGTTTAATATGAATGCGCTAAAGTATACTTATGCAAATAATGGTACTACTTTTGCAAATGCATCAAACGCTCCAGGTATTGGTGGTCCAACGGGTTCTGCTGATCCAACTGTAAATTATACACCTCCTACCAACTTAACTTGGTTAGTAACCACAATTAATGGCAATAAATATATTACCATTAGCAACAATGGCTTTATAGCTTATTATCTAGGCGTTTCTCAATATCAAATCCTATCGCTTACCGAAGATGAAATGTGGTTAAGATCATTAGATAAATCTAACGCCGGAAATGCTTGGTACTTAAAATTAATTAGAAAAGGATATACAAGACCAGTTGTACCACCAGTACAAAAACCAATGCAGGCGGCAGATTTGAGTGATGATTTCCAAACTACATCTAACGTTACTTGGACAGCAGAAAACATGGATTTTGTAAGATCTTATGATAATCCATCAAAGTTCCCATTAAATACTTCTGCTAAAGTAGGTTATTACGAAAAAAGAACCGGAAATGATGGTCAGTATGGAAACCTAAACGTAACGCTACCTTACCGTTTCGATCTCGCAGCGAAAAATAAAATCAGGATGAAAGTATTTGTACCAAGCGGTAACGATTTTACAAAAGTGGGTTCTACAGTAGCTATTAAACTACAAAATTCTTTACTTGGTGGCAATGCTTGGCAAACACAGATTGAAATTGTTAAAACTATTTTACCATCGCAATACAATAGTTGGATACAGTTAGAATTTGATTATTCTGGCTCTTCTGCACAAACCTTGTACGATAAAATTGTAGTACAGTTAGGTGGCGAAGGACATCCTCATCCAGGCATCTTCTTTATTGATGATTTCGAATTTAAATAAAACCTTTATTCCCCAGCAAGTTAAACTGGGGAATAATTAACTTAATAATTATGACGATTAGACCAATTAAACAATTATATTTCTTTATTGCGCTCTCTGCAGGCTGTATATTGTCTTGTCAATCTTGCTCTACCAAACAAGACGAAGCGATTATATTGCCACCAAAACCAGTAGAAATTGTTGATAAACAATGGAGTTTTGAAGCAGCACCAAATTGGGTTGATGAATTTGATTATACAGGTTTACCAGCAACTAATAAATGGGATTATGATTTAGGAGGTTCTGGTTGGGGCAATAATGAAAAACAACTTTATACCAATACCTTAAATAATGTTAGCGTAGCAGATGGAAAATTAACCATTACCGCCAAAAAAGAGAACATGAATGGTATGGCATATACCTCTACAAGATTAGTAACCAGAGGTAAATTAGATGTACTTTATGGTAGAATTGAGGTTAGAGCAAAACTCCCAACCGGAAGAGGAACTTGGCCAGCCATTTGGATGCTGCCAACAGATCGTGCTTATGGAGATTGGCCAAAATCTGGAGAGATTGATATTATGGAACATGTTGGTTACGATCAAAACACGGTACATTTTAGCACACATTCTGAAGCTTATTACTTTAAAATAAATACACAGAAAACAAGCAAAAAGTTAATTCCAGACGCGAGTACAGCATTTCATGATTATAGAGTAGATTGGACACCTTATGCCATTAGAGGTTATTTTGATAATACTTTGGTATTTGAATTCACTAACGAAGGTAAAACCTATAAAGAATGGCCTTTCGATAAGAGGTTCCATATCTTAATTAACCTTGCTGTTGGTGGAGATTGGGGTGGCGCTCAGGGAATAGACGACAGCATATTCCCTCAAAAATTCGAAGTAGAACATGTGCGTTATTATAAAATGATAGAAAAATAGATAGTGTAAATTAACCTTTTAAAATGCCTAGCAGATGCTGGGCATTTTTTTTTGTAATTATTTTGATAACAATACATTTATTTAAATAAACCTAAAAAATAAGTATACATTTAGCAAGCTTATATTTAACGTTTATTAACAACAATTAACATTTCATATATCATTTATAAGTTAACTTAGCTGTAGTCTAAACCGTCTCTCCAAATGCTAAAAAAGCTATTTCTACTCTTTATTTTTGTCATATCTCCTATTTTCATTTTTGCACAACAGGCCAGTATAAAAGGTAGTGTGGTTGATACCTTGGAAAAGAGAAAATTAAAAAATAGTTCAGTACTATTGATTAGAAGCAAGGATTCTATCTTAGTAAAAACCATAAGAACAAATACCAACGGGGAATTTGAGCTTAAAAACCTAAAGAAAGGAGACTACAGCCTCTTGATCTCTTATCCGAGAATGGCAGACTTTATTAAAGATATTAAACTTACAGATACATCTCGTATAAACCTTGGTGCCATACACATGGAATCAAAAACCTTTTTATTAAATGAGGTAGTAATTAGAGCACAAAAGGAAGCAATAAGAATGAAAGGCGACACATTAGTTTATCAGGCTGATAGTTTTGCTGTAAAGCCAAATGCAAATGTCCAAGATTTACTACGCAGGCTACCCGGTATTGAAGTAGATAAAAATGGAGCTATTAAAGCCAGCGGCGAAACAGTAAATACGGTTTTGGTAGATGGTGAAGAATTTTTTGGAGACGATCCCCTATTAGCAACAAAATATTTAAAAGCAAATGCGGTTAAGGAAATTGAAGTTTATGATAAAAAAAGTAAACAAACTGATTTAACCGGTATTGAAGATGGCAAGAAAGAAAAGGTAATCAATATTAAATTAAAAGACAATGCCAAAAATGGCTATCTCTCTACCTTAGATGCCAATAGCAATCTCGATAAACTCAAGAACATTGGAGGAATGGTAGGTATATATAAAGAAAAGATGAAAGCTGCCGTTTATGGAAATACTACTAATTTAAATCAGGATTCGAAAATTACAGCTGCCATGTCTAAACTTAAAGGTGGAGATTATGACATGATTGAAGTAAGTGATGATGGAAGTTCGATTGCCTACATGTCTAACGGAGATTATGATGATTACTTCTCCCCTGTTAATGGACTACCTAATATTACATCATTTGGCGCACATTTTTCGAACAAGTGGAATAGCAATAAACAAGCTTTAAAACTGAATTACAAAAATTCAGACAACAGCAATAAAGATATTAGAACTTCTAGAGGCCAAAGCCTTTTGCCAAACGGAACTTCATTTTTTAGCTCTGGCAACACCACCGACAATGACAGAAAAGCTAATCAAAACCTAAAAGGAAATTTAGATATCAAATTAGATTCACTATCCACGATAAAAATTTCTTTTGCTGCAAAACAAAACAAAAACGAAAATGATTTAGTAAACTACAATCAATCTACTAATGATTTAGGCTTTTTTGTAAGTAAAAACGACCAAACCATAGCTAACCAAGGAAATGGCAACTTATTTAATGGAAATATTAACTACACTAAAAAATTCAAAAAGAAAGGTAGAACAATCTCCATAGACTTACAACCAGAAACACAACAGAATTCGAGTACAGAAATTAACCAAAACTTAACGAGTTATTACGATGCTAATGGGCTAATAGAAAGAACAGAAAACTTAAACTTTTTTAGAGATGATAAAGGAAAACAAAGTTCATTAGGCTCAAGACTATCTTATACCGAACCATTAGCCAAAAGCTGGATGTTGCAAACTGAATATAGCTTTAAAACCATTGGTTCGGCAAGCAACAAATTGGTGTATGACAACAATCAAAATAGAAGAATTATAGATTCTCTAAGCAATAATTTTAAATTCAATAATTTTTCCAACATTGGTAAAGTAGTATTACAATATAGAGCGAAAAAATTGTCAGTTTCTGGCGGTATGCAAGCTACACAAACCAGCTTCGAATTAAATGATTTAGACCGAAACACTAGGTTTAACCGCAAATATTTAAACTGGGCGCCAAATTCTAACGTAAATTATAAATTAGGTAAGATGACCAGTTTATCATTTGATTACAATGGATATACAAGTCAGCCTAGTTTAGATCAAATCCAGCCTATTAGACAAATTACAAATCCACTTTATCAGGTTATTGGTAACGCAAATTTAAAGCCATCATTTCATAACAATATGAGTATTTCTTTTAACAGTTATTTAATGAAATCAGAGCAATTTATGTATGCTTACTTTAATTATGGCTTTACAAAAAACAACATTACAGGTAGTTCTACAGTTGATGAGTTTAATAAAACTGTAGCCACCTATATCAATTTAGACGGAAATAATAACATGTCATTTTCTGGATCTTACCAAAAATCGTTTAGTAAATTAAATTTTAGAACAAGTTTAAGTGTGAGTTACAACAAATCTACTTATGTAGCCATCCTTAATCAGAAACTCAATAAAAACTTAAACAATTCTACCAATTTACGACCAAGCTTGAGTTATTACACAGATAAAGTAGACATCTCCTATTCGCCATCCATCACTTTTATGAACAATAGCACCTCTACAGGTTCTATAAACAATGGTAAAAGTGTAAACCATAATCACGAAATTAATGGAACCATTCAACTTCCCTACAACATGGAGTTCAATACTTCAGTGTCGTTATCTTACCGACCTGCTGATGCATCATTTGATACCCCATTAAACATTGCCATTTGGAACAGCTATCTATCTGCAAAAATGCTAAAAGCAGAAGCTTTAGAAATTAAGTTATCAGTTTCAGATATTTTAAATCAAAAAATAGGCTACAATAGATATGTTGGAGGTAACTATATCAATGAAGGTACTTTTAGCTATATTCCCAGATATGCATTAATAGGCTTAACCTACAATTTGAGTGGAAATTTTGTTAAAGCAGCTAAATAATAATAAACATGAAAAAAGTAATTTTAACTACCCTATTTGCATTTTTATTAAGTAGTGTTAAAGCACAAATAGTTTTCGTTAACAATGCCAAAATAACTTTCGAGAAGAAGGTAAACATGCAACGCCAAATGGCAGATAATAATTGGTTATCTGACGATGCAAAAGACAATATGAAAAAATATGTGAGTACTTTCTGGGAATATAACTTTAATGAAACTACTGCTAGTTATAAAGCCAAAAAGAAAGAAGAAAATCTCAACGATAACATGTTTTTCTTTTCTTCGGGAGACAATACTGCAGAGTTATATACAGATTTAGAGAAAAATAAAAGAATGATCAAGAGAGATGTTATGGGTGATGATTACATCTTGAATGATACGGTACCAACGCTAGATTGGAAAATAATGCATGATGTAAGAAAAATTGCTGGTTACGAATGTAGAAAAGCTATTGGTGTAATCAATGATTCAGTTTATGTGGTAGCGTTTTACACGGATGAAATCGTTTTTAAAGGTGGGCCCGAGGGATTTACAGGCTTGCCTGGAATGATTTTAGGCATAGCAATTCCTCGTTATAATACAACTTGGTTTGCCACCAAGGTGGAAGGCATCAATATCCCAATCCAAATTATTTCTGAACCAACAAAAGGAAAGAGAGCAGATACCGAGAAAGATTTCAATAAATTAATTGAACTATTTAGAAGGTACGAAGATAAAAAGAACCCAATGAAATTGGAAGATATCAAAAAGAACCTTTACGGATTTATATTATAAAGAGATTGGTTGTTAGATTTGAGGAGTTTTATTATTAAATGTAGCTTAAAGCGTTAGATATCCTTTTTGTATGATTTGCTAGCGTTAACGATGTAAGCGGCATCCTTTTTGGCTTTTTCAGCCTAAAAGATATAGCGGACAGCGTGTTAAAACGCCCAAATCATTATTATTTACAGTTTTATTAATCGAACTGAGGTTAATAGACCAGAGAGACCGCTAGCTTTGTTATATAAACCTTATTGAAACGTATGCCGTACCGATTTTAATCGGTTTCGGCAGTAGTGAAAAGAAGGGCAAAATTTGCCATTAACCACTGACATTGTTTTTCTAATTATTTAAATAATAAAAGATTTTTATAAAATTAATTACATCAGTTATTCTTAATCTCTAATCCTAAAGTACTTATGCATTTACCGTAAATCAAATATTTTTTTAACATTTAAAACTCGATAACCAGATATTTTCCTACCTTTGTATCCCGTACAAAAACAATTAAAAAGGCCTCAAAAACCCTATTAATTTCACAAACTCACAAACATGACTAAGTATATTTTTGTTACGGGCGGTGTTACTTCCTCATTAGGCAAGGGCATCATCTCCGCTTCATTGGCCAAACTTTTACAAGCACGTGGTTACCGTGTAACTATCCAAAAATTCGACCCTTATATCAACATTGATCCAGGGACATTAAACCCTTATGAGCATGGCGAATGTTATGTAACTGAAGATGGTGCAGAAACGGATTTAGATTTAGGGCATTATGAGCGTTTTTTAAATACCCCTACTTCTCAAGCCAATAACATTACCACTGGTCGTATTTACCAAAATGTAATTAATAAAGAACGTCAAGGAGATTATTTAGGAAAAACTGTACAGGTTGTGCCCCACATTACCGACGAGATTAAACGCAATATGCGCATTTTGGGCGAAAGTGGTGATTATGACATCGTAATTACTGAGCTTGGTGGTACGGTTGGCGATATTGAGTCATTACCATTTGTAGAGGCTGTTCGTCAGTTTAAGTGGGAAGAAGGTTCTAGTAATGCAATTGTTATCCATTTAACTTTAGTGCCTTACTTAGCAGCTGCCGGAGAATTAAAAACTAAACCAACACAACACTCTGTTAAAGCATTATTGGAATACGGTATTCAACCAGATATTTTAGTTTGCCGTACAGAGCATCATATTAGTCCAGATATCCGTAAAAAAATTGCCCTATTCTGTAATGTTAACGTAAATGCGGTTATCGAATCAATTGATGCATCGTCTATTTATAGTGTGCCTTTATTGATGATGAAAGAGCAATTGGACAAAACTGTTTTAGCTAAATTAAAACTGCCATCTAAAAACGAACCAGATATGGAAAGCTGGAAAGATTTCTTAGGTCGTTTAAAAAATCCTACATCAGATATTAAAATTGGTTTAGTAGGTAAATATGTAGAATTACCTGATGCCTACAAATCAATTACTGAAGCTTTTATACACGCAGGTGCCAAAAACGAATGTAAAGTACGTGTAGAATATATTCCATCAGAAAGTATTTATGCAGATAATGTAAAAGAAAAACTAGCTCACTTACATGGCATATTGGTGGCGCCAGGTTTTGGAAGTCGTGGTATTGAAGGTAAAATTGAAGCTATTAAATACGTAAGAGAAAACCAAATTCCGTTTTTCGGTATCTGTTTAGGTATGCAATGTGCAGTAATTGAGTACGGACGTAATGTTTTAGGCTTAAAAAATGCCAATACTACAGAAATTGATGATACCGCCGAACATCAGGTTATCAACATGATGGAAGAGCAGAAAAACATCACAAGTAAAGGTGGAACCATGCGTTTAGGAGCTTACCCATGCGATATAAAAAAAGGTACTAAAGCCTACTCTGCATACGGAAAACAGCACATTACCGAGAGACATAGACATCGTTATGAGTTTAATAGCAAATATTTACAACAATATGAAGAAGCTGGTATGATTGCTTCTGGTATCAATCCAGATAGTAAATTAGTTGAAATTATCGAGTTAAAAAACCATCCTTTTTTCGTTGGTGGACAATTTCATCCAGAATTAAAGTCAACAGTTGCTAATCCTCACCCACTTTTTGTTAAATTTGTTGCCGCTGCAATGGAGCATGCCAAAAAGAAAACAATATAATACAAGTTTAAAACATAATAATGGATAGAAATACGTTTACAGGTCTGTTCCTGATCATGGTGATTTTAGGAGCAGCTGTGTTTTTCATGAAGCCTAGCGAGGCTGATATGAAAAAAGAAAGAGAAAGAATAACTGCTGATTCTCTTCAAAAAGCTGGAACTAAACCAGCTCCCGCTGCAACAACTACAGCAATAGCACCTGTAAAACCAGACTCAACTGTATTAGCAGGCCCTTTTGGTGCCAACCTTAACGGTACTGAAGCAACTACAGTTTTAGAAAACGACAAATTAAAGTTAACATTTACCAATTTAGGTGGTAAAATTTTAAGTGTTGAAGTTAAAGACGAAAAAACTTACGATGGTAAACCACTGGTTTTGTTTAATGGCAACGAAAATAAATTTGGCTTAAATCTAAACATCAATGGCAAAGTAGTTAATACAAATTCGTTATACTTTACCGCTGTAAAAAATGAAGGAAGCATTAGCATGCGTGCAAACTACAGTGCTGATAAATACATTGAGTTCCTTTATGATATTAAACCTAACAGCAACAATGTTGGTTTTAACATTAACTTAAATGGTTTAAACTCTATTGTTCAAGGTAATAATGTTACCCTAAACTGGGAAACTACTTTATTAGAGCAAGAAAAATCCGCTAAGAAAGAGCAAGAACACTCATCACCTTATTACAAATATATTGGCGAAAACCCAGACCATTTAGGTATGGGAGCAGATGTTAAAGAAGATTTAACAAAAGGTAAAATTGAATGGTTTTCTTTTAAACAACACTTTTTCTCTGCCGTATTAATCCCTCAAGTTCCATTTGAAAAAGGAAACTTAGAAGTTAAAGTAAGTACAGAACCAGGCAAAATAAAATGGTATGGTGCCAACATGGAATTGCCATTTAAGCAATTGGCTGCACAAAGTTATGCCATGAAGTTTTACTTCGGCACCAATAAGTTCTCTACCTTAAAAGAACAAGGCCAAGAAATTGAAAAACAGGTTGACATGGGTTATTGGCCATTAAAATACATCAACAGATGGATTGTATTGCCAGTATTTAACTTCTTAGAAAGCTTTGGTTGGGGTTATGGTTTAATCATTTTGGTATTAACTATTTTGCTAAAACTAGCCATGTCTCCATTAACTTATAAGTCTTACATCTCTATGGCTAAAATGAGAATTTTAAAGCCAGAAATGGACGAGATTAAGGCAAAAGTAGGTGATGATAATCCGACCTTATTACAACAAGAATATTTAAAATTATATAAACAAGTAGGTGTTAATCCATTAGGCGGATGTTTGCCTATGTTGCTACAATTACCTTTTGTAATGGCCTTCTTCTTCTTCTTCCCTAACCTGTTTGAGTTAAGAGGCGAAAGTTTCTTGTGGATGAAAGATTTATCAACTTATGATGATTTCATCAAATTTGGATTTACCATTCCATTTATTGGAGATCACTTAAGTTTGATGTGTATTTTGATGACCATTTCTACATTGATCTACACTTACTTTAACAATCAGATTTCTGGTGCAACCGGACAGATGAAATACATTGGTTACATTATGCCAATCATTTTCTTAGGGGTTTTAAATAGCTATCCTTCTGGATTAAACTATTACTATTTCTTGGCTAACATGTTAACTTTCTTACAACAATTCTTAATCAGAAAAATGGTTAATGACGATAAGATTCATGCCATTTTACAAGAAAATAAAACAAAGCCTGTTACAGAGAAAAAGAAATCGAAGTTTCAAGCTCGTTTAGACGATTATATGCGTACACAAGCGCAAGCTAAAGCTCAAGAAAAAAAAGGTAAATAAGCTAGCTTTCTCCTATAGATTTTCAGTTGGGTTAAGAACTGAAAATTGAAACTAAAAGGCCGCAGATGCACAGATTTAATTCTGTAGCTCTGCGGCTTTTTTATGACATTTACATTTTAAGGTAAATAATGATATGTTTTCATAACATTTTATTAATATTCAGCCCTTATACAACTATAGCACAAATTTGTTTGTAAAATTTGACATACACATAGTGTTTTTTTCCTCAAATTTTGCAATTTTATATTTCTTAAGACCAAAACCTTCAATTATCATTATTTAATTATGCAAAAAAGACTAATCTTACTTTTTTTACTATTTACTAGTGTTGCTTACGCTCAAAAAAAGCCACTAGACCACACCGTTTACGATACTTGGGAATCTGTAGGTGTTAAACAAATTACCAATAATGGTTTATGGACAGCTTATGCCGTTAACCAACAAGAAGGTGATGCTAATTTGTACTTTCAGGAAACCAATACTGCTCAAAAAATTAAGGTTCCTAGAGCGAGTTTGGCACAATTTAGTGCTGATTCTAAATTTGCTGCCTTTGCCATAAAACCCTGGTATAAAGATACCAGATTGGCCAAAATTAAAAAGAAGAAACCAGATGATATGACAAAGGATACATTAGGTATTGCTAACTTAACCACTTTAGCAATCACTAAAATTCCTAGAGTTAAATCGTTCAAGTTTCCTGAAAATGGTGCAGCATTGCTAGCTTATAACTTAGAAAAAGCTGTAGATACCAGTAAAAAAGCAAAACCTGCAACTCCAGGCGCAGTACCAGAAACTAAAAATGATGATGATAACTATTTGGCTGATGATGAACCAGCTGGTGCAGGAGCCGCAAAAGAAGGAACTGATTTAATTTTAAAAAACCTAACAACTGGTGTAGAGCGTATTTACAAATATGTAACTGATTATAGCTTTAGCAAAGATGGAAAACTAATGGTTTTTGCAGCAAGTGGTTCTAAAAAAGACAAAGCAGCTCAACAAGGTGTATTTTTGTTGAATACCGAAACCGGAGTATTAAAATCATTGGTAAAAGGCAAAGGAAACTTTAAAAACTTTACTTTTGACGAGGATAGCGAACGTTTAGCATTCTTAGGAGAAACTAGTCCAGAAAAAGCAGAAATTAAAGATTTTAATATCTATTACAATTCTTTAACCTTAGATACAGCTCAAATTTTAGTAGATGGCGATATGCCAGGTATGCCAGCAAAATTTGCAGTAAGTGGAGATGGTAGATTAAACTTTAGCAAGGATGGGAACAAATTGTTCTTTGGCATCGCTCCTATTAAAAAAGCAAAAGACACCACTTTAATCGATTTCGAAAATGCCAAATTAGATATTTGGGGCTATAAAGACGATTATTTGCAGCCTATGCAATTGAAAAATGCAGACCGCGAATCCAAGAAAAGTTATCTAACTGTGATAGACATTTATGGAACTGATCCAAAAATCCTTCCCTTAACCGATGTAAAATTACCAGATGCAACTTTAGTAAATGAAGGAAATGCTAATTATGTGTTGGCTTCTACAGATTTTGGTAACCGTATCCAATCTCAATGGGCGGGTGGTTCTTTAAGAGATTACTATTTAGTTGATGTAAAAACTGGAACTCGTAAAAAAATACTAGAAAGCTTTGCCGGTAATGCTTCAGCATCGCCAGATGGCAACTATATTATTTATTATGATAAAAAAGTAGGTAACTGGTATACCTACCAAGTTGCTACAGGAAAAGTTACACATTTAAACAATGCGATGAATGTGAAATTTTTTGATGAAGACAATGATGTACCAGACGATCCAAGCAGTTATGGTATCGCAGGTTGGACAGAAGAAGATAAAGCAGTTTTATTATACGATCGTTACGACATTTGGCAGTTCTCACCAGATGGAAAATCAGCTCCTAAAAACTTAACCAATGGTTTTGGCAGGCTGAATAACATTACTTTCCGTGCCGAAAGAATAAATCCAGATTTTAGATTCTTCACAAAGAAAGATGTACTGTGGTTAGATGCGGTTAATAATGCAACTAAAGAAAGTGGTTTTTATCGTAAAGCTATTAATGATAGTAAAAACCCTGAATTGGTAATTATGGCACCGGCTAAATATTCTAATTTGAACAAAGCAAAAAATGCTGACATCTATGTGTACGACAAAGGAGATTTCTTAAAATCACCTGATGTTTATTTTTCAAAAGATCAGCTTAAAACAGCAGTTAAATTAAGTAATACAAACCCACAACAAAGCAGTTACAACTGGGGAACTTCAGAATTGGTAAAATGGACTACACCAAAAGGTTACAAATCAGAAGGTGTATTGTACAAACCAGAGAACTTTGATCCTACAAAGAAATATCCAATGATTGTTTATTTCTATGAGAAGCTATCTGATGGTCTGTATGCTTATAAAGCTCCTGCCCCTTCTGCATCTAGTATCAATATCCCATATTTTGTAAGTAATGGTTATTTGGTATTTACACCAGATATTAGTTACGAAACTGGCCATCCAGGTAAATCTGCAGAAGAATATATCAATTCGGGTGTAGAAAGTTTGAAGAAAAATGTTTGGGTAGATGGCACTAAAATTGGTATCCAAGGTCAAAGTTGGGGAGGTTACCAAGTTGCCCACTTAGTTACCGCAACAGATATGTATGCAGCTGCGTGGGCAGGTGCTCCAGTTGCAAACATGACTTCTGCTTATGGTGGTATCCGTTGGGATAGTGGTATGAATAGACAATTCCAATACGAAAAAACACAAAGTAGAATTGGTGCTACCCTTTGGGAAAAACCAGAATTATACATCGAAAATTCTCCTTTATTCCATTTGCCAAAAGTAAAAACACCAATTGTGATTATGTCTAATGATGCGGATGGAGCTGTGCCTTGGTACCAAGGTATAGAGATGTTTACAGGTTTAAAACGTTTAAATAAACCAGTTTGGTTGTTAAACTATAATAACGAAGCACACAATTTAGTACAACGTCAAAATAGAAAAGATATTCAAATACGCCTAGGCCAGTTTTTTGACTATTATCTAAAAGGAGCCAAAGCTCCAGTTTGGATGGCCAATGGTATTCCTGCTACAGAAAAAGGAAAAACTTGGGGATTTGAATTAACAGACGAAAAACCTTAATTCAGTTTTAAGGTGACAATTTTAAGTTAGTGTTTAACCCAATTGTTATTATTAGTAAAGCGAAGCAATCTTTCTTAATTGATAGATTGCTTCGTTGTTTTATTGCTGTTTTAAATTTATTTTTACCAAAAAATATGGATATCAAATCTATTATTGATAATTATACCGATTTCTCTGAAAAGAGACTTAATAATCGCTTTTTCAAACACCAGCAAATTATTGAACTTTTACAGCAACTTCCTATAGCTTTCACAAAAACTGAATTAGGCTTTTCTGTTAAAGGAAGAAGTATCAACCTTGTTAAATGGGGCAATGGCAAAACTAAAATAATGCTGTGGAGCCAAATGCATGGCGATGAAGCCACAGGTACAATGGCTTTATTTGATCTCTTCAACTTTTTGCAGAAAGATAATGAGTTTGTTAAACTGTTAAATGAAAATTGCCAACTATTTATGATCCCAATGGTAAATCCAGATGGTGCTGAGGTTTTTACCAGAAGAAATAGTCAACAAATAGATATCAATCGTGATTTTTTAAAGGAAGCTTCTCCAGAGGCTAAAATATTAAAACAGTGCAGAGCAGCTATCAATCCAGATTTCGGTTTCAACTTGCACGATCAATTAACACTTTGGAGTGTTTCTGGAAGTTTGAAACCAGCTACACTCTCCTTCTTGGCACCTGCTGTGGATGAAGATTTAAGTATTGATGAAGCCCGCAAAAATGCCATGTTGGTAATTGCCGATATGTTTGCAGATTTAACTGAGCTTATCCCCCATCATATTGGCCTATTTGATGATGAATTTGAACCTCGAGCATTTGGCGATAACTTTCAAAAGGCAGGAACTGCTACCATATTAATAGAAGCAGGCGGTTTGGCATCAGATGACGAAAAACAGGAAATCAGAGCATATTATTTTGCTGCAATCATATCTGGCCTATCGTCAATCTGTAAAAGCACTTACTTAAAACAAGACATAAAAAATTATTTCTCTATCCCAAAAAACAATAAACAGATTTTCCATATCTTAATCCATAATGTAACATTAAATGATGTGGAAGTAAGCATTGGTATCAACTACGAAGAAAAACCAAACCCTGATGGCAATGGTACTTATAAAATCTATGATATTCAGGATATTGGTGATTTAAATTTCTGTGATGCTTATCAAACTTATAACACAGGTACATTAACTCTAAAAGGAGAAATCAAAATATTTAAAAATGCAAATCTCCAATTATTTGATGGTAATGAGCTGATTTTAGCTTTCGAAAATGGAGAATTACTATAAAAAATACTACATTCAACATCTAAATTAAAAATATGGCATTAAGTAGAATATGGTCGGGCTTTATCGTGGTAGCTATCGTGGTAGCTTGCATTAAATGTTTCTTTTTCGGTCAAACAGAAATATTTAGCTGGATGGTAGTGGGTAAAGCAGACGATCCAACCAACCTAACCAAGGTAAATGGAATCATCGAAACTTGCTGGACATCTGTTGAGTTGTGCCTAAAACTAATTGGTATTTTGGCGCTTTTTATGGGCTTTATGAGCATTGCAGAAAGAGCAGGTGGTATTCGTTTATTATCCAGAATTGTTGGTCCATTCTTTTCTAAATTATTTCCAGAAATTCCAAAAGGTCACCCATCTATGGGGCATATGATCATGAATTTTTCTGCCAATTTATTAGGTTTAGATAACGCAGCAACTCCTTTTGGTTTAAAAGCAATGGAAAGTTTACAAGAGCTAAATCCAAATAAAGAAGTGGCTAGTAACTCTCAATTGATGTTTTTATGTTTACATGCTGCAGGATTAAGCCTAATTCCCGTAAGTGTAATTGCCATCCGTGCTTCTCAAAATGCTTCAGATCCAACCGATGTATTTATCCCTTGTTTAATTGTAACCTTTGTAGGTACCATGGCAGCCATGATGATTGTTTCCTTTAAACAGAAAATCAACCTCTTTCAACCTGTTATTGTGGGTTGGATATTGAGTATTTCTTTAGTAATTGCCGTATTGGTTTGGTACGTAACTTCATTGGATGCAGATGGCATTAAACAATTCTCTGGCGTACTTAGCAATGGTCTCATCTTACTTGTTTTTTTATTAATCGTTCTTGGTGGTATTTATAAAAAGATAGATGTTTTTGATGCTTTTATAGATGGTGCTAAAAATGGTTTCGAAACTGCAGTTAAAATTATCCCTTATTTGGTAGGGATGTTAGTAGCTATTAGCATGTTAAGAACTAGTGGTACTTTCGATGTGGTAATTTTAGGTATTAAAAATCTATTTGCATTTATAGGTGCAGATACTCGTTTTGTAGAAGCCCTGCCAACGGCATTGATAAGACCTTTAAGTGGTGGCGCAGCGAGAGGAATGATGGTTGATACCATGACAGCCTATGGTGCTGATTCCTTTGCCAGTAAATTATCAGGTATTTTCCAAGGCGCATCAGATACCACATTTTATGTAATTGCAGTATATTTCGGATCGGTAAGTATTAAAAATACCCGTTATGCTGTTGGTGCAATGTTATTGGCAGATTTAGTTGGTGTTTGTACAGCTATTGGATTGGCGTATCTGTTTTTTGGAAGCAGTTCGTAATTGAAAGAACTGATCGCTATTTGATTGAGAAAGGCAATTGCAGAAATGCTATTCAAGCAAGTACTGCCCATTACACCATAGACTTCGTCAATTTTAATTACCAATAATATAAAAAATCCCGCTCTTAAAGAAACGGGATTTTTGTAGGTTTTCATTAACTAATCTACATATCAGTTCGCAAAAATTAATTGAAAATTGATTAAGGTTTATCCCACCAAACTCTAGCATTCAAATCATCTGTACCTGTATAAGGAAATGAGGCCACTGCAGCATTATAATTAGCTGTATTATTAGAGCGTTCCTGAGTTGGATAAGCCTCTCTTCTTGGAATTAATGCACCATTATTATTTGGTGCTGGCATTAAGAAATTAGGAAAGCTAGTTCTTCTCCATTCTGCCCAACCTTCGTAACCATGTAAAAATAGATGTACCCATCTTTGGTTACCTATTTTCATTAAAGCGTCAGTTGCATCATAAGCAACACTTGGTTGTGTTAAATAGGCAGCTGCTGTTGCGGTAGAACCTGTCCATTGTCTAATTGATTCGGTAACTGCATTATCATAATTTGTTTTTGCAACAACATCAGCGCCACTTATCCAGCCCAGTTTAGCCGCTTCGGCCATAGCAAATAACGATTGTGCATAAGTTACCAAAGCAACAGGCGAATTCTGTAAACGAAGATTGCTTCCTAACAAGCTATAGTTATTTATAACAACGGTAGTAGAACCTGGCAAACCATAATCTAATCCCACATAATTAGTAATTGCTGTATTTGCTGGTTTATTCGCAAAAACTGGCAAACGCGGATCATTTAAAGGCTGCATAAAATCTACAACTGGTTTACTGACAGCGAACCAATTTCTACCTAAACGTGTAAATGAATTGTACCAATAATTCTCATTGTTTTGATCTGCCAAATGAGGATAGGTCAAATTATCTGTATTGGCAGTCATCATTCCATTAGTTACAGCTTTATTAAATTCTGCCGCACCTTTTGTAGCATCTACCTTACTTAATCTTAATGCCATTAAAGCGTGTATGGTATTACCTAGTTTTTTCCACTTCGTAATGTCACCAGCATAAACAATGTCATTTTTAATATTTCCGGCTACAATAGCTGCATTCGCTTCGTCTAATAAAGTAAACAAGTTGTTATAGATTACTTGTTGCTTATCATATTTAGGCGTAAAATTTTCACTTCCTTTTAGTGCTTCTGTATAGGGTAAATCTCCCCACCTATCTGTCATGTGCCAAAAGAAATAGGCTTTCAGAATTTTAGCAACTGCAATTTGATTTACCACAGGACCTTCATTTGCATCAAGACTATTGTTTTTAATTACATTTTCTAGATTCATTAATGGCCCTGTATACAAACCGTAAAAATTGAAATTTACAGTTACATACCTACTATTGTCGCTAAACGATGTATTCGATAAGTATTGAGGATAATGAACTCCATAGGGTGAAGAACTAATGCCTGGCAAAAACAATTGGGCATTGGCTATTAATTGCGTACCAGAAGCCTTTGTAGGACTATTTGGATCGGTATTTATGGAAGAATCAAACTTCTTACAACTGGTTAACATTACTATTGCCAAACAGCAGGTGTAAATTGATTTATATGTATTTTTCATATGCTTAAAATTAAAATGTTAGGTTTAAATTAACACCAAAAGAACGTACTGTCTGAAATTCTCCTTTTTCGATCCAGCTAATTGCTGCACTACCAGACGATAATTCTGACGGATCTAAACCTTTAGGTGCCTTTTGCCATATCATTAAAGGATTACGAGCAATTAATGCAATTTTCGCAGTTTTAAAAGGAGTTTTACCTAATAATTTCGATTCAAAATTATATCCTAAACTAACTTCACGTAATTTAACGTAAGATGCACTATAAATCCATTCGTCATAGATGCGAGTACCTAGGTTAGTTCTGTAATATGTTCTAGCATCTACAAAGCCAGTAAATTCTTGTCCACCAACATCAACATTATTAATTTTAATGCCTGGGCCATAAATACCGTTTATTTTAACCCCACCTCCTTCTGCCAACGGATCACGTACATTTTTTCCATTTTCATTAATTGCTGCTGTTGCCTCGGCTTGCCCAGATTTAGCAGACAACATTTTAGACCAACTAAAGAATTGACCTCCTTTTTGAAAATCAATCATAGCTGCTAGGTCAAATCTTCCAATTCTAAAGGTATTCTGTAAACCACCTGTAAATGATGGCAATACACTTCCAAAATCTTTAGCTGTATCAAACAATGGCATATTGTCTGCGCCTAAAAGTATTTTGCCTGTTGCCGCATCTCTTCTATAACCAGGACCCACCAAATTACCAAATGACTGTTTTACAGTAGAATACAAAAAGATATTCTGGCTCGAATAAGTTGCTACATCGTTTTGAAGGATGTTTATACCAGGATATAATTCAACAATTCTGTTTTTGTTATTAGCTAAGTTTAAAGTCGCATCCCAATTAAAGAATTTAGATTGAATTGGTCTACCACTTAAAGTTAACTCGATACCTTTATTTTCAATCAAACCAGCATTTACTACGGTTTGGTCAAATCCACTTGCTCCAGAAACAGAAAGATCTATAATTTGATCATTATTTTGTTGGTTATAGTAGGTAAATTCCATTCCCAATCTGTTTTGGAAGAATTTTAAGTCAATACCTGCCTCAAAAGAATTTGCGAATGATGGTTTAATTAACGGATTTTTCAACTTATCTGGAACCAACAGCGTATTGATTGCACCTGCTGTAGCTGGATAATTGGATCCGGCTCCATAGGTAAATGTGGTTTGATATGGGCTCAAATCTGAACCTGCAATTGCATAACTTGCTCTTAATTTACCAAACGACAATGCACTCCACTTAGCCAATTCGCTAAATACAAAACTTCCTGAAACCGAAGGATACCAATATGAATTGTTATTATCTGGTAATGCCGAAGAAATATCATTTCGGATAGAAGCATCAATAAAGAAAGTATCTTTATAACCAAATGATCCCATAGCATAAATACTTCGAACTTGTTTTTGCCTGATAAACGAAGTACTTGTTGGTCTATCTACAGACGCAGCAGCAGAGTACCATCCTGGGCTGGATAAACCACCAACAGTGGCTTGATAGTTTTGAGAATATTTAATGGTATATAAATTGGCTCCTAAATTAACATTCACAGAAAAATCGTTAAAATTCTTGTTGTATTGACCTAAGAACTCATAGTTATTTTCTGTGTTTTGATATTTACCGGTCTGATACCCATCAACCAAACGACCACCTAAACCTTCTTTATGTGTTATATTTTGAATAAACATATCTGAACGAACAAAACCACTTAATTTTAGTTCAGGCAATACTTGAAAAGAGGCATTGACATCACCAAATAGTCGATCTCTACTATCATTATTCAGTACTTCATAAGCATCAAAAAATGGATTGTTCCAATCACTTGGCCTGTTATTGGTAATGATACCTGTAGTTGTATTTGGATTTACATTCCAGTTTAAAATAGTTCCATCTGGGTATTTGTAATTACGTAAACGATTAATGTCAATATTTCTCTGGAACCATTGATTAGCGCCAGTAAATGAACCCTGATATCCCTGTGTAGGACGTTGGCCATCGTTATTTGCATAATTTACATTAGCTCCTACACTTAGTTTCTCTGTTAATTTTAAAGAAGAACTTAAACTTAAGTTGTTCCTTTTTAACCAAGTATTTGGTATTACGCCATTAATGTAGGCATTGTTATAACTCAGTCTATAGTCAACATTTTCACTCCCACCAGAAACGGTTATGCCATTGTTGATATTATGACCGGTTTCATAAAAATCTCTAACATTATCAGGTTGTGGCAAAAAAGGTGTAAGCTTTCCAAATTCCGCATCCTGAGGGTAAAAACTGTAATACATTCTTACCGGTGTTCCATCCATTTTCGGACCCCAACTCTCATCATTTCCATTTACATACTTTTGCCCACCAGTTAGGGTTAAAAAAGTTTGATTATTTCCTACACCGTAAACATTTTGTAGGGGTAAAAAGTTACCAACTTTTTCTACCGAAAATGCAGAATTTACACTCACGTTAACATTTTTAGCTCCCTTTGCCCCTTTTTTAGTGGTAATTAGTATTACACCGTATTGGCCTCTTATACCATATAATGCAGATGCTGCTGGCCCTTTTAATACAGTCAATGTTTCAATATCTTCTGGATTGATATCTTGGGAAACATTGCCATAATCTACACCATTGGCATCTCCACCAAAATTATTTTGTGCAATTGGTGTTCCATCAACAACCATTAATGCTTGTCCACCGCCAGTAATTGAATTAACACTTCTAATTTTAATTTTCTGGGTACCGCCCATACTTGCACCAGACGAGCCTGTAACTTGAACCCCTGCTACTTTACCTGCTAAAGATCCAATTACATTCTGTTCCTTTGTTAAGGTTAAATTTCCACCTTTAATAGATTGTGCAGCATAACCCACCGATTTTTCGCTACGCTTTATACCTAAAGCCGTAACAACCACACCTTCTAAAGTTTCGGTATTGGATGACATGGAAATGTTAACCTCAGTTCTATTACCAATAGCTAATTCTTGAGTAGCAAAACCTAGGTATTTAAAAATTAATATAGTACCACCTTCAGGTACATTCAGTGTGTAGGTACCATCTGGTTGTGTTGTAGTACCCGAAGTTGTACCTTTTACGAGTATACTTACTCCTGGAATAGCACTACCATCTGCTAGGTCGGTTACCTTACCCCTTATTGTTTTTTGGGCATAGGTAAACATAGCAAATAATAGTAATCCAAATAAAATGAGGATAGATTTCTTGTTCATATGCTGTGAATTAAGTTTATGTGAACTGAATTTAAGAAAATTCGCTCATTAAAACTCAATAATTCAGCGTATCAAGAATGATTATAAATTTAAATAGGAAAAATTGTTAAAACTTAGGCTATACCTGCAAAATTAGATTCAGACTTTTCGTCTAACCTACCAATTATTTGGTCAAGCACACTTGGATCCAGATTGGTAAATTTTGATGAATACCATTTTGATGATTTATCGTCTAGCCAAATACAAAATGAATGGCAATCTTCTAAAATAACGGCATAGGTTAAATGAAAATCATCTTGAATTCTCATGCAGAAACCTTTAAAAGTTTTTCCTTTAACGTCGAATTGGAGGTTTAAATAATCGTTTAACATGGCACATTTGGTTTTAGGGTGATGATATAACAAATCTAATAACCAATTGTTTAACTAAAATTAATTTTTTATTAAGAAATCTTACACAGATGAAAATATAGTTAATGGACGATGGTTTATGGTTAATGGCTTGGATACATAGACAACTTGACTATCGATTATCAACTATAAGCTAGTTGATGATGGTATGTGTTTTCATTTAATTTATTTAAGCAGCTATCTCCTCGTTGCACAGCGTCGATATGAAGTTAATTGTGATTTCTTACAATAATCTTAAATAATCCACCATTTTGAACGAAATTTAGTGAGGACAATACTAATAAACTAGTTAAGTTTGAGTGCATAGGCTGGACTAATATGGCACCAAACAGATCTATATACAAAGGTTGTTAAATTTATTCTTTAGTATGAGGGCGTTTTAACACGCTTTACACTATATCTTTTTGGCAGAAAAAGCCAAAAAGGATGCCGTTTCAATCGTTAACGCTAGCAAACAGCACCATAGCTATCAAATGAAATCGAAATAATATCCGAACTCAAAACAAAAGTTTATAATTTACATGCATAGGCAAGCTTGGATATGACTATAACCTATCGACAAACATTAATTAGGTTAATAGCCAATGGTTAATAGTTAATGGTTTGGATGCATATGCACCCTGTCTATAGGTTATGAGCCATTGACTATCGACCATAAACTATGGACCATCAACGGTAAACTATGTTTGCCTACCCAATATTTAACATATTAGAATAGCCCTTAGCGATTAATCTATTTTTCGAAGGCAAGAAAACCTCACATTGTAAATTGATGATTGATCGCCCTTGTTTTACGATTGCCGTTTTAGCGGTGATAATATCTCCTTCTGCGGCAGGCGCAAAATAATCTATACTATTATTAACAGTGGTATATTTCCCACTTAAACCCAAAATATAAACAGTGGCCCCAATCAAATCATCAATAATACCAGCGGTAATGCCACCATGCAAAATAGCATAGGGATTGGTCATCTCCTTTCTAACTACATAACTACAATGCAGTTCTCCACGCTCGGCGCTAATTAAAGTCGGCTTTAGCCAATTCATATAATGGGAAGGAGAATTGGTAATCTCTCTACCTATAAAAGTGCGAAAGCTGGCTAATCTTTGCTGGGCTTCATTGAGTTCTTCCATATTTTATGTTATGTTTATCGTAAATTTAAGGATTAATATTTAAACTATGAGCAGCGCATTGATTACCGCAATAACAGAATTAGATCAATCTAGATACAAAACAAAGGTGTATGCCGGAGGGCATTTCATTTATGCCGACGAACCGACAGCATTAGGTGGAACTGACGAAGGGATGAATCCGGGTGCGTTATTGTTGGCAAGTTTGGGCAGCTGTACAGCAATAACTATAAGAATGTACGCCGATAGAAAAGAAATTCCACTAGAAACTATCAAAATTGAGTTGGCCATTTGTAAAGAAGAAGAAATGAGTAAAGAAACTACCATTTCTAGAAAAATTGAATTTACAGGAGAGTTAACCGATGAACATAGACAACGCTTAATGATCATCGCCGATAAATGCCCAATTCATAAACTGTTAAGCAATCCTATAAATATTATAACAGCCTAAGTTAGCTCCAATAATAATCAACCTGCTGTAGTAAAATACGCAACAGGCTGATTTAAAAATAAGGCTAATAAAATTTAGGCTGAGGTACTAATTTTGTATTTTGTTGCTGATGCCAATATGGGTAAATAGGGTAAACATAACTCGCATCATCTAATCTTTTGATTTGATCTACAGTTAAATTCCACCCTACTGCTTGTAAATTCTGCTTCAATTGTTCTTCATTCCTTGCACCAATGATAATGTTAGCTACAGTTGGTCTTTGCAACAACCAATTCAATGCAACTTGAGGAACCGTTTTTTCTGTTTCTGCTGCAATTAACTTCAACTCATCCACAATTTTAAACAAGCGTTCTTCATCTAAGGCTGGTCCGTGTGCACCACCTTGTTGAATTCTATTATCAGTTGGGATGGGCTTGCCTCTCTCGTATCTTCCACCTAGTTTACCAGAAGATAATGGGCTCCACACCATGGTTCCTACATTTTGATCTATTGCTAAGGGCATTAGCTCCCATTCAAATTCTCTATCAAATAAAGAATATAGTACTTGGTGCCCAATATATTTAGACCAACCATATCTTTCTGAAGCGGATAAAGATTTCATTAAGTGCCAGCCAGAAAAATTTGATGCAGCAATATACCTTACTTTACCACTTTGAATGAGATTATCTAATGTTTTTAAAGTTTCTTCAACCGGTGTATTGGCATCAAAACCATGCATGTGGTAAATATCAATATAATCTGTATTTAATCTTTTTAAGCTGTCTTCAACTTGTTTTGTTAAATGCAACCTGCCCGAGCCAAAATCGTTTGGCGCATCGCTCATGGGGAAAGTTGCCTTAGTAGAAACTAATATTTGATCGCGTTGTAAATGTGCAATTGCCTTACCTAAAATTTCTTCGGCAATGCCACCAGAATAAATATTTGCGGTATCAAATAGATTAACTCCTGCTTCCATGCAAAGATCAATTAAATGCTTTGCTTCATCTACTTGGGTTGATCCCCAAGCTTTAAAAAACTCATTTGCACCACCAAAAGTTGCTGTACCAAAACTAAGTACAGGAACATTTAAACCAGAGGCGCCTAATTGTCTGTATTCCATATATATTAATATTTAAAATTAATGTTGTTGTTAAGCATGTGAACTAACTATTTTTAATTACGTCGGCAAATAGTTGATAAGAATAAAGCCTAGCCTCGTGGTCGTAAATATGGGAAGTAACCATAACCTCATCAACTTGCGTTTGCGCCAAAAATGATTGAAGATCAGCCTTTAGTTTTTCTGGCCCACCAATAAAGGCTACTGCCAACATCTGGTTTACCGCAGCCTCTTCCATATCGTCCCAAACCTCGTCCATATTATCAATGGGTGCTTGTAAAAGTTCTCGTTTACCGGTTACTATGCCCATAAATAATCGCTTTAAAGATGTAGATAAACGCTCTGCTTCCAAATCGGTATCTGCAGCAACAACATTTACACACGACATTACGTAAGGTTCTTTTAAAGTTGCAGATGGGCGGAAATTTTGTCTGTAGATTTGTATGGCTTCTAAGAAATAAGTTGGTGCGAAGTGACTGGCGAAAGCATAGGGCAAACCGTAAGATGCCGCTAAATGTGCACTTTCTGTACTCGAGCCCAAAATCCAGATAGGTACATTGGTTCCTTCGCCCGGAATTGCCCTTACTTTGCTATTGTAATTATCATCTCCCAAAAAACGTTGCAATTTTAATACATCTTGTGGGAAATTTTGTGGCGATTGAAAGCGTTCGCCCCTTATCTCAAATGCTGTTAATTGATCTGTACCTGGTGCTCTGCCCAAACCTAAATCAATTCTATTGGGATATAAGGTGGCTAATGTACCGAACTGCTCTGCGATAATTAATGGGGTATGGTTAGGTAACATGATACCACCTGAGCCCACTCTTATGGTTTTAGTATGACCAGCAATATGCCCAATTAAAACCGAAGTAGCAGAACTGGCGACACTAATCATGTTATGGTGTTCTGCCAGCCAATAACGCTGGTAGCCCAATTGCTCGGTATGTTGTGCAAGAGCTACACTATTTACAAAAGTATCGGCAACAGTGTTGCCTTGTATTACGCCAGCTAAATCTAATACCGAATATGGTAATGCCGCTAATTGTTTAATGCTCATATGTTTATTAAAGTTCGGATGCAATCAGGTTACTTAAGTTTTCGAAAGCAAGCTCATTTCTTTTGTAGTAGGTCCACTGCCCCAACCTGGTTGCAGTTACTAAACCCGCTCTTTGCAAAACCGATAAGTATTCTGAAATTGTTGACTGTGTTAAACCAGCTTTTTGTTGGATAAGCCCAACGCATACTCCATTAGTTTCACAATTAGCTTTATGCTCGGGAAAATGTTTCTCGGGCTCCTTTAGCCAACTTAAAATCAGTAACCTGGTTTTATTAGAAAGTGCTTTAAATATTTCTACCTGATCCATAATACAAATATATATCGGTAATTCCCGATATTCCTATTATATTACATTTGATGACAGGAATGTGAAGAAAGCAATGCTTTATAACTTTAATTTTTAATCCACCCCGTTTCATTTGCTTCATTTACTACTAATTGAAATTGATTGAAGTTTCCTAAAACGTTAACAGTTTCTCCACTTTTTAACCTTAGCTTAACTGCTGCTAAACTATCCGGCTTATCATAAACTGGCAACTGATCCGAACTTACTTTGTATTTGGATAAAGGTTTAGTAGTGGAAGATAATATCTTCGAATTGATATAACCCATTTGTCCATCTGGGAGTTCGACCTTGTAATTATTACCTGTGGCTGCCGCTATCCTTAAAACTGTTCCGCTATTTATTGTTGTATTGCTTACCTGATCTTTCATAGCCGGATCTAATGTAGCTTTGGCATTGGTCCTCATTGTTGTGTTTAACATATCCGTTGAAGCGTAAATTTTTGGCACAACCTGAATTGTTGGATCAACAAACGGTAAGGGATCGATTGCTCCCCCACTGGTATAAATTCCAAAATGTAAATGAGGTGGAGTTGTTTTGGCATTCCCTGTATTACCCATTCTGCCTAAAGTATCTCCATAAACCACCAATTGGCCATCTGTTACCGTTTGCTCGTCTAAATGTGCATAATACAGCGTATAATCCTTCCCCTCTGGCCTAAACCATACCACTTTTCCTCCTAAATTATTCTCATTAACTCGGGTAACTGTACCTGCAGCTACTGCAATAACAGGCGTACGAAATGATGCAAAAATATCAATGCCTTCATGTTTTCTGGTATTGCCATCTCTTCCTACACCAAAAAAACTTTGAATTTGTTTCCTACTTGTATTTTTTAAGGGAAAAGCCAAAGATGCGCCGGATGTAATTTCTATGGTATAGGAACCGCTCCCTAACAATTCTGGCTGTAACCGTAAAATATATGTCCCTGTGTTACTCGCATCAGCTTCTAAGCTATTACCCACACTATCTGCAGCGGCTATCAATTTAAATTCGCCGTTTTCTTTTACTTCCCAAAAGTCTGCGTAAACTATAAAGCCCTCAATTGGTTTTTTATTTAATTTAACTTGTAATTTTTGGCCTCTTTGCAAAGTAAACTTAAACGCCGTGGCTTCTACCTTATCTGCAGCAAAATATCCAGTCTCTTGATAAGGCAAGCTGATAGTTAAGGCTTTTTGAAGGATTGATGTGGCTTTATTGATCCATAAATTACCCATGGAAGTTTGGTTTAGACCTGCATTAACCAGTTTACGCTCGTATTGCTGATGAGGAGAACCCGGTTTAAGTAAATTAAACGGACCACTTTTACAAGCGAACAGACCAATAGCAATAACAATTAGAATGATATGTTTTTTGTTCAATAACTTCATAGGATAAAGATTGTGTGATAAATTAACAATCTTCGATAAGCGATGTTTGAAGCTATTGCTGAATGTTACTTACACTCGGCTACACTGGTGTGTTTTGGTGTATTATTGTTGGGCGATAAAAAAGGTATCCCTAAATCTGCAGAACGCAAAATAAGCAGCGCCCCCATAAACAACATAAAGTACGGCACTAATTTTTGCGTATTAAAGCTAATGTACTTTTTCAAATAAATTCCACCTAAAGAAATCATTAACATCAGCGGCATGGTACCTAAACCAAAAAGAAACATAAAATTTGCACCTCCTTGTAAACTAGCAGTATTTAATGCGGTAGCTAAGGCTAAATAAACCATTCCACAAGGCAACAAGCCATTAAGTAAACCTGCAAAAAATCCCCAAATAGGTAAACCATAAAATTTACCCATCAACCTGCTTAAAGGAGTTATAATTTGCTGTTGCAGATTGTTTAAGCCTTTAAGCTGATGACCACTTAAATGTAAAATGGTAAAAATTACCAAAAGCAAACCAATGGTTAAACTAAGAATTTCTTGGTTAGCGAAAACAGTAAAACTATTTCCTATCCAACCAACTAGTACACCCAATAGGGTATAAATTAATATCCTACCTAATTGATACAATAGTAGCTGCATGGCAGATTTAAATAAACTCGCCTTTTGCAAGGGCAGGCTTAACATTAGCGGACCACACATTACAGCGCAATGCAAACTACCCAATAAACCCATTAAAAATGCAAGTGGTAGGTTATTCATTACAGAGTGATATTCTTTTTAAATTGATAATCTTTTCTATTACTTGACCATTTTAAATCTAAGAACCACAAGCCCTTATGCATTGTAGATCGATCAACTACAATCAAGTTCGCATCACCTAGGGTTTTCCCTTTTGCAATGCTATCATCTTTTGCAGAGCCAGGTCTCTTCAATTTTAGTTGGTAAATAGCGCTATCTTTTAATTGAATGATGATTTGATTTTGATTGATTTTAATCACTGGTTCCATACCGTCATTCAACGTATTCTGTTTGGCATTGTATTCTTGATTGTAGTTGATCCCCTTTTCATAATAATCTTCCTCTACCAGCGCATCATTACCATGTACACGAAACATATACACCACCATTGCAAAAATGAATAGCATAAAAGCTACCATTCCTAAAACTATTTTTGTTCCCCAATTCATATGCATTTGTTTATCTTTAATTGAACCCTTAAATTAAGGTTGCGAAAAAAATGTGGTCTCGGCAGTGCTGATTATCACGTTACCATCGAGTACTTCGAACACAACTTCAGACTTATATCCTTTTATTGTAGCTAGTTTTTTGATTAAGAAAAACGTAATTTGGGTAGTTCCTTCTTTTGGTAAAACCTTAGGCACTTGGATAAACTCAATCTTATCTTCAGGATTTTGAGATCTAAACTTAAACTTAATCTCTTTATTGGTTTTATTAATCAATTCTGCATTGTACAAATTGCTAATCGAACCATCGCTTTTGGTCTGAAACAAAGTACCACTCGCCCTTAGTACGGTAGTTTCTACATCTTGTCGTTTGTAAATAAGGCTAGAAAAAACAAACATAACCACTACCAAAACCGCAGCATAACCATAAGCCTTAATACTCAGTTTAAATGGTTTTTTATGTTGAATGTAATCTTGATTATAAAAGCCTATTAAATCTAATGGTTTGTTAATTTTGAGCATTACCTCATTGCAACTGTCTATACAGGCTGTACAGTTTACGCACTCTAATTGTGTTCCTTGTCTAATATCAATCCCCGTAGGGCATACCTGTACACATAAGCCACAATCAATGCAATCGCCTTTGGCTGTATCTATTACTTTTTTTTGTAAGCGTGCCCTTGGTTCTCCGCGTTGTTCATCATAAGCCACAATTAAACTTTGGTTGTCAAGTAGTACGCCTTGTAATCTGCCATAAGGACATATTACTGTACAAACTACTTCCCTTACATAAGCAAAAACACCATAAAATATAAATGTAAATAGCCAAATCGATAAGAAACCAGCTACATGTAATTCAATAGGTTCGGTAATGATTTTATACAATACGTCTGAACCGATGAGATAAGCCAAAAAAGTATTCGCAATACAGAAGGAAATAAGCATAAAAATAATATGCTTGCTTCCTTTTTTTACTAGCTTTTCTGTATTCCATTCTTGCGCATCTAACTTTCTTTGTTTATTGGCATCACCTTCTATCCAATATTCTACCCTTCTAAAAACCATTTCCATAAAAATAGTTTGGGGGCATACCCAACCGCACCACAGCCTGCCTAATATTACCGTGAAACAAACAATGAAAATCAACATGATTAACATTGCCAAAGCAAATAGATAAAAATCTTGAGGTGTAAAAATCAGTCCAAAGAACACAAATTTACGTTGTATGAAATTCAAAAGCACCCATTGTTCTCCATTGATTTTTAGAAATGGTGCAGCAAACAAAAAAGACAAAAGAACGTAACTTACCCATTTGCGATAAGTATATAATTTACCAGATGGTTTCTTCGGATAAAGAAAGTTACGTCCTTTTGAGGATACTTTAGTTTGCTTTTGCTGTTTCATTTTTAAGGGTATCTTGCACACTATTCTCTTCTTGATATTTTTCTCCCTGAGGAGCTTTTGCATTTGCAGGATTTGTACCTTTAAGCGTTAGGATATAATTGGCAACCTCGCTGATATTTTTAGATGTTAGGTTTTTTTCCCAACTCACCATTCCTTTTTCTGGAACACCATATTTAATCGTTTTAAAGATATGGTTGATACCACCTCCATGCAGCCAAAACTCATCTGTTAAATTAGGGCCTACCAAACCTTCTCCATTTTGACCATGGCATGCAGCGCAATTGGTACTGTAAACTATTTTACCATTGGCTACAAAGCTGGGCTCTACTTTCACCGAATTTTCATCTATACTAGCTGCTGATCCAGCTAAAAACTTACGCTTCGCTTCGGCTGCCTTTACCAACTCGGTCTCATACTCTTGATCCTGACGCTCGCCGTATTCGCCAATATGATAATAGTATAAATAACCTGCAGCAAAAATTAAGGTACCATAAAATAGAAAATTGAACCATGCCGGCACCGGATTATTCAATTCTTTAATCCCGTCATAGGCGTGAGGGATAACCATGTCTTTTTCTTCCTCTATAGGTTTTAAACTCAAAAGTTTAGTCCAAATGTTTGGTTGTGTTTTTTGTTGTTTCAACCAAGTACCATAATCAACTGCCTCTTCAGGAACGTACTTTACATAAGGAGTTGGATTTAACTTCTCCTTGTACATAACTTTAAAAACCCTAAATAGCATTACCGATACAAAAAGAAGTACTAAAGCAAATAGCAGTAGCGCTACAATCAACAGTTCGGTAGTCGACAATCCAATACTTGGTTCTGGTGTAGTTAGCTTACTCGTTTCATCGGCATTAGCAAATGAGGCAAGGCTTAAAAATAAGAGCAAGAGTGTAGTGTTAATTTGCTTCATGTTGTTTAGTTTGATGGTCTTCAATTGGCATATTGCTCATTAAGCTCACATGGTTTTTGCTTAATTTGATCAGATAAATACCTACGATAAGGAAAAATACCATGAATATAATGAGTGAGGTAATTAAGTAGAATTCGCCTCCTGCTAGATCTTTTATTTGCTTAAACATGATTTACTGATTTGAGGGTATAACTGATTTGTTGGCTTTAATATCTGTACCTAACCTTTGTAAATAGGCAATAAGTGCAATGATCTCTTTATCACTTTTTACGTTGATATTGTTCTGTTTTAAGTCTGCCGAAATTAGAGCTGCTTGCTCCATTAATTTGGCATTAGCCTCTTTATCGAAATTAGCCCTGTAAGGCACACCTAATGTTTGCATTGCTCTAATTTTAGACTCAGTGGTGGTAATATCTAATTGTTGACTAATTAACCAGGGGTATGGGGGCATAATGCTACCTGGCGACATGGATGTTGGATCTAACATGTGGTTATAGTGCCAAGCATTGGTATATTTCTCTCCAACACGGTGCAGGTCTGGTCCGGTACGTTTACTTCCCCATAAAAATGGATGATCATATACATATTCTCCAGCTTTACTATACTCGCCATAACGTTCTGTTTCTGAGCGGAAAGGACGAACAGTTTGGGTATGGCAGTTCACACAACCCTCGCGGATATACAAATCCCTACCTTGCAATTCTAAAGGCGAATACGGTTTTACACTTGTAATAGTTGGGATATTAGATTCGATGGTGAAAGTTGGCATCATCTCTATCATTCCACCAATTAGGATCACTATTAAAGAGAATACCATAAACTTCATTGGTTTGCGCTCTAATACCCTGTGCCATTTTCGATCAGCTGGGTCTGTATCTATGATATCTTTAGCCAAAGACATTGCCTCTGCGGGTTCGTTTGCTACCAATTTGGCACGCAACATCGTTTTACCTATGTTAAATGCCATTACAATAACTCCGGATAAATATAGCGCACCACCTATTGCACGCAATACATGCATTGGGATGATTTGCAATGTGGTAGTTAAGAAATTAGGATATTTAAGTAAGCCCTCTTGTGTAAACTCTTTCCACATTAAGCCTTGGGTAAAACCTGCCCAATACATTGGCACTGCATAGAATAAAATACCTAGTGTACCCACCCAGAAATGGAAGGATGCCATTTTTTTAGAGTATAATTCTGTTTGATATAACCTTGGAATTAACCAATACATTACACCAAAAGTTAAAAACCCGTTCCAACCTAAAGCGCCAACGTGTACGTGTGCCACTATCCAATCGGTAAAGTGAGCTACCCCATTAATTTGCTTAAGTGATAACATTGGGCCCTCGAAAGTTGCCATACCATAGGCCGTTAAAGCAACTACCATAAACTTAAGGGTCACATCTTCCCTTACTTTATCCCAAGCGCCGCGTAAGGTTAACAAACCATTAATCATACCGCCCCAACTTGGTGCAATCAACATAATAGAAAAAGCAACCCCTAAAGATTGTGCCCATCCTGGTAAAGAGGTATATAACAAATGGTGCGGACCTGCCCAGATATATATAAATATCAACGACCAAAAATGCAGGATGCTTAATTTATAAGAGTAAACGGGTCTGTTCGCCATTTTAGGCAAGAAATAATACATCATCCCCAAATAAGGCGTAGTTAAGAAAAATGCAACCGCATTATGCCCATACCACCATTGTACCAGCGCATCTTGAACACCAGCAAATACATAATAGCTTTTTAGGAAAGAGATAGGGAGTTGAAAAGAGTTTACAATATGTAATACCGCAATGGTTACAAATGTGGCAATATAGAACCAAATGGCTACGTACAAATGGCGCTCTCTACGTTTAAATATGGTACCGAACATATTGATGCCAAATACGACCCAAATTAATGTAATGGCAATATCTATAGGCCATTCCAATTCGGCATATTCATGTGAGGAAGTGAAACCTAGTGGTAATGTAATCACTGCCGAAACAATAATAAGCTGCCATCCCCAAAAGTGGATTTTGCTCAGCACATCACTAAACATACGTGCTTTAAGCAAGCGTTGTATTGAGTAATACACGCCCATAAAAATGGCATTACCCACAAAGGCAAATATAACGGCATTGGTATGTAAAGGTCTAATACGCCCAAAGGTGGTGTACTGGCTACCCATATTTAAGCCTGGCTTAAATAATTGCATGGCAACAAGCAAACCTACAGTCATACCAATGATGCCCCAAACTAAGGTGGCAAGGCCAAAATTGCGTACAATTTTGTTGTCGTAAGTAAATTTTTCTAATTGCATAATAAATACGTAGTGTGGTGTTTTGTTATAGTTCAAAGGTATTGCGCACAGCAATTTGAGTTGATGATTGGCATTACTCAGAAAAATGATCTTGATCAGTTTTTGTAGTTGGTAATTGCTCTACTTCATCATCAAATAAGATCCGGATACCTGGGGTATGTAAATCGTCATGCTGTCCATTTTTTAACGACCAAATAAATGCAGCCAAAAAGATAAGCGCCATAACCAAACTGCAACCCACTAAAAAATAGAGTATGTTCATGATAATTTATTTTTACGAGCAAAAAATCTGGTTGCAATAGTGGTAAAACTGATAATGGTAATGGTGCTGATAGGCATTAATACTGCAGCTACCAAAGGATAAAGCGTGCCTTGAACGGCATAATACAATCCCACACAGTTGTAAGCAATGGCAATCGCAAAACTTATTTTAATCACCTTTAAGCCATCTTTACTGAGTTGATGAAAATTGGACAGGTAATGCAAGGAACTGCCTTTGAGTATGGCATCACAACCTGGCGTAAAGTTGTTGATGTTATCGGTAATAGCGATGCCAAAATCGCTCTGTTTTAAAGCACCCGCATCATTTAAACCATCGCCTAGCATCATTACGCTAGAGCCTTTTTCTTGCAGATTACTAATGGCCTCTAATTTTTGCTTTGGGCTCTGCTCAAATTTAATTTCAGTAGCTGGAGCGAAAAATCTACTCAGGGCTTTTTCATCTTTATTGGTATCTCCAGAAAGCACTTTTAATTTAAAATTCTTTTGCAGTTTGTTCATTAAGACAGCTAAATCATTTCGCCACTCTTGCGCTACTACAAAACAGCCTAAATAAGTACTGTCAATTACAATGTGCACCCCATTTAAAGGAGCTATTGCTATGCCGAAGGGAACTATACGAGTGCTACCAGCATATACTATTTTGCCATTAACAATACCCTTGATACCTTTACCCGGAGTTTCTTTATATTTGGAAATCGCATAAAATTGATTGACATCGAGGCTGGTTAAAATCTGCCTACTTAATGGATGTGAAGAGTGGCGGAGTAAAGAAACTATCAACATCTTATCTTCTGGGCTAAGCGTAGCCGAAAAATGTACCTTGGCATTTTCGGTACTGGTTAACGTTCCTGTTTTATCAAAAACAATGGCATTACATTTGGCCAATTCTTCTACAGCATCGGTATTCTTTACATAAAAACCCTTTTGATCAAATACAGAAAGAATTGCCGAAAGTGTAAAAGGCGTACTCAAGGCCAATACACATGGGCAAGCCACAATAATAACGGCAGTAAATGCAGCCCAAGCTTTATTGCTATCATTTTCGAAAACCCAATATCCGGCAGCTCCAAAAGCGATGATAAAAACGGCTAGACTAAAATATTTAGCTACACTGTCATTAAAATTCTCTTTAAAACCAGCAGTGTAATGCGCTTTGTTCCATAAACCTGTTAAATAGCTTTGTGCAACTAACTTTACCACTTCCACTTCAATAGCTTCGCCCATTTGTTTACCACCTGCGTAGATGATCTCTCCCAGTACTTTTTGTTGGGGCTCGGTTTCTCCGGTAACAAAACTCATATCCATCCAAGCATCACCCTTCATCAGAATGGAATCTGCAGGCACCAATTCTCCATTTCTAATCCATAACCTATCTCCTATGCTTAATTCATTAATGGCAACTGGTTTTTCTTTACCCTCCTTAATGGTGGTTATGGCTATTGGAAAATAAGAACGGTAATCTCTATCAAAAGAAATATGATGATAAGTACGTTGTTTAACCCATTTGCCCATGAGCAGTAAAAAAACAAGTCCTGTTAAGGTATCTGCAAAACCAGGCCCATTGTTAAATAGCGTAGAGATTGCTGTTCTTATAAATAATACGGCAATAATTAAAGCTAAAGGTGTATCCAAATTGATGTGTTTGTGCTTTAAGCTGGCTAGGGCAGAAACAAAATATGCTTTACCGCAATAAAAGGCAACAGGAATGGAGAAAGCTAGATTTAACCAAGAAAATAAATATTGAAATTCCTTTTCTAGGTTAGTCAAACCAAAATACTCTGGAAAACTAAAAAGCATTACATTACCCATACAGAAGCCTGCAATTGCTATTTTAAGAATGATTTCTTTATTTACTGATTTGCCATTTTCTTTAACTACATCTTGTAGACTGATAGTAGGTTCATAACCCATAGTACTTAAGGTTTCTACAACATTTCTTAAAGAAATTTCTTGTTTTTTGAAACTGATAGTAACCTCTTTCTTGATGAAATCTATCCTGGAACTGTATATGGCGGTATTTATTTTATATAAATGCTCCAATAACCAAATGCATGAACTGCAATGTATGGCTGGTATAAAAAAGGTTACAATTGTACTTTCCTTATCTTGGTAATCGATCAATTGTTTAACAATGGATTCTTCGTCCAAATACTCAAAATGGCTATGTTGATCGAATCGCTTACCAGGTGTATCATTATAGGCATAGTAATTACACATGTTATTTTCTGCCAAAATTTGATAAACTCCCTTGCAACCTGCGCAACAAAACTGTTTATCATCGTAACTAATAGCCATACCATTTAGGTCTTCACCACAGTGGTAACAGGCAGAATTAGCAAGTACGGATGCTTTTGTTTCCATAGCTTTAATTTTTACAAAGCATTACTAAAAAGGCTTGTTTCTGGTTGTTTTAACCACAACCTTTCATCAAGAGCCATACAGATATTTCTTAAAAAAGATTTTCCTTTGCTAGAGACGAATAGGCTATTTCCAATAAGGGAGATGAGCTGATCGTCAAGTAAAGGCTGTAATCTTTCTTTCACAATTCGGGAGATACCTTCATCGAAAGTTGCTTTGTTCTTACACATCAGGTTTAAAATGTGTTTACTGATAGAGCGATCATCTTCAGTTAACACATGTCCTTTTTCAATCGCAAATAAACCATTATCAATACTCGATCTATAGGTTTCTACTGTTTTCGCATTTTGGGCAAATGCCCCTCCGCAATCACTGATAGCCGACACGCCCAAACCAATAGAAATTGGCGTATGTTGATGGGTATAGCCCATAAAATTTCTGTGCAATTGCTGGTTTTGGCTGGCTTTATACAGACTATCTGTTGGCAGTGCAAAATGATCCATCCCAATTTCTTGATAGCCAGCCTCAGTTAACATTGCCCTACCCAATTGGTATAGCGCAAATTTCTCATCTCCTTGCGGAATATCTGCTTCCGTATAATGACGCTGACCAGGTTTAAGCCAAGGTACATGTGCATAACTGTAAAAAGCGATACGATCTGGCATCATTCCAATTACCGCCGCAATTGTTCTTGCTAAACCTTGTACATTTTGGCCAGGCAAGCCATAAATCAAATCAAAATTTACAGATTGGTAACCGATAATTCTGGCTTGATTTGTGATACGGGCTACCTGTTGTGGAGTTTGATACCTATTAATGAGCATTTGAACTTTGGCGTCAAAATCTTGAATACCAAAACTAACTCGTTTAAAGCCTAAGTTAAATAAGGCTTGCAAATGTGCAATCGTTGTATTATCCGGATGTCCTTCGAAAGAGCATTCGGTTTCGCCCACTTGTGCACCCAAGATGGAAACAATTAAGTAGGTTAAATTCTCAGGACTAAAAAAAGTAGGTGTACCTCCACCCAAATGTAATTCTTTAATCTTTGGTTGTTCACCCAAAATCTGGCAATACCTCTCCCATTCTTTAATTACCGAATTGATGTAGGGGCTTTCGACGCTATGGTTTTTAGTTATTCTAGTATTGCAGCCACAATAAGTGCAAAGACTTTCGCAAAATGGCAGATGGATATAGAGGCTTATGCCTTCATCTTTATGTATGATGTAGGCTAACTTTAAATTACTGAACCATTTTTGCTGTGTAAAATATTCGTTTTCCCAATAAGGTACTGTTGGATAACTGGTGTAGCGGGGCGCAGCAATATTGTATTTTCTGAGTAATTGAGCAGTTTCCATTACATTGATTTTATAGGTTTAACAGCACAGTTATTAGCGCAACAACAAGCTTTACCTACACATTTGCCAGCAGCCCAATTGTCGAGGTTTTTAATAACCTGATGCATAAATTTTAAATCGCCCCCATCTTTAAATGGGACATTGGCTATTTTTAACCCAGCTGTCGCTGCAGCCTTTAAATCGATGTGATCGGTACTGTAAGATGTGGTAGCTATGTATTTGATCCCCAGTGTTTTTAAACCTTCAATTAAAGTAGCATCAAGGGGATCTTCATTAAACACGATTAGCGCTTCCTTGCCATGTGCAAAAGCCAAAGTAGCTACGTTTAAACTGTTGGCAATTATGGTAATGTCGTGCTTTTTGTAGTTCGCTACAATGAGCCATTCTTTCTCTTCGGGTTTAATGTTATAAGCTATAGCTTTCATGCGCATATTTTGTATAAACAAAACTAAAGGCTAAAGGAAGCAATAATGATGAGAATGGTTATGCTAAAAAGTGATCTTCGTCAGGAATAATGATCGTCTTGTCCAAAGATAGGTTTACACAAAATGTAAATAAATGGAAGAAGAAAAGTAGGTGCTTTGTTTTGGCACTACTGTTAACAGGGTGGAGAATTGCGTAGCAATATTTAGGACAATAATCAATAACAACAGATCTTACCGCTACTGCATGCTATCAAGTCCGAGACAGCAGCCTAAAACAATCGTATCCTGGTCGTATGCGCTTCGGGTGTTGGTCGTGATTTTCCCGAAGCTTTCCCGAACACTTCCCGAAGCAGACCCGAACGTTTCCCGAACAACTCTCGAAGAAGAGTCGAACAAATGTCGAACAAATGTCGAACAAATGTCGAACAAATTGGCTTTGTATGATGGCTATAGCTTTACAGAAATCGATTGATTAAACCGATTTAACTTTATAAAGTTAAGTTAGTATACGGCTATAACTTTACCATGTTATTTTTCTTCCTGATATTTATTTACATAGCTTAATTTAAGTTGAAATTTTGATTTTTCTTTGAGATAGGCCTTTCTGGAGCTTGAAACTGAAAATTACCCAAGAAAACTGCATCATGTTATGCAATTTTTCTACCTACAGCCTATGAGTGACATGGACACTTTATCGATTAATTTTTCATTGTTAAAATCGGCAAGCAATTCACTATCTTGTTGGGCCTAACCTACCTCAATGGAATTTACCCGTATCAGCCCACATCCAACTTTAGCAGAATTTATTGAATGTTATTGGATGATGTACAGCGATAACAAGCTACCCCTAGTAGAGAAGATTATTCCTGATGGTTTTACAGAGCTTATTTTCAATTATAGAGACGTTTATCAGTCTCAAATTAGCGGGCATTGGTGCTTACAAACGCCCAATCTATTAGCCGGACAACTTCGCAGCTATTTTTACCTGCAAAATACAGGCACTACCGGCTCTTTAGCCATTAAATTAAAACCAGCTGCACTAACCCAATTGTTTGGTTTAAGCATGGATCAGTATGTAGATCAAATTATCGACCTGGATGGTTTAGCTCATCCGGCATTTAAGGCTTTGAGCGAACAGATTAGCACAGCGGTAGCGTTAAAGCATACTCAAAACTCGGAGTTAATTAAAACACTCCTAGACAATTACTTTACGGATCTCGTATCAGGTGCAACAGCCAACCCTCTTAAGCAGCCCTTAGCTCTGCTCTTCCAAGCGAATGGAATGATTACTGTAGCAGAAATGGCAACAGCAGCTGGCATAAGCGAACGCCAATTGGAACGCCTGTTTAAAAAATACATTGGATTATCGCCAAAATACTATGCTCGTATCATCAGATTCAATTACATTTTTAAAGTAATCACCTCCAAAAAGAGTAGCTGGGCCGAAGTAGTTTACCAATCTGGATATTACGATCAGTCGCATTTTATCCGCAATTTCAAAGCATTTACTGGCGAAGATCCATCTGCTTATTATTTCGAGGAAAACAACATGGCCAACTTTTTCTTAAATAAATAAGCTATAAGTCGCCTTTGTACAATACGGTAGCCATCAACTAGCTTATTTTTGATAAAAAAACAACATGAACAGAAAAGTACTTTTATTAATGCTTGCGATATTGCTAATGGCATTTAAGAGTAATGCGCAGGAAACAATTAAACAAAAATTTAAAAAACTGGAATGGTTAATCGGCACTTGGGATCGTACCAATACAGAACCGGGAAAATCTGGTTACGAAACCTGGTCTAAGGTTTCGGACGTAAAGCTGAGCGGCAAAGGGGTGAGTTTGGAAGGAAAAAAAATTGTTTTTGTAGAAAACCTAGCATTTGTTGCAATAGGATCTGAACTCTTTTATACCGTTGTAGTTACTGGAGAGAAAAAACCTGTCTATTTTAAGCTAACTGTTTTGAGCAACGATAGTTTTACCTGCGAGAATCCTAAACACGATTTCCCAAAAAAGATAACTTATCGTCGTAATGGCAATACCGCTAAAGCTGTAATTTCTGGAAACGGACAAAGCATTGACTATGTTTTTGTACGTAAAACAAGCTAAGACCCATATTATTCCACAGGCAACTGACTTATAAGGTTTTATCAAATAGCTGATTACGGTTGGTTTAGGGTTTATGGTGAATATATTAAGTCTATCTTATAATGCCCAATCTTGGTTTTATAATTATTTGTTGCAGCTTAGGGGGTTTATTTCCGCTCCTACCACTATTGCTCCCAAAGGGATGCCTTTAGAACAAGAACGTTTACGGCCTTCGGAAGGCAGCGAGGACAACCGTTAATTGTTTCGTTGAAATTTTCTCTCTGGAGAAACCATAGCAAAATGGAGAATTGCGAAGCAATATTGAAGGCAAAAATCAATAACAACGCCCGAAAAACTGAAGGCATTTACCGAACAGCTTAGCCTGTGGCCCAGATCCGCTTTGATGTAGCAAACCGAATGATGCGGTACAGCCTTGATTGTTTGCTTCCTTATCATCAAGGATAAAGAAGGAGTCTACGGCGGCGGTGGCAAGGATGTGCCTAGGGTTTTTGATTTTCTGAGGCCTTACATGGATGATAAATTTAGTAATAGGATTAAGCAACTAAAAACTGCCCACTACTACTGCTTAATATGCTTCAATTTCGCTATGGAAACAATATAGATCGCATTACCCACTTTTTCAATTAATTTTTCATCCTTAAAATCGGCTAACATGCGACTTACCGTTTCACTGGCGGTACCTACCAAGGCGGCTAAATCATCTCTAGATATTTTTAAAGTAGCGGTATCTGATTTCCCATCACCAAATTTTTGGGCAACCTGGACCAAAGCTTCAGCAACACGTTTGCGGACAGAAAAATAGGCTAATTTTAACATTTGCTCTTCTTTTTCTTGCACACTACCAGATAACATCCCAATAAAAGTACTGGCCACTTCTTGGTGGTTAAGTAAGTAGGCTATAAAATCTGCTTTGGCTATTAACAACAGTTCGCTTTCTGCTAAAGTAGCGGCGTTGTCTGTATAATTGCTAGCCCTGCATAAGCTTTCGTAGCCAAAAAAGTCGCCATCATTGTATAAGGTAGAAGAGAGTTCTCTGCCATCTGTTGCCCTTTGGTAAGATTTGACTTGCCCCTTTTTAATGAAATATAAATAGGAAGGTTCATCATTCGCAACATAGATGATCTGTTTATTGGCAAAAATCCTTGTTTTACCTTTGGCTTTTAACTCTTCAAATAAAGCGTCTTTATCAACAGCTCCAGCTTTAAAACCAGCTGGTTGCTGTCTCTTTTTTAGTCTACTTTCTATCGCGTTAAAAAGTTCTACATCATCAAAAGGTTTGGTGAGGTAGTCATCAGCTCCCATTTCCATTCCTTTCCGCATATCTGCCCTTTCGGCCTTGGCAGTCATAAAAATAAAAGGAATAGCTGCAGTTTGTGGGTTTTTCTGTAAAAGGTACAATACCCCATAACCATCCAACTCAGGCATCATAATGTCGCATAAAATCAAATCAGGAATGTGTTTAATAGCCAAATCCACTCCAACTTTGCCATTTTTAGCCGTAAAAGTTTGATAAGCTGCCAAATCTAGCATTTCTGCTGTTCCTTCTCTAATATCGTCGTTATCTTCAATTATTAAAATCTTTTTCATTTTTGCTGATTTGATAATGGTTTATGCTTACAAAAATTGCCTAAGGGGCTTAAAATTTAAAATGAAGCCTAAAGTTTGTTCCTACGTTTTGGGCACTCTCGCAAGTTACCGTACCATTCATTAAACCCACATAACGTTTAACAATATTCAGCCCTAAACCTGTGCCGGGTATATCTCCGGTATTGTGCGCCCTAAAAAATGGCTCGAACAAGTTGTTTTGATCGGTAGTAGGAATTCCAATGCCATTGTCTTTTACATCGATAATTAATTCATTGTCCTTTAAGAAGCTATTAAATTGGATCATGGTATTTTCTCCAGAATATTTAACCGCATTAGAAATTAAATTAATTACACAGTTTTTAAGTAGGTTTTGATCTAAATAAACTTGAGCGGTTGTACCGCTATGTTCGTATACAATCAACTGATTTTGTTTACTCATCAACTGCATTTCTTCGGCAATTTCTTCGGCAAAAGAAACAATGTCGAACCAATTGGCATTGGCTTCTACTTTACCCGCTTCTAATTTCTCTAAAGAAAGGAAATCATTTAAAATAGTAGTTAGATTATTAATGGCATTTTTAATCTTCCCTGTATGTTTTTCTACGTTGGCAACGTCTTGTTTACTGGTGTATTTATCTATTAAAGAAGCAGATAATTGTATAGAACTTAAGGGTGTTCTAAACTCATGAGAGGCCATCGATACAAACCTAGTTTTCAACTGATTAAGTTCTCTCTCCTTTTCAAATAGTGCACTCATATTTGCCTTGGCAGCTTCTAACTCATTAATGGATTTAATTAAGTCTTTGGTGCGCTCCTTAATCTTAAATTCCAGTTCTTCTGTATAACTTTTGATCTTTAGTTCATCTTCTTTTAACTTGCTTAAATCGTGTATAAAGCCAGTATAAATTCTTCTATCTGAAAATTTAATTTCACTTACACCTAATCTAAATGGAAAAGTACTACCATCTTTGCGTTGGCCGGTTACTTCCCTACCAATGCCAATTATCTTTTTTTCGCCGGTATGGTTGTAATCCGCAATGTATTTATCGTGTCTTGCTTTATCTGGTTGCGGCATTAAAATAGATACATTTTGCCCAACCACCTCAGCCCTATTGTAGCCAAATAATTCTAGTGCAGCAGGATTAATATGCTCAATCACCCCTCTATCATCAATAGTGATAATTCCATCTATGGCATTTTCAATAATGGCATTTAATAGTTTTGCTCTGTCCATATGTTTCGGTATAGGCCAAATATAGCGAAGTAAACAGTTAAACGATGGTACTATTTAATATGTTTTCAGAAACCAAGAGCTCATTATAAAACTGCGTTTTGTTAAAAAGAGGTTGATTTGACAACTGATTGAAAAGTGATTTGTAATAATTAATGCCTTCTAATAGTTGAGATCTAAATTTACTTAATTGCTTCTGCTTTTTATCATTAAGTTCCTTTAATTGAAGTTCTATTTCAGTTTGTAAATAGTTGATGTATAAGTTCAATTCTTTGATCAAAAAGTTAGGCCTTTTCACATCAGTTAATAGATTAGCCCTACCGTAAATATGGTTTACCATTTCATCTAATGAATAAATTTTAGAGAAATAGGCTAAGTTTGGTCCTGGGCAAATCGCAACTGCCTTGCTTTCTTTTGGTTTAACTATTTCTGTTTTTATATAAGTAGATGCGCATAAACCCTCGCACAAACACACCTTTTCTGTAATCTTATTATACTGTTTTTCAAAATCTTGCGTAGATAGACTTAAAGTATGTAATTGTCTAATTTTTAGATTTTGATATTCCCTAGATGCGGTACAAATAGGCTGCTCGGTAAATTCGGTATTGGTACACAAATACTTTTTGGTACAGGGGCTGCCAGGTCTCCCTTTTGCAATTCGTTCTAACCTTTGGGCGTCTATGCCACTGCCTTTAAAATTGTTAAATAAAATACCCAGCGGTGATGAATTGCTTAGGTAATAATCGCTCTCTTCGGCATCAGCTAATTGGTTTAAGGTGGTTCGGTCTACATTGGTGGCTTCTGGCACCAAAAGAAATGGACTTCCCCATCCTGTAGCGTTAACCTGATAATGTTTCAACAGAAATTCACTTTCTAAAGCAGTACCTATACCACCTTGTACACTGAGCAGTTGTTGCGGAAGTTTAACGTTCAGGACTCCTTTTGCTAACAAGGCGTTTGTATAAAGTTGATGCAGCTCTTCAAACATCTCAACCTTCTTTTGTCTAAACTCTTCTAAAATAGGTCCTAATAAATAACCTTCGGTGGCAAATGCATGCCCTCCGCAATTTAGCCCAGATTCTATTCTAAATTCCGATACCCATAATCCCTTTTTTGCTAAAAATTTGGCTTGTATAAATGCAGAACGAAAATCGCTCACTTTTAAGATAATTTTCTTTTCAGGCGCTTCATTCTCTTTAGCGAAAAAACAATCAAATTTTTCTAAATAGCTATACAAACGTGGATTCATTCCGGCAGATAATACTATTGATGATTGCAAATTGCTTGCTGCAAAACCTCGTAATGCAGCCAATGCGTCTGTGTTTTCATCACCTAAATACGCATTATTACCGTCGTAATTTAACCTATCTACTTTTGCCATGATATTTACATCAATGGAACCCAATGTCATTCTGTTTTTTAAAATATTTTGGAAAATACGTTTATGTTCTCCTGCTGGATAGTCTAACATTAAATCATAGCCCTGTTTTAACTGGGAGGTTTCTGGTAAAAGCTCAAAATACCTACAAATGTCGTTACCAGGTATAAATTCTTGCTGTTTTAATTGCTCAAACTGTTGGTTAACCAGCTCATTCAATAGATTTAGATAAGCAGTAATCCTGTTTTGTCTGTAATTAGGAGATTTTTTGCCAATCGCTACATAGGCTAAGCCATTTAATTGAGCATGATAAGCTCTCATCCTTTCTACTAACTCATCATCAACAATGGAAACAACCGAAGAGATGCCGTAACGAGCTACTTTTAATGGTGTATCTATCGAGTAACCTAAACCTAAAACGGGGATATGAAATTGGTGTGCCATGTATAAATCTATTTTTTTGTTGCCCAAAAATAGTTTAGGTTGCAAATAAAGCGACTTGCTTATATCACCTTAAATTGTGATTGATATCACTTTTTAGAGCGCACTTAGTTAGAATTTATAGTTGAAATCAGAAAAGCGCAAAATCAGTATAAAAAGTGATGGGGATCAGTTTTTGAATTATTTTGTTTAAAGAACTTTACCTTATCAAATCAATAACAATGAAAGCGCAAAACAAACCATTAATAGCAAACTATTACAGCAGTAAAACCATCATTATAGCTGGAGCAAGCCTAATATTACTACAAGTTTTATATCGTATCCTTACCGAAACAATGATCGGCTAAGCTGAGCAATCCATTATCATTTTCTTACCAGGCCATCTGTTAATAATTTCCACTGCGGATATGAGAGTCCTAATTTGGCCAACCAACCAATCATGGTATTTCGGATTTTATCCATAAAGCCTACGTTGATAGTATTGGCCAACTCATTTCTCCCATGTACGGATGCTTGAACAATGTTGCCATATCTTTTAACCTGAAATGTGGAGCTAGCTGTAGCTTGAAAAAAATGTGCTATTCCATCATCGGTATGTAATGGATGAGGCGAAGGTCTTACCGATATACTTAAAAGTGCTGCATCTGTAGTTTGTTGTTCGGCTATTTGTGCTATCCTAACCCAATCATAGCCTCTTCCGGCTTTAGTACCTGGTCCAGGCACATTAATTCTAATGTAATCTCCTTCTTGCGGAAAACCGACAATCTCTTGGTTTTTGCTATTCATCAACTTAAAGACTGCAGATGGCGCATTGCAAATCTCGTCCCACTGGTTAATAGCCAACAACCTGTTTTTCACCAATTCAAAAAAACCTAGGGCTTCCGTATTGGAATCTAACTTTGTTATAGATGTTAAATCTAGTTTATTGCCAAGTTCTTGTTTGGGTATAAATGCATTTTCCATAGGAGTTGATGATTTTGCCTATAACAAGATCAATTCTGTATTGTTCTGATTAAAATTAAAGATTTCGATTACTGAAAATTCAGAAAACTTTATTAAAAACTAAGTGTTGAGGGTTTGAATTTAAAAACATTTTTAAAAATCACATTATGAAAACACCAACCAAAACCAAAAAAGCAACAAGTAAAAAACCAACAGGTAAAACTGGCAAAATGGAAGATTCGGAATTCCATGAGTTTTTTGTAGATGAATTAAAGGATATTTATTGGGCAGAAAAACACTTGGTAAAAGCATTACCTAAAATGCAAAAAGCAGCAACTAGTCCAGAATTGGCAGCTGCTTTCGAAAAGCATACCGAAGAAACAAAACAACACATTGTTACTTTAGAAGAAATTTTCGGTCTATTGGGTGAAAAAGCAGTTGCTAAAAAGTGCGATGCGATGGAAGGGCTTTTAGAAGAAGCTACAGGAATAATCGAAGATACTGATAAGGGAACAATGGTTAGAGATGCTGGGCTAATTTTAGCAGCTCAAAAAGTAGAGCATTACGAGATTGCAACTTATGGTACCTTAAGAACATTTGCAGAGAACATGGGCCATACCGATGTGCAAAACTTGCTGCAACAAACCTTAGATAACGAGAAAGCAACAGACATTGCACTTACCGAGGTAGCAGAAGGCTTTATCAACGAAGAAGCCGTTAAAGAATAAGATTAAAGCCAGCCATTATAGCTGGCTTTTTTTGTTTCAACCCCTACAACTCCTATAATTAAAAATGCGAATTGACTTTTTCATAAAAACATTAAGTCAAATACCATTGTTATTCATCTTAAATAAGTAAACTATGCTAACTCCTATTGAAAACTTACCACCGCATGTTTTTGGCGTTAAAGCCATTGGCGAAGTAACTGCCGATGATTTAAAGAACGTGCTATTACCAGGTTTAGAAGCGCTAACAGATAAGTATGATGAGATTTACTACCTATTGTTATTAGAGACTAAGGTAGAGAACTTTACCGCTGGTGCTTGGGTACAAGATGCAATAGCTGGGGTAAAACATTTAACCAAGTGGAAAAAGATGGCCATTGTAACGGCACAAGAATCTGTAGAGAGTTTCACAAATGCTTTTAGTTATATCACTCCCGGAGAAGCGAAAGGTTTCGATCTCGATCAGTTAGATGAAGCAATTGCTTGGGTTAGTTTAAAATCATAATTATGGGTATCATTAAAAATTTAACTGCAGGATTTATAGGCTCGGTAGCCTTAAATATTTTGCACGAAACATTGAGAAAATTCAATACCAACGTACCGAAGATCAATTTATTGGGCGAGGAAGCTTTAAATAAAACTTTATTTAAGTACGGCACCCCTATTATGGATAAAGACGAGTTGTACCGAACAACTCTAAAGGCAGATTTAGTGGGCAATGCAGTTTACTATAGCTTAATAGGCGGCAAATCTGCCTTAATTTGGCCTAAAGCTATTTTCTTTGGCTTAAGTGCGGGTTTAGGTGCAATAAAACTACCAGAACCTTTAGGCTTAAATCCAGACCCGGTTGCTAAAACAGACCAGATGAAGGTATTAACCGTTGGCTATTACCTTTTTGGTGCGTTGGTTACGGGCTACGTGCTCAAAGCTTTAAGTAAATAACATATAAAATAATCAAACCTATGGAACAGAACGAACAATCTAGAGATAGCTCTAACAATACACAAAACCTACAAGACCATATTAAAACATTAGATGGTGCAGAAGCGGTTAAAAAGTTAAAAGATCTAGCCACAAGTGCAGAAAATTGCTTTTTTTGTACCAGTATTAAAACAGGATTACCTTTGTCTGTTAGACCGATGTCGGTTTTACAAGTGGATGAATCAGGTAATTTATGGTTTATGAGCCAGATAGATAGCAATAAAAATGCTGAGATAAAAGCAGATCCATTTACCCATTTATTTTTCCAAGAAAATAAAAACTCCGGTTTCCTTAATATTTATGGGATTAGTGAAATTGTAACCGATCAAGCAAAAATTGACGAATTATGGAATCCATTCTTAAAGGTTTGGTTTCAGGGTGGCAAAGACGATCCGAAAATTAGCTTGATAAAAGTAGAACCTACCAATGTTTATTATTGGGATACCAAACATGGCGAAATGGTTGCTTTTGTAAAGATGGCAGCTTCTATCATTACGGGTAAAACAATGGACGATTCCGTTGAAGGCAACCTTAATTTTTAATTTAAATTTCAACTATGAGACTTCCGATTGAAAGAAAACATGTAAAAGTATATCCAGACCCCAAAAGGGTGATTGCCAGATTTTTCTTTAATGGCGATGATAGAGGTAAAGATGTAATTACCAAAGTAATGACCCTTAGCGATGAACAGGTTTTCAGTATCATCTCTCCCCTTTTACAAGAATATTCTAAAAGACATCGGAATATTACTAAAATTTTAACCAAACACTGCAAAAAGCTGAAACCCCTTTTTGAAAAGATGGACATCGATTATAAAGAGATCGATGCCCATCGCAAATTGCTGATTGGATCTTATTTTACGCATGAGTACTCTATTGAATCGGCAGCCTTTTTCAATCCATCCATCATAGAAGATCCAGATCAGAGCGATTTGGAAGAAGGAGAAAAAAGATTGATCATCAGTTTTAGGGCTGTTGGTGAAGGGCATATCTCCTCCATTGTATTTAGAAGAGCATTAATTGATCGACATAACAACATTACGGTTATCCCAGCGGGTAATTATATAGATGAAGCTGAAGTTATCAGAAATGCTACCTACAACAAAAAACTTTTCTTAGAAAAAGGCTTAACTTCATTGATCAATAAAGATGTTTTAAAGGAATTAGATGAAAAATTAGAAGATCAGTTCGATTACTTAACCTTAAAGAAGATAATTGCCGAAACGCAAGAATTAGAGCCAGATCCTGCAAAGGACGTAGAACTAGAAAAGGTTCTTTGGTTATCAGATTCTTATTACGAGATCGTCTTTTCTATGGATACGGATATCTCTGACCGAGTAATTTTCCCTATATCCGAGTTTGAGCGCAAAGGTATTGAAGATGCGAGGTTTACCAAATTTCTGCATGATGATGGTTCACATTCTTATTATGCAACCTATACCGCCTATGATGGACAAATTATTATTCCAAAACTTTTAAAAACAAAAGACTTTTACGATTTTACCATAGGACCATTATTTGGAGCAGGGGCACAAAATAAAAACCTGGCCCTTTTTCCGCGAAAAATAAATGGTAAATATGCCATGTTATCTCGAATTGATGGGATCAATAATTACATCATGTATTCTAATAAAATCAATGTATGGGAAAATCCAATTCGCTTACAAGAACCAAAATACAGTTGGGAATTTGTGCAAATTGGTAATTGTGGCTCGCCCATTGAAACAGATGCAGGTTGGTTAGTGATTACACATGCCGTTGGCCCAATGAGAAGGTATTGCCTAAGTGCCTGTTTATTGGATATTGATGATCCGACTATAGAAATTGGCAGATTAGATGAACCTTTGCTATTGCCTAATCCGGATGAGCGAGAAGGTTATGTACCTAATGTGGTTTATTCTTGTGGATCGATAGTAAACAACGGACAATTAATTATTCCATATGGATTGTCTGATTACTCCTCTTCTTTTGCCACTGTAGATTTAAATGCACTATTAGAGCGAATTAAATCTTCTAAATAGTAAAAAACATAAAAAAATCATCAGCTATCTAAGCTGATGATTTTTTTTTTGAATGAACTTATTTTATTTAAATACCACGCTATCTTTCTTTTTCAATCCATGTAATTGATGGTCATGCTTAAAAGCTTCTAATACAGTTAAGTGCGATATTAGATAAGCCAATGTACTTTCTGCGCCTTGGTTTCTATTTACACCAACTGCCTGTAAACCATCTGCACAGCCTTTGGTATCCGAATCATACAAGGGTATTCTTAACGAATTTTCTCCTAAAAACCATAAATAGCAAGAGAACATCTTCTTCATATAGCTAGTTTCTCTTGTTACCATATAAGCTTGAAAATACATCAATACCATTGCCATTAACTCAATAGCCTGCTGATCATATAATGGCATTGGTCCTTTGCCCCTTAAATGCCATCCATCATTACCTACAGGGTTACATAAATCTGCATTAAAGGTTAAATTTTCAAGGAATAATAAAGACTCATGTGCGATGTGTTTTGCTTCTACATTCCCAGTAATTTCTGCCGAATGGAATAATGCTAAAGGAAAAATCGCATTATCATAGGTCATTTGATCTTCAAACCAATGCCAATCTTCGCCTTTGGTATTGTGATATGCATTTACCAATTTCGCCGTCAACAAATTAAGTTCAGTTAACACACGCTCATCATAAGGGTGTGTTCTTAAATAATAACTTAGTCCAGTTATGGTATTACAAATCCCTCGCAAATGCACAAGATTTTTGAAATGTGGAACTGCTTTAAAAAATAACTCGTACCCAAACTCTGCATAAGAGCGATTTGGTGCATGATGGATTAAATAGCCCAAGGACCAAATGGTTCGTCCAAATGAATCATCTGTACCTTCTTCATCTAAAAACTGCCTATTAAAACTAGAGAAATTCCTAAAATTTCCGTTTTCCAATTGCATATGATGGATATAGCTTAAATATACTGGCAATAATTTTAAGGCTTCCTCGCTCCCTGTTTCCTTATAAGCCATTAAAGCCATAATCATAGCTCTAGAGTTATCGTCCACACAATATCCCTCATGTCTGTTAGGTATACCAAATTTGGCATGCTGAAAAATACCGGTATCATCTGTTAAGCGCTGTACATAATCCAAACTAAATTGAGGTATTAAACCAGGATCAATAATCTGCCTTAAAATTTTATCGCTATAATCTGGATGTTTGATGGCCTTTTCTATTAACTGAATATATGATTTGCCAATTTTAGGCCACCTTAACTGCAAGCCATATTGATAGGCATTATTTTTTAAAGCATTTAATTTAGTAGGATTTTCTAGTAATTGATTGACAATTTCTGCCAAGCCTATATCATCTTTAAAATTAAATAAACGTCCTCTATTGTTGTCTAATAGCTCTTGTGCATGCCAATATGGAGTAGAAACTACTGCAGCACCGGCACCAACTGCGTAAGATAAAGTACCACTTGTAATTTGGGCTTCATTAAAGTATGGTGTAATGTAAATATCAGCGGCTGTTAAGTAATTGATGAGCTCTTCTTCTTCTACAAACCTGTTTAAGAAAACCAGATGATCTGCTACATTTAATTCAGCAGCAAGTGATTTTAAATAATCTCTATACTCTTCGCCAGAATTTTTAACTACGCCTGGATGTGTATTACCGAGCACCACATATACTACATCTGGATTTTTTGACACAATGTTGGGCAAAGCCTTTACAACAGTCTCTAAACCCTTATTTCTACTTAATAAGCCAAAGGTGAGCATAATTTTTTTACCCTTTAACTCTACAATTTCTTTTACAGGATTAATTGTTGGTGCTTCCAGATCAGGCACACCATGTTCTATAAATTGAATTTTCTCTTTTGGAATTTGATAGATATCCGTTAAAAAACCAACGGCACGTTTACCCATTACCACAATCTTAGCAGATTTTTTAGCTATTTCTCTGATAATTGCTTTTTGCAAAAATGTTGGTGTGTTGAGTATGGTATGTAAAATAGAGATGATTGGTTTTTCAATTTGATTTAAAAATGGAAGTACGTATAGTCCATTTTCACCACCATAAATTCCAAATTCGTGTTGCAAAACACAAGCATCGATGTCGCTGCTATTGATAAAATCTGCAGCAGCTTTATAATCATCTTTTACATTTTGCCTAATAATAAATTTAACTTCTTCGGGGTATTCATATTCGGTTAAATCATCAGAATTGTTCATAGCAATAACAATACTGCTCTCTACAAGTGTTTGCCCATCAAAATTTGCACTTATGGCCTTAATTAAATTGTTATTAAATGTTGCCAAGCCACATTCGCGTGGCGGATAGGTTGAAATGTATGCGATTTTCATATCTCAGAAGTAAGCTAGTTAAAAAGAGAGTCGCTAGTTAGAAGATATATTAGGTAACAGGTAAATTAGAAAGTTGTTTTGCTATAATCTTGTATGGAGTGCGATTTTTCGATCTCCTCTCCAATTAATTGAATATTCTGGTGATGAAGTTCTATTTCTACACGATGGTCATCAGTATTGTTATGGTAAGGAGGCAAATCTCCTGCTTCTAAATTTTCAGGTGCAACAAGTTCCCAATGGCTATTTACAACAGTTATTGCACCTAAAATTCCACCGTAATAAACGATTTTATAATAATCAGAAGTGGGCAATATGGTTAGCGTTATTTGACAATCAGCAATTGATATTTTGATATTGAATGGTTCCATGTATGGGAAACCATGGTAAAGAGTTTTTGTTTTGCCTTGTGTGTAATTGAAGCAAAAAAAAATGAACAATGGTATACCCATTGTTCATTTTATTAATTGTTAAGCACAATTAGTTTAGTAAACCTGTTTGGTGGTATCAGGTTTTGTAGTATCAGGTGGTACGGTAGTACTATCTGTTTTCATGGTGTCTAAACCAACGCTATCTACCATTGATGAATCTGCACCATCAGTAGTTTTTGTAGAGCTACATCCCGCTATGGCCATACCGGCTATTGCGAGAACTGTTAAAAATTTAAGTTTCATGTTCGTTCTTTTAAGTTAAAATAATTGTCTCGCCACAATTTTTGCAAGGCGCTACCTTATAAAGGTTTTCATTTGCTAAAAAGTTTTATTTATTTGAATATTTTTTTTTGTAGCACCATGTTTTACAAATAGTTAGCAATTAATGCACAGTTAAATACTCATTCTAAAACTCATTTCTAAAAACTTGTGAAGTGAAAAAAGTGTTAATTAATAAACTTTTACACGATGAAACTCGAAAAATTCTACGATCGAGCCTACGATTGGATAATAAGCTATGGCCCACGTTTACTATTGGGTATTTTAGTGCTTATTATAGGTTTATGGCTGATCAAAGTATTGGTTAAATGGTTGCATATGCGTATGCAAAAAAGAAAGGTAGATCCAACTGCAAAACCTTTTCTGCTCAGCTTATTTGGTGTTGCACTAAGAGTAATTCTTATATTGGGCGTGATGCAAATTATGGGCATGCAAATGACCCTTTTTACGGCATTGGTAGGTGCTTTTGGAGTCGCTGCTGGTTTAGCGCTTTCCGGAACCCTGCAAAATTTTGCCAGTGGAATAATTATCTTGCTCAATAAGCCTTTTAAAGTTGGCGACAATATCATCACTCAGAATCAGGAAGGTACGGTAACCTCTATTCAAATCTTTTATACACTGATTACTACTTTCGATAACCGTTCATTAATTGTCCCTAACAGTAAATTATCTAATGAGGTAATTATAAATATTAGCCGAAAAGGGACTAGGAGGTTAGATTTAGAAATGAAGTTTAGCAATGCGGTAGAAATTGATGAAGTGAAACAGATCATAGATAAATCTATCAACAAATGTAGTAATGTATTGGTAAAACCCGAACGCCGCATTGGTGTTGCTACCATTGAAAATGATGGTTACAAAATTGGAGTAAATGTTTGGGTAAATGCCCATGGTTTTCAAGATACCAAATTGGCAATCCAAGAACAGTTACTGAAAGACATCAAAAATTCTGGTCTTAAATTACCTGGATTATAGCTATTGGTTGGTTGCAAAGCTATCCAACAGCTTTCCTTTGGCATCAACAATATTTACCTTAAGTATGGTTAGTTCGTCAATTAATTCTACTAAATGGTCTTTAAGTGATTGTGCAAAATCAGCTAACTGAACGTTTTCTGCTAATTCTATTGCGATAACGGTTTCCTCTACCCTAACTATATTTTTAATCTCTGTGCTGTACTTTGCTCTTAGTTGTGAGATGATATGCTCCTTCATATTTGGGACTTTTAATAACCATTAAACCGATAAACCCTGTGGATTGTTTCAGTAAATACCTTATTCACATTGCCGACACATAAAACATCAAACTAATTTGCCTTAAGCTTGTTACTTAAGCATCATCAAAAAAAACCTATTATTATGAGAAATTTGAAAATATGCTTGGGCATTTGTGCTAGCGCATTAATTTTAGCTTGTAACAGCAACAAAGTAGCCAATGTATCAGACACTACAGCCAATACAGCTGATAGTAACTTAACCAAAATTGAAAATGCAGAGAAAGTTGATACCATGGCCATTACCTTTTTTAAAAATGCAGCCTATGGTGGTATGATAGAAATGGAAACTAGCAATAAAATGATCCAATCTACCAAAAATGCACAAATAAAGGCATTTGCGGAGATGATGGTTAAGGATCATGGCGAGGCAAATCAAAAAGTAAAAGCCTTGGCAGAAAGTAAGGGTTTTATGCCTCCAACAATTTTACCTGAAGATAAATTGATGCTAGTTCAGAAATTGGATAGTTATAAAGATGAAAGTAAAAATGAATACTATGCACAATTAATGATACAAGAACACAAAAATGCAATTCAGCTATTTACAGAGGTCAGCAGATCTCATGATACCGATATTGCGAATTTAGCTACTGCAACGCTGCCGACACTCAATGCACATTATAAACAAATTACTAAAATTGATAGTTTATTAAAATCAAGAAAATTAAATCAGGGTGATGATCCCATAGGAATTAGTAACCGCAAAAATTAAATTTAGCCTTAGTGGTAAATACAAAAGGCCTTTAAATTGAAGGCCTTTTGTATTTATGAAATTTTATGTTAATTGATTTGCTCCTTCTCTTACCCCTTTTCTATTTCTGCCAGGCTCCTCTTCACTTAAATCAATCGGACGACTAGCACTATCCAGTAAGTCATTTTGATCACTTAATTTTTTCTTTGGCCTGTCTATAAAGTTTTCATCTGTTAACTTGGGGTTATGTTCTCCCCATTCTAATTGATGATCTATTAATGATGTGTTTTCCTCTCTGCTCAGATCTTCCCCATTGAAATTTTGATTTTCCATAGTAGATGTGTTGAAATTTGAATGTAAACAGTTCGCTATGTCATTTTGAGATAGCATAACTTACATAACAATTGCGATCAATAAAAGTTTGAACATCAATTGATCTTAGTTTTTAACCCTATTCTTTTCTGCCTCTGCACCAGACTGTTCTGATCTGGCTTTTGTAGAAAAGGTTTTGCCGAAGCGGTAACTAAAACTCAATATTGCATTTCTAGAATCGCTTCTATTCTTCCAGCTTGCATCTGTTAACGCAAGATTATTAATTATCCCATTTATAATTCTTCCTCTATAAATATCGTTAACTGCTAGTTTTAATGTTGCTTTTGGGCTTATCTTTTTCTGTAATGCTAATCCAGTTGTACTAAGTGCGCCAATTACGAACTGTACATTTGTTATCTTACTTTGGTAAGAGAAATTGGCTTCTGCACTCCAAGTTGGGCTAATCTTGATCTGTAAATTTGGTGTTGTTCTAAAAAAGCCGCCTTTTGTTTCTAAAAATCCTGTATAAAAGTCTGTACTCGATTTCATATAAACATATTCCCCATAAAAGTTAAGGCTAAGCCATTTGGCCAAGTCGAAATTGCCATTTAAAGAAACACTAAAAACGTCTTTGGTACCAACGTTTGCTGGTCTACTATAATAAGTTCCGTCTACAATTTCGATCGTTTCGTTTACTTCATCTTTTGCTTTGCTATAGGCTAATGTAGTGGTTAACCTATTTTTAAAGCTGTGCGAAAGTTCAAAACTATGCGTAAAGGCTGGTCTTAAAAATGGGTTGCCCACATAATATGTAAACTTATCTAAAGGAGAGAAAAATGGATTAAGGTCTTGATAGTAAGGTCTATCTACCCTTCTACCATAATTAAAACCTAATTGATGGTTTCCTGCAGTATCTAACTTATAACTTAGATAGAAAGTTGGAAACAAATTTTTATAACTTCGTTTGAAACTCGAATCTGGCTTCATGGCATTACCCAATTGGTGTCCATTAGAAATGGTATGTTCAAGTCTTAAACCTGCCTGTAAAGAAAAACGTTTTCCTTCCCTATTTACATTTAAATAAGCTGCATTAATATGTTCTTTGTAAAGAAAATGATTACTTTTCTCATAATCGATAGCAGTTGTACCATTGGCCGTAGTGCGGTAATCGGCAATGTTATCTGTTTTGGTATAACTTGCCTTTACACCGGCTTCAGCCTTCCACTCTTTGCTTAAAGGGTGAGCATAATCACTTTTTATAGCATAAATATCAATATTTGAAGGTAAATCTCCAGTTAAAACATCCTGATATTTTAGGGAGTTATTAGGCAAATAACTGTAGTTAAAATATTGTTGATCGGTTTGGTTTCGGTAGCTAATTAAATCAGCATCAAATGATAAGTCTCTACCATTTTTATCAAATTTATGCCTCATGTTAAAATTAATGCCACCATTGTTAAATTTAATATCATCAATATTTTTAGCCACAATAATCGAATCGATCTGCCTATTTGAGTTAGAAAGCTTACTGGTATTGTCGTTTACTTGATTAGAAACCCTGTGCATGCCACTTAACACAATACCCCAAGTAGTTTGCTCAGATTGATAATAATCTATACCTGTTTTAAGGTTAAAAGTATTACCATGCCTTTTAAAATAACTGTTTTGGTTAAAAAATGATTTAACAGAGCCGTTCTCATTTTTGTAGGTTCTATTTAAATCGAGATCTGTAAAGCTATTGTTAAGGTTATGGCTTAAATTGCCAAAAATATTGATTTTATTATTTCTGTAATTGAAATTGAAACTGTTGTTGGATCTACTTAACTCACCTTGGTTTAAAGAAAGATTAATGCCTCCATTAAAACCTTTTATTGTACTTTTTTTAGTTTTGATATTGATTACACCCGCATTTCCTGCTGCATCGTATTTAGCAGGTGGGTTGGTCATAATTTCTATTTGATCTAATGATGAGGAGGGAATAGAACGCAAATAATTCTCCAAATCTGTTCCTGATAGATATGCAGGTTTATCATCTATAAAAACATTCACTCCGCCCTTTCCTTTTAGGCTTATGGCGCTGTTCTGGTCTACATTTACTCCAGGAGATTTTGACAATACATCCAATGCTGTTGTTCCGGCATTGGATATCAATGCATCCACATTAACTACAGTTCTATCAATTTTACGCTCAATAAAAGACTTGGTACTGGTAATGCCTACCTCTTTAAGCGTCTTACTGTTTGCTACTAGTTCAAAACTACCTAAATCAATTGTTTGATTATTTGTATTCAATGTTAGCGCCAACGAACGATAATTTTCATAGCCCATTGCCGCAACTCTAATCTGGTAAACTTCGTCTATCAATTGTTCGAAACTAAATTTTCCATCAGTTTCTGTAAAAGTAGTTTTAACTAAGCTGGTATCTTTCAGTTTAAAAAGAGAAACTGTAGCATATTCAATTGCTTTGCCTTTATTATCTTTTAGTTGACCAATAATTTTGTTTGTTGGCTGTTGTGCTTTTACAGAAGTAAAGGCAATAGTTATCCATATGGCTAAAAAAGCCACTAAAGTTAATTTCATAAATTATGTGTTTGTTTTGGAGTGCGGAGTTATGTGTTAATTGAGCTCAAAGTTATAAACCAACGCTGAAATCTCTTTTTTAAGGTATTTGCTTTTATATTTTTGGTGCAGTGCTGATGATTGTTTTACACCATTTACCAATAAACTTTTCTTATCTATTTTATAAGATAGGTTGGTGGTTTTACTGATAATTCCATCCTTTAAAAGATCATCGTTAAACGTATTTGTTAATTCATCTGGATTTGCATTATCGATATCCTTAAGTGTAATGGTTTTTCTACTACTTGTAGTAATACTTTTAGTTTCCTCTTTAACAGGCTTAAGCGTATTTATACCTAAGTCAATGTTTAACGGTACAGGAACCGTTAAACTTGATTTTAATGGCTTCAATGGAGTTGGACTAAGTGGTGTTTGTGGTGAAAGTTTTGCTTTATCTATTTCGTACTTTTTTGCTTCAACTTCATATTTAATAGAGTCCATTTCGTATCTCTTTGCATCTCTATCATACTGATCTTGTGCCGCTTTATATTTTTGAGCTTCCAAATCATACATTTTAGCATGTTGCTCATGCAAAATTTCGGCTTGTGCATATTTACGTTCTTCTGCCGCATATGCAGAGTCTTGTGCTGCCGCTTGCTTAGCAGTTAGGTATTGCCAAAAATGCAATTTAGGTTTTGCTGCAGTTTGCTTTTTAACTTTATTTAATGTAGGCTTTGATTGTTGTTTTACTGGAACTGTTTGTTTGCTTTGCACCTTATTAAATGCTGCAAAACAGATAAAGGCTAAAACCATAGCCAAGGTCAAGACAGTTTTCTCCACTTTATTTAAGGCTGATTTATTGTTATATAACATTCTACTTACCCTGTTTAGCAATTGTCCGTTTTTACCAGAAAGAGCCATTGCATAAGTTGGTGTATTTTGTTGAAATTCTTGGCAAGAAAGTAATGCGCTAATATAATTTTTCTTATCTGCAACACAGTTTAAAGCCAAATCATCACAACAGTTTTCTCTTTCAGTTTTTATCAATTTAGAAACCCATAAAACAGCGGGATTGAAGAAAAATATAACCTCTATAAAACTTTGCAGAAGGTTAACCAAATAATCTCTACGTTTAATATGGGCCAATTCGTGAGCTAATATTGCCTCCACTTCTGCTAATGCTAATCCATTGATTAAACCTAAAGGAATTAATATGATTGGTTTAAAGTGTCCAATTACCATTGGCACTTTTGCTATTCCAGATTGCACAATACTTACTTTTTGGCTAATACCAAATTGTTTAGCCAATGTCTCTAATCGATCTTCCCATATTTTACCCGTTTTAAAAACCTGAGTATGTTTAAGATAAAAAATGGTATTTAAACCTAATACTAAATGAATACTTTTAGTACAAATAATTAAAAACCAAATCATTACAATTTGTGAAGAATAATTATTCCAAAACTCCATTAAATTAGTTAATGGTGATGAAACTTGAGTTGCGTTTGAGATTTTTACCCCAACAACTATTGTTATATTTTGCTGATTTGTTGAAACAACTTGAGTTTGAGCTAAACTATCTTTAGTTAATTCTTGATAAAACACATAACCCATTGCCAACATAAATAAACACAAACAACAGGTAAGCAATTGATACCTTAAGGATGCGCTTAATTTCCTTGTTGCTAACATTACCAGAGCTGTTAGGAGAGATAAAAGTACGCCTATCCATAAAGAATGAAAAAGTGTTTTCCCAATAGCATTTAGCCAATTTTCTGAGATGATATTGATAAGGTTAAAATCCATTTGTGGTTCGATTAGATTTTTAAAATTAATTCAGGTCGTTTAACATTTTCTTGATGGCATCGATATCTGCTTTTGATGTTTTTTCATTGCCAAGCAATTGCATCATTAGTTGAGATGCGGAACCTTTATATAAGGTATTTACAAAACGATCCAATAACTGATTTTTAGTCTTAGACTCCGCTTCTACTGGAATATAAATGTGCTTCATTTGGCTTTCATCACGCTTTAAAATTCCCTTTTCTGTCATCACCTGCATTTGTTTTAAGGTTGAAGTATAATTTACATCTTTCTGCTTATTCAACTCCTCATTTACTGCCCTCACAGTTGATGGTCCAAATTCCCATAATATCTGCAAAATTTCCAACTCCGCTTTGGTTGGTTCTGGCAAATTATTTTCCACTTTGTTACTTTCCATAATCCAAAGGTACGATGTTTATCGTACGATACAAATATTAGCTTAAAAATAATTGAAAATAAAGAATAAAACCTTAATTATCAGTTAATTAATTTTAAATTAAAAAAATAAAAGGCTGAGAATTATAAAATTCTCAGCCTTAAAAATGAAATAAAAATAATTTGATTACTTCTTATTTTTATTCAAATCTGTAAAAACGGCAGCTTTATTTTTATCAAATTTTTTCAATTTAAAGGCATCGAAAACTTCACCAGATGCTTTGTAAGCAGTATAGATCAGGTTGTCATTATCAACCGATATGATCTGAAATAATTGTGTGTCTTCTGCAAAAACATCCATCCATTTTGGGTTAACATCTACCTTATACATTTTTGGTCCTGCTACAGAAACCACATACATTGGCCCACCAACTTTACCAGATACACCTGTTGGCAAATTCTGACCCCTGCTGTAAGTATGATCATGTCCTTGCATTAAAATATCTACATGATACTTATCAAAAAGAGGTTTAAATAATTCTCTAAACTCTTTGTTATCCCTACCTTTTGCGGTAGAATATATTGGATGGTGGTAAGTAACCATCGTCCATTGTTTTGGGTTATTCTTTAGCACACCTTCTAACCACTCGGCCTGAATTTTTAAGGAATTAGAATCCAATACAATCATTTGAGAATTTAAGGAAATTACCCTCAAATTCGCATAATCGATATAATACACAGACTCTTCTAAACCTTTAGGTCCATTTTCGGGTAGCGTGTATTGCGCTCTCCAATGCGGATCTAGTGTTAACACTTTTAGTTCATCTCTAAAATACTCATGGTTACCAGAAGATGGAATACTTGGGATCATCCCATTTATAAAACCACCACCATAATGCCATTCTCCCCATTCTTGGTCATTGTTAGAACGGTTAATTAAATCACCAGCGTGGACAATAAAACGAGCGTCGCCATGTGTTGCAAAAGCTTTTCTAATCACTCTAGACCATTTTGACTTGATGTCATTTTGTGCATCGCCTAAATAAATAAATGAAAAAGGTTTATTTACAGCAGGTGCTGTTCTAAATTGAAACCATTCGCTCCAGTTGGTACCATCGCCTACTCTGTAAGTGTATAGTTTATCTGGAAGAAGATTAGTAAAGGTAACAGCATGATAGTTTGCCGTCTCATAAGTCGCACCTTTTAATACTGTAGTTACTGCAATATATTCTTTGGCTTCTGGCTTATCTAATTTTGGAGAACTATCTTCTACTAAAACTTGTGCTACACTTTTGGTAACACTACTATCTGTGCGCCAAGTAACTGATTGCGTAGTTGCAGGATCTGCAGACCAAGTTAATATTACGCGATCTGGAAAAGCTGAAGCTTTAAAAGACTGTGCTTTCAATAGATTGTTGGCTAGTAAAACCAACGCCAATACAAATGTGATTTTTTTCAATTTTATCATTATTAATTTTTGTTAAACGGATTGTATTTGACCCCGATATTGCCCCATGCAGAAAAGAATTTATGATCTGTAGGACGTCCATCTCCAAACTCTAAAATAGTTTGAGCATTATTGATGTTGCTGATACCCATAAAAATGGTAAACTTTTTATTTAACTTCTGAGAAGCAGAAAAATCCAATTGTGTCCTTCCTTTTTCCATCAAATCATCTTTTTGTTCTTCAGCCAGTTCACTAATAAATGTTTCATAGAAATTAAGTGATAAACGACCTGAGAAGCCATATTTCTCGTAAGAAAGAGAGAAATTACCCACCTTAGGGCGCATAGAAGGTAAACGCACCGTACGCTCGCTAACAAGTCCCGGAACTTTAAATTTAGATTGGATTTGAGTGTAATTTCCGTAAATACCAAATCCATTTAAAAAACCTGGAAGAAAAGTTAGCTGTTGCTGCCAAGCCACCTCGTAACCATATACACGGGCATTGGCACCATTTACCGTTTGGGTAACCTGAAAGGCATCAAATTGTCCACCTTGCTGTTTGTAGATACTTTCGTAGATATAATCATCTACATTTTTGTAGAATATACCACCAGAAATTAAACCTAAAGATTTTAAATAATGCTCAAACAAGAAATCAAAATTTGTTGATTTACTTTGATTTAATTGAGGGTTACCAATCTTCATTCGTTTTCTATTTGGCTCTATCTCTTGCCAAGGCACTAAATCGTAATATCCTGGTCGTGACAATGATCTTGTAACTGCAGCTCTTATGTTGGTGCTTTGATTTATGGTATATCTTAAATTTAAACTAGGAAATAGACCGTCGAAAGCTGAGTTAACAGCAACCTTTTGCGTATTTACATATATACCAGTATTGCTAAAGTTTACAATATTGCCATTATACTCAAAGCCTGTACGTTCGTAACGTAAACCTGTAATAATATCTAATTTATTCAAGGTCAATTTACCCATCATATAGGCAGCGCCCATGGTCTCAGTTCCATCATAAGAATCTGGATCTGTATTTTGACGGGTATAGGTTTCAGATTGGGTAAATTTACTTAAGTTGGCCTGATAATAATCTTCCATTAAATAACCATTTGCTATAGTACCCGAAAGATTATATCTGCCTTGGAAATAATCTTTTCTCGAATAATTTGACAAAAAATTATCCATAGACACACTTGTTCCTGGAAGCATGGTGTACTGGAAATAGTTACGGGTATGAGAGTCTTCTTTATACTTGTAACGCCCACCAAACTTTAACATAAATTTGTTTTTATCACTAAGATTAAAAGTACGTTGTATGTTTAATGAGCCCTGACCATCTTTATCATGCGCAAACTGATGTCTGTTTACATAAGCTGATGTTTTATAGTTTGCAGCGTTATTTGGGTCGCCACTGGTAAAGTTAAATTGTGGTGCATCACGATCAGAAAAATCTAAATTTGCATTTAAACCTCTGTAGTTAAAAGTACCATCATAATAAATTGGCTGATCGTATAAACCACTTGCAAAAGTAAGGTCTATGTTTGCAATCCAGTTATTGAAATCCGTTTTTCCCCCAACAGAGACGCTAAATAAGTCACGGTGATAATCACGTGGCGAACCAGCAGAGTTAATACTTACGCCAGTAACTGTATGATCATTCGTATAGCTACCGATGCCAAATGTTTTTGTACCTCTAGTTTGCAGTTCGTAAAATTTATTATAGTTAGAGCGAACATACAATTGACTTTTTTCATTTGGGAAAAAGCTTAATTCTGCTTGTAAACCTAAATTCTGACGATGTAACTCACTCCCTTCCAAATCCAGATTTGAAAGTTTTACCTGATCTACCCCATTAATTTTAAAGTTTCCATAATCTTGAGATACACGATCTTCGCCACGATAAGTATTGCTATAGTTTACGCCAATTAAATGTGACCATTTGTTTTTACGTTGGCCAAAATTAAGGGCTCCATCAAAATTTTGCTTAGCTAATAGAAAATTATTTCCAAACGAGCCTTTTACTTGAAATTGTTGCATCCCAATTTTTGGGCTTTTAGATATGATATTTACAGAGCCTGATGTACCGTCGGCTTCCATATCTGGTGTTAAGGTTTTGTTTACTTCTATTGCCTCAACGGTTGAGGATAAAATTCCATTTAAATCGATATCTCTAGAATTGGTTTGGGTAGATGGCAACCTGTTTCCATTTAAAGTAACAGAACCCATACTCTGATCCAATCCTCTTATAATTATATTTCTTGGTAAACCATAGCTGTAATCCATAGCAACACCTGGTACACGTTGCATAGCCTCACCTACAGTTGCATCCGGAAAACGTTCAATTTGCTCTTCAGAAAGCACATATTTGATGTTATCAGATGTTCTCATGCTGTTTAGGGCAACACTCTCACCCTTTCGTATCCCTGTAATGGTAATACCTTTCATAGCATTGGTTTGGCTATTTAACTTCAGGTCTATTTTGCTAATTTTATCTTCTTCTACCTTAACTGTAAAATCTGCAGCGGTAAAGCCGATATAACTTACTCTTAAACCTACGGTACCAGCTGCCAAATTATTGATTACAAAATAGCCATTTGCATCAGTAATTACCTTTTGGTTGGTACTAATTACTACAACAGTAGCATAAGCCAACGTTTGGTTATTGGCATTATCTTTTACATATCCTACCACCGAACCAGGTTTAAGTAATCGTACGCTGCGTTCACTTTTCTTTAACACAACCATTAGACCATTTTCTACAGCCTGCAATTGGTTCTTTTGTAAGAGTTGAGTTAATATGAGCCTTGCTGATTTAGCTTTATCGTATACAGATACTTTTATGTCAATAAATTCTTTATTAGTGTACACAAAACTCACTCCTGTTTTACGTTCTATTTCCTTCAGGAAATCACTAAAAGAAGCATTATTTAAATTGATATCTATTTTTTTATCTAATCCAAGTTGAGCTTTTACTTCTGCTGCTTGTACCAATGTTAAGCTTAACGTAAATAAGATACCACATATTAAACTTGTTCGCATAATTATTCTGAATAGATATTTTGAGCAATTAATTTTTTTCATAAATTCGTTTGTTTAAATTTTACTGTTTAAATATTTTAAAATGAAACCTTTTGGTTTGCCGACCTCAGGTTTTTAATTAGAGCCATTTCTGTTAGAGCAGAAATGGTTTTATTTTTAGTTACATGATGTTCCCCCTTCTATATAAATAGTTTGCTTGATTTGTTTAGTTTTAATATTCAATACCTGTTCCAGAGTAGTTAAGATTTGTGTTAGAGATTGATTTTGAAACCTGGCAGTTAACTTGCAGGCTTTGTATTTGGTTTCATCGGCTTCAATTGTTACGTTAAACTTGCGAGATAAAACCCCAAATACCGTTGATACTGTAGTTTGTTCAAAAACCAAGTCGCCTTTTACCCAAGAATTTACATCGTCTATAGCAATATCAGATTTTACAAAAGTTTTTTGGTTATGGTTATAAACCAGTCGGTCTTTAGGAAGCAGCATCATAGGTTGTTTACTTTTTATACCTGTTTTGGATACGCCAACTTTACCAGAGTTTACTGCTACTACGGCCAAATTGTCTTTAGGATATGCACTTATATTAAAACTAGTACCATAAACTGTTGTAATAAACTGATCATTTTCAACTACAAATGGATGGGAACTATCGTGTTTAACCTCAAAATAAGCCTCTCCTTTTAGCTTAATTTTTCTGAGCTTATGTTGTGTAAAGTTTTTGGCAAAGCTGATCTCGGAACCTGCATTTAACCAAACTTTAGAGCTATCTGGCAATATCAACTGCATCGATTGCCCTAAACCCGTTTTTTTAACGATCCATTCCTGATCTATAATTACTTTAGGTGTATTTATTTCATCATATCCCCATATACAAATTAGGGCTATACTTGCCGCAATGCCATATTTCCAAAAGTTTAATTTCTTAAATTTGAGTTCAACTTTATGCTCAACAATAGATGGTTTAATTGAATTGAAGGGTACTTTACTTTTTTCTAAAGGTATCTCGCCAGTTAATATCCATAAAGACTTTACATCATTATATTTTAATTGATTTGAAGGGTCTTTTGTTAACCAATTCTCCAAGTCTACTTTACTTATTGGCGTCTCATTACCTGTTAGTCTTTTGATAATGCAATCCCATATCTTTTCTTCCATGTTTTTTCTTCTCTATGGTAAAGACAATAAAAGCAGAAAAAATACGGGTTCTATGAGGTTAACTTTCAGTTAAATTATCATGAAGCAAATGTTTTGCATTGGTATATATAAATTGCATACTTTTAGAAAGATGATCCTCTACTGTACGAATGGAAATATTTAGAAATTCTGCTATTTCTGCATAACTTAATCCCTCTAACCGATACAATTTAAAAACGAGTTGCCGCTTAGGTGGGAGTTGATCAATAAGTTTTTCAAGAAACTTTAATCTTTCTGATTCTTCTGTAACTTGATGATGATCTAAAGTTAAATCTGAGATATTTTGCAGTTCATCTTGCGCTAGGTAAGAAACCACTTGTTGTTTCTGTTGGGCTAGATAATTTAGGGATGCATTTTTAACTGATCTGTATAAATAAGTTTTTGGATAACTTATTGCATTACCGCTTAACCATAACTTAACAAAAACATCATTTACTATTGTTTCGGCAGCAGCTTGATCTTTTAGAAAGTAGATCGCATACTTCTGCAGCATTAAGCTCCAATTGCTATAGAGTAATTCAAACTGTTCAGAATCAACACCTTCTTGTTCTGGCAACGTTATTGATTCTTCATTTAAATACATGATCATATTTAAGGCAAAGCTGCCTAAGATATGTAAACAGGATATTAACTAAGGGTTATATTTCACAAAATAAGTTGATGCTTATTAAATCAATTATTTATGCCTTTTACCTTCATAGGCAAAATATAGATCGATTTTGATGCCGTAATAAAAAGTATATTTCTCTTTTTACCACCAAAGCAAACATTAGCTGTATGATTTTCGGGAACTTGAATGTGTCCAATTTGCTTTCCATCGGCATTGTATATGAAAACACCTTGACCGGTTAGGTAGAGATTTCCCAAATTGTCTAATGTCATTCCATCAGAACCTTTGTTTATAAATAAAGTTCTATTGCTTAGTGTTCCATCTGGCTTAATTGTGTATTTATAGATCTTACCTGCCTTTGCATCCGCCACATACAACATTTTACCATCAGCCGTCCCAATTATCCCATTTGGCCGTATTAAACTATCTTCTACCGCAATTGGTTTTAGTATTTCTTTTTGCCCTGGTTTAATATAATATACCTTTTCTCCAACAATAGCAGGCGATTTTCTGTTCCAATAGTCTCTTTGATAATATGGATCGGTAAAATATATGCCACCTTTTTTATCAATCCATAAATCATTAGGGCCATTTAATTCACTACCTTTCGGATTACGATACATCGTGGTTGATATTCCATTTTTATCAAAAGACCATAGCTCGTTGTTTTCATCTGCACAAACAATCAAATTTCCTTTTTTATCGAAATATGTACCATTGGCTCTCCCAGCTTTGTCTGTAAAAAGAGATAGCTTTCCATTTAGATCGTATTTCCAAATCTCATTATTAGGTTGATCTGTAAAAAACACATTGCCCTTATCATCTGCAGCTGGTCCTTCTGTAAATTTAAATTGCGAAGAAATCAACTTTAAACTATCTTGATCAAAAAGAGAATTCTTACTAGATTGTGAATAAGCATTTGTAACGAACAATAAGGAAATTGTAAAAACAACATGCAAGATCCTCGCAAAACTTATCCTTTCCATGTACCGCTTTTTTTCAAATATCTAATAGCAAAATAATACATGGCCAAAATAACCAGCGCTGTAATACCAATTCTATCTCTTAAAACGGTATCGCCATTGGTTAATTGCGGATAATAGTATAATAAAATCACTATAATCCCTAACAACCAAACAGTTTGTGTATTATACTCTTTAATTAACCAACGTTTTCCATTAAAGGCCATATTGGCTATGGTTTTTTGTAAGCCGCTAAAATTAATCCACCAGCGGTTAACCCTTGCACAATAAGCATCAAACTGGGTTCCAAATTTTCCTCTTAAAAAATTTTCTTCTGCTAAAACTATGGCCTGATATATAAAAAGGAATAATGGTATGAACACCAACATAAATATCATAGAGTTCATCAGGATACCTACGCCAACTAACATTAAAATATTACCTACATAAAGTGGATTACGACCATGGTTAAAAAAACCTTCAGTTACCAAATTATCTGCGTAAACTGTTTTATCTTTTCCGCCACGCACTATATATGCTAAAGAGATGGCTACTCCTCTAATTAACTGGCCAAAAATGGTAATAAATAAGCCTATAATTAATGGATAGAGGTAATATGAAGCTCCGAATCTACTTTCTGTAAATATTTGGGGCGAAGGAATAAATAATGCGAGATACAAGAAAATGAATAAAAAGTTTCTGTATTTAAAGAAAAAGTTGCCGATTGCGATCATTTTAGTTTTTTAGTGCGATAAAGCCTGAGAAATTATACCATTTAAAGAAGGTTTCGGTATGTGGGAAACCTGCTTCCCTGAGCATTTTAAAATTTTCACTTAATTTATAAGGAATCAGCACATTTTCTAAAGCTTCTCTTTTTTGCGAAATTTCCATCTCGCTGTATTGATTGCGGCGTTTATAATCGTAATAATATTTAATAAAATTTCTGTTGAATAAGCTATCTTCTGCTAATATCTTTTCTGAGATGATTAATACGCCTCCTGGTACCAATCCATCGAATATTCTTTTCAATAATTTTTCTCTGTATATGGGGCGCACAAATTGCAGAGTTAAACAAAGAATAACTACCGAAGCATTTTCTATTTTAATTTCTTCATGCAAATCTGCCTGTACCAATTCATATTCACGCTTAAAATCTTCCTGCTGCAATTTAACTTCACACTTCTTTAACATTTCTGCAGAATCATCTACCCCAATAAATTTTATATTATCAACTATGTATGGGTTTAAACCAATCATGGTAGTTCCCGTAGAGCAACCCAAATCTATCACATTGGTATTTGGTAAGGCATGTTCAATGGCCAATTCAATAATCATGCGCTGAATTTCGTTGTAGAATGGAACAGAACGCTCCACCATATCATCAAATGCATTTGCCACTGTAGCCCCAAATTTAAAATCTGATGGCTTCTTGATTTCTTCTCTAAATACTTGATCTAGATTTTCCTTTTTGCCCATAAAAGTTTATCAATCCACATAGAATTAATAAACTAAAGCTAATAAAGTTTTCGAACAATTTTCATAATCAAAAGAATACTTAAGCAACTATTTTTTAATAACTTATAATTCTATAATTATAGATTATTGTGTTGATAAATTTGAAGAAATTAATCTGGCACTTCTTCTCCAATAGTAGATTGATCATGGTCATTACTTTCAGCAGCAGTAATAATTTTTTTCCATTTTTGATTAGGTTTATTCTCTAAATCCTCTTCAATTTCCTCATTACTTGGTCTTGATACAATTTTTAATTCATCGTCTTTCGGGCTATGGGCTTGCTTTTTCATCATTATCTTTCTAATAAAAGCAATTGAGCCTTGCAAATGGTTTTTAAAATGTTAGCCAAAACATAATTCGTGTAAATGGGTTATTTAAAAACCTGATTGTTTTGTAAAACCCAAACCATGGAAAATATTTTTATTTTGGCTATACCCGTTGCGTGTATTGCCTGGACCGTTACCAAAGAAGAAGTTTTTAGGGAAGCAAGAGAGTTTTGTGTAGATAGATCTAAAGATTGCGGGAAATTTTATCAAAGAAAATTCTTCTATCTCTTTACCTGTGAGTATTGTTTTAGCCACTATGTAACCCTATTTATTTTAGCAATTACCAATTATACCTTATTGTACGAAGGTTGGAGAGGTTATATCATTTCGGGATTCTCTATAGTTTGGATTGCAAATGTTTACATGAGTATCTATAACCTAATTAGAATTGATTTAAAGAAAAACAAAATCATTGCTAAAAAAGAAGAACAAGCTTTAGAGGAATAGAGTAAATAGTTTCGAAATTGATTACCAGAACTAATCGTTTCCTTTAAAAATATTTATTGAAGCAGTTTTCCATACAATATATCCTAAGGCAGCACAACGATCGGCTACTTCCTTTTCAATATGCTTAGGAACATCGTTTACAATACGCCAACGCACCGTAAATTTTGGATTATAAGAAAGATAGATTACCACATCATCATTTAACGGTTCGGCATTAACTAAACTTTTCAATTGAGTCTCCTGTAATTCGGCAGCTAAACGTATTAATCTTTCTTTCATCACCTTTGCTAAAGGTGCATTATGGTTAAACTCATCAAATATGGCAAGAACAGTTACAGTCATATCAAGGGCAGTGAATTACTATTATTTTTAGTAAAAATATACAAATAAAATTAGTAATGCATTTAAAAATGTCATTTTTTAATCAAAAATCCACATTTAGCTGAATATCAGGCTAAAAAAAACGGAGCTACCAATTGGTAAACTCCGCTGATTATTTTATTTAACGATAATATATAGACGTTAGGTTTTTTAGTTTATTGTGCAAAAAACAAAATGTTAATAATTTAACTCCATAGCCAATATTGGATATGGTCTGCCAGCAGCATCTTCATGAAAACGTTGTTTAGTAACAAAACCTAAATGTTCGTAAAAACCCACTGCCTGTTTATTCTGCTCATTTACATCTACTTTTGTACAGGCTTTATCTTCCACAGCGAATTTAATTAACTTCTTCCCTATCCCATGCCCATGAAATTTAGGGTCGATAAACAACATCTGTATGGTATCTCCACTTAAACCTAAAAAACCGGTGATAACATTTTCATCAGTGCAACAATATAAATCTACTTCATCAAAATAGGTTGTTAAAATTAGTTCTTTATAAATTGTAATATCCTCTTCGGTTAAAAAATGGTGTGTAGCTCTAACAGCAGCTTCCCAAATCCCTATTAATGTTTGATAATCAGTTTTAGATGGGCGAAACCATTGGTTGTATTTAAACATTCTGTAAAATAAATCAATAAAACCGATAATGTAGTTGATAACCATTGTAAATTAATATCCATAAAAAAATCCCATTGCTAAAAGCAACAGGATTTATAATTTTTAGGTAATTAAAGCTTAAGGATATTTCGCACTTAAAGCATTCGTATCATTTAGTTGAGTGCGCAATGCAGGCAAACTTGTGTTTACATAAGTTCTTAATTCTGCATTACCTACTTCGGTAGATGCTCTTTCGTAAGCTGTAATGGCATCTAATTGTGAAGTAACCATTGTTTTAGCAAATTCTTTATTAAATGCTGCTGCATCAATATTATTTAACATATCCAATCTGGCCTGATCTTCTGGTTGTAATACATTTGGAACAACCCAACCTTTAGCTTGTGCTAACGTTGTCATTTGTTGTGCAGTTGCAGCAGAACTTGTAGATAATTTTTCTGCATAAGCAGTTACATCTGAAGCAGCACCTTTACTTCTTGCTAAAATTGCTGCTTGCATTGCAAAACTGTTTTTGCTATAAGCTGTAGTAACAAATGTTTGATCTTTTAGATTGATCTCTTCTTCTTTTTCTTTTTTACATGATTGTAGAGTAGAAAGCGCTACTACAAATAACATTACTAGAGTGGGTATTTTTAAAGTTTTCATAGTGAATAATTTTATGATTAATTACTCAAACAACCATTAACAGCTAAAAATGTTTGTTTTGATTATGTTTTTTTTCTAAAAACTTAATAAATAGTTAAAAATCATCTCTAAATAGTTTTAATTTGGTAATTAATCGATTATCTTTAATAAGGCTTATCTTTGCTACAAATTATAAACAAATGGCAATACTGCACAAAAAAGAAGAAAAAATACAGGCCGTATTGGGAAGGCTTTCAAAAAAATATACACATGAACAATTTGTAGCAATGTTTATCAAACTTTACTCTAAAGATTGGGGTAAAATTAAATCTGCATACATTAAACAATCGCAAGATAAAGAGCCTGGAACCGTGATTAATATGCCTAAACCAGATCTATATCTTAAACAAATATTAGAATCTTATCTTAAACAAAATTCTATTACTGAACCTCAAGAAGCTTTAGTAGAAACTGTAGCAGTAGTTAAAAAAGCTAAAGCAGCTGCAGCTAAAGAAGAAACAAATGCTATTGAGCCTAAAAAGACAAAAGCTCCAACAAAAAAGAAAACTGAATCTGTAGAAGAAGTTAAAGTACAAGCTGAAAGAAAAGCTACCTCAAAAAAGAAAGCGATTGCAGAAGTTTCAGAAACAATTGTAAAAAAAGTTAAGGTTGCAAAAAAATAGTTTGCTTTTAATATACTAATTCGATTTTTTTTTCGTCTATATATACGAGAGCGTTAATTTAGATACGGGGATAGGTCGGTATGGCTTATCCCCGTTCCCTTTTATAACTATTTTTCTTCTGGGAAGATCCCTTTTACATAGTACCAAATTCCATCTTGTTGCTCAAATGTTGAAACTTCGTGATGGATAAAATATTGATTATTATTTCGATAATGTGCCTTGAAACGTACTTTATCAGCTGTAGTGCTCAATACCTCTAATTTGAGCCAACTATTTTCTTTAGCCCATTGGGCGATACTTTTTTTATCATATAACTTCCTTACAGAAGGATGGGTTGTTTGCCATAAATAATCAATTAATTGTAAAGTATAGGCAGCGTATCTGGAACGCATTAAAATTTCAGGAGTAGACGGTTTAGCGGTACCATTATGATAAGGCTCACAGCAGGTCTGGTAAGCTATTCCAGAACAGCAAGGACATGTATTAGGCATCGTTCAGGTTTTTAGTAATCAAAATTAATACAAATTGCCTATAATCAGATCTTAATTACAATACAACAATCCAAGTTAAATCAAATAATTGATTATGAATAAATTATAAACACTAACTATTTATTAACAAGAATTAACAAACAAGACTTCAACTTTAGTGTTATTAGTTTAACATAAATTTAAAACACAGAGCTATGATTATTCAACTAAATGCAGATAAAAATTTAACTATACACACTGAATACGAAAATCAAATTATTGAGAAATTATCTAAAGAATTAAATAGATTTACTGAACACATTACTCGTCTTGAGGTACATCTATCTGATGAAAATGGAAATAAAAGTGGAATAGATGATAAAAAGTGTGTTTTGGAAGCCAGAATAGAAGGTAGACCTCCAATTGCTGTAAGTAGCTTAGGTCAGAATTACGACCTTGCAATAAACAGTACCATTGACAAATTAAAAAGTTCTTTAACTACTATAGTAGGTAAACTAAAAGAGAAACAACTATAAAAATATATCAAGAAAGCCTTACAAAATTGTAAGGCTTTTTTTGAATAAAATAAGTTCAAGCACTTATTTATTGATTAAAGGGTAAAGTAAACCAAAATGTACTTCCTTTTCCTAATTCGCTTTCAACACCAATGTTTCCGCCATGGCGTTGCACTATATCAGCACTAATGTAAAGCCCCAAGCCCAGGCCCGAAACTTGCAAGCCCGAATCATCTGCTCTAAAATATCTATCGAATAGATGTGGTAATTTTTCTGGTGTTATACCTGGACCAGTATCTTTAACAGAAACCTTAACTACATCTCCTTCATTTTCGACAATCATTAAAATTTCTTTAGAGTTTGGTGCATACTTTACTGCATTATTTACAAAATTCACCAATACCTGTTCAATTCTATGTTCATCTGCAATTACTTCTACATCTAAATCGCCTTCTACAATAAGTTGATGTTTGCCTTCTTGTCTAACATGTGTACAGCAGTCATCAAGCATTTTTGATACATTAAACTTGCTCTTATTTAACCTTACTTGCCCTTCATTCATTCTACTTACATTAAGTAGATCTTCTACTAACTCACTAATCTTGCCCATACTTTTTGTAGATTGCTCTACCAATTTTGGCAACATTGGTGTGGGATTAAATTTCATCCTTTCTAATAGTTGTAAAGCAGCTTTTAAACTGGTAATTGGTGTTTTCAGTTCATGACTAGCAATAGATATAAAGTCGTCCTTTTGCTGTTGCAGATGTTTATATTCTGTAATATCTAATACTGTTCCCAATAATTTTGTTCTATTACCATCAGCATCATAAAATACTTTACCTTGTACCCTTACCCAGCGTATAGATTGATCAGGCTGCAATAGCCTAGCTTCGTAATAAAGTTTACCAGTAGCTTTAGCAACTTCATGCGCCTCATCACTTAGATGTACATCTGCGGGATGATAAGTATTTAATACTTTCTCTCTTGTATCACTTTCATTTGCACCAAATATTTGGTCAAAGCGCTCTGAGGATGTTAAAACATTATCTACATAGCTAAATTCATAAGTGCCAATTTCTGCAGAATCAACAGCTAGCCTGATGCGTTCCTCTATATCCTCAATACTTTGCCTAGCTTTAACTTTATCTGTTACATCTATGGCAACCACCATAATAGACGAAATTATACCGTTAACGTTTCTTACCGGCTCATAAACAAAGTCTACGTATACATATTCGGCTACTCCATTACGTATCAATTCTAGTCCATGTTCTCTGGCATTAAATGCGACACCCGTATTTACTACTTGTTGTAATACTGGCGCATAACTTTCTGCTGCTTCGGCAACTGCTTCCCAAATGGTATGTTTTTCTAAATCTTCTCGTTTTTTGCCAACCAGCTCTAGATAGCCATCATTTACATCTAAAACCATTAAATCTTCTGCCCTAATTACACAAATGGCAAATGGAGCTTGCATTACGAGGTTGCGAAATTTACTCTCGCTTAACATCAGTTCATGGTGCGAAGCTTCTAATTCTTCGTTGGTCGTGGCCAATTCTTCATTTACTGCCAATAACTCTTCGTTTGCTGCAGCTACTTCCTCATTAACTTCCTGTAATTTGCTTTCGTGATTTTTACGATCTGTAATATCTATACAGGAACTGATATATCCTGTGAAAGAACCATCTGATAGAAATCTTGGGGTTCCCTTTTTTAACAACCAATGGTATTCTCCATTTGCTGACAACACTCTAAATTCATCCGTATAAGAGGATTTAATACTTAGGGCAGAGCGATGAATACTTACATATTCATCTTTGTCTTCTATATGTAGTAGATCTACCCAACCAAATTTAAGTAAATCTTGCAAACTCCTTCCCGTAAATTTAGACCAAGCCTTGTTAAAATAAAATGGCTTACCATTCGTATCACTTACTGCAATTAATACGTCGGTACCATCTGCCATGGTACGAAAACGTTCTTCACTTTCTGTAAATGCTTTTACACGTTCTTCTACTCTTTGTTCTAACTCACTATTTAGTGCGGTTAACTCTTCCCTACTGTTAGAAAGTTCTTCGTTAATGGCATTTAATTCTTCGTTTGCAGCAGCTAATTCTTCATTAAGCGATTGCTCGCGGATCAATGCGGCTTCATTTTCTGCCGCTCTGGCAAGTTCTTTTTGGTTTAAATGTATTTCTGTAACATCTAATGCGGTATGTAGTACACAAATCACTTCACCATTTAAGTCTTTTATGGCTTTGTATTCAAAATCAAAATAAAAGGTTTGCAATTTACCATCTATTTCAAGATCTGCTGCTGTTCCACTACCTGCAATGGTGGTTCCGTCTCTATAAACTCCAGCCAACATATCTTGAAATGGTTGGCCTTTGAGTTCTGGGAGTGCATCGTTAATTCCTTTTCCAATTACACTTTTATCCTTACCCCAAATACGGAGCATCGCATCATTTGCAAATTGTATATTGGCATTATCACCAACATGTATGGCAGTAGCAGTTTTGGTTTGAGTGAGTACTTCTAATAATTGTTCAACGCTTAGGGATTGCGATTTTTCGCTCATTGCAATTTAAATAAAAATTAAAGTTAATAATTACGTCGTAATGGACATAATTACAATTTAGTTTATTACTTTAAAAATTTAATAATTAGTAGCTTTTTGATGCTCGAATATCTACAAACAACCTCAAGATGTGTAAATAGGTTTTAAAAATTTGAAAATATTTAATTTTATAAATAAATCTAAATCTTAACACGTTGTAAAATTGCAGTAACTGTTTTAGATAATAATGCCACATCATGTGGTTCATAAAGCGGAATTGACATAAATTCTCCTGGTCCCATTAATCTTTCATTACCAGAAATGGTACATTTACATTGGCCAGAAAGTATTAAAAAGCTTTCGTGTTCATTACTGTGTACTTCTTCTTCTATATCAGTACTAGAGGTAATTAGCATTTGGGTTACACGTTCATCGCAACGAAGAACTTTAACAAATTTCCCATCATCACCTAGTGGCATTTCGCCTAATGTAGCTAAAAAACCCAACCAGTTATTGTAATCAGAAAACTTATTAATAAGCGGAAGATCTTTGATATCCATGATCTTTTCTTTTTGTAGGTTTACTATAGAGCCAATAACAATGTCTCTCATCTCCGATCTAGGTTGTACTGCTCTGGATGAAGCATAGTTTTCCATAGCGCTCTGTATGCGTTCTAACTCATCCCTCAATTCTACATGAAGATTAAGCATGCGTTTTACACTAAGCTTCTCTGCTTCGGAGAGTAGCCCTAAAGCATATTGCTCAAGAATTCCGCTTTCGATGTAAAATTTCAGATTCAAGATTGATTAGTTTTTGTTTTGATCTTATGCCTCTAAAATACGACTTAACTAAACGATTAATACATTTAAAATGAACTATATTTTAAATGTATCTAAATAATTGATAAAACAGCAATTTAGGTTATTTGAAATAAGCAGAATATTTGTTATCCTTGATCATCAGTCTTCTTTTTTTATGTTGAAAGATACCCACCCTATGATTACAACGCTAACCCTCAGCGAAAGCATTAGCACAAAAAAACATTTTGAAATTTTAGATGGACTTAGAGGAATAGCGGCAATATCAGTTGTTATTTTTCATTTTATAGAAAACGTATATTTAGATTATAGTAGAAACTTCATTGGCCATGGTTTTTTAGCAGTTGATTTTTTCTTTTGTCTTTCGGGTTTTGTAATTGCCTATGCTTACGATGACCGTATAAGAAACATTGGAGTAAAAAAATTTTTAAAATTAAGGTTAATACGCTTGCATCCTTTGGTTATTTTAGGATCTTGTTTAGGATTAATTGGCTTTTTTGCAGATCCATTTGCCAATAATGCGCCTTACGGTTTCGCACAACTGATGCAGATTTTTTTGAGTTCAGTTCTTTTAATCCCCTTTCCTATAATGGCAGATAGAGGTTTTAATCTTTTTGGACTAAACCCTCCTGCTTGGTCACTATTTTGGGAATATGTTGTAAATATTATTTATGCTTTTGTATTGTACAAAATTGCGAGAAAATATTTATTATGGCTTACTATACTAGCTGCCATACCCTTATGCATTGTTTGTTATAAAGCAGATTCACTAATGGGTGGTTGGGGTGGTCCTAATTTTTGGGATGGGGGTGTAAGAGTGTCTTTCTCTTTTTTGGCTGGCTTATTGGTTTATCGCTCAAAGTGGATCATTAAAAATAGGTTTGGGTTTTTAGGCTTAAGTATTTTATTGATACTGGCATTTATAATGCCTTACACAAAATGGAACTTTATTACAGAACCTTTGGTAATAATTGTTTATTTCCCTCTCATAATTGCTTTAGGCGCAGGTACTGTTTTAAGAAACAGCGTAAAGAATTTATGCATTTTCGCAGGTAAAATTTCATATCCTATCTACATGACGCATTACGTAGCGATCTTCATTTTTGCCAATTATTACAATAAATACAAACCAGACTCTTTAGCGCTTACTACCATAATTATTATAGGTACTTTACTTTTAATAGGCTTCGCTTATTTAATGATGATAATTTATGATACTCCCATTAGAAAGTATTTGGCCAAAAGCAAAATACTAAAAAAAGAATAGTAACTAGCTTAATCGGTAGGTTCGTTCAATTTTTCTTCTGCTAATTTTAAGTCCTCCTCATCAGCAACTGGCTTATCGTTAAGGTTTTTAGCTATCGGATTGTATTGTAGATTTACACACATTGGAAAATGGTCTGAACCACAGCTATCCATTCTTTTAATTCCAGATAGTGTAAAATCTTGGGAACAAAAAATATGATCTAATGGAAAGCGGAGGAAAAAATATTTAGCATTAAAACTATTAAAAAAACCTCTGCCCCTTCTTGGATCTAATAATCCGCTGATTTTACCAAAGAGAGCAGTAGTATAACTCCAAGCTACATCATTAAGATCTCCCATAACAATTACAGGAAGTTTATTATCTTTTGCCTTTTCGGCTACCATTAATATTTCTTTATCTCGCTCTGTTGATCTAGGGTTTTCTTGTGGTACAGGAGGTTGAGGATGCAAACAATAAAGTTTAATCCAATCGCCCGATTTTAATTTCACTTCGACTTCTATGGAAGGGATATCATCCTCAACCAAAAATTTTATAGCTCCATGCCTTAGTTCTAATCTGGAGTAAAAAATCATACCATAGGTATTCTCTAGCGGCACTTTTAACTGATGTTGATAATCTTTACCTATTACCTCTATTTGCTCTTGCCACCATTTGTTGGTTTCTACTAAAAGCACCACGTCTGGATTACAATCTTCGATTAATTTAAGGTATGCTGCACTTTTTCTATTATCTTGATAGACATTGGCAATCAGCAAGGAAATATTCTGATTTCCAAGAGCCTTAACGCTGGTGATAATTTGTTTTTTACCAAAAATGGTAAATGGAAAAACCAAATAAATTAGATAAGCCAGATTGAGAATAAGTACACAAAAAAGTATTTTTTCTGTAATTGAACTAGGTATAAATATAAAACCTAATAAAACCAAAATGGCATTTGCAGTCATTTTTTGTAATCGAGGATATTCGAAAACCCTGAACACCCAAAAATCATGTCGTATTAATGGAATTAAGGTTGCCAGAACTATAAAAATCCCTGAGTAAAATACTGCTGTTTGCATTCGCTTTAGACTAAATTATTAGCTTACCATTATCAGTAATGAAGTTTATAGCTCAATTAAAAAAAATATATGCTTTGATGAACTAAAACCTAAAAATTCTAAGGTAATCAATAATTTCATTTTGCGAAGCAGTTGTGAAAATTGCCAACCAAAAATAGTTTATCTACGATGCAATGTATCCATTAAAAATAGCGAATTTGATTAATGCTGCAGAGTTTTTGGCTCCAGTTCTGTCTAAAATCGACTGTCTGATGCCTTCTACTGTTCTTCTACTTAAAAATAACTGATCAGCAATTTGCTGATTGGTTTGTCCTTCGGCAATTAACTCCAAAACACTTTGCTCACGCTCAGAAAAAAGTATCTTCTGTGTAGCCTCTTCCTTAAAACTAAGCAATTGCTTATGGTAACGTTCTAAAATGTTGATACCTAATTCTGCTGAAAAATATCGATTTCCTTTTTTAACCGTGTTAATCGCGAATATCAATTCCTCAACATCTACATTTTTAGATAAATAACCTTTAGCTCCGGCTAAGAATGCGGTTGAAGAATGTTTTTCATCTTCGAGCATAGACAATAAGATAACAGGGATGTGAATATCATTATTCTTTAGCTGAGCCACCATCTCTATGCCATTTATATCTGGCATCATGATATCAGATAAGATCAGATCAGCCTTTGGCTTGGTAGCCAGGAGATTAAATAGCTCCTTAGCTCCTACAACCTCGGCAACTACTTGAATATGATCGTATTTATCTAACAATGCACCTAAAGAGGATAACATTAATTTGTGGTTTTCAACAAGAATGATCTTGATCATTTTGATTTATATTTGATTACGTGAATTTAATTTAGCTAGTTGATAATGATTCTGTTATGCCAATTTTGGCAATTCGATGTAGAATGTTGTTCCAATTCCTTCTTCACTTTCGAATGATACTTTACCACCATGCATTTCTACAATAGATTTGATAATGCTCATTCCAAGACCTCCGGATTCTTCTCCATTTAAGCCTAGCCTAAGCTCTCTTTTTCCGAGATTAAAAATGTCTTTTTTAAGTTTATCTGGAATGCCAATACCATTATCGGCAACGCTTATTAATACGGTATCACCTCTATCCTGAAGGCTTACCTCAATTATTCCGTCTGTTGAAGTAAATTTAATGGCATTAGATATAAGGTTATTAATTACTTGGAGAAACTTCATGCTATCTAACTCCAAAAATATTTTTTCGTGCGAAGTATTAAATCTAAAGTCTTTAAGTTCTCTTAAATGCGATCTCCTGTAGAAACGGATTACATCTTCAATTTCCCAAACTAAATCCGCTCTTTCCTTTTTTAGTTCAATTACAGCTGATTTTAGAAATTCGTGGTTAACCATACTCCTTACCAATTTCATGTTTCGCTCGCACATTTCTTGTATAAACAATAAGGAGTCTATCATTTCTTTACTCCCTACCTTGGCTATTTCTTCTTGCATTGCGCTTGCAGTTAAGCGCATTAAACCAAATGGTTCTTTTAAATCATGAGAAAGTACTTCGAGTGTAATATTTTTATGGGCATTAATTTGTTCGATGTGTATTTTGTTATGTTTGGCTATGGTAATGTCTTCTACAGTGCCACATAGCAAAACATCTTGCTCATGTATTAATGGAAAAATAGAAAATCTTACATATTTCTCTATCTTCCCAAACATTAACCTTAACTCATATTTTTTAGGCTGCAAATCTGATAAACATTCTTCGTAGCAATATTGTGCATGCTGCACATCTTCGGAATGTATGCCAGCAATTATCGATTTTGGATTTTCATACAGTACTTTAGCATCTAAATTCCATATTTTGGCGAAAGCTATATTTAGATAACTAAACTGTTCTTTTTTAGTACTATATATAAAATATCCATCATTCGCTATTTCGCCCATTTGGCAAAATAATTGGTCATTTAGTTCGTCCATAATTTATGATGTCAGAGAAAATTAGTTTTTAACATCCTACCCATAATACAACATCAACATTAGAATTTAGTTTTGAATTACACCACTTTAAGGAATGTTTACACAGTAATGAGTTTATTGTATCAAACTCATCAAGTTCAAATAGTTTAGTTACAAAACCATTAAAACCTTTTGATGCATATCTATTTTTTATATCGTTGTTAATACTCAATGCCAACAAAATTAATTTGTTATAAAACTTACTTTATTGCTGGCATAGTAACTTTGCTTCATTTCTTCTTTATCTAAATTCAAATATTATCATTTTAGGTTGTGTTGTCTAACCCACTTTAAAGCTGCTTGATAATTTACTATTACAATTACCTTATATCCCTCTTGGTTTAATGCTATTGCTAGCACATCTAACAAAAGGGATTCAGAATCTATTATAATTATACTTTGATTAAACAAAACAAAAATCGTTTGCCCATGACATCAAATTACGTGCAATAAATGTTTTATTTTGTCAACTTGATTTAGATTGAGTATTTAAACCCGTACAAATACTTAATAATTTCTACAATCTAGTCTTTTTTTAATGGCAATTTTTATTTTTTATTTTCAAATCAGATCTTGGTGGACAATTATTGTCTGTTTTTTTAGAAATAAAATAGCGTAAAGGACAATTCAGATCTTCATTTTAAATAATAACGGCTTTAATTAGCAAAATATGATACTTTGGCACAGGGTATGGAAATTGTATGTCAGTTAATAACTAAAATCAACCCCTATGCAAACAACAATTTCTTTTAATCAGCTGTTGGAAGAACACAGCCCAGTTTTAAAAAACTTCGCCTTTAAGTTTACAAGAGATTCTGCTGTTGCAGATGACTTATTTCAGGATACCATGGTTAAGGCCATTAGGTACTACGATCATTTTAAGGAAGGTACAAATATAAGAGGTTGGCTATTTACTATTATGCGAAACACTTTTATAAATGATTATCGAAGAGATGTTCGTAAAAACTCATTAATTACTCAAGAAGAAGAGATATCTTCGGCACATTTATTACAAAGCTCTTCTAAAAATGCAGCTGAAGGTAAATTTGCGATGGCAGACATCCAGTTGTCTTTATCTAAATTACCTAAATGTTACTACGATCCGTTTATGCAATATTTTGAAGGTTATAAATACCAAGAAATTGCGGAGGATTTAAATATCCCAATTGGCACTGTAAAAACCAGAATACATATGGCAAGAATGATCCTGAAAAAACAATTAAAAATGTATAATAAATCTCTATAAACACACACATCTACCTAAACTAAAGGGTGCCTTAGCCATATCTAAGCATCCTTTTTTTATTATAGGACTATCACTCCTGGTATTTTATTACCTTTAGGAAATCGAAAATCACATGAGGCTAACTTTAATTCTACTTTTTTCATTATTCTTTGTAAATGTTTATGCACAACCTGAAACAGAAAGCAGTAAACTATTAAGTGCAAAATTTGTAAAACATTACAATACCAACCAACCTGATAGTATTTTTGGTCTATTTTCTTCTGAAACTAAAATTGGCTTACCATTAGATAAAACCAAAAGTTTTATCAATCAACTACATCAGAATTTTGGCAAAATTAATACCCTAACTTTCGAGACTTATCAGGATGGTTATGCTGCTTATAAGACACAATTTGAGAAGGGCTTGCTAACCTTAAGCATTGCTGTAAAAGAACAAAATATTATTGGTTTGGCTGCAAAGCCCTATCAAGCTGTACAATTACCAAAAATGGTACGCAACCTAACGCCCATGCGTTTACCTTTTAATGGCGAGTGGACAGTATTTTGGGGTGGAGATACGAAGGAGCAAAATTATCATGTAGCTGTTAACTTTCAGAAAAATGCTTTTGATATGGTGATTAATAATGATGCAGGAAAAAGTTACAAAACTGATGGTAAAGCTAATACTGATTATTATGCTTTTGGACAACCCTTATTAGCGCCAAGTGATGGTGAAATTGTTCTTGCTGTTGATGGTGTAAAGGATAACGTTCCCGGAAAAATGAATCCTCTATTTACTACAGGAAATTCTATACTGATTAAAACAAAAAATAACGAATACATTCTTTTTGCTCACTTTAAACAAAATTCTATAAAGGTTAAACAAGGAGATTTAGTAAAAAAAGGGCAGTTACTAGGTCTTTGTGGCAACTCAGGAAACTCATCAGAACCTCATTTACATTTCCATATTCAAGATGCCGAAGATTTTACAAAAACCATAGGCGTAAAATGCTATTTTGATCAACTCCAAGTAAATGGAGAGATTAAGAAAGATTATTCGCCTGTTAAGGGAGATAAGATTAAAGCATTAAACTAGAGCTATTCTTAGCTGAGCCAAATTTCTTAAACTTATATTCTTGCCAATTGTTCTTTAAAAAAACAAGATTATGAAAAAGCAAGAAGAGCAAAAAGACAATAGTAAAGAAAACGATTTAAGCCAAAATCAGGCGAAAACCAAAAAGAATACTTACACTGCGCAAGAAAATCAATTTGCTGATGGTGAAGGAACTAAATTAGATAAGGCTATAGATAGCGATGGTGCTAACCCTGCTACGCGTGGAGAATAGTTTGCCCAAAACTAAATCTTTAGAAAGATTTATTAAAGCGCAAGATCAAACCTATGAACTTGCGCTTGCAGAAATTAAACAAGGCAAAAAACGAAGTCACTGGATGTGGTACATCTTCCCACAATTAAAAGGGCTAGGTTTTTCTGATATGTCACAGTATTACGGCATTACAGATATAAGTGAAGCAAATGCATATCTGAAACATGTGATTTTAGGAACAAGGTTAATTCAAATTTCTGAAGAACTACTTAAATTACCTACAACAGATGCTTGCCAGATTTTTGGTAGCCCAGATGAACTGAAGTTAAGATCGAGTATGACCTTATTTGCATTAATAAAGGATGCAGATAAAGTTTTTGAAAAAGTTTTGACCAAATTCTTTGATGGTAAAAAAGATCCAAAAACTTTATCATTTACTAATAAAGTATATTAAGTTTAAGGACTTACAGTCTCGATTTGGTCTCTTTCGTCATCACCTTCAGGTTGGCTGTTGCTTTCGGCTTTATCGTCCTGATTTTCAGTCTCTGTTTCTTTAGTAAGTTTTTCTTCGCTAGGGTTATTATTTACTGAGCTTTCCTTATTTGCATCAGATTCATGATCTTCTGCAACAGAATTATGCTTTTGCTTTGTCTCATCATTCTGCTTAGGCTCAGCATTTTCAGTTGGCTTAACATCTTTTTCGGTATCAGGTGTTACCGTTTCAATTTCTAATTGCACCTCATCGCTTGGTTTAGGATGTTTTGAGATTTCGTTATTTACTTTTTCTTGATTTGAATTTTCCATGAGATTTTTTCTTACACTTATAAAATGTACAAAACAGAATTATTGTTTTAATTAATTAAATTTCACTTCTTTTTATCGTTACGAAAGATGGTATAAAAAACGAAAATACCTCCTAAACAAGAAACTATACCAAGTATTAAAGCTGTTTGATCATCCATAAAAATTTCATAAAAAAAGGCAACCAAACAATGGCTGCCCTTCTTGTTTTTAATTGTAAATTGTATGTTAACAACACTATTCTACTTTAATTGTTTGTAGTTTTATTAAAGAAGTTTAGAAAGGTTTTTCATTACTATCTTGAAGACTATCTTTTAAAATGTTGCTACTATCGCGGTCAGCACTATCCAATCTTAAACGTATGTTTGAATCTGGTTCGGCATTTTTCCCTGAATCTATCTTTGAGGTTTTGTTAATGGTATCGTGTTTATTTCTATTACAACCAATAACTATTACAATAAGCAGAAGAAGAGCTAATATTTTGAATTTTAATATCATAATTTCCAAGATTAGTCTCTATTAGTAACCGATAACAATGGAAATTGTTTAAGCTTTAAATAAAATTATGATTTTATAAAAATGGCAATTACTGGTTTGGCAATACTATTGCTATACCCTAGTCATGATCAAAATTAAATGGATAATTTCCGTATTAGCAATTAGTGTGTTTGCAGCTTGTAGCCCTAATTCTCGCAAAACAGATGAGCAAAAGCTCACAGATTCAAATACTGTAAATACTCAGCAACAAGCTGTTAAAGGATTAAAAGCTAGAATAGCAATTGATAAGGTACAAAGTTTAGATAAACCAATAGAAATGACCTTTACGGTATACAACTCAGCAGATAGTAGCCAAACTTTCTGTAAATGGCACACGCCATTTGAAGCATTGATGAGCAAGTACTTGGATATTATATCGGCAGATGGTACCGAAGTTGCCTACAAAGGCCCAATGGCTAAAAGAGTAATGCCACCACCAGCAGATAGCTATGTAAGTGTAGCTGCTAAAGATAGCTTATCAATTAAAGTAGACCTAACAAGAGGTTATGACTTTAAAGCAATTGGTACTTATACAATACGTTATAATTCTGGCAGTATAAGCGGATTAACCGCAATAGATAGCTTAAGTTTTACTATAAAATAATAGATTAAGGTGCTGGTAATATCTAGCACCTTTTCACACCTGTTGTAATTTTTTTCCTACCATCTTATACAAAAGTACCATAATCAGTATCGAAAGTCCGATCAACAAGGCATAGCTTAAGGCCAAATTATGCTCATCCTTTGCTGGGATCAATGCAATTACACCATAACTTAGAAAAGATACAATCACATAATTTATACCGCCAGTTAAACCGCTTGCAATACCTGCATTTTTTGGGAATCTAGATAAACAAAATGTAAAAAATGTATTAAAGGTATAACCAGAGCAAGCATGAATTAGAAAAGCAAAGAATATCATTGAATAAAGGTTGGACACAAAATTAATGCTCACTAACATCGCTAAAACAAATACTATCTGTAAAGCTAGATTAATAGTAAGTTTTTTAACAAAAGGTTGATTGATGGTTGCCTTACCCATTAACCCCCCAACCATTACAGCAGCCCCTAAAAGTAGCGAGCTGTAACCGGCTACAATAGGCGAATGTCCAAGTTGATGTTCAATTACAAAGGGACCTGTCATGTTATAAATCATTACCATGCAATAGGATAAACCTAACATTACAATACCCAAAGTAAAACTAGCTGTAGTAACCATATTTACATAAACCAACGCTATTTTACGAATATTGAAATCCATTTTTTGTTTAATGGTTTCTCCACTAAATACCAACTCTAGTAGTAAAACTACAACTGCAAACACGGCCAAGAAATAGAAATTAGATTGCCAGCCGAACCAACTCTGGAGGTAACCACCAACAAATGGGGCAATAATAGGCGCAGTTGCCCATATAATAGAAAACATACTTAGGTAATTTTTTAGCTTATCGCCAGAAAAAACATCCACAAAAAAAGCACGTTTAGACACCACAATAGCTCCTACAGTTATGCCATGTACAATGCGCATCACATAAATTAGATAAATATTTGCTGTATTAGCAATTACAACACTTGCTACTGCGAAAATGAATAGACTAAGTAGGCCAATTTTATAACGCCCAAAACTATCTAACAAACTTCCAACAAATAACTGTGCTACACCATAGCTAATCAAAAACATACCTAATGTTAACTGTACTTGCAAATCAGTTACCTGAAGTTGCTTGGCCATAGTTGGTAAGGATGGAATATAGACATCGGTTGCAAAACCTGAAAGAGGAATTAATGCAAAAGCTAAAATGGTTGCAGCACCTTGATTTTTGGCAATTAATAATTTTGTATTCAAAAGATAACTTCTTAAGTTACAAAGATAGTTTTCGCATTAAGCTTTTGGCACTATTGATCAACACGAAATTGTAATAAACCAAAAATGCATAAAATGACAAGCAGTTAATACAAAGATCTTTGCAATTTATGCAATGGGAAGGGTAAAGTAAAAAGTTGTTCCCACACCCAATTCACTTTCTAACCAAATTCTGCCACCATTTACTTCAACAAATTCTCTGCAAAGCACAAGTCCTAACCCAGTACCAGATTCTGATGCTGTACCTGGCGATGAAAAGCGATTACCAACTTCTAACAATTGTACTTGATGTTGATCTGCTATACCTGTACCAAAATCGGCCACACTAAAAAGAACCATCCCCCCAGTTTCGATTGCACTAATATTTATTTCACTTCCTTGAAAGCTAAATTTAAGTGAATTAGAAACCAAATTACGCAAAACTGTTGCTGCCATTTGTTGATCTGCGTGTGCTACAAGGTCTTTTGCTGCAGTGAAATTTAGGCTTATCCCTTTGGCAATTGCTGAAGGTGCTGTTAATAGTTCAACTTCCTCAAAAAGGGAAGTAATAATTAAAGGCACCGGAACTGGTTTAAGCAAACCAGTTTGGATAGAAGACCAACTTAGTAAATTCTCTAACAATGCATAGGCTTGCTTGGCAGATGCATTCATTCTTGAGGCCATATGTCCAATTTTTTGCCTTTCTAAACTATCAGACTTCTGATGTATCAATTCACTATAAGATAATAATGATGTGAATGGTGTCTTCAAATCATGCGCAACGATAGAGAACAATTTATCTTTTGTAGCATTAAGTGCTTGTAACTGTTGTTCTGTTTGTTTTAGTTCTGTTACATCTTGGCAAATTACCAAAAAGCTATCACTTTGTGCTTGTTCTCCATACTCGGGGATAACCTGTGCAGCGTAAAAATGAACACCTAAATCGCTTGCTAAGCTAAAGCTAGTATTTTGAGTTGTACCTAATCTACTCGTTTTTTCTAAAATAGGTTGCAGCAATTTCATTAGTTGATCTTGTATGTTAAATGGACCAACCCCTCCTACCACTCCATTACTATTGGCATAAATACATTGAAAAAGATGATCAAATCTAAATACCATTCCTGGTAGATTTTCTGCTAATGTCCTATATTTTTCTTCACTTTCTTTTAGGTTTTTAAAAATTAAATCAGTTGGCCTAATAAAACCAGTTTCTACATTAGCCTTGTAAATAAGAAAAAATGCTATTAGTTTCATGTAATGTCCCGCTTCATTGATAGAGCCAGAATTACTGATGTATAAGGTGAAACAGAATTCGCTAAGGACGGTAAAACCTACAGATACTAACAGTAATCGATAAACTGTTGTACTAAAATGCCTTTTATGCTTAATTAATAAATAGCCTGCTGCAAAAAGCACTAAAATGATGGCATATTCTGCATAGATTTTAAATTCAGTTTGACCTACCCCTTCCACATAACAAACTGGGAAAACTTGCCAAACCAAAATCGTTAAGATAATAAGCAACGACACCATAAAGTATCCTAAAAAGACTAAATCAGAATTTAGTTTTCTATATCTACTAATTAAAAAAGTACCTATTAATAATGAAAGTGCTTCCAACATCCTGGTAGCTACCCAAAATTGATTTGCTGGAAAACCAGGAACAGGAATTACATCCATACCTTTATAAGTTAGGGTATGCAAAAGATCTAAAGCTCCAATAAAAATATAAGATATACCCACCAAATGCAGAAAACCATTGTCTTGCATTTTTCGCGAATTCCAGGTTACAATGAATACCGCAAAAGCAACAACAATAGAAAATAATTCTACTAGTGTATGAAAAAGCATGTAACTCTGGAGCTTGCTGAAATAGAAAACCAGCACCAGAAAACATACTGAAAAAATTGTACGGTAATTATTCTTTACAAAAAGGGAAACATTTAACAAGCGTTCAACAGGTTTTAGATGATTTCAGCTAAGATAAATTAAATATCTAAAAAATAAATACCAACAACCAATTTCGGCCTATTTTTCTTGCTCAAAGTTTTGTTTCGATCAACTTGAATTAACTTAGTTTCCACTCAGGTCTTTCAAAATGGCAGGTATAACCATAAGGATGTTTTTGTAAATAATCCTGATGTTCTTCTTCAGCATCCCAAAAATCAGCAACAGGTACCACCTCAGTTACAATCTTTCCGGGCCAAACTCCCGATGCTTCCATTTCTGCAATTAAGCTGATTGCCGTTTCACGCTGGGTTTCATCCATAAAAAAAATAGCCGAACGATAAGACGTACCTAAATCATTACCTTGTCTGTTTCTAGTTGTAGGATCATGAATCTGGAAAAAATATTCCAATAAACCTCTGTAGCTTAATACAGATGGATCAAACTCAATAGCAATGCCCTCAGCATGTGTTCCATGATTGCGATAGGTTGCATTAGGCACATCTCCTCCGGTATAACCTACCACGGTTGAAATTACACCTGGATAATGACGAAATAATTCCTCTACACCCCAAAAACATCCACCAGCAAGAATAGCTTTCTCCGTATTCATATTTTTTCTTTTTATTTTCTCAAAGTTACATTGCTAACTTTAGCAATGGTAAAACTTACCATCATAATTCTATCATAAAATAAGTTATAGATAAGTTTTAATAGCATCAGTTACTTAACAATAAATAATAGCTGTTGTTTACAAGAACTTTGTTGAAGTAGAGATCGCTACCGATATAACAATTACGATTTTAACAAAATATTTACGCTTAATATTAAGGTAAATACCTTTGCTGTTAGAGAAATTTACTATTTTTAGGCACACACAACGTTCCAAATGAAATATCACTTCCAGCTAGTTTCGAGAACAGCAGTACGTATAGAGCTTATTCCAGAACATCAAACTGAAAAATCTTTATTAGATCAATTTATTGATGCTGATGAGCAAGATGAGCAATTGTTGGTTCTTTTTAGCAAAGGCATAGCTGCTTACCATAATTGTGCAACATTAACCAAAATCAAATTCATGAATTTTCCTAAAGTAGCATTATGTAGTTATCAACTTGATCACAAAAATTTAGATTTAAATTATAAAAATCAGACTGAGATTTTATTTTAACAATCCCAATTTAAAACATTGATTCATAAAAGCATATATTTTAATGAATGCCTAATTATAGCTAAATTAGTATAAGCACTAATTGGGCTATATGAAAAAAGATTTGCTAAAAACTCCACCAGAAATTGCCTCTTATCGTAATCAAAGAAGAAGCGTTGGTTTATTAGGAATATTCCTTCCTTTTGCATTAATTTTAGTCTCATTTACTTTGGGATGTACTCAAATACAACCTTCCATCAGCCAATATTTTTACACTTCTGCTGGCATGTTACTGGTAGGCGTTTTATGTGCGGTAGGTTTATTTTTAATTAGTTATAAAGGCCCACAAAATATTGATGATGTAGTTACAAATTTCGCTGGCGTATGTGCATTAGGCATTGCATTCTGCCCTACTGGAACAGATTTTAGTAGCAAGTGCTTATTATTTACCTATTCAGATAATGCAACAATAGCTACAGCACACTATTTATTTGCTGCATTGTTTTTTATAAGCTTAGCGGCTAATTCTTATTTTCTTTTTACACGGAGCGACAATTCTTTAATTACCGAACAAAAGCAGATAAGAAACAAAATATATAGAATTTGTGGATTATTAATGATCCTGTTTGCTGCCTTAATCCCTTTGGGTAATATCAACTTTTTTAAACAGTATCTAGAGGGACCTTACACTACTTTTATTCTAGAAAGTTTGGCACTAATTACCTTTGGTATTTCGTGGTTAATTAAAGGAGACACCTTTATACAAGATGAGAAAAATGCAAAAATGGTTAAAGCAAAAGAAATGGATGTAGTTTCTTCAACAGCTAAATAACAATTAAACTTATTTCTCAAGCAAAGCCTGACCTTCAAAATCAATACCCATCCAACCATTTTTCATGAATTGCCTAATGTTTTGATGATCTGTACTGTTTGGATCTGCTAATACTGCCTGATAATGTTCTGCAAATAAATAAAGGGTATCTTCTTCTGTAAGCTCGTTAATTTGCGCAAAAGCAAATACTTTAGCACTACCTTGGTTTTGAGAGGCCTCATTATAAACTTCGCCATTTTTAAATGCAGTTGGCTGATGCTGATAATAATTCTCTATAAATTCGATAACTTGAGTAAAAGGAACTGTTTTATTTTTTAGTGCTGCTATTAAAGCAATCAACGCTGATCTCATTATAGTATATAGCTTTTAAATATTTATCGATTTTTTGAGATTGAACTAACCTATCATTAATTCTAAACTTTCTTCTGCTTGCTTTAAAATAAGTTTTTGAGGCTGTTCTGAATTAAATCCAGTTGCTAAGGTTTTTAACCTCAATAATTCTTTATAGATATTGCAATGCGCTTGTAGCTTAAACAAGGTTTCTCTATTATTTAGCAATACCACCTGATCTAGTTCTATATCTTCAAGGCTATCAATCCAATTTATCTGATCCTGAAAAGATTTAATAAAGGGGGTCATAGATCTTACCAGGTTTTGCAATGGTTTGTCTGCGGTAGCAAAACCAGAAATGGTTTTCCAAGCATAACCAACACAACGATCATCAAGCCAAAAATGATAATATCCATCTTCTTCCTCTATACGTAGGTCGCTAAATTCTTTTGGCAACATAATCTGCTTTTTCATCGGATTGAGCTAATATATATTGCAATTATACACATATTTAAAATAGCATGTTAAACATCTAAATTAATTATTTTCAATTTATTTCAAATATTATCTCTAACAAAACTACTTTAACTATAAGTTAATTAACAACCATATTTTTATGTACAAGATCTGTTACATTTAGAAGATTTCGTTTACAAATTTCTATCTTATGCCTATAAATAAGGCAAAGCTTATGGAAAATCCAAGAGAAGAAAAGAAAATTTCGGCCTTTCTACATAAAATTACTACCGAATGGCCAGGAAAAATTGAAAGATTCGAATTCAAAACAACAACAGTGATCTATGTTTACCTTAAAGAAGGTATTTCTAGCTTAGATTTTTCGCAAAAATTATCTATGAAACTAGAACAATTAGTAGATTTCACTATTCCTTTATTGCTTTACCATGTTGAAAGCGATGGTTTTCAATTAAGATCGCAACCAGTAAATTGGTACTCTAGCTTAGATAATAGATAATTTAATAACTATCCTTAACCATTAATTTTCTGTTTTAAGTAAAAGTTCCAACATCTACATTTACAAAATATTATTTATTTAGCTGTAGTTGACGACATGACATTGCTGTAAAATTTAATTTCAGGGATAAGGTTAATTTTGTTGAAAAGTAGTTTTTTTCGCTTTTAAGCAAAGGCTTAATTTTGCTGTGTAATAAAAACGTTCTAAAAACACTCCAAATAAATTTTTAAATACTATTCTATAAAATGAAGCTTGATCCCCAGCATCAACTGATTATTGACTTTATCGATAAGACGAACAGACCAATCTTCATGACTGGAAAAGCAGGTACTGGAAAAACTACTTTCTTACGTTACATTCAATCAAGTTCAAAAAAAAATTTAGCTGTTGTTGCGCCAACTGCAGTAGCGGCAATTAATGCCGGAGGTGTTACTATACATTCATTCTTCCAAGTCCCTTTTGGTCCAATCCCCCCTGTTTCAAGCAACAATACATTTTCTGAATTTTCTGGCAAAAATTTCGGTATAGAAAAAGCAAAATTAATTAAATGCCTAGAGCTATTGATTATTGATGAAATCAGTATGGTTAGGGCAGATACTATAGATTATATTGATAGGGTTTTAAAATTTATCAAAGGAAATATCTTGCCTTTTGGAGGGGTTCAAATATTAATGATAGGCGATCTATACCAATTGCCACCGGTTTTCCAGAACGATTGGCATGTATTAGGGAAATTTTATACGGGTCCTTATTTTTTTGATAGTTTAATCTTTAAGAAACATGCGCTACTAACTTTTGAGTTAGAAAAAGTGCATCGCCAAAGTGATCCCACTTTTATTGAAATTTTAAATGAAATTAGAAATGGATCAATTAATGAATTATTGCTTAAAAAACTAAATGAAAATATCACCGACAATGCAGGAATAGAAAATTTGGCAGACCATGTTACCCTAACTACGCATAATCCTTTAGTAAAAAAGATTAATGAAGAAAGATTGCAAGAGCTTCCAGGAGAGATGCATCATTTTTTAGCCAAAGTAGATGGAGATTTCCCCAAGGAAGCTTTTCCTACCGAAGAAGAATTGGTATTAAAAGCGGGAGCTATGGTGATGTTTATCAAGAATGATAGTTCTGGTAAAAAACAATTCTACAATGGCCGAACCGCAAAAATAGATAGCATTAACGGAGAAGTGATTAGATTAACTTTTCTAGATGATGGGTCTGGTTTTGAAGCTAGTCAAGAAACTTGGGAAAACAGCAAGTACACCTTGTCAGAAAACGATCAGAAAGTAAGCCAAACCAGCGCAGGTTCGTTTACACAATTTCCACTTAGATTGGCTTGGGCTATTACCATACACAAAAGTCAAGGACTTACTTTTGATAAAGCAGTAATTGATGTTGGTGCAGCCTTTGCCCACGGACAAACCTATGTGGCACTTAGCCGTTGCCGCTCGCTGCAAGGACTTATCTTAAAAGAAAAGGTAGCGGTCAAAAATATAATAACCGATCCATCAGTTCGTGCTTTTATGGAAAAAGCCAAATCGCAACTACCTGATAAAGATATGTTAGAAAACTCGATGTCTGCTTTAAAGGTGGAAATATTAATCAGCATTTTCGATTTTAGTGTTATCCATTCTGCTTGGAACCACCTCAAAACAATTATGACTGAATTGTTGCCTTCAGAAGCAAAATTTATAGAAGAGCTTAAAACAACACAACATCTTTTAGATACAAAAATTAGTCCTATTGGAGATCGCTTTATTCGCCAGGAACTTCAAACATTAGATGGAAGATTAGCATTAGTAAATATAAAAATTCGTTTAACTAAATCTTCTGGATATTTTCTACCTCAGCTATTAACCTTTCACGAAAGAATTCTGGCATCGCATCAAATGCTTGTTGGCACTCCATTTCACAACGAGTATTTCCCCACACTAAATATGTTATTGGCACATTTGGAAGAAAGGATTGAAGTTTTCAAACTGTTGCCAAATTTAAATCATGTACACGAAATATCAGAAATTATCAAAGACAAAGTTACTGGTTTTAAGACAATAGATAGTTGGAAACAGAAAGAAAACCCAGCAGCAATAATAATAGAAAACCCGATAATATATGCAGAATTGATAGATTGGAGAGAGAGAATTGCAGCAATTAAAAATTCATTGGGCTACCATATCATTTCTGATCAGGCTATGGCCGATATTTCTGCAAAATTACCTAGAACATTAACACAACTTTCTAAAATAAAAAATGTGGGCGAGGGAAAAGCTGCTGAATATGGAGAGCAGCTATTAAAAATTATCGGAAAACATTTGGGTGAAAACCAACTCTTTTAGCTAACAAATTTCAGGATAAACCATCTTCAAAACCATAAATTATGGTAAAATATGTATAGTTCTGGCAAATCCTGTTACTTTATCAAAGTCTTAAATTAGCTATTTTTACAACCATCCTTAACGTAAAATTTTGCTCATAACTGGGCTAATTACACACCAACTGAAAGCTAAATTATAGAATGAAAAAAACATTTTTACTATTACTCGCTTGTGCAGGTTTCACCACTGCATTTGCGCAAACTCCAAACGATTGGGAAAATCCATTAGTATTTGCTATCAACAAAGAAAAAACAAGGGCTACCTCTCTTCCCTACCCTTCAGCGCAACTAGCAGCTAAAAATGATTACAAAACCTCAAGTTACTATCAATCTTTAAATGGTAATTGGAAATTTCAATGGGTTTCTAAAATTGCAGATGTACCTAAGGGTTTTTATGAAGAAGGCTTTAATGCCTCATCTTGGACTACCATGCCAGTTCCGGGAAACTGGGAGTTCAATGGATTTGGAATTCCGTTATATGTAAATAATGGATTTGGCTTTTCGGCAAGCCCACCTTTTATAAACAAAGCAGATTCGCCTACAGGTAGCTATAGAAAAGAATTTACACTACCAGCAAATTGGGATGGCAGAAAAGTATTTGTACATTTTGAAGGTGGTACCAACTCTATGTACGTTTGGGTAAATGGCAAAAAAGTTGGCTATACTGAAAATTCTAAAAGCCCAGCCGAATTCGACATCACACCCTACCTTAAAGCCGGAAATAATCTTCTGGCTTGTGAAGTACATAAGTTTAGTGATGGTTCTTATCTAGAAGATCAGGATATGTGGCGCTTAGGAGGCATCAACAGAAATGTGTATCTTTATAGTACAGCTCAAACTCGTATACTAGACTTTTTCGCACATCCAGATCTTGATGCCAATTATAAAAATGGTGTATTCAGTGCAGATATTAAACTTCAAAATACAGGCGCAACAGCTCTTAAGAGCATCATAGAATTAAACATCTTAGATAAAAATGGTAAAAGTGTTTTCAAACAAAATAAAATGCTTAACCTTTCATCAAACAACATAGATTCAGTAGTTATTGCTGGTACAGTTAATTCTCCTCTACAGTGGACTGCTGAAACTCCACATCTTTACAATATGATCCTTACATTAAAGGATGATAAAAACCAGACAATAGAAGTTACTTCGCACAAAATTGGCTTCCGTAATATTAAGATACAAGATGGACAGGTATTGATTAATGGAAAACGTGTACTGTTTAAAGGCGTAAATCTTCATGAGTTTAATACCAACACAGGCCAGGTTGTAGATTCGGTAGTAATGTTGCGTAACATACAGTTGTTCAAAGAATTAAATATCAATGCCGTTCGAACTTCTCATTATCCACAACCACCACTTTGGTATAAGTTATGTGATGAATATGGAATTTATCTAGTAGATGAAGCCAACTTAGAATCCCATGGCCTAGGGTATGGTCCAAACAACGTTTCTAATTTCCCAGAATGGAAAGGTGCGCACATGGATCGCATTAGTAGGTTAATAGAACGTGATAAAAACCATGCCTCAGTAATATTCTGGTCTTTAGGTAACGAAGCCAGCAATGGAAAAGCTTTTTTTGATATGTATGATTGGGCTAAGGCAAGAGACAAAAGTCGTCCGGTGCAATACGAACAAGCATACCAAAGAGATAGAAATACAGATGTAATTTGCCACATGTATCCCTCTTGGGAAAGTATGGTTCGAGATGCTGCTAAAGATTTGGGCAAACCTTATATCATGTGCGAGTATGCACACGCAATGGGTAATAGTATGGGTAATTTCCAAGATTATTGGGATTTAATCCGTACCAGTAAAAATATGCAAGGCGGATTTATTTGGGAATGGTACAACCATGGTTATAAAACCCAAGACGAGCAAGGAAGGGCATATTGGGCATATGGAGGAGATTTAAAAGGCTTCGACAAACCTAATGACGGTAATTTCTGTATGGATGGTATTGTTACGCCCGACCAACAATATATGCCTCACACTTATATAGTTAAAAAAGTATACCAAAACATTCTTTTCCAAGCCAAACAACCAGAAAATGGTATAATAACTGTAGTTAACGATTTTAAATTTACTCCAATAACCAGCAATGAATATACATTTAAATGGAAACTACTAAAAAATGGTGATAGCATTGCTAATGGTAGTTTCGAGGCAAACATTGCTGCAGACAGTAGAAAAGACTTTCAACTTAACCTTCCAAAATTAACTCCATCAGCAAATACAGAATATTATTTACAAATATTTGCTGTCAGAAAAACTGCCACCAAATTTTTGCAAGCAGGATTTGAGAGTGCAAAGGGAGAATTTGCTTTTAAATCAAATAATTACTTTGCATCTACACAAAAAGTAGAGCCTACTTCTACTATCGAGAAAAAAGAAAATCAAGGTAAATTAGCTTTAACGGCAAATGCAGTTACTTATGAGTTTTATAAAGATGGCAGAGGGTTGGTTGAAATTAAAAGTGCTGCAAGAGGGTTATTTGCCAAAATGCCTAAATTAAACTTTTGGAGAGCTCCTACAGACAATGATTTTGGCGAGCAGGCACAATATAACCTACAAGCTTGGCATACTGCTTCAATTAACCAACAGGTGCAATTTAAAAATATGGAAGAAAGCGCTACAGCAATAACGTTAAATTACGAAGTAAAACCTGCAGGTGTTGATGCAGTTGTGTTAGTGTCTTATATTGTAAATAGCAATGGTAGCCTTACCGTAAATGCGCATTATAAAGCGAATGGCACTGCCACACCAGAAATGATGCGTTTTGGAATGAATATGGAGCTGGGTAGAGGTTATGATAATTTTAAATGGTATGGTCGTGGCCCTTATGAAAACTATGTAGACCGTAACCAAGATGCATTTATGGCAATATGGAATGGGAAAGTTCAAGATCAAGCGTTTCTACATTATCGCCCTCAAGAAGCAGGTAATAAAACTGAAGTGAGATGGTTGACCCTAACCGATCGTAATGGACGTGGTGTTAAAATTACAGGCGCTCAGCCACTATCTACAAGTGCTACCAATTACAGAACTGAAGATTGGGATCCAGGTACAACTAAGAAACAACAACATCCATCAGATGTAAATCCTTCAGGTCGTGTAATCCTTAATGTGGATTTATTTCAACGTGGTGTAGGTGGGTTAAACTCTTGGGGAGCAGCTCCATTAAGCCCCTATCGCTTTAGAGAAAAAGATTATCAATATACTTATACTATCAGCATTATTTAATTAAATATATTGTCTTTAGAGCCTGTCGCTAGATTCCCTATCATTCATAAACAAAAATCTTTCGGCAGGCTTAATACGATAAAACTACTTATAAATTGATGTAGCATACAAGCTCTTTTTCGATCAAATATTTGATAACGCAATTTAAGTGTAACTCTCTATCAGATATTAATCCATTATAAACTAATCTAAAAATTCTGATAGCCCAAACAATTTAGACAGATTAACGTTATACGAAAATCCTAATCTAAATTTACGTAATTGAGCACATCATCCCAACCGAATTCAAAAGGGTCTTTTCTCTTAAAACTCCTGCTGATTGTAGGGTTATCTTCATTGCTTATAGCTGAAGGTTATTTTGGTTATCGGTTGCACGAACTTTCTGAAAAGCAGGAACAGCTTAAACATGATTATGCCGAAATGCATAATATTATGTTGGGTTTGTTCTCTATAGAGCAATGGCAAGATAAAATTGAAAACATCATTAAAAGACAAGTCAAAAATCTTGACATAACCCCTAAACAAAAAAAAGATTTACAAAAAGAAATAGAGCAAGTAATTGTAGCCTTGATTAATAAGGCAGAAGCTTTGGTGGTTAAGCCAGAAAAAAAATCTATAAGAGGAAAGTTAGTGAAATTTGCCGTTAAAAACTTTGTAGATGTAGATACCATCAAGAAAAAAGTTCCAGGAATAGCAAGAACCATTATCGCTAAAGTAGATAATCCCAATACTAAAAAACAGCTTGGATCTATGGCTTTAGAAAAGCTAGACCAAGTTGATGAGATTGCATTTATTGACAGTACCCTCAAAGCCAATGCAAAAAAGATAAACAAGGTATATGGCAGATATAAGGTTACTAACGATAAAGATTTTAATGCTAAAGTTAAATCTGGCTTAAAGCAAATTGAGATAGCAACTTATACCTATTGTAGTTACATGCTGTTTGGCATTGTAGCATTTTTAATGGCTTGGTGGATTTTCAGGAAACGAAAAGAATTACATGCAACATTATTTATACTATCTCTAGCGTTTGCCTTTATTTTATTGGGTGTTGGCCTTACTGCTTCTATGATTGAAGTAGATGCCCGTATCAACGAACTAAATTTTGTATTACTTGGCCAAAAAATCAATTTTACTGATCAGGTATTATTTTTTCAAAGTAAAAGTATCCTAGATGTGGTAATGATTTTGATTAGTGGTTCTGCTATCGACTCTATACTTGTTGGCGTGCTGATCTTAGTTTTTAGTATTCTCTTTCCTGTAATGAAATTGAGTTCTACAGGTATACATCTTCTTGGAAAAAAGAAATTGGCAGAAAATGGAATAATTAAATATTTCGCTTTCCAATCTGGTAAATGGAGCATGGCAGATGTAATTGTAATCGCAATTTTAATGGCTTATATCGGACTAAATGGTTTGTTGGAAACGCAACTCAAAAGTCTTAAAATTTCTGCAGATTCACTCACTTTAATCTCTACACACAATACTGCATTGCAACCAGGTTATATTATTTTTATCGCCTTTGTACTGTTTGGCCTTGTACTTTCTACCATCCTTAAATTTATAAGCCCACATAATTCGCATTAACCAAATTGCCTAACATTAAAAAAATTAAAGAACCTAAATAACTCATACCTTGACCACTGCTCAGCATAAACCACAAACAAAAAAATCCATTATCCCCAATATTTTATTGATTTTGGGACTGGGTATACTTTTAGCTGGAGAATGCTATTTTGGCTATCAGCTTCATACACTTTCTAAAGAGCAAAAGCAGATCAAAGAAGATTACTCGATGGTTAATAACATTACTTTTGGTTTATTTTCTATTGATTTATGGAGAGATAAAATCTCTAACATTGTTACCGGCAAAATAAAAGGATTTAAAATAACTGCAGAGCAGAAAAAGGAAATGCGCCAACAGGTAGAAAAGCAATTACATGGTATGGTAACACAGGTTACTGCAGAATTTAACAGACCACAGAAAAGCATAGGTGGCAAGCTCAAAAAATTTGCTTTCCGTCAGTTTGTTGATCCTAAAGAACTTCATCAGCAAGTGCCATCTTTTGCTAAAACCATTATCAACAGAATAGCAAGCCCAAAGAGTACCAACAAATTAAAAAACATTGCTACCAGTAAATTTGAAGAATTAGCAGAGCAAACTTACGATAGTACACAAACAGCTATTACTGCTGTAACCAAAAAAATGTTTACAAAATATTATGTAGCTGATGGAAAAGCTTTTAACAAACGAATAGAAACCAGATTAGATAACATTCGTAAAGTAACCTACAACTATGCGTATGCTATGTTAGGATGTGTGCTTATTGCATTAATTGTTTGGTTGCTACTGCGAAAAAAGGTACAGCTACAAACTACACTTTTTGTAATGTCTCTATTTTTTGCCCTGATACTTTTACTTGTTGGAGTAACTGTATCTATTATTGAGGTAGATGCAAGGCTTAGTTCATTAGATTTTTTGATGATGGGCGAGAAAGTATCATTTACCAATCAAGTACTTTTTTTCCAGAGCAAAAGCATCTTAGATATTGCCTTGGTATTGTTAAGTCAGCCAAAGCCTGATTCGATTACGGTAGGCATTTTGATCATTCTATTTGTAATTATTTTACCAATTTTAAGAATGACAGCTAGAGGTATCCACATGCTATGCAGACCACCAATAGCAGAGAACCAAGTTACCAGATATTTAGCATTTGAATCTGGTAAATGGGATATGGCAGATGTAATGGTTGTTGGTATTATTATGACTTATATCGGATTGAATGGTATCTTAAAAAGTCAACTTACTGATCTCAACATCAAAAACGATATGCTCACTACAGCAACCGTTAATTACACTTCGTTACAACCTGGATATATTGTTTTTGTGGGTTACGTAATTTTTGCGTTTACACTATCTTACGTGCTGAAGCGAATGACTGCACAGCAAAACTGCGAACAGGTAACTGAAGAAGAGGGTTTGTAGTTATGGCTAATAGTTGATAACCGATTTTCATAATTGTTGCGTTTGGAACTTGTTTATCTTATCCATAAACTATTAACTATGTCACCAACGTTACTAACCAGCCAGAAAATCATCAACTTGGCGATATGCATTAATTAAGGCCAATTCCCCTTCTTTACCTGGCTTAGCATTGCCATGTTCCATCCCCATTACGCCTTTGTAACCTTTGCTGTGCAAGTGTTTGAATAAGTTTTTGTAGTTAATCTCACCTGTTGTAGGCTCTTTCCTGCCTGGGTTATCTCCAATTTGAATGTAGGCAATCTCGTCCCAGCAACGGTTCATTGTAGCTATTAAATCTCCTTCTGTACGCTGCATATGGTAAATATCATATAAAATTTTACAAGATGGACTTTGAACTGCTTTGCAAACCGCATAAGTTTCGTTAGTTTTTTGTAAAAACAGTTCTGGTGTGTCGCTCAGCGTTTCCAAAACCATAATTAAGCCATGTGGCTCAAATATTTCTGCTCCGGCACGCATGGCATCAATTACATTTGCAAACTGATTGCCATAAGGAAGTTTACGCTCGTAAAAACCAGGCACTACAGTTAGCCATTTTGCATTACAACGCTTAGCAGCTTCAACAGAGAGTTTGCAAGTCTGTACAAATTTATCTTTAAATTCCTTTTTCCCAGTGGTTAAAGAAGTTTTCCAATTATCGCCTCCATCTACAACAAACACGCCCATTCTCATTCCTAAATTAGCTAGTAGGTTGCCAATCTTTTCTTGTTCCACCACAGATCGTCCTAAAAAGCCATTATCTTCAATAGAGCGAAACCCTTTATCGTGCATAAATTTAATTTGGTCTAAAAAATCACGACCCGCATGTTGCTCGAACATACCTTGATGAGGAGCGTAATCTAAATTAAAAACCTTATCCGCTTTGGTCAACAACTTTTCATCAGCACTAAATGCATCAGAAACACCTATACCTGTAGTTAGCGCACCTGCAGTTATTAAACTATTTTTGATAAATTCGTTTCTATTCATAATAATTGTAAATCCTAAAGCTAGAAATACGTAATTAAATCTCCCAATGCAATTGATAAAGTATCAGGAATGATACGCTATCATTTTACTAGAAAATCAAACATTTACTGATCCTTAATAGATTTTGTCTCTAAACATCAAATATTGTAAATTAATATCATGAAAAAAGAGACTATACAAACCTTGCATCCTATTGTGGGTAAAACCAATAAAATAATTGAATTGACTAAATATGTTTTTATAAGAGACACTTTGTTAGCAATATTAAGCAATAACAGTGAACCTACGCACACTGAGTTGATGGAGGTGCTGTATGAAAAGATAAAAGATAATTTTGTAGGTGGAGTGCAATGGTATGGCGAAACAGTAAAGTTAGATCTAGAAGCGAGAAAATTAATTAAACGAACTGGAAGCAAACCAGATCGTTACAAACTAGCTGTTAATATTAACAAATAATTAAAATTGCAGTAGTGAAACTTATTTAGCCTTTGCTAAATAACCATAGATGCAGTATATAACAAAAAAGCGGCTAATTTGCATCAGCCGCTTTTGGTTAAGATTTTTTGTCTCTTGGATTTGGACCTGCCTTTTTCTCCATTTCCTTTGCCTTTTTCTCTTTAAACTCTGTAAAAGCATCAGTAAGTTTTTGCAGTTCTGGATCCAATCCTGGTGCAAATTCTTCAGGACGCTCTGGTGCAGGAGGTATTGGATAAGATTCTCGAGGTTCTTTTAAAGTAACTAACTCTGTACCATCATTGGCAGGAGCACTTCCTCTAAAAATCTTGTCCATCTCAGATCCATCTAACCTAAACGTGTACTGTTCTCGGTTTATACCTGCATCGATCAGTTTTTTTACCTCTGGATACTGAGAAGAATCGAACTTAGGTATAGGTAATATTTTACCCCAATTAACGCCTAGTGTTTCTAATGCTTTGGCAAATGCCATTTCGTGTGCCTCGTCTCTAGCAATTAGAAAAGCTACGGTAGCTCTTAAAGTTTTGTTAGAAGACATTTGATAGATTCTACATTTTTGTAACCTACCTGTAGATTCCAACACTAGATTATCCATAAGATCGAGTACCAAATTACCGTGATTGTGTACATAAGATCCGCTCCAAGGATTACCAGCAGAATCAACCGGTAGCGCACCTTGAGCACCATGGATAAAGTGTTGTGTATTTTGTTGTTCTTTGGCCATATCCATTACCGGATCGCCACCCTTTCCGGGAACATCGTACTTTTTGCCATGGTATTCTGGTGCTCCATCTAACAATCTAGAAATAGTTTTTGTTATGAGCTCTACATGGCTGATCTCTTCTATACCAATACCTTGTATAAGATCTAAATAAGGTATGCCATCTCCTCTAAAATTAAAACTTTGGAAAAGATATTGCATCATGGTGCGCATTTCTCCAAACTGCCCTCCAAGACCTTCCTGAAGTGCATTTGCTGCCGATGGATCTGGTTGATCGTCGACAATTGGATTGATTAAACTTTGAACGTGGTAAAACATAATTATTGGTTTAGGATGAATAATAACAAGGTAGGCCCATTGGCCCTTGCGGCACTATAACTATCCATACCCAATAAAGTTTTAAGCATTTTTTAAAAATCACAAAATCCAACAATGAATCTCAATTAAAAAATTCTATTAAAACATTAATGCATTTAGACTGTTCCCTTTGCACATCTAACTATGGAAAGAATGAATACGGAAATCGCAAAAAATATCATTAACAGTCTTAAGGCAAATTCAAATCAAACACCTAATATTGATCAAGGTGAACGTATATTATCAGTAATTGGCGGAAGTTACCTGCTATACAAGTCCTTAAAAAATATTGGCAAACATCCTTTTCTTGCTTTGCAAGGTGCTGCTGCCAGTAGTTTGTTGATTTATAGAGGTGCAACAGGTGTTTGCCCAGTTTATCAAAGTTTAGATATAGACACTACGGATCCTCAAGCTATTAACATTACTGAAACTATTACTGTAAACGCTGGGAGAGAAAAAGTATATGGCTTTTGGCGTGAGTTATCAAATCTTCCAAAATTCATGAACCACCTTAAAAAGGTTACAGAAATCAATCCTACACAATCTTATTGGATTGCAAATACGCCAGGCAACCTTTTTGAGCTAAATTGGAATGCAGAAATTACTCATGAGGAAGAAGGAAGTTATATAGGATGGCAATCTACGGCTGGTTCAATGATAGAAAATGCTGGTAAAGTTACATTTACAGATACATTGAATACTATAGGAACCGAATTACATATAGAGCTCAATTATTTCCCTCCAGCAGGTAGTGTTGGCAGAGGCATAGCATCTCTATTTAATGGTATATTTGAAAAAATGATCCGCGAAGATATCCAGAACTTTAAACATTACGCAGAACAAGAAGATTTTCTAAATTATGCGGGACTAATTAGCGAAGACCTGCCTTTATAGACTGAAAATCGATTAATCTCTAAATGGATATACCAGAATATAAGAACCTTGGTAATTATGGTTATTTGAATTGGTAATTATGCACCTTGGTTTTTTGCTGTTTAAAATTCGGCATAAAAACCATTGGTGTAAATCCATAGGCAAAAATTATATTCCTTACAAAACCAAAAATTCAGTTATAGTCTAATTACCATAGTTAATTAACTTTATCTACTATCGGTAACTCAAAATAAAATGTTGAACCTTCGTCTTTAACACTTTCTACTTGGATTCTGCTATCGTGCAATCGCAATATTTCTGCTACTAGGTACAAGCCTATGCCGAAGCCTGCTATACGACCTGTTGTTTCGTTCTCAACACGATAATACCTTTCGAACAAATGTAATTGATCGTTTTCGCTTATTCCGAAACCTTTGTCTTTAACAGCTATAGTTAATTTATTATCTTGTTGCTTGCAGATTACTTTTACTTCATTAGCATTAGGAGAATATTTAATGGCGTTTCCAATCAAATTATTAATCACCTGCCCTATCTTATCTCTGTCTGCCAGCACTGAATTTTCTAAATCTTGTTCATAAATAATTGTATGAGTAGAATTAAGCATCGTAATTTCTGTGATGACTTCAGTAATCAATTTCCCTATTGGAAATATTTCTTTTTTAATACGAATCTTTCCATCCTCTAAACGGCCAATGTTCAAGAAATCTTGAACCATAGTTACCATCTTCTTAGTTTGGTTTTCGGTTTTTGTTAATGCGGCAACAGTAAAATTATCTTCGGTTTTTTTGGCTTTGGCCAACAGCATCTGTATATATCCTAAAATTGAGGTTAAAGGAGTTTTAAGCTCATGGCTTACCATACCTACAAAATCATTTTTTCGGTTTTCTTCTTTTTTTTCAGCCGTAATGTCCCTAACTATTTTTGATAGGCCTACCATATTTCCATCTCTATCCCAAATGGGTGATATTGCTAAAGAAACATCTAATGTGCGTTTCTCTTTAGTAACTCTTTGAGTTTGGAAATGAAGTACATGTTCTCCAGCTTTTAAGCGCTCATAAATTAGCTGTTCTTCATTAAAACGATCTGGAGGAAACAAAATCGACAAAGGTTTGCCAATCATCTCTTCGGCAGTATAGCCAAAGGTAGCTTGTGCCGAACGATTCCAGCTGGTAACTTTACCATTTAGGTCCTTACTAATAATAGCATCATGTGAGGAAGCAATTATATCACTAGATATGCGCAGCAGCCTTTCACTTTCTTCTAAACGGTTGATGAGTTCAGCTTTTTTTTCTGCCTCTAGCACCATTTCTGTCACATCTCTAGTAAAACAACGGGTATGTACAAAATCTCCATCTTTTCTATAAACATTAGAGTTAATTAGTACATGTTTAATAGATCCATCTTTACACTTTAATCTCGCAGCTTGATTTAACAGCGTTTCGTTTGCAGTTAGTCGAGTTAAGATATCCGCAATTACGTGGTCATCGGCATGGAAATTTTTAATGGGCTGACCAATGTATTCTTCCCGAGTATAACCTAAAGTATCCAGTTCTGCCTGATTGGCCCAAATAATAATGCCATTACGATCCACCCAATGCAGAGAAAGAGAAGCATTTTCTACAAAATCCAAGAGCTCTTCAGCTGGTATCGCCATCTTATCTATTTATAAAGTTTGTAACCATGAACAACAATTTGAATAAAAACAACTACTAACCATCAAATCTAACATTTTAAGTGCAATTCTAAGTTAAATTTTAGCAACAGCCATATGCAAAGCTTTTTAAATTTTAATACTACCAAAAATTTAATTTTCTTGCAATATGAGTAAGTAAAATTATCAATTAAGGCCTGTACGCTCAGATTTGAGCATAAAACATATAAATATATACAACTTGCGTATAAACACGCTATCGTTTAATTGCATGTCTACTATAAATAGAGACGATCTATATAGCAAGATTTTAATCTTTAAAATCTCAAATAATTCTAAACCATTTATTCTAGATCTTGTTCCTATTCAACATTCGAAAACCTATTGTTTTCAGTTACCAAACACAAATAAAACCAAAATATGAAAATTGCATTTCACGGTGCTGCGAGAGCAGTTACTGGCAGTAAACACTTGATTAAGTTGGAAAACGGCACACAGATTTTATTAGACTGTGGTATGTTTCAAGGTATGGGAGAAATTACCGATAGCCTAAATGGTTATTTTGGTTTTAAACCATCAGATGTTAGTATTATGATTTTATCTCATGCTCACATAGATCATTGCGGATTATTGCCAAGATTAGTTGCAGAAGGCTTTGAAGGGATAATTTACAGTACCCCAGCAACAATGGATCTAGCTAGGATTCTATTAATGGATTCAGCTAAAATACATGAACAAGATGCCGAATTTACCAATAGTAACTTGAATATAGACCAAGCAGAAGAAATACCGCTTTTTACAGAAGCTGATGTAATTAAAGCCATGGGGCAATTTAAAGTAGTAGATTATGGTGAAGAATTTAAAATAGACAACCGTATTACCTTAAAGTTTACAGATGCTGGCCATGTAGTGGGTAGTGCGGCAGTACATCTATCTATTTTAGAAAATGCAAAGCTTACTAAAATAACGTTTAGTGGCGATATTGGCAGGTATTCAGATTTATTACTTAGAAGCCCTCAGGTGTTCGATCAGGCAGATTATGTATTGCTCGAATCAACTTACGGTGATTCCCTACACAAAGATCAATTACCAATAGAAGAACTGCTGTTAGAAATCATTAATGATACTTGCAACATTAAAAAAGGAAAAGTTGTGATACCTGCCTTTAGTGTAGGCCGTACACAGGAACTCTTATTTGCACTTAATAGTTTAGAGCTTAAGGGTAGGTTATCAGATCTTCCATATTATGTGGATAGCCCTTTGGCTACCCAAGCTACTCAGGTGCTCAGGAATCATCCAGAGGTTTTTAACAATGGCGTAAAACAAATTTTAAAGGTAGATGATGATATTTTCAGTTTCAAAGGTTTGCGTTATATTGAAAGTCCAGCAGAATCTAGAAATTTAAATAGCGATACCCGTCCTTGCGTTATTATTGCCTCATCTGGTATGGCCGAAGGAGGAAGAATTAGACATCATATCAGAAACACAATTGAAAATCAGAAAAATACCATACTTATTGTAGGCTATTGCGATCCACATTCTCTAGGCGGGCAGTTAGTAGCAGGTGCTCATTCTGTACAAATATTTAGAAATACATTTAGCGTACAAGCCGAAGTAAAAGTAATCAAATCTATGAGTGCTCATGGAGATTATGAAGATTTGTTACATTTTATGGCATGCCAAGATCCTGAACAAAATAAACAGGTCTTTCTAGTTCATGGAGAATACCAAACACAACAACGTTTTGCAGATCGGCTAAGAGAAAAAGGATTTAAGCACATTGCCATACCCGAATACCATCAAGAGTATCAATTAGATTAAGATTTCGTGTTACAAAATCACAAATACCCAACAAAAACAAAATCCCGTTATTAATTAACGGGATTTTAGGTTAAAACGTGCTTTCTCCTAATTGATCTTTATCAGCATCACTACCTTTAATTTGTTGAGCTAATTCATCCGGATCCTCCTCCTCTTTTGGAGTTGCTCCATCTTTTAAGTCTGGCAACTGATCTTCTCTACTAGAGGTATTCTGACCAGCATCAGATCCATAAATTGGCCTGGCTTGAGCCGGATCACCTTCTTTAACCTCTGTTTTTTCGCCCTGTGCTTGTCCTTTTGGCACTGTAGCACCTGATGATGGGTGAGCCGCACCATTCTGTGTACCTAAATCTTGTACTTTACTGTCCATAATATGAATAATTTAATTCTTAATTTAAACACCTATGGACTGTTAACCATTATTCTTGCTTATTGTTTCATCAAATAAATGATAGCTTTTTTTTGAAATAAATGAGCGGCATTATTTAACCATTTAATAAGGTTATTAAGGCAAATTAGCAAACAATTAACTCCTATTACTGTTAGAGCAAAACACAAAAACGACCAAAATGAGCGAAATTAAAAATATACACCTGTTAACAAGCCTATTGAATGAGGAGCAATTGAAACAATTGGAATTAGCTGCAAAGCAACGTAAGGAAGAATCAAATATCACTTTTACAATCCAATCGGTTTTATCCCATATAATCGAAATCGAAACTTTGCAAAAAGAAAACAGATCTGGAAAATATGCCAATGAATTAGCATTGATCAAAAGAACAAATGAAGTATTTGCCAAATATCTACCTAATTTTCAATTACATGTTCACCCGGTTACTTTCTTACCTTCACCAGCTATGACTGTTACACCTTTATGGCTAGAGAAAAAGATGCTAGAAAAAGGCATACGAATTAAACAGATGGCTTTTGATACAGGTATAGATAGAGAAAGTATTGCGGATTGGATTTCTGGAAAAAGAGCTATGAGCCAAATTGTTAAAGCTATGTTTTATTTTTATCTTACAAGATAAGGCTTTTGTGTCTTAGATCAACACCTTGAGCAATATATCTTATTTCTACGGCCTTAAATGAAGATAGAATAAAAGGCTATTATAAGTCAAAACAAACCTAGCTTTTTATTGTTAAATGCATAGGTCTTTTAGAAAGATCTTAAAATGTACTCTAAAGTTGAAATGGCTATCTTGGAAGATAGCCATTTCTTTTTAACTTTTGTATATCCCACAACTTTAAAAAAATTCGAGGTAATTTGAAACAAAAAACTGAAGCAAACTAATCGTATCACTAACTATGTCTGCAATTATACAAACAATTGAACTGCTAAAGCCTTCATCCTTTTATTATTCAATTACGATTGCTATGGATAGTACCTACAGTTATGTAAGTGACAATTATCAGAAAAGTTTTGGTCATTATGCTCAACCTCTTTTAGGTCAGCCTTTTCATATTACACTCCATCCAGATGATATTTTGGTATGCGAATCAGTAGCGCTTAAATGTTTCCATAATCCGAATGAACTTTATCCTGCCACATTGAGAAAACATGATGGAAAAAATGGTTTCATATTTACGCAATGGGAATTTAAGGCCATGCTTAATGAAGCTGGTGAACCTAGTGGAATTTTTTGCATTGGTTATAATATTACCGAACATATAACTACACAAGAGGCATTAATCAAAGCAAAAGATAAGGTAATTAAACATGATCATACTTTAAATGAAATTGCATTTATAAGTTCTCATGGAATTAGAAGGCATTTGGCCAATATACAAGGTTTGATGGGTATCCTTAATAAAATGGATTTAGATGAGGTACACAAACCTTTAGTGATAATGATAGCGAAAAGTATAACTGATATGGATTCTGAGATCAGAAAACTAAATGATCGAACCATTTAAACTTAGAAAATTCCACTAATAAAAGATCAGATTTTGCTTCAATAATGTTGCTGGTTATATTCGCATAATTTTAAGAGCTGCACGCCAAATGATCAATTACAACAACAAAACTTTTAGCCCTATAAGTAACACAGCAAATGGCGAAACTTCTTCCGAAACCATATTTCTATATAAACAAAAGGGTAATGTGCTAACATCAGAATATGCTGGCGGAAAAATTAAATATGGACATTTAATAGGTTTAGTGGATGAGAATGGCAATATCAACATGTGTTACCATCAGATAAATCAAAATGGGGAGTTAATGACAGGCATTTGTTTCTCAAGGCCAGAACAGCTTGCCAATGGTAAAATTAGATTGCACGAAAGCTGGGAATGGACATCTGGCGATAAGTCTAAAGGAAATTCCATAATTGAAGAACACTAATTCATCACATATCACCCCGAATCAAACTACATTCCTTAAAAGAGTAAGTTAAATCCAATTCTTAAAAACATTTTAACCGATTCTGATATTTAGGTTTTAAACAATATCAAATGGAAAACAGTATCAGCAGAGATCTACAAAAATTCATGGACAAGTTTCAACCAAATAAGTTCAAACTTATGAATAATGGCATTGAAATTCGCGGCATTTCAGACATTCATAATACCATCAGCTTTGCTAAACACCTTATAGATAGAATGGAGCTCAACTTAAAAGTAAACCACAATGCTGATATGGTTGGTTATGGAGCTTTTGAAGTCAACAATTGTGAATAATATCCTTTGATGATATAGCTGTTCCGTTAGTTATCTTTGATAAAAAAATTCTGATTTACAGCACATTAAATATTCCGAAACAAAGTTGAACATTGCATGTTATTGTATTATATTATTTAACTATGAATATTAATGCTCCTTTAACATCAACGTCTGAAATAGAACCTGACAGGTTTAGTTGCAACTATTATTTAGCAAATAATGAACTAGCTATAGTAGAAATTAGGGAAATCAGGAATAATCAAATAGTTATTTCTCCTTTACAAACCATTTGGTTTAAGATAGATGTTCTTACTTATTTAGCAAGCCCACTAAACTTACTGGCTAAAGACTCTTCCTCACAAATAGAAGAACGTTATTTTGCTCAAGGTTTTCTTAAATTTGGAGAACTGGATGGAAATTTTATAGAAAAGTTTAATCTTGCACAGCACTCTTTAACCAAAAATAGCATTTCGGAATTACCAATACTATTAAAGAAGTCAATTGATCAATATCTTCAAAAATCTGATAGCGATAGACTATTTCAGATTACCCCGCAATATTCAAATTATACCTTTGCTAATTCTGGCAAATCTTAGTGCCCATTTAAAACTATTAAATAAATATTTGCAATAGCTTTAGGGTAAAAGAAATATGAGGCTATTTCTTTAAATTTTAATTAAAAAGAAAGCGGGAATAACCAAAAAGGCTCTTCCCGCTCATCTAAATTAACGCTCTCATTTATTAAACGCATCAATTGCACAAAAGTTTTATTTAATTTAAAAAAATTAAATTATTGGTCCTTATACTTTTGCGCTAATACTTCGATCTCTTTTAACGCTTCTGCAATACCATTACGCTGTGAAGTAAGTAAATTCAAATGATCTTGATGTAATTGATGGCTTTTGATTGCCATATCAAACTTTTCTAGTGCAGCTTTTTCGCCGGTAACTACAGCACTTAATACCGCAGTTTCACTTTTATCTGTCAACGCCTCTTTAATATCAATCCAAGTACGATGAATGGCGCCTAGAATACCACCCTCGTCGTTATCAGAATCTCCACCATGTTGAGCAATATGCGATTTAAGTTCATTTTCATATAAAGCTCTTTGAGCTACATATTTCAAAAATACAGCCTTTAACTCTACATTGTCTGTAGAATCTGCCGACGATTTGTAACCTTCTTTACCATCGTTAATGATAGCTACTAAACCTTTTAAATCTGATATAATTTCTTGATTATTTTCCATAGTTATGTTTTTTAATACAAACCAATAACAAAGCATAAGGTTTCAAATAATCGTACAACCTAAGCAAATAAAAAACCTTGGCTAACATATTGTGTTTTAAAGTTATGACAATACCTCAAAAGCCATCGTATATAGATTTTAACAATAGCGATTATCCTTGGAAGGCAGCTATAAATTATCAACAACATCCAGAATTATATAGGGTTGGTAAGGGAGAGCAGGGCGTACTTATTTGCGAACCCTACAAATCGGCTATAGGTCAATATTGGCGTTTTAGCACTCCAGCAATTGCCACAAAAAGTAGCAAAAAAATATTTCAGCTATTTAAAAAATACCTAAAAGCAAATGACTTTGTTGGTGCAGATATGGCAAGAAAATATTTGCAGATGGGCTACACTAGAGCCAGAAGATATGCTAATTATAAAGGTGGTAAAAAATACGATAAGGAGAATAACCATCAGCTTCTGGAACGAGGGACAGGTTCTTTAGAAAAAGCTAAGTCTGCTGAAATATTTTATAAATTTTATAAAGAAGCCGCCTCTCATCCTACTTACACCAAACGTAAAAAAGAATGGCAAAAAGAGTTCGGCTAATTTTATATTGACTTATAAATTCTATTATTACAAACTTCGCTCAGAAATTAGTTCTCCTATTTGGGCAACAAAACCTTGCTCCATTTCGTCCATTGTTTGCCAATGCGTACCATCCTCATCAACTTCTGGATAAATTAATCCAATCTTCTCCTCCCCGTCAAATATTCTAAATGTACCATTTTCTTGTGGCGATATCGCATAAGTTTTTTCTAATAACTGCACTTCAAAATCTTCCATATCAATGTATTTTACAGCTAAACACCTACCCAACTAGAAAGTTTTACTAATAATTAAAATAGCTAGTTTGATTTTACTAGTGGAAGCGTAAAACTAAAAACCGAACCCTTACCTAGTTCACTTTCTGCCCAAATTTTACCTCCATGTCGCTCAATAATTTCAGCAGATAGGTAAAGTCCGATTCCAAATCCAGATACTGTAACTACTTGAGTACCCTGCACCCTATAATAACGATCAAAAAGACGTGGTAAATCTTCTTTATTTACGCCAATACCTTTATCAATTACCCTAAAAAGCGCAGATCCATCAAAAGGAAAACATTCTACCTTAATCTCAGAACCAGCTGGCGAATATTTGATCGCATTTGCAATTAAATTGTTCATCACATGCCCAATTTTATCTCTATCTGCATTTACCAACACTTCTTTCATTTCTCCATAAAGAATGTAATGCGAAGAAGTAGTTGCAAAAAATTCGTCCCCAATTTCATTTACAAGAGCAACAAGATCGAACTTTTGTACTTCCATTTGTATTTTTCCAGATTCTAACCTAGATATGTTAAGAAATCCATTAATCATCACCGACATTTTTTTTAGCTGTAGTTCCATTTTTTCTAGCAAACCCGAAACCATGGTATCACCAGTCTTTTTAAATATCCGACCTAAAATTTGAGCGTAACCGGTTACTGAAGTTAAAGGTGTTTTTAATTCATGAGAAACCATCGCAATAAAGTCGTTTTTCCGCTGTTCATCTTGTTTTTGCACGGTTACATCCATCACTACAGCATACACATGAGAGAAATTGCCATCTTCATTTTTACGTACTTTTCCTGCAACCCTCATCCAACGTCTCTCGCCTGTTTCCAAATGCCTAATAGGATAGGTACTATCTACTGGAGTTCCATATTTAATAGCATTCTCCATTGCCAAATTTACCTCTGTTAGATATTCAGGTTCAACAGCTTTAGTTACCATTTCCCAAGTAATTTCTCCAGAAAGTGGAAGTCCATATAAAGACCGGTAACGTGGCGACATCTCGGCTTGATGAGTTATCAAGTTTAAACTGCAACTCCCTAAATCGCCAGCATTAAAAGCTGATTGCAAATTCTCCTCACTATAGCGTAATAATCCATTAGATTTTTCTAAAAGCTCATTCGCCGAAACCAAAGCTTTGTTGATATAGGCGATTTCTAACAATTGCTGCTTTTCATCGGTAAAATCTACGCTCGAACAAACGTAACCAGCAAAAGAACCATCAACGTTTATTCTAGGAGCACCCTGCAGCCTAAGCCATCTATATTCTCCTTTATTATTTAATAACCTAAACTCACTCGTAAATGCCTCATGTTTAGCAAAAGCAATATTGTATACCCGGCCAACCTTATCAAAATCTTCTGGATGTATTAATTCTCCCCATCCGGTTCCTTCCAGACTTTTAAGTGTTCTGCCTGTAAAGTCAATCCATGCTTTATTTAGATAATCTACCTGTGCATCTATATCAATTGTAGAGATCAGTATACCACTCCCCTCTGCCATTGTCCTAAAACGCTTTTCACTTTCCTGAATGGCCATTTTAGCCTTTACCTGAGGAGTTACGTCTATGGCAATACCCAAAACTCCAGTAATCTGATCGCCATCATATAATGGACGATAGATTACATCGTAATAACCTGCTTCTTTTTTACCATCTCTTTCTAAAAAAACTTCTTCACCAATCAATTCCAGCGCTTCACCAGTGCGATATACACCATAAAGTACATCCACAATAGGCTGACCAACAATCTCAGGCACTCCCTCAAAAAGGGTTTTACCAATTATCTCACTCGTTTTACCTAAAAACTTGAGCATAGCTTCGTTTACGATTTCGAAGCGCATCTCTTCGCCTCTAAAAACCTGCATAGCTACTGGACTATTTTGAATTAATGAGCGGTATTTTTCTTCACTTTCTTCTAATTGTGCTGTGCGTTGGGTAATTTGCTTTTCTAGATTAAAATTCAAAACCAAAAGCTCCTGTTCGGCAAGATCAAGCTTCGAGGTAAGTGTGCTCACTTCTAAAGCCGACTCGGCTTGCGCATTTTGGCTAGCTAATAGTTCTTGCCGCATCAATACCACATCGGTTACATTAGTAGCTAATTGCACAATGTAACTAATCTCTCCTTCATCGTCCAATACCGGCGTATGGCTTGGATCCCAATAGCGGGTAATAAATTTACCGGGAGTAGTAATATCTGGAACATCGTAACGCTGAAATCTCATTATGTGTTTCTTTTTGGTTCGTAGTACTTCTTGTAAAGAAGCATTGATATTTTTCACACCATCTGCATTGGGTAGCTCAGGATTATCGGGGAATGCATCAAAAATATGCTTGCCAACAATGAATTCCCGTTTGTTTTGTGTAGCCTCCAAATACATATCGCTCGCTGTTAATATAAAAAGCTTTGGCGAAAGTACCAAAAACATACCTGGGGCAGTTTCCAATGCCCGTAGTGTTGCTTTTGAAGGTGTAGTTGGCTTTTGCATTTAGCGTATATAATGATGATCAGATTATATCATTTGTAGAGTTAAAAAGGTTAACAAAATAATCCCAATAATTGTTTAAGCAACAAGCCCCTCCCAATTTGCTATAAAGTAATAGCCGCTAAATAAAGATATATGTAGATAGACAATTGCTAATTAAGAGTTTCGGGATAGGACCCAAATAGTCGCCTTTTCTATTATAGATAAAAGTCTCATGTATTTAGTAAGGGCGCTGTCACAAATGATAAAGCATTTACGTATGAGCAAAAAACATAAACCCAACATGAAATTTCTAATTAGAACCACAACCAAATTCATTTACCTTGCCGTATTTGCTTCTTTATTATTTTTAGGTTGCAAAAAAGAGGAATTAACTTCTTCTCAATGGGGAGAGCGTGCTACAGCAAAACGCAACGAAATTCAAGCCCTTGCTTCAAATATTCCATGTAGCCAAAAGGATAAAGTAGGTGTGCAGACCATCCAACAAGACTGTTCTGTTCAATACTTTGCTATTTTATCATCAGATATTACCAAATATGAACAGCTGAAAAAAGAATATTTAAGTTACCTAAACAAACAATATGAAGCTTGGTATAAAGAAGGATTAATTATAGAACCATGTGGTGATGCACTTTGGGCAATAGATCAGCCTATTAGGTTAGATTGTAAAAATGATAAAGTTCAGCTTATTACGGCTGCAACTTTAGCCTTAGAAGAAGCAAAAACATTGATTAATGTTACTAGGATCCAGATTGATAACATTATTAATGCGCAAACCTGTACTAGTGAGGCCAATTGGAGTTATACGAGATTAATAAATGCGCAGACAATGACCATTGATTTGATTCCAATTTCTAGAAATACAGATATTAAAGAGCTTAAAGATAAAATTTCATTGTACAATAGATTAAACATTAATGTAATTGAAACAGAAAAAAAAGTATTTGATTATAGACCAGAGAAATTGGTAGATAAAATTGAATGTGTAAATGGTAAACCAGTAATCAAATATAAAAGCTAATACTATAAGCTCAAAATTCTCTAAACTTTTACCTAATAGAATGTTGAAGCAATAATATCAAAATAATAAAAAAAGGGCTTGTCAACGCAAGCCCTTTTTTTATTAGAAAAATTAATCAATCGGGTTAAAATTATTTTTATTGCTCCTTTAGCAGCATAGTCTACTTCCTCACTTTATTTCTACCTCTTAGATAGCAACTTTATAAAAATTGCAAAGAATTTCTTTTACCTTATTTCGTGGGCCGTGATAAATAATGTTCCAAAACAAAAAACAGACCATTTCATCACATTTTTACAGGTTTTGATCACATTTTAATTTTAGATTTTTAATGGAAGTTCATATTTGCCGCATAACCAAAATTGGTTTTATAACAAAGGCAAGATTTAAACAAAATCAAAATGAACAAATTATTACTATTCGCCATCCTAATCATCGCCAGTAGATCCTATGCACAACGCAAATCTGTGCAGTTTGAGGCTGAGATCAAACATCCAAATTCTGATTCCTTAGTTATTCACAACAAGCAGTTTAAAACTACGCTTAAAGGCAATAATGGGCAATTCTCTGCCACATTAGATGCTCCTGAAGGTATTTACCAACTTTTCGACGGTGCCGCATTTGCTACGATCTATCTTCGTCCTGGGTTTGAGTTGAAAATGAAAATGGATACCAAGGCATTTCGGCAGAGCCTTTTCTTTTCGGGGTTAGGAGCTGCTGCCAACAACTTTATAGCAAAGAAAGTACTTGATGACCAAAAAATAAAAGAAAATTTTGGGGATCGACTCCCCCAACCATATGAGTTGCAGCAAATATTGAATCTACGTTTGGAAAAAGCCAAATCCCTACTTATTCTATACTGCCTAGATAGCACTTTCAGCAAGACGATGTTAGCTACCTATGAAGTAGAAAATAAACGCATCATGGATGAACTTTTAGCTGTTAAAGCTAAAGCAGATGGGATTAAGGCATTAAATGGTAAATTAAGTGAAGAATTTGAATATGAAAACCATAAAGGAGGGAAAACAAAGCTTTCTTCCTTAAGGGGCAGATATGTTTACATTGATATATGGGCAACGTGGTGCATACCTTGTCGAACAGAAATTCCGTACTTGCAAAACATGGCAGCAAAATACCACCACAAAAATATTTCTTTTATGGGTATAGCTTTAGATCAGCCAAAAGACTATGCCCGTTGGAGAAGATTTGTTACTGATCAAAATCTGGTTGGTATTCAATTATACGCAGATAATGCTTTTCAATCTGATTGGGTTAAAAAATTAGCTATCGATGCTATTCCTCGTTTCATATTAATTAATCCTGAGGGAAAAATCGTTGCGGCAGATGCTCCAAGACCCTCATCAACTGAATTACAGCGAATGCTTGATAGCTTGATAAAATAGACAACTCTTTAACCCCTGTAAGGAAAATAATCAGACAGGGGTTTTGCTTTTATGTTTTTCTGCAAATTCTGTAGGTGTAAGTTCAAATTGGTTGTAAAAACATTTGCTAAAGTAAGAATGCGAATTGAAACCCACTAGGTAACCAATTTCTGAAATGGTATATTCTTGTTCTACCAACAATTTGGCGGCTGTTTTCAATCGAATCAATCTTACAAATTCATTAGGTACATGGCCAGTTTTCGCTTTTATTTTTTTGTAAAGGCTAGATCTGCTCAATCCTACTTCCCTACCCAAATCTTCTACTGAAAGTTGAGGATCTGAAATCCTTGCTTCAATAATTTGGGTGATCTTCTCCAAGAACTTTTTATCGCGATTGCCACCTATCAATATTTCAGTTCCTTCTAATGGGCTTTGTGCAAAGCGCTGCTTCAGGTTAGATTGCAATTCTAAAAGGTTTTTGATGACCAAAGAAAGTTGTTTCCACTTAAATGGCTTTGGAATATAAGCATCTGCTCCACTTTCTAAACCTTGAATTTCTGAATCAGAGTTGGTTTTAGCAGTTAGTAAAACCACAGGCAAATGACTATAATCGATATCATTTTTAATCACCTTACACAATTCAATCCCATCCATTATGGGCATCATTACATCAGATATCACCAGGTCAACTTGATGGTTGTCTAGTTGTTTTAAGGCTTCTTTGCCGTTTTTAGCCTTTAGGATATGATAACCTTCAGTTACAAAGCTCTTAGACAGAAAATCTAATAATGAGGGATCATCTTCTACTACCAATACGGTTTGTTTACCTTCTCGTTCTTCATTTAATTCTTCTAAATCTTCTTCCTCGCTTATTTCTTTATGTTTAAAAGGAATGAGAACTGTAAATGTTGTTTTTACCCCTTCTTCGCTCTTTACCTGGAGCTCACCGCCATGCTTCTCGCTCAATGATTTTGCTAAGGCTAACCCAATTCCGGTACCACCAAGATTGGTATATTGGTGTTCTTCTGTAGCCACTTTAAAGAATTTTTTGAATATAGAATCCAATTGTGAATCTGGTATACCAATGCCATCATCTTCCACACTTATGGAAATCATTTCTTCTCCATTACCTGCGATGTGCAAGGCATTGATTTTAATTTCCAATTTCTTTCTAGCAAATTTAAAGGCATTGATTAATAAATTGCTCAAAATTTTCATTAAGGCCTCTGGATCTGCTTCTACATCAAGTTTTTGGAAGTGGCTTACTACAGCAAATTCCAAACCCCTCTTAATCGCAATTGGAGAAAAACGATCGCGGATGCTGTTTACCAAATAAACCAGTTCGATGGGTTCGGGATGGATCTCAAATATATCGCTTTCTATTCGCCTAAAATCTAACAACTGGTTCACTAAGGTTAGCAAACGGTCCGAATTTTCGTCCATTACCTGCAACTGGTCCATACTTTCTGGATCTTTTTCCTTTCTCGACAATAATTTTTCTAATGGAGCAATAATTAACGAAAGTGGTGTGCGGATCTCATGCGCCATAGCTGTAAAAAACTCTATCTTTTGCTTATAAAAATCTTGCTCGCTTTTATTCTTTAAACGTTCTAGCTTAATCTCATTACGTTTACGCTCACGCTCAACTACAAATTTGCGTAGCCAAATGGCGCCTGTTATCAATAAAATAGTGTAAAGTATATAAGCCCAATATGTTTTGTAAAAGGGGGGCAAAATTTTGATCTTAATGCTTGACACCTGTCCAATATCTGCTCCCATATCATCAATCACTTTAACTTTAAAGCTATATTCTCCTGCCGGAAGATTAGTGTACGTGGCCTTCCGCTGACTGCCTACATTATTCCAACCTTTATCAAAACCTTCCATTTTAAACGCATATTGCAATTTGTTTGGAGCAATAAAACTTAAAGAAGCATATTCAATACTCAATACAGATTGGTTATGGTTCAATACCACCTCATTTGTGTAATTAATTGCCTGCTTTAATGGACTGTTTTCGTCATTAAGGTCTAAATCTTTATTAAACAACTGGAAATTGGTAAAAGAAACTTTTGGCGTAGCACTGCTGCTTTGTACCTGATGGGGATAAAATGAATTGAAACCATTTATACCACCAAAATACAATTTACCTGCACTATCCATATAATAAGCCTTATAGTTATACTGCTGGCTCTGTAGATTGTCCCACTTCCCAAAACTTCTTTTAGTTTTACTTTTCGGATCAAACTCAAAAACGCCATTATTGGTAGAGAACCACATCTTACCATAATTATCCTTAATGATGCCGTATATTACCGCACTCTTGATCCAGTTCTCTTCAGTAAAGGTTTTAAATACTCCAGTTTTCTTATTGAGCACATTTAAGCCACTCCCATCAGTACCCAACCAGAGGTTACCCTCTCCATCATCCAGCATACAAATTACCTTGTTCGAACTAATGGAACCAGGCTTTTTTGCATAGGCATATTGGGTGAGCTGATTGTTTTTATCCATCTTAATGAGGCCATTATCATAAGTGGCAATCCAAATTACCATGTCTTTATCCTGATACACCTGATAAATACAACTCTTATCTAAATTCTTACCCTTAATTCGGATGAAACGGTCATTTTGCTGATCGTACAAATTCAGGCCTGAAATAGTAGATACCCAAATCCTACCCTGCCTATCTTCATCAATGGCATACACACTGTTATCACTAAGTGTATTTGGATCACTAGGGATGCTTTTGTATCTTTTAATTTTACCATTAGCTGGGTTGAGGATATTTAAGCCACCTGTATACATGCCAATCCAAATATTTTTTGATTTATCTTGATAAAGCGCATGGATATTATGGTAAGATAATGTATCCTGCGAAGCTGAAAAAGGAAATTTCTTAAATGTTTGGTCTGCAGCATTGAAGTAATTTAATCCACCATCTTCTGTACCAATCCATAATTGTCCTGGTTTGGTTTCCAAAAAAGCACTCACTGCATTTCCGGAAAGCGAATTTTTTACTCCAGAGGGATAGTAGAACTCAAATCCAGAGCTTCCTTCATGATAATAATTTAGACCACCAAAATAAGTACCCACCCAAATACCACCTTCTTTGTCTTTAAAAACCTTGTAAACTGCATCATCATTAATGCTGAAAGGATCATTGTTTTTATTTTGATAAGCAGTAAATTTATTCTGCTTGCGATCGAATATATTGAGCCCCTTTTCTGTGCCGAGGCAAATAAAACCTGGTTTAGGTTCGTATATCGCCCTTACAATGTTATCGCTTATCGAGTTTCCTGTAGATTTTTGATAAATGGTAAAACTATCTGATTGCTTATTCCATAGATTTAAACCACCTGCCATGGTACCAATCCAGATATCTCCATTGCCATCTTTATACAAATCCAAAATCACATTGCTAGACAATTTTGGACCTGAAGAAGAAGAATTGTAACGTCTAATTTTATTGGTATTGGGGTTAAGCACATCAATTCCATTTCCATATGTACCAATCCAAATATCGCCTGTGTCATCCTGCACAATTTTCGATACTTCATTTGAGGATAGCTTAACAGCAGAGTTAGTAGAAAACCTTTTTAACTTTTTGCTTTTAGGAGAGAAAGAAAAAACACCCTTTTCTTTAGTAGCAATCCAGATATCTCCATTCTTTGACCTCATTATATCATTAATGAAGAAATTTTGTAGCGGCTGAAAAAGTGAAAACTTTTCAGTTTGTAGATCGAAAAGATAGATACCTTCATCGGTACCTATCCAAAAGGTTTTGGTATCATACTTAAATATTTTCCTAATAAAGTTATTACCTAAGCTACCAGCAACACCTTTTTGATGTTGAAAGGATTTGAAAGTATAACCATCAAACCTGCTCAAACCATATTTAGTGCCAAACCACATGTAACCTTGTTCGTCTTGTGCTATGTCCCAAATGGTATTGGCACACAAGCCATCAGACACGGTATAGTGCCTAAAGAAAATCTTCTGGGCATGAGCTGGCAAAAGCACAAAAAAACTAAAAAAAAGTAGCAGGGCAATTGCCCTGCTTAGTTTTTCGATTGTCATAAATGGTTAGATCGGATACACAAGATAGCGAACTTTACTGTGCCTCATTACTATTTAATATCATTTAATTTTTTAATCACCTCAACTTCTTCTTTTTTATAAGGTGATCCATCCTTTCTAAATACTTCATGGAACCATTCTTTTGGTTCTTCGCCATTCTTAAGTGGTGTATCCCATGCGTATTTGGTGTTCGATTTTCCATCTACCAAACCCCAATTGATGGCTCCAATGTTTTCTTTTTTCAATAACGGCATAATGTTCTCGAAACGGCTACCTCTTGTTCTAGCCATATATTCTGTACAAATCATTGGTCTGCCGTGCGACCTTAACATTTCTATAACTCTCTGGTGCCACTGTGGTTCTTCATAATCATGGTAGGTAATGATATCTGAATTTAATGCTTGAAATGCATTTAGTTCTTTGTAGTCCCATGCCCAAAGCCCAACACTAATTGGTTGTTCTGGTTTAACTGCTCTAGCCCAAGTAAATACGTTTTTTAACAAGGGCAAAGAAGTGGTGAGCTTGCCAGAATTACCCGGTTCGTTGTACAAATCCCATAATAAAATTCTTTTATCCTTTTTAAAAGTTTTCATTACATCTTTTACATATTTTTCTAAGGCTGGAAAATTTGCAGGGTCTTTAGATTCAGGATCTCCTGGATCTTGCACCCAACCAGAATTATGGATTCCCGGTTTTGGTTCTGGCTGCTTGCCTATTTTTGCTTGTTTGTTCCAGCAATCGTCAAAAAACACAAAAATGGTTTTAATCTTATGCTTATCAGCAATGCTTAAGTATTGATCTATTCTTTTTTTAAACCCATCTGCATCCTGTTTCCAAGCTAAACTATGTAAATACACCCTCATGGTATTAAAACCGATACCTTCTGCCCAACCCAATTCTTTGTCAATAGTTGCAGGGTCGAAGGTATCTGCTTGCCACATTTCTAACTGGTTAATGGCTGTACTGGGTAAAAAATCAGCACCATTTATCCATTTATATTGTTTGTACCAAGCATTTGCTTTTTCTATAGACCATACTTTGCCAATTATTGGCGTAGCTTCTTGCGCATTTGCCGTGAGGGTAATGCTTGCCAAGAATAAGACTAGATAATTGAAATATTTTCTCATCGTTTTAATTTAATAATGATTGTTGGCCTTTGCCAATTACTTTTTTCTAATTTGAGATGGGATAGCCAACTCTTGATCTGCTTTAACTGGCACACCAAAATTTGGAGAACCATCTGCATTCCATGTAAATCTTTGCGCTCTTGGCGACCTATGTTCGCCACAGCCTTGTCCTGGTTCCGAATTGGCATGGTACAATATCCAATCTTCTTTACCATCGGGCGATTTGAAGAAAGAATTGTGCCCTGGCGCATAAACCCCATTTTCTGGCGATTGTTTAAATACTGGTTGTGTACTTTTTTCCCATGAAGCAGCGTCTAATAAGCTTTTGCCTTTTAGGGTTAACATGCCTAATGCATAATAATCTGTCCAACAGCCGCTGGCAGAATAGATCAAGAAAACTTTGCCCTTGTTTATGAGTATCTGAGGACCTTCGTTTACATCTACATGTGGTGGATTTCCTGGATCGTTTAGATCACCATGTTTTTCCCAATCGAATTGTGGAGTAGATATTTTATGCCTTTCTCCATCAATTGTCCATGGATTTCTCATTTTGGCGATATAGATTTCCTGCTTTTGGTTAATATCTCCTTCCCAACCTGCCCAAACCATATAAAGTTGGTTTTGATAGTTGAAAACTGAGCCATCTATTGCCCATTTATTGGTTGCATCAGCTACCTTACCTTTCAGAACCCAATTCCCTTTAAATGGATCTTTAGCTGTATTCTCCAATACATACATCCTATGGTTTTTGTTCTGACCATCATCTGCAGCAAAATATACATACCATTTACCAGCTATAAAATGAATTTCTGGCGCCCAAAGTTCCTTTGAATAGGCGGTACCGCTAGGCGGAATAAAAATTGTTTTTTTCTCTGCTGTTTTCAAGTCTGCTAAGCTCTTGGTCTTCCAGATCACCAGTTTATTCTGCATAGAATGGGTATAATAGTAATAGCCATCCTTATAAATACTCCACGGATCTGCTCCCGAAGGAAGCAGTGGGTTTTTAAATGTCTGCGCTACGCCCACCTGTACGATGAACATTACCAACAAAGTCAGCGCAAATCTTATTTGGTTAAAATAGCTTCTCATTTTATTTTTCTCCAGAAGGTAAACTGATCTGTAAGCCAGTTGCTACAGGCACTCCAAAATCTGGACTACCATCTACCTTAAAAGTGAATTTCTGTATGCGTACATTTCTTTTATCTGCACAACCTTGGTTGGTAGCAGAGTTAGCATGGTAAATGATCCAATTTTCTTTGCCATCTGGCGATTTGAAAAAAGAATTATGACCAGGCCCAAAAGCATTACTCTGTGGCAATTTGCTAAATACAGGTTGGGTTGATTTTGCCCAATCTGCCTTAACTAATGGATTGCCGCCAGCTTTAAGTGCCAATTGCCCCAAGGCATAATCATCTGTACCGCAATAACTTGCAGAGTAGATGATAAATGCTTTATTATCTGGAGACAAGAGAGCTTGTGGTCCCTCATTTACGCCAAAGCCATTTTTCTCCCAATTAAACTCTGGTTCAGTTAACTTAGTTGCCGATGCTTCTAAAGTATAAGGATTGGTCATTTTAGCGATGTAAATATTCTGTGTTAAATTAACATTGGTAACATCGGGTCTGCCACACCACATAAAATACCTATTTCCTCCCATCTCCAAAATAGAACCATCTATAGCCCAAAAATCTGCTCCGGCACTAAATATCCTCCCCTTGTCTACCCAGGTTCCTGTTGTTGGATCAGCGCTGCTGTTTTCCAATACCCAAGTTCTTTGGCTAATATCTGCGCCATTACCTGCTGTATAATAAATATACCACTTACCATCTAAAAAGTAGAGTTCTGGTGCCCATACATTACGCGAATTTGGTGCACCCGCTACTGGTGTATATATCGTTTTAGGCACAGCCGATGACAGCTTAGTTATTGCTGTCGTAGTCCATAAACTAATTGAACTTCCAGTAGTTTGTAAATAATAATACACACCATCTTTTTGGAATACTGAAGGATCTGCTCCATTCATTAATGGATTGGTAAAAGTGCTTACCGTAACTGGCGGATCAATAGGTTGGATTGGTGTAGGGTTTTTCGACTTTCCACAGGAAAGAGACACTGAGACCAAGATCCCTAACCATACTGCCAGAATTCTAGTTCCTTTTAGCTTGCGATTGTTCATAATAGGTAATGTTTTAAAGGTTAGCGAATATCGCTAACCTTCGATTAATATTTAGGGTTTTGCTTTAAATTCGGATTTAAATCGATATCGCTCTGCGGAATTGGATAGTACTCATGTTTACCTACAATAAAACCACTGAAATCAGCATCTCTACTAGCTAATGCAGGACTTAAATCCCCCCAACGCTGCAAATCGGCCCAACGCCAGCCTTCTCCTGCCAATTCAGTTAAACGTTCATGTTTCAATTGAGTTAAAAATTGTGCTTGACCTAAACCAGGTTTTGTGGCTGTTAATGTTGCCAATCCTGCTCTTTGTCTTACTCTATCTACATAAGGATAAGCTTCTGCTGTACGGTTTAGGCCATTTAAAGCTTCTGCATACATTAACAACACATCAGCAAAACGTATCAAACGGTAATTGTTAGGCGAGCGGAAACCTTCTTGGTTTTTCCAATGATCGTTTAACAGCTTGCGGAACCAAACCCCATTTGCATCTGGACCGTTTCCATAACGGCTTTGGAAAGATTGTCCGTAAACCATTGTGGCATTAGGTCCAGCAGGATCTGCATTATTGAAAATAAATGAGGCTGCCAAACGAGGATCTTGAGCATTGGTAACTGTTTTCTCTTGCAAAAATTCGTCGATTACCCATCTACGAGCTCCACCATCAGAAAAACCTACACCTGGAGGAGCGAAAAATTGTGATATTGAAGTTCCTGTATTGTTTATTCTTGATTCATCAACATCATCATCAGTACTTTCAGATTGGTTCTCGCTAAACTGTATTTCAAAAACAGATTCAATATTATTTTCTTTGCTAATGATAAAATTATCACGATAGTCTGTAGTTAAGTTATAATTAGAACTACCAGCACCAGTAATTAAATAAGCAAAAGCATCGGCTGCTGGCTGGTACATTTTCTGCTGAAGATAAGTTTTACCCAGAAGTGCATAAGCAGCTCCTCTAGTCGCCCTTCCCAAATCTGATGCAGGATAAGTTGTTGGTAAATCTGGGATAGCCTCTTGTAAATCTTTAGCCACCTGTGCATAAGCTTCTGCAGTAGTGGCGTTTGCCGGAACATCTTTTGGTTGTGACGGGCTCAACATTAATGGCGGATTTCCGTAGTAAAGGGTTAAATTGAAATAAAATAAAGCTCTTAAAAACTTCGCCTCTGCAATAATCCTTTTTTTACTAGTTTCATCCATACCAATTTGTGGCACATTTGCAATAACCTGATTGGCTCTAAACACTCCTACATATAGAGTAGACCAAGTTTGTGCCGTTAAACCATCGTTATAATTGGTTTGGTTAAAACGCATCAAGTTATTTAAGCCGCCATCTCCCCCAGACCCAAAACCTTCGTCAGATTTTAAAATGCCATGGTAAAACATCCAGCGGGAATATAAACTTGCGGTGCGATAAAATGTACTGTATACTGCATTGATACCCTTTGTAGCATCTTGGCTTGTTTTCCAGAAACTGGCAATGGTAGGTGCATTGGGATTAACTTCGTCGAAATCTCTCTTACAGCCTGCCAAAACAATTAGTGATGCCGTAATAATGAATATATATTTTTTCATGATTGTTTAATTTAATTAGAATCCTACACTTAAACCAAATGATATGATCCTTGATGAAGGGTAATTACCATTATCTACACCAGGCTCCAAATTAGGATTTGCCCCAACAACATCAGGATCTAAACCACTGTATTTAGTAAGGGTAAATAAGTTCTGTCCACTTAGATAAAACCTAGCATTGGCAATTTTTGCCTTAGATATTAATTTATAAGGTAAGCTGTAACCCAGCTCTACATTTCTAAGTCTCAAAAATGAACCATCTTCTATCCAGCGGTCTGTATTTCCTCTGGCATTTTCGTTGATACCTCTATCATTAGCAGCAAACTGGTAACCTAACCTTGGGAAACTGGTATCTGTATTGGTTGGTGTCCACGGATTGATTTCTTTTCTGTAATTAGAATTGCCATAACTGTCCAGATCTCTTAGCACATCATTGTATAATTTCTGTCCGAAAGCACCATACAATTGAATTGAAAGACTAAAATCTTTGTACCTAGAATTAAACTGCAAACCTGAAGTAAATTTAGGGAATGGTGAACCTGCAAAAACACGGTCTTTATCATTGATATCATCATTAGTACCCCCATCAATAGTATTTACATAGCGGATATCTCCTGGTTTAGCATAGGCACTTTGTGCTTTATGTGCTGTAATTTCCGCTTGACTTTGAAAAATCCCATTGGTTCTTAAAACATAATATTCACCAATAGATCGGCCTACTTGCGTTCTGGTATTACCAGATTGGATGTAGTTTTTTGGCAAACCTGTATCTAGATCTATACCTAAGTTACCCAATTCTAACACCTTGTTTCTAACCACACTAACATTAGCTGCAACATCCCAGCTAAATGCAGCATCAGACTTAGGACGATAAGCCAAGTTTAACTCAAGACCTTTGTTTTGAATTGAACCAATATTTACAATTGGATCGCCTTGTAAGTTACCTAGGTAACCTGGTAGTGGTTGTCCTAATAATACATCTTCAGAAACTGATCTAAATGCATCAAAATTCACTGTTAACTGATTGCCGAAAAGAGAAGCATCAAAACCTAAGTTCGTAGTTTTCTTTTTCTCCCATCTTAAATCGCCTGATGCCAATTTAGCTTGGATAGCACCCGGATAAGTAGTTTGTCCACTTCCTAATACCACATCTGGCGCCTGGTTTAAGAAACCAATATATTGGTAAGCGCCCAAAGTATTTACACCTAAGGATCCGTAAGAACCTCTTAGTTTTAAATCAGAAATCCAATCTACTTTAAAGAAATCTTCGTTAGAAATTCTCCAGCCTAAGGCAGCAGAAGGAAAATAACCTGTTCTGTATTGTGGAGAGAAACGAGAATCTTTATCGGCACGGAAAGTAAATGTGGCTAAATATTTATCATTAAAAGTGTAGTTTAACCTACCCAAATATGAGTTTAACAAACTTTTATACATCGTTCCAGATGAGGTACGCCCATCACCAGCAGTAGAAGTTAAGGTAGTAAAATATTCTCCTCCAAACTGCGCCAGCTTAATGCCACTACCAAAAGTATTGTCTGTTTGGGTGGTTTGTTCGGTATAACCCACTACTCCATTAATACTGTGTTTACCTACTACATAATTATAATTTAAGGTATGTTCTAACAAATAACTCAAAAACTGAGAGCGGTTATCGCTTAATTGGCTAAAATCTGGTGATTGATTTTGGTACCAAGAACCATCTTTTCTAAGTGATTTACTTTTGTCGAAACTGGTCTCGATACCCGCATTGAATTTATAGTTTAAACCTTCAATAATTCTAAAATCTATAAAGGCATTCCCCAATAACTTGGCGAAATTTGACTTTACCGAAGTGATATTGGCAACAGCTACCGGGTTACGTGAAAACGTATTGATGTTAGCATTTGAGCCATATCCCCAACCACCTGGATTGTTAGTGCTGACTAGACTATTATCCTGAACTGGGATTAAAGGTACACTACTGAACATATCATACCAGGGATTTCCTGCAAAAGCACCTCCCTGAAATGGAGATCTAGCGGTAGAAGATGAAATGGCAATGTTTTCACCAAATTTAAATCTTCCTCTAGTTGTTTCTGTATTTACCCTAAATGAGGCACGCTCAAATTCTCTGGCTATCAGCACACCTTTATCTTTAAAATAACCGCCAGAAACTAAATATTTAGATCCATTACCACCGCCTGATACACTGGCATTGTAATCTTGAACCGAACCTGTTCTTAAAGTTTCATCAACCCAATCGGTATTAATTTTACCATTATAATTTGCAATTCCAGGTTGTATGGGCATTCCAGAAGCTTGGTATGCTAATTTGTTGGTAGCTGCATATTCTGCAGCATTCATCATCTCGTAAGTTTTGGGAACTTGAGAAACGCTATATCTTGAAGTTACATTAATTTTGGCTGGTCCTTCTTTTCCTTTTTTGGTAGTAATTAAAATTACACCATTACCTGCTCTTGAGCCATATATAGCGGCTGCTGATGCATCTTTCAAAATTTGAATATCTTCAATATCATTCGGACTAACCGTAGTATTTGGATCAGCAATCATGCCATCTATCACATACAATGGACTTGCATTACCAAAAGTGGCCAAACCACGAATATTAACTACGGCTTCTTGGCCAGGAGCACCGCCATTTCTAACTGCTACACCAGGTGTTTGCCCTTGTAAAGCCTCGGGCAATGAACGAGATACCAATCTTTCGGTACTACCCGTGTTAACCGAACCTGTTGCCCCAGTAAGGTCTTTTCTTCTAATGGTTTGGTAACCAATTACCACTACCTGATCTAAAGCAGTATCTGAAGTTTCTAAAATTATGTTGATGATAGGATTTGTACCAACTTGTACTTCCTTGGTTTCAAAACCTATATACTTAAATATTAAGGTAGAATTTTCTGGAACAGCAATACTGTATTTTCCGCTTTCGTCTGTTACAACTGTTCTTCCACCCCCTTTTAAGCTAACTGATACGCCTGGCATAATTAAGCCGTTAGTATCTTTAACCGTACCCGTAATTTGTATATCGGGTTTAAACGCCTTAACTTCAAAAGGGTTGTTTTTAATGTTGGAGGCATAACTTGGCGATACCATTGCTGCCGCCAGTAGTGGCAGGATAAGTATACGTTTATGTTTAGCCAAGTGCTGTACATGAAATAGATCAAGTAAATTTCTTTTTTTCATAATGTTTACATTTGGTTTGGATGAAGTATTGATTGTTGGGACAATTGTTTAGGGAGCTTGCCCACGAGCACATTTTGGCTTTTGTTCATAAATTGAGAATAGGTTTATAATTGGTTAATCTTTTTGTGTTAATCTTGGAGAGATTTAACTATAGCAATTTTAGAGATTCGGTAGCCAATTAATTATAAAATTTGTTGCTAAAGCTATAACAAATGTGGAAATACAAGCTAAATAATCGCTTTTATAGCTAGCAGGACAATTTTTATCCTTTAACGTTGTAGTTAAATTTCGGTTCTTATTCTTTGTTCTATCTGTTCTCCCATCATTTATTTTACATCTCCAATTCGCTCAAATTAGTACTTAAAATATACTTTATAGTAGAACAATTTGAAGGTTACTTTTGTTAAATTGTGAAATTAAACTGATCCTAGATTAGTCACTAGTGTAGCAATGGTCCCTTAAGTCTAAAACTATTTATAAAACAAAAATTAACTATGAAACAACTGATTGCCTTAACCTTGTTATTTGCACTATGCTTTAGCCAAAATACCAAAGCACAAACAGACGAACGTCGCAACAAAATCCAAATGGTAATTACCTTTGGCGGAAAAACGATTACATCTGATCTAAATTCTGTGAGCACCTCCATATCCAGATACACTGATGATTTAATTCCACAGACTAAAACAACTGAAAAAGATAGCATTAAGAATGCTATTAACGCCACACCAAACCAGCCAGATGTATTTTATCTTAGTATGGAAGTAAAGCGATTAGATCCGGAAATGCTAAAAGTAATTGCTAAAAAACAAAATAGATTTGATGGTACCATTACCATTACAGACACCTATGGTAAAAATCCCACTAAAACGCTCAAATTTACAAGTGCAAGCTTATATAGCTACTCCGATCAATTCTCTGCGGTGCCTTATGGAGATGCCTTTGGCAGTTGTGCGCTTTCTATCAACTGCAAAAGTTTTGTAATTGATGGCGTAAAAATAGAATAAAACAAAATTCTGTATTAATCTTTCTTATTAGCAAACAGCTATTTATTGAGCTATTAATAAGCTATTGATGAGCTACGTTTAGCTGTTTGTTTTTAAAAACCAAGTTTATTTTAGCGCCTTGGCAAACTCATAAAAATTACAATCGAAAAACGAATAAAAACCACCCTGTACTCTGATTAATTACCTAGTTTTGTAATGCCTATATAGCTTATTCCATGTCAGAGACACTTTCGTTTAAAGAACAGTTAACCCAGTACCGCAAACATTTTCTACAGCAGCCAAAAAGCCTAAAGCTAAGATTTACTGCCTTAGGCAAACTGTATGAGTACTATGCCAATCATGCAAAAGATCTTTCCCTACTAATTTACAGTACTGCTATAACAAAGGCCGAGCTACAATATGGAGAGCTTAAGGAGGCTTGCCGTAATGAGCATCAACAACTTAAGCACTTACAGAAAGAATTGGATAATAGCAGTTTGATGGTAGAACAGCAGCTTTACCTGGGCTTGCCTGACGACCTTAAAGAAATGGAAAAAATCATCAATGCACAAGAAGCCATCCTAGCTGAGCAGCAACGTATTAATTTATTAGAAGAGCAGCTGCTTGAGCGAATGCGACTGATTGATATAGATCATGGAAAAAAATTAGCTGCAATAGAACAAGCTGCAGTTGATAGAATTCCACCTATACATAACGAAAAGCAAGCGTTAGATGATAGGCTTGCAGAAGAGGCAAAAAAAATTACATTGCAAACCAGGGTTCTAAGCATACTACCTATTTTACTGATCCCCATAATTTTAGATGTGATCGCTCAACGCATTGGTATCCAAAACAGCTCTTCGTCTCAGTTGATATTTTCACATTATATATTTTTGATCTCTTTCATATTAATGGAAATATTTGTTTCTAGTTGGATCAAAGATATAATCGCTACAAAACTATCTTCCATTACCGGTAATCAACTCATTATAGAACTAGAAAGTAAATGGCTAACTAACCAAGAACAAATAAAGCTATTAGAGCAAAAATATGCAACCAATCTTGCTAGTATAAAAAGTAAATGGGTTGAGAAGGTATTCTAGTCTTGTTATTTATGTTGATTTCCCATGATCAATTGCAGCTTAGACCATAGGTAGAAAGTGATGCTTGGCTTAAAAATCCAGAAAAGCCTATCGCAAGCTTAAATGTCAAAGGTAATATGTATTATAGGATTGCTTTAAGATTAAGCGTTTGTAGAATAAGGCATCTTTTTTGTTAATCATTGTCATGATACCTTAATTCCCATATTATGAAGCAGTTTCCCTACATCGTTTTAAAGCTTTTATTTTTTTTAATTGTCGCACTGGCTACTTCCTGCCAATCTTCAGATCAATTTGCAGGTGTGTATGCAGGTGTTAAATTGAGCCTCAATCCACTTGGTGGTGCCATGAACCGTACGGACGTAGTTATTCTGTTACGAGACGACAAAACCTTTACCGACCAGCTCAATAAAGAAGATTGGAAAACAGCCGTTAGGGGTAAATATGAAATCAAGGGTAATGAACTTTATTTAAAGTATAACAATGGCGACCAAGAGGAATTAAGCATTACCAAAGGTGGGAATTTGGATGCAGGTACCTATGTGCTCTTCAAAATGGAATTAGACAACAGCATTCCCAAAGGATCTTACGAGTTTAAATTTATAAACGGAAGTGGCGGTATAGCTACAGGAACAACTTATGTTGGCTCTAGTTCCAGACAAACACTTGATTTTGATGGAGTAGGTAATTTCAGCACCAACAGACAAGCAACAACAGTAATAGCAGGCAACAATATAGGTGGCGGTACAAATACTCAAAGCGATGAACAAGGGAAATATGAGCTTAAAGATGGTAAGCTCACCTTAAAGTATGCCAACGGGAATACCACTATACACAGTTTTTTTGCGAGTGCAGCAAATGGTAAAAATAAGGCGATGGCCGTAATAGATGGGAGTTTTTATTTCATGGATGATGATCCAGATCAGAGACAAAACCATGCAAAGTTACCAACAGCAGCCGAAATCTTGAAAGAACTTAGGAAAATATATGGAGGAGATGCGCTGGATCGCCTGAAAACGTATAAAGTGGAAGCAGAATTTAATGGCATCAAACTTATTTCTTATAATGATTTAGAAGCAAACAGATTCCGTAATGAGATGTATAAAAATGGAAAATTAATTGCGGTTGAGCAAATGGCCGACAACAAAGGCTGGTTATGGAACAACGGTAAAAAGACCATTAGTGATCCACAACGAATGCAAGTGCTTCAATACAACGACTACATTGGCGTGTTAGGCTTGCAGGCTCAAAATAATGCAGCATTTGCTAAAGGAACCGTAAAATCTACTAAAGAGGGTTATTCTATAGCATTTCAGGTTGATGGACATGCCTTTGTTTATCTTATAGACCGTAATTACAATATTTTGGGTGATAGTTACCTGATCGGCAATAGTAGACAGCTTAACAGTTACAGCAATAACGAGACAGTAGAGGGCATAAAAATGCCTTTTAAAACCATTACTAGTGACGGAAAAAACAAGATTACGCTAAATTATAAAAGTATTGAACTAAACCAGCCGTTAAATACAACTTGGCAAGAAAAATAAGAACCAAGCACATGGTTGGGTTTTATTAATTTACAACCTAAACGATAAAATTCATGTTAGCGCTTAGACTATTTTTCCAAAATTTCTAATTAAAGGTAATTTTTGACCTGTAAGGTTTGGATTTATTACAATTCGCATGCGATCACGTCCGTGACAAGATCTTACCAAAGTCGTATTTACATCGTGATGGGGTCGACTACTGGTCGTGATTTTCTCGAAGCTTTCCCGAACACTTCCCGAACGTTTCCCGAACACTTCCCGAACAAATGTCGAACAAATGTCGAACAAATTGTGAATGTGCATACTATGTCTCCTACCATAAGATGTCTTGTTAAGCTATTGGTTTATTATTAAGATTGATATTAGTTTGTTAGGTTCAGGATGTTAAGTTTCTTTCTTACATTGTTTGTATCGCTAAAATTGAAGATGGAAAGTTTTGTTTCTTTTAAGGTGGGTGACGTTTTCCTATCCTTAAAACAAAATAGGTTAGATTAGCAAACAAATTGGGCTTTATTGGGTTAATAAAGTATGGTAATAACTAAAGCCGCAGTAAATGCACACACCTCTCCGTTACAAAAGGGCGCTAGAATAGTTTTAGGTCTTTTTATGGTTTTGGCAGGCATTGGCCACCTTACCTTTCAGCGTAAGGAATTTCAGGCACAGGTTCCAGATTGGGTGCCAATTGGAAAAGATGCCACGGTGCTCCTTTCTGGGGTAGCAGAAATTACCTTAGGATTGGCACTGATTTTAGCTAAAAGAGATAAAACGAAAGTTGGAATTGCGCTTGCTCTGTTTTATGTGGCTGTTTTCCCAGGAAATATAGCACAGTACCTCAATCATCGTGATGCTTTTGGTTTAAATACGGATCAGGCCAGATTGCTTAGATTATTTTTTCAACCTGTTCTTATTGTTTGGGCTTTGTGGAGTACAGGCGTATTGAAATCTAAACCTAAGAACATTGAATTGCATTAGACCTAGTGTTTAAACGAAGGTCAATATACCTAAACTTCCCAGGATAGTATAACGAGTTGAATCAGTAAGGCAGCTCTTATTTTGGCCTCTTCGTGTCCTAACGACGATGAGTTAGTAATCATCCAGTACAAATAAGACCTATTAAAATTTAATCTACTATCCGTTTTTTGCTATCGATTTGATTTGCCTTAAGTATAAAAAATCTAATAGCAATCATAATATTCAAACACATCAATGATCACTAAGAGCATTAAAAAACTAAGTAATTGTTCCATTATCGTTCAGCAAAAAAACACATTTTCGAAATTGCAAATTAGCTATGTAGTAGATTAAATCATAGACACCAAAATACTATGTTCTAAACATGCTATGGTAAAATAAATATCCCCTATTTATAGCTCACTCATTCTAAAAAAGCAATCGTATCAATTAAGTTATAAACGTCGTATTAACATTTAAAAAAAAATCCCTATTTTTCGACTTCCAAGCTGCATACAGCGTGGAATTAATTATCAGAACATACACAAAAACATGATAAGAATTAATAAAAAATCCTTTATTGCTATTGCCTTGAGCTTGCTTGCGGCAACAAATCTTTATGCGCAACCAGGCTTTGGCAAGCCCGAAAAAATCAATGCTGATTGGCGTTTCCACCTTGGTGAGATTGATCCTGCAAAACCTATCGATGCACGTGATAGATCATGGCGCACGGTACAATTGCCACATGACTGGACGGTAAAACAAACATATAGTCCTACCCTAGCTAGTGCAACTGGATATCTTCCTGGAGGTATAGGCTGGTATCAGAAAAAGCTGAATATTGCTAAATCAGAAGAAGGAAAGAAACTCTACCTTTATTTTGAAGGTGTATATAATCGAAGTGAGGTTTTTGTAAATGGAAAATCTTTGGGCAAACGTCCAAATGGCTATATCTCTTTCAATTATGAAATTACACCACATGTTAAATATGGTGCAGAAAATCTGATTACCGTACGTGTAGACCATAGTCAGGATGCAGATTCACGTTGGTACACAGGATCTGGCATCTATCGTGATGTGTATTTGGTTAGTGCCAACCCAGTTCATTTGGAGCAATGGGGAGTGTATGCATTTCCTGAGGTTAATGGTAATAAAGGTATTTTACATGTACAAACAGCGTTGAAAAACGAATCAGCATCTGTTGCTCCATTAGCTATAGTAAATGAACTTTTAGATAATAATGGAACTGTAGTTGCTAAAAAGACGAGTAAATTATCACTTGCCCAAGGTGCTAGCCAAGAATTCAAAACCGATCTATCGGTAAACAATCCAAAATTATGGAGTGTTGATGCACCAAATCTATACAGGCTGCGCACTACCATTATGCAGAACAATAAACTTATTGATAGCACCACAGTAGCTACAGGCTTCCGTACGTTTACTTTCGATCCGGATAAGGGATTTGCGCTTAATGGCAAGCAAATGAAAGTGAAAGGTGTATGTTTACATCATGATTCAGGAGTTCTAGGATCAGAAGTTTACCCAGAAGTGTGGCGACGCCGTTTGATGACCTTAAAATCGCTGGGTGTAAATGCTATTCGTACCAGTCATAATCCTCAGGCTTCATCGCTATATGATTTATGCGACGAATTAGGTTTATTGGTTATGGACGAAGCATTTGACGAATGGGAATTCCCTAAACGTAAATGGTTACAAGGTTGGAACTTTGGTGTTCCCGGGTTTCAGGGCTCTTTCGATTATTTCAAGGAATGGGGAGAAAGAGACTTAGGAGATATGGTAAAAAGAGATCGTAACCACCTTTCTATATTTGCTTGGAGCATAGGTAATGAGGTTGATTATCCAAATGATCCTTATTCGCATCCTGTACTTGCAGGCAGCAAAGAAGGTGGTTTTACACAGCCAATTTTTGGTGGTTACAAAAAAGATGCACCAGATGCTATGCGTTTGGGCGATATTGCCAAAAAATTAGCTGCAGTAGTTAGAAAGTACGATACCAGTCGCCCAGTTACTGCTGGTTTAGCTGGCGTTGCCATGTCTAACGAAACAGAATACCCAGGTGCGTTAGACATTGCAGGATATAACTATACCGAGAGCCGTTACATTCAGGATCACAAACGTTACCCAAAACGTGTTATTTTTGGTAGTGAAAACCGCCACGATTACAGTGCTTGGAAATCGGTAACTGATAACGAGCATATCTTTGGCCAGTTTTTATGGACAGGTATTGATTATTTAGGCGAATCTGGTCGTTGGCCATCACGTGGGTTCTACTCGGGCTTACTTGATTTTGCAGGCTTTATTAAACCTAGAGGTTATTTCCGTCAATCGTTATGGTCTGATAAACCAATGGCTTATTTAGGTACCTACCCGCTTAAAGGCGGTGGTGCTGCTAACGATGTTTGGTCTTTACTTGAATCGGAACAGGGACAGCAAAAAAATGAAGTTCCATCAATGGATGCGTGGCCAATTTGGAACTATCAGGCAGGTCAAATCATTCGCGTGGTTACTTATACCAATGCCGCAAAAGCACGCCTGGAGCTTAATGGAACAATAGTTGGACCAAGCAAAGATTACGATCAAAAAAATGGTATCATTTATTGGGATATCCCATATGCCGCTGGCAAACTCGAAGTGGTAGGCTTAGATGCCAAAGGCAACGAGACTGTGCGCCATCAATTACAAACAAGTAAGCGCCCACAGGCAATTAAAGTATTACAGGGCGAACAGATTAAAATTAAAGATGGTGTTGCCCAGATCGAATTACAGCTTGTAGATGAAGATGGTATTCCGGTAGCAACAGCAGATGATGAGATTACCTGTGAAATTGTAGGGAATGGAAGGCTATTAGGTATGGAAGCTGGAGACAATGCTGATAAAAGTGATTATACTGACAACAAACAACGTGCTTTTCACGGAAAAATGATCGTTTATATCCAAATAAAAGGTAAAACAACGGATGGACTAACCGTTCGTTTAAGTTCGCCATGGCTTAAACCAGCCATTGTAAAAATAGGTAATTAATAATTTTTTAAAAATATATAATAGCATGGGTAAACATACTTAGGTTTGTTTACCCATTTTTTTTTGCAAGATTATTTGCAAAGGGTTTATAGTTCTAAAATACGGCTTAAAATTTATTTATCAGATGCAATGCAACCTTTGTTAACTGCTAATCGTCTTATTTAAAACAGATTTTAATGATATACAAAGCATTCCTTATAGTGGTTTTTTTGACACAATTTTTTGATTGTGCTGCACAAAGCAATCGTATCCTACCATCTGATAACCCTTTAAAAACACCTCTAGATTCATTAATAAATAAATCTGCCACAGCATTTATGCAAAATAATTATAGAGTTGGCCTATCAATAGGTATTATAAAAAATGGAGAGTCGTATTTGTATAATTATGGTTCTACACAAAACACGTTGGCGCAACTGCCTACTGGTAATACGGTTTATGAACTTGCTTCAATTACCAAAACATTTAGTGCTACATTATTAGCGCAAGCAATTATCGATAAAAAAGTAAACCTTCAAGATGATATCCGCAAGTATTTAAAAGAGGACTACCCAAATCTTAGTTATGAAGGCAAACCCATTACTTTACTTCATTTAGTGAACCTTACTTCTGGTTTACCCAATTGGATGCCGGAAAAAGATCTTTTTAGTAAAGCTAATCCTGATTCTATCCCTTATATACTTGATTCGGTACATCACTCCTACAGCAGAAAGGACTTTTATAGAGACCTACACCAGGTCAAACTACAGGCTCCACCAGGAACCATATCCCGCCATTGTAATACTGCCGCACAACTTATCGGCTTTATCCTAGAAGATGTTTATGATATGCCATATGAAAAACTTTTGAACACCTATTTTGTAGCTCCTTTACAACTGAAAAATACTTCATTGTTAACTACGGATAAATATCCTGCTCAAATGGCCAAGGGTTATGATGGCAAAGGTAGGGTTATGCCAGTTATAGATTGGGAAGACTTGCAGGTGGCTGCAAGTATAGTTTCAAGCAGTTCAGACATGTTAAAATACATCGCTTTTCAATTAAATGAGAAAAATCCTGTGGTAAAGTTAAGCCATCAACCTACTTTCGGGAAGCTCGAAGATGGGGCGATTGCATTTAATTGGAAAGTTAAAAAAATGGCCAACGGGAAACGAAGCATATCTCATACTGGAGGTAGCTTAGGCTATAGTAGTTATACTGTATTTTATCCAGAGCTAAATACAGGAATTGTGCTACTCTCAAATGAGGCAGATCAAGGTACACAAAACGAACTTATCGCCTTATCAGAAAAAATCATGAAACCATAATCTATTTGCTAGCGAATACGCTTTATAAAAACTAAAGATGTCAATCAACTTAATCCGGATTTTATTTTTTTGCCTCATCCCTATCGGAATTTTTATCCTCATTAAAGGAATTCAACTGATCCGAAAATCATTTAATGGGCTTTTGTTATTAGAAATTCCCTATCTGCAACAAAGTGGAAAATTTAGCATTAGTAAAGCAGGCAACTTTTCTATCTGGCAAAGGGCTCCATTATTAAAGAGAACACCTGTTGATCAGTTTAAGCCGCATATTATCAACCTACAAACTAATGAGGAATTAGCTATCTTTCATTCTATTTCGGGGATGCAAGCCAACAATTTCTCTGATGGAAGGATGGAAATGTTTACTTTTTCTGCGCCTGCTGGAGAATTTCAACTAGAGCTAAGATCTGGCACAAGTGTTACAGGCCTACAAAGTGCGGTCACTAAACTTATTCCTAAAGGAAACCTAGATCTCTCAAAGTATTTTATCCAAGTTAGGGTAAGCCAACCACAAATACTTGCCTTTTTGTTCATACCTATCATTTTAATTGGCGCAGCTGGGATCATAGGAGGTTTTGTATTGGGTTTATTAGCTGATCAATTATTTCATTAAAATACTTCCTACACTTAATCTTAAAAATCTTTTTGAGATAAATTTAGCTGTTTAGCCTAAAGAAATATACGGAGCAACTAGTGGTAATCTCAAGGGCTTTAAACTAAACATTTTGATAAAGCAAGCGTAACACATAGCCTACACTTAAGACATAATTTTGCGCTGTAAGTATTTGGTTGTACTCACAGTTTAGGTTAGTTAACCGCAAAGCCAGAATGGATGTTCCAGCTTTCTTAATCAAAGGCAAAAACCCAATTCATTTAATTCACATGTCTAAAATTAAACAAGACTCTCGCACTCAGAAACGTAATTGTCCAAAATGCAAATACAGCGAATTGGAACGTATACGCAGAAACCCCATAATTAAACTTTTTTTGGATTGGACTGGCCTTCGCAAGTATAGATGTGATCGGTGTAATAAAGAATTTTACGCTTTAAACTAAAAAAAGCTCATTTATAGTTTTTCTTTTGCGGCAATGAATTGGGCAGAAAACAATTTGGTTAGATCAAACAATAATAATTCTATCTAACACTAAATAGTTAAAAAATTATGCCTCTTCAACCGCATAATTATTAGTTCTACTTTTATGCTCTTTCTTTTCTGGTTGATATTTCCATCTACGATGGCTCCACAACCAATAAGCAGGTTCATGGATTAACATATCTTCTAAAAATCGGGTATGCTGTTCTGTAATCTCAAACTCTGTTGTATTTGCAGGATCGAGACAGATGGGTACACAATCTACCTCATAATAACCTCGTTTAACGTAACTGGTTTTTAGATAAAAGACAGGCCTGTTTGTTTTTCTTGCTATTTTCTCTACCCCTAGTTGTATGGATGCTTTTTGATTTAAAAGCGTTGTCCAATATTGAGAATCTTCTTTTGATGGTGCCTGATCGCTACCAAAGGTAAATATGGTAGGTATATTTTTATGAGATTGAATTTCTCTGAGGGTTTGGCGCATAGCAACCATATTGTTGCCAAATCTAGTTCTCATATTTAGAAACCAGTGATCAAATACACCATTGCTTAAAGGTTTATAAATTGGAAAATGCTGCGCTGAAAAAGTCATTCCAATAGCCATACAAACCCATTCGTAATTTCCGTTATGCGATGAGCAAAATAACACACTCTCATTATTCTGCAAATAAGCTTCCACCAAATCTGTGTTCTTGAATTTGATTCGCTGTTGCAGCTCCTTTTCCGAAATATTGTTCATTTTAATGATCTCGAAAATTAAACTAGATAAATAACGAAAGAATTTCTTTTCAATAAGAAGCAACTGATCAGCACTTTTAGCCGGAAATGATTTTTTTAAATTTTCCCTAACTACTTTTTTACGATAACTAAATATATGATAAACAACCACATAAAATACATCAGCGAAGATGTACAATAACGACAAAGGTAGTAGCGACAGTAGTTTTAGCATAAAAACACCAAAACTAGATAGAACTTTTTGAAACATAATGAGGTACTATGACGCAAAAATAAATCGTCTGAGTTAAATAATTGTCAACTACATATCGTTTTCCGTCTAGAGCTAAAAGTTTTGAAAATTTGATGACAATTACATCAATATGAAATTTTGAACATCCTATAAACTTTGGAGTCAAATTTGAATAAATCGTTGAAGATTAAATGTTTAGATGGAATTCAAAAACAAATCCATCATCTCAAAAATACATTGGTGCCATCTGCCTCCATGCAGAAGCCTGATGAGCAGTTCCATCCCAGATGTATAACTGATTAGGCAAGTCTTTTTCATTTAACAACCTGCCAAATTCAATATTAATTTGAAAAAAAGGGTCTTCTCTACCTACAGCTAATACTACTTCTAGATCTTTAAGTTCAGAAATGAGGTAACCATCTGCTAGATTGGGTACAAACTGTAATGGCATACTAAAATATACTGCTTCGTTATGGTGCCCATCTAGCAGGTCTTTAAAACCTTGCATATCCTTTGTTAAATCATAACGACCACTCAAACCTATCGCTCTGCGAAAAAGCCATGGGTACTTCATAGCTAAGTTGATCGCATGGAATGCGCCCATGCTGCACCCTGCCGTTTGGATAAAACCTCCATCATTAACACGGTACATTAGTGGAACAACCTCGTTGATGATATATTCTTCGTACTGCTGATGACGGGCTATTCTTACTTCTGGATGTTCTTGGCTATTGTAGAAACTTTCTGCATCTATACTATCTACACAGAACAATTGCATTTCTCCACTTTCAATTTGTGGTCGCAGCGATTCTATAATTCCCCAGTTCTCATAATCATAAAATCTAGCCATCCGTGTTGGAAAAAATAAGATGGCTTTTCCCTTTTCTCCAAAAACCAATAGTTCCATGTTGCGTTGCAATCTTTCACTAAACCAATTATGGTATGCCCTTTTCATAAGCCTATTTTTGCTAATTTCGATATTGGCTGTTAAATTGTTATTAACTGAAAGTCAAACTTTTGCACATTTTATGCTAGATTAATCATTTATCAACACTTTGCTGAGCGCATCTGCAATTAGCTCTTGCCATAGTACATATCCCAAATGACCAAGATGCAGGCCATCATCTGCAAAAAGCGCTGTTTTAGGCTGTCCGTGTTTATCTATCATTTTTTTAAATACATCTACAAATTTCCAGTTGCCATTCTGTTTAATAATTTCACTCTCTATCAGATTATTGGTATAACGGAACTGTTGTTCCATATGCCATCTGGCTGGGCTCGGTTTTAGAGATACAAAAAAGCAAGGTATATTGCCAAATGCCAGCTTGGCTTTAACCATTAGTTGTTGAAAAAAGATAAGAATTTCTTCTGGATGTCTACCATCTCCCAGATCATTGTCGCCAGCATAAATTATTAAAACCTTTGGTTGATAGTTGAACATTACACGCTCAAAAAACCAAGTGCAGGCCGCAAGCGTAGACCCACCAAAACCAAGGTTAACTATCTTTAAATTGCTAAAGTCTACATAAATATCATCCCATAATGTTAACGACGAACTGCCATAAAAAACCACTTCTGGTTTATAGGTAAGACGTTGATGTAATTTTTCGATCCTGCGGACCTCTTCTTCATACCAGTACATTAAAGGTAAATGTAACTAAGATTTTCTTTATCGGCCTTAAGCTAATGTTAAATTTAGTATGTTTTTATCTTTGTAGATCAGCTTAATTAATTTAGGCTATCTCTATTAAAATTTGGGTATCTGTGAAAAATATGCGAGATTTAATTAGCGCCTTATCTATTGCTAATTACAGGTTATATGAGTATCCAAGAACAGATTGATAAATATATAAATGAACAAGCTGATGCCAAACGCAGTGATATGGAAGTTTTGCATCAAATGATAATTGGACTGTTCCCAGAAGTCAAGTTATGGTTTCTTAACGGCAAGGATGACAATGATAAAATTGTCTCCAATCCGAATATAGGATATGGATCATTGCTAATGGAATATACTAATGGCACAACAAAAGAATTCTATCAGATTGGCATGAGTGCAAATCAAACTGGCATATCTATTTACATTATGGGTATTGAAGATAAGGCATTCTTAGCTCAAACTTATGGGAAAGACCTTGGAAAGGCTAATGTTACAGGTTATTGCATTCGTTTTAAGAAACTTAAAGACATCAATATCGATGTACTTAAAGCAGCATTAGTAAAGGGCATAGCAATTACTGATGCCCCATAATTATAAGAGTAATTCGCTACTCCAACCCGATTTTAAAATTACCAACCTACCCTAACTGTTTTAGCGAAAATCAAACCATAACACATTGCTGATCCTTCCGTTCAATTGTATATTTTTTTGGCTTTGTGGTCCCATTTCTGTTGTTTTACTAAACTTGGTTCCTATGGGCTGTATAAAATCCATAAAACCAAGGTTTCCATTTGGATAATTAACGGTAGTGTTGTCGTTAAATGCGCCTTTCGGACTTGGTGTTTTTAGCATTTGCAGGAAAAGATGGTCACTTTCAGTAAAAACTTTAAAAGGGAACTCTTCATTCTCCAGTTGCAGCCATCTCCATTCTGCATAGTTGCCTTTAAATTCTGGATATTGCCAGCCACTTTCTCCAGTTACGGTATTATTGTATAATTTCTCCCAGTAGCCATATTGCAATCCCTTTAACCTATTTTTCCACACGTGATACGGACCTCTACCTAGCCATTTTACCCCTTTAATTTTATCTTCAGGATAATTGAAAGAGATCCCCATAAAATCAGCCTCTCCTTTCTGTTCGTAGGTATAATTAAGCTTAATTGGTAAACCCGTGGCAAAAGTCCAATCTACTATTAAACTATTATCTTTTCCTTTATAACTTGCTTTTACAGCATAACCATTATCAGTTTTTGTATGGGTAAAACTGCTTAGTTGCTGATCAACCCCTGCTAGTGCTGGCCCGTCTTTTAGATTGAGGATTTGCTCTCCTTTAATCACTTTTTCTAGATAACCCGTTTTTTTGCTAAAGTAAACCTTTAATTCACCATCTGAAAGCCTGAGCTGGTTCTCATCTTCGCTAGTAGAAATAGCTGTAGCATGAGTAGTACTTTTGGCAAGCCATGGTTTAATAAAGGTTTTTGCATCACCAATAGGCCAACTCCAAGTAAATATTTCTTCTTTTTGCGGATTGCGTGCTGTTAGGTAAAGTACATCTTGTTTTTGCCAATCAACTGGTAAGTTAAGATCCAACCACCCATTTCCACCCGGTTTTAGAGAAAGCATTTTTGCTTTACCTGTAGCTACCAATTGCTGTTGTCCGATCTTTAAACCAGCTCGATAGCTCTTAAGCTCCCATGTAAAAGTACATTGATTTAGATTGGTAAATAGATATCTATTTTGCACTTCAAGCAGCCCTTTAAAACTACTACCGACACTTTTTTGGGCAATGAATACAGGAGACCAAATTTCTTTAATGGTATAATAACTGCCTTCTTTTTGATGATATGGCCCTAGAATACCGTCTGGAGCATCGCTGTTAGAACCATCTAGACTATCAAGTTTATCCTTTCGCTCAACTAATTCGTCTGCAAACACCCACAAAAAACCTCCTGCACCATAAGGGTGTTTCATCATCAAATTCCAATAATCATCTAAACCTGCACCATGACCACCATCATAAACTCCATGTAAGAATTCTGTAGGAAAATAAACCTTATCATCATATAATGCTGAATTTAAGATGTAATTATAACTGGGGTAATGTTTGGTATCGGTAGATTCAAAACGAGCCCAAGGATGTATTAATGGTCTTTTTTGCAAATCGTAATTTCTAAAATCTTGATCTAGGTTAAAATTAAAGCCACCTTCGTTTCCATTGGCCCACATTACCACACTCACATGGTTAACATCGCGTTTAACCAATTGTTCTACCAAACGATGACCTGTGGTATCATCGTACTTATTTTGCCACCCCGTTAATTCATCTAAAACCATCAACCCAAGTGAATCACATACATCTAGAAAGTGTTCGTCAGGAGGATAATGCGACATCCGCACCGCGTTCATATTCATATCCTTCATCAGCTTAACATCATTTATACTTATCTTTTTACTACTTGTTCTTCCACTTGATGGCCAGAAAGTATGTCTATTAACTCCCTTAAATAAAACCTTCGCATCATTTAAATAAAACCCATCTTTAGGTCTAAGCTCAACCGTTCTGAAACCAAATTTTTTATGCTCGGTATGCACAATGACACCACTCTTATTTTTAAGGTTTACTTTTAACAAATATAAATTTGGAAATTCTGGGCTCCATAACTTCACGTTTGACAATTGACTTGAAAGTTGAGTAAACTGATTGGTAGCTGGAGCTGTAAGTACTTTTAGTATCTTGTGTGTAACGAGATCTTCAACTAATGCTTCAACAGTAGCTACCTGTCCTTTTGTAGCCACATGAAGGTTTAGTTGTCCAGTTGCCTTGGCATCCAAACTCAAGTGCTCTATATGTGCCTGTGGTAGTGCCTCTAAAAATACTGGTCTGTAAATACCTCCAAAAATCCAAAAATCTACCGCACGCTCAGCATAATTGATTGATTTGTTAGCAGATTTCTTACTCACTTTAACCTCCAATAGGTTGTCTGAAGTAAAATTCAATAATTTAGTGATATCATATTTAAACCGATAAAAAGATCCTTGATGGGTTTTTCCCGCAGAAACACCATTAATTTTTACCTCCGTATCGGTCATCGATCCTTCAAAAACAAGATTGATCAACTTTCCTTTCCAACTGGGATCAACTTTAAATTTGTGTTTGTACAAGCCCTGCTCTTCCGATTGTTTTTCTAGTTTAACTTTCCCGTAATTATAGGTACCAAAGCCCTGCAATTCCCAACAAGAAGGCACTTGTATAGTTGTCCATTTGCCGCTATTACGTCCATCGGTACAGTAAAAATCCCAGTTTACGGTGTGGTCTTTATCAGTACCAGAGAGGTATTGAATATTCGTTTTTTGGGCAGATAACGTAAAATTGATTGATGTTAATGCCGTAATCAATAAGAGAATATTTAAAAGGCGATACTTAGCTAATCTTGTATAAATTTGAAAGATCATTGTGTTGGAAAGTCTATTTAGGATGAAAGAATACAATATCAATTGATGAAGATAAATACTAATTTCTGATAGGTTGGCGGGAGTACAAAAGTAAATGTTTAAAAAAATGATGACTAGGCCTACAAATCGTTTAATAAGAGCCTAATATAACAAAATACTTGGCTTCAAATGGAGTTTTTGCCTTAGCTAAACTATTTAATACTTAAGCTTGAAAAGCATTAAGAAAATGAAGTTAAATCAGCATGTAACTTATCTACATTTATATATTTGCAGCAACACAAGCTTATATTTACAAACCAAAACATAAAAAGCTATGGAAAACATCTCCATCAAATTAGCACATTTATCAGACATCACTACCATATGCGAAATTGGAACAAAAACCTTTTTTGAAACATATGCTCAACGCAATAGTGTAGCAGATATGCAACAATATCTTGCAACAAACTTTAACCAGCAAGCCATTAAGAAGCAAATTGAAAATCATGGTTCGGCATTTTATATAGCTTACCTAGAGAACAAGCCTATTGGTTATCTGAAATTAAATACTGCAGAAGCTCAAACCGATTTAAATGAGCATAATTCTGTTGAGATAGAACGCATTTATGTATTGGCAGCTTACCATGGTAAAAATATTGGACAGCTACTTTATCAAAAAGCTGCAGCAGTAGCCAAAGAAAAAGGAAAATCTTCTATATGGTTGGGGGTATGGGAGCAAAATCCCAGAGCCATCCGTTTTTACGAAAAACAAGGATTTGAAAAATTCGACACCCACATTTTCATTGTCGGATCAGAAGAGCAAACAGATTACCTTATGAGGAAATTACTTTAGGCAAAAAACTCATTAAAGGAGGCAACCAAAATCAGTTTTAGCTACCCCAATAATACGTTATGGATGAACCATTTACACCAAAGCTATTTAAGTTTTAATTGTGCTTTGGCCAATTGTTCTCTTGATAAGTAGGAAACAACTAATATGACCACTAATGCAATTGGCGCAATTTGATTTACTAGTGGATCTCCAACAAAATAATGCGCAAAAAATGCTGAAAAAAAGTTAACGAAAAAGCAGGCATAAGCCCACTCCTTTATCCTTGCAGGAACAGCAGGAATGCCTAAGGCTAGCGCACCCAATAATTTGGCAATACCAAGCTCTACACGAAACCAATCTGGGAAACCGATGTGAGCATAACCTGCTACCATAACAGGGTTAAATAGATAATTGAAAAAGGATAAAACCATTCCTACCACCACTAAGCCAGTAGAAATCCAATAGATGATTTTTGTTGTTTTCATAATAAAAATAATTTGTTCAAAATTACAGTCTAATAGTTTACTTTTGTAAGTAGTTTACCAAAGGAAACTAGTTTCCTATAAGAAACCATTACAAATACATGGATAGCGAGCAGAAAAAACACACAAAAGATCAACTTAGTACCTCTGCCTGCCTGGCTCACCATCGTGCCATTAGCGATACAATGGACATTTTAAGTGGCAAATGGAAAATTAGGATTATTGGCGACCTCATCTTTGGTAAGAAACGATTTGGTGAGCTCAATGCTAGCATTGAAGGCATTGCAGCAAAAATGCTTTCTAAAGAACTCCAAGATTTAGAAACCAATCAACTGATTAAACGAACAGTTTTAAAAACCAAGCCCATTACGGTAGAATATGAACTTACAGCTTATGGCAAGACTGTAACCCCAATTATTAATACCATGGCCGAATGGGGTCATCAACACCGAGAACTCATTCGAAAAAAACCTTAAACAAAACTTATTTTAATAATAAAATTGCTTAATACCAACCTATTTAATTTTGCGCTCGGCCAAATTTTTAATCCAAGCCATAGCTTCTTTAATAGGCTCTTGAGATTTGGCAAATAGAGTATTGTGACCCAATTCTGGAAATAACTGATAATGGAAATATTTCCCTTTTGCTATTAATTTATTCAAATTGGCGATTGATAAGCTTACAGGAACCTGTATATCTTTATTTCCATAAAGCCAGAGACCGGATATGTTAAGTGGTTTAAGAAAATCTTGGGGATCAGTAGCTGAGAATTGATAACGATCAGTATCAGTATTGATATGCAACAAGGCATCAGCTTCGGTATGCATATCCCAAAATTTAGTATTTCCATTGGTATAAAATTGAAATCTCAATTGCTGCAATGTAGTAACTAAAGGCCCACTAAATATTACCATAAAATTTACCTTTTTATTTTTTGCAGCAGCCATAGGGATTACCCAACCTGCCTGACTGGCACCTAATAATCCTATTTTTATGCTTTTGTTTTTCAGCTTTTCAGCTAGAGCATTTACAGCAGCATTTACGTCTAACGCTAATTGGTTAAGGTTTAATGAGTCAATGTTATTGCTTCCTACTTCTGGCCCCATATATAAGCCGCCAGATTTACCTACCCCACGTTTATCATAAGTTAATACTGCAATTCCATTACTTGCCAATTGTGCTGCCAAAATATCACTCCTTTTTTCTTGCCCAGATCCATGTACAAGAACTACTGCTGCATAAGGATGTTTGGGCTTATAAATAGTACCCGAAAGCGCTATACCTGCACTATTAAAACTTACTGCTTTTGTAGTAAATGTAGCTGATAACATTTGGGGAGTTAAATTTTGAGCAATTGAATTGGTGGTGCATAGAAATAGTATGAAGTATAAGTAGGCTTTCATGTGTAAATTTGCGATGGTTATCATAAGCACAATGTTAGCCTTGTTAGCAATATTTACCAACAAACTGTGATGAAATGTGCCCAAAATGTGATAAACACATTGATTTAATATGATAACTACCAAATTCTATAAGTTAAATACACAATTTCTTATTATTATAGTCTAATAGATACATCACAACCGATTACATCTATTTCCTATAGCATTTTTAATTTGCCGTTAGCAAAGGTTAATATTTGCTTAACCAAAACATACCTATTACTAATTAAACTACAAGGCCAATAAATTGATGAACCATCTTGCAACCTTTATAAATGTTTCACCGTCCTTAAAAAATACGACTGGTTAAAGCACTCTTGATTTTTGAACATGTCAAGTAAATCAATCTTACTTATTTAATAACCAAAAAAATTATTAATAAACTATACCCTATATGTTAAAACTGAAATTAAGTTTCTTCTGTCTCTTATTGCTAACTGTTTCACAAATTGCCAAAGCACAACTGTTCGAAATCTACCAAGCTTTGAATATTGAAAAATATCAGGGCAAAAATTTTATCCTAGAAGCAAAAATATTCTATAAGGATGCCATCTCAAATACCTCTTGGGCGGTGCTGGGTGTACGGAATATCAATGCCAATGAAAAACAGCTCAAACCCACTCTGTATAATGATAATGCAGGCGATTATTACAAAAATAACCAATGGAGTACTTATGAAATTAACGGAAAAATTGAAAAGGATGCTAAATACTTAACGGTAGGTGTTACAATTGCCGGCAAGGGAAGCTACTATTTTGATGATTTTAAACTTTACATAAAGGATGGGAAAAATAGAATAGAGATCCCTTTACTAAATGCTGGTTTCGAAAACGATTCTTTAACAAACTGGATGCACTACAATGTGCAAAAGGGAAGTAAATTTATTTTATCAAATGATAAGGTATTTTCAGGAAAACAATCACTATTTATAGATAATTCTGGCGTAGAAGCAGCTCCAACATTGGGTAACAATCCAAAGGTAGGTAAATTCGTAAAAGCAAATGGCATTAACCTTTATTACGAAGTTTATGGCACAGGAGAACCTTTGTTACTGCTACATGGAAATAATGCATCTATTGCAAGTTTTGATCAACAAGTATCCATGCTGAGCCAAAAATATATGGTGATAGCTCTCGATAGTCGCGGACAAGGAAAATCAGCTGATGATAGCACCAAAATTACCTATGAGCTTATGGCGGCAGATGTAAATGCTTTTTTAGATCAATTGAAACTCAAAAATGTAAATATTCTAGGGTGGAGCGACGGTGGAAACATAGCTTTACTATTGGCAATGCTTTACCCAGATAAAGTTAAACAGATGGCTATTATGGGAACTGTGTTATTCAATAACGAAAGTTCGGTTAGCTCAGAAACTAATAAACTTATTCGCAAGCAGGTTAAGGAAATGGAAACAAAGGGTGTTGCAGCATCAAATATGGACTATCGTTTAAAAATACTCTTACTAACTGAACCCAACATTGATCCAGAATCGCTTCGGAAAATACAAGCACCAACTTTGGTTATGGCAGGGCAGCATGATGTGGTTAAAGAAAAACACACGAAACTTATAGCAGAAAAAATTCCTAATAGTAAGTTGGTCATTTTTGCAGGAGCAGACCATGAAGCCCCCAAGAAAGTTTCACAGTTATTTAATCAAACTGTGCTAGATTACTTTGGTCAAATCAAATAGGAGAAAAATAGATTTGTTAGGTTGAAGTATAATGATAAAGACCTGCACCTATACCAAAGAAAGCAGTTAAAAATAGGCTATATTAATTAAATTGGTGTTTTAAAGAATTTAAAACACCAATTCATATTTTTTTAGTTCTTTTTCGCTTTAAGCGTTAAACCAATTTCTACATCTTTAGAGATGATCCAATTTTCAGGACTTCCTTCTGCTTTATAGTTGATTCCCCAAGCAGTTCTATCAATTACAAACTTAGCCTTTGCAGTAACATCAGAAGCTGTAATATCTACCTTCGAAGGGAATGTAATGTTCAACGTTTTGTCTTTAAGGGTTAAATTACCACTAATCAAATAGTTAGGATCTGATATTAGATTAGATTGATCTGTACTGGTAAAAGGTTCTACCTTGGTAATCACAAACTTTGCTGTAGGGAATTTTGCCACGTCAAAAAAGTCTGCACTTTTTAAGTGACCATCAAGATCAGCCGCTTTTTTATCTTTTTCTGTTACAGATGCTGGATCTGTAGTAAGGGCAGACATGTTAACCGTAAATTCGCCACCTACCAAAGAATCTTTATCTAAAGAAATGGTTCCTGAGTTTACACTAATTTTACCCCAACGCGGCGCAAGTCCACCTTTATGGGTGGCTTTCCAGTCTATAGAAGTAGCAGCTGTGTCTATTGTTAAGGCTGTGCCCTTTTGTTCTGCTACTGATTGTTCGCTAGTTGTTTTAGCGTTATCATTAGAAGATCCTCCGCAAGATGCGAGTAAAAAAAGCGCAGGAAGCGCAAAAAATAATTTTCTCATTTTATATAATTTTTAAGTTTAAAAATCAATTATATTATCGACAATTAAGAGCAAAGTTAATTGTAGAATTTGATTAAAAAATTGATGTATGTTAATTAACTGCTAGTCATCACACATTATTTGATAATTTTTCAACAATCATTATCAAATAAATTTATTCAAGCTTTTCAGATTGGGCAACTATATATTGCTTTATGTATTTATTTTAATCCTTATTGGACCTCTAATTTCATTGGTTTCAATAACTTGTCCTTTTTGTGTAATTAATATTTTCCCCTCTGTCCTTAAGGATATTGCAACCTCTCTAACCATAGTCATGTGCTTACGCCAATCAACCAGAAATAGCTTACGGGCAATTTCCGAAGGACAAGTGCTTTTCTTTGGTCCTCGCTCTTTAGCAATTGCTAAAATGGTTTTGGAGATAATTTTTTCTTGCATAATTACCAAAATCATTATCAGTTGTAACAATAAATTACCTTTAAATGTTTTATTAAAAAACTGCAGATTGTATTTAATTTAGCAGCGATATAAAATATAAAAATGATTAGACAAATCTTAAAAACACTGTACCTCAGAGATCTCAACAAGCTGAAAGAGGAAATTTTACTTTACAATAACGAAGAAAATATTTGGAAGATTGATAAGCAAATTCTAAATTCTTCAGGTAACCTCTGCCTGCACCTTATCGGAAACTTAAATACCTATATTGGAGCAGAATTGGGAAATACTGGTTATATAAGAAATCGTCCAGAAGAATTTTCCTGTAAGTATATGCCAAGGTTAGAGTTAATAGAAGGAATTGACCAGACCATTTCTATGTTAGCTAAAGTAGTTGATACAATTACTGAAACACAGTTGCAAGAAGATTACAAATTACGTGTACTCCCTCAAAATACTTCAACCGAATACTTTCTTGTTCATCTAGCCATGCATCTCAGTTATCATTTAGGTCAGGTAAATTACCATCGCAGACTAATTGATGAATAGAATTAAAATTATAGAAACAGAGTGAAGAAAAATTGTTTAGATTTTACAAAATATTTGGCAATATGTAAAGAAGCCAAAGGCAATAAGAATGTCAAAGTATTAAGTTAAGTTATATGGAGTTCAATTTTATTGTAAATTAATTACCAAGAAATGAAAAGAATTGTATTTAGGTTTTGGTTATTAAACATTTTAATAAGTATTGCTTTATTTGTTGCTTATAGAATAGAAATTGCACAAACAGATGGGGCCGATGGAAACTTTCTTGAAAGTGTTGTACAAATTTTAGATGTTTTTTTAAACGTAATTTATTCATCAGTATACCTGATTGCAATTGTTTTTTGTTCGCTTACGCTTTTTTTAAATCTTATAAATCGCATTAGAAACAACTTTTATCTCTCCTTATTAACTTTTATAGCAATACCTCTAGTTTGCATTATTTTTATAACTTTTACCATATTAACAAACAATTTTTTACAGTATAGCGATGTTACTGTGTTCAGAAATCTTCTAACTTTTTCGATAATTTATCTATTTCTTACAACACTAGAATTTTTGTTATTTAGGAAAAGAATTAATAAACTCCAATCGAATGACTTTAGTAGTAAAGCTAAGATACCAACAACCTAGGCCTACTCAAAGATAAGATGATAAACAGAAATTTAACATCATTCCCAATTTTTGATTACTGATAGGCATATGCTTAGACAACTGTTAACTGATGATCTGCAATATATTTTTGATTTGCATTTAGACACAGAAATTAACCAACATCTTGACAGAACACCATGCGAAACTATTGAAGATGCAATAACCTTCATCAACAAGATCAAAACCAATAATACTGTTCTACATGAATGGACTATTTCATTTTATGTAAACACATAATGGATCTAATTCAGACAGCAATGAGAAACAATTTTTGCTTTTATCAGCCTAAACGAGCTTGTAACAAGTAGTATACCTAAGCATCTAAACTATAGCGGTCGATATTATCTTCAGCTAACTCATCCCAAGCACCTAAAAACATAACATGAAAACAACTCTACTTATCATTTTTACCTTTTTTACATTTATATGTAATGCCCAAAATCTATTGGTACCTGGCAAAAACGCCTTTGAAAAAAAGTGGATTAAAAACCAGGATTATAAAATGCAATGGTTCTCCGTAAGAGACACTAGTAGGATCCAGATTGGTGAAGTTGTGACCAAAATTTTAACCGAAAAAAATACACTCAGCATTGTTACCTCTGTAGAAATGAAAAACAGCAAAACACCTTGGATAGATTCAACGGTTGCCAACATAGCTGACCTCTCACCAATCCGCCACAGCTCTAATAATGCACAAAGGAGCATGACCCTGGAATTTGGCAACATGGTGACGGGAATGTATAAGGATAAGATCAAAGGCATCCAAACCCAGATTAGCGATAATCCAAAAGGCACCTATTTCGACAGCAATCTATATCCGATGCTCATTTGCTGGCTTCCGCTTAAAGAGAAATTGCAGCAAGAAATATCCATCTATGATTATAATCCAACGGGCAAGATGGGGATTATTAAGGCATGGGTAAAAAACGTTACCAGTGGCACCTTTGCAACAGCAAAATCTGGAACCATAAAAGTTTGGATCGTTAGCGTAATAGATGAAATTTCCAGTGGACAGACCTTGATGAACTATTACATCGCCCAATCTGATCGCAAGTTGTGGAAACAGGAGATCAATACGGGTGATAGAAAAATGATTATGGAGCGAATCGAATAAAAAGCAGGCAAGAAAGTAGGTAATACTGATTAACTGATATTTACAACATTGAGATAAAAATTCGGTACAAAATTGAATTATTGGATTAATTCTAACTTATTTCTCTCACTGTACCTATCCTAATATCTCAACCCATGATTGTTGAGGCCTACTTTCTGAATAGCCTTTTTCGGTACGGAATTTTTTTCTCTCCCCTGTAAAATCCCACCATGTTTTTGTCGCATCGCGTGTGTTAGCAAAGTTTACTACCAATCTAAACTGGTCTTCAACGCAGGGGTCCGTCCAATATCCTTTTTTTAGTTCGTATTCGTCTGTCAACTTCGCACCGTTTTTGTTCTTTATTTCATCCAGCGAATAATAACCTAAAAACACAAGGTCTTCGGCAAATTTTATTCCAACTGAGGGAACAGTTTGAAATTCTGCTAAAGCATAAATTTCTTTTGCACGTTCGGTAGTAACATTAAGCAATATCTCTAATTCATCTATTGCAAGGTCAGGAACAGCTGTAATTCTGATTTTGTGCTTTCTCAAATTTGCCTTTTCGAGCACTGTCAACGGTATTTTTATGTTTGCCTTACTTTTCATGTCCAGTAAATTATGTTTTGTTTTCCTAACTTAAAATAGCGCAAAACAGCCAGTAGATTTAACCTCATTGTAAATTTAACCTGCACAAATTACTCAAAATACCAAACTAAATAAATAATCTTTTGGAAATCTTCCTTCAACCTAGGCCCAACTTAAATCAATTATTGTGTGCCGCCCTGCATCCCACTTGCATCCACCCTGGCTGTATGGTTTTTCAATGAAGAAGAAAAAGATGGTACTACCTATGCCACGGTAGACGTTTTGATGTAGATGGAAAAAAGTGCTCACGGGTCAGCCAAGAAAGGATCTGCATCCGACAGAATTTTCGGAAAAATCCTACCAAAATCGGTTATGGATAGTTTACAAAAATTTTCCATTCAGGCGTTTGAGCTAATTCAAACGGTAAAGATTTGTTAGACCAATCGTTCATGTCTAAGTTTTGTCTGCGGCTTGGTTCTTTTATCATATAAGCTTCAAGACAAAATCTGCAGTTTCTTCTAAAAACATTTCAGTTCTAGTAACCTGTCCAAATAGGTTGGACTTGCATATTTAACTACGGCAATATCTAACGTCCACTATATTTGAAGTTTAGGTAGATCATCACTGCTGCGCAGCAGAAAGAAAAAACGTTGGTGACAATAATGGGCCATTCCATAAGCAGAATTCCATACCAGCTCCACATTGCGTTCCCTGCCAAAAGAACAAAGAACATACCTGGGGAGACCGCGTCTGCCTTTTTATTTTTAATGATCTTGAAGATCTGCGGAAGTGAAGAAACAGCAGTGAGTACGCCTGCAGTAATCCCGACGATGGTTTTGATATCCATATTTGGTCAACTTTCCAGCAGAACAAGTCCTTGGAGATTTTGTTTCCCCTAATTGACCTCAAGACTTAACTTTTTTTAGCACCTTCAAATGCTAAGGCAATCCGGATCAACCCTTGTCAACACTCGCAAGCCTAATTGAAGTGCTAAGCCAGTTAGACCTTAAAGGGATCAGCTCCCGATCTCTTTTTATAGGCTTGGATTGATTATCGGAAGTGTAAATTGGAAACTCGAACCCTTGCCCAACTCGCTTTCAACCCATATCTTGCCTTTATGATCTGTAATGATTTTTGAGCTTACAAAAAGTCCCATCCCCAATCCCGAATGGCTCGTCACCACATCCTGTGTACGGTAGAACTTTTCAAAGATGGCGTCAAGATTTTCAGAGGATATGCCCATTCCATGGTCTGTGATAGAGATACAAACATTTCCGTCTTGCAGCATACGCGTAGCTATGATAATCTGCGTACCCTTCTGTGAATATTTTGCGGCATTGCCGATCAGATTGGAAAATACCTGTTCCAAACGAAGCTCATCTATATTCACAAACACATCCTCGCCAAAGTTGTCCAACAGCTCATGATGGGGAAGTATCTGTCGCATGACCAGGATTTGCCCTTGCAAAAAGGCATTGAGCTTGATCCGCTCTAGATTATACTGCAAATTTCCGTTTTCTATCCGGGAAATATCCATCAGCTGCTGCACAAGGGTCATCAATTTTGTAGATTGCAGATCGATTTTTTCTAGCAAGCCCCTAAGCTGCCCTGAAATAGGTTCTTTTGTTGCCCTAGCAACCTGGGTATAGGCTTTCAGGACCGTCATAGGTGTCTTGATCTCGTGACTGGCCACTGAAATAAATTCAGTTTTCTTTTCATCTATCAATCGGCTCTGTTTGAGTTCCTCATCTTTGAGATCAGCCATCCTATTCAGGTTGACATTTCGCAACTTGATCTCCTCATAGGCATTCAATGGTTCCTGGGATTCGAAATATTTGCCCAACAAGTCAATCTTTATCTTGTCCAGCCTGAGTGAACGTGGAATGCCGATCTTCATTTCAATGAGGTTTCCCTTGGCATCATTGATAAGCTCAAATTCAGGGACCAGTTTCTGTGCATAATAAAAGCCCGCATCCGCATTGGTAAACTGGACCGTAGTATCAAAACTGACTTTCGCGACAAGGCTATAACGGGTTTTATTCTGTAATATGCCAATAACGAGAATCCCTCCATCGGTATGCTCGATCAAGGTTCTGGAAATTTCCGAGACCGCAGTTGCAAACGTAGTCTGTGTGGCTATGGTCAGACCTAATTTTTCGGCCACTTTCATCGACCGCTTGTGTGCAAGGACCAGATCCATCTGGTTTTCTAATGATATGGTAAGGATCTTTATCATTTCACTTTTGCGATTACTATGGACATATCATCGGTTCTTCTGGCATGATCCTTATAGATCGCTGCAGCAAGAATGCTCAGATCATATTTATACATCATAGGGTATCTTGTCATATCGATGCGGGTCTTGATCCCATCAGAACACAGCATTACCTGGTTAAATTCATCGGCGGCATATACCTGGTCATTGAGCGTATTAGGAATGTTATGCCCAACAATACCATTATAAGACATATGGTTCTTGAATACCACTGGACCAGACATCCTAGCTGCAATATTTCCTACCCCAATGGTATGCCATGTTCGCCTGATGAGGTCGAAACCAGTGATATTAATTACCGCACCTCTTGTCTTTTTGATGGCATGATGGATAAACCTTATGGTTTCAGCCGGACTAAAATCCGGAAATATCTTAAAGGCAGCTGCTGCTTCGTTGACAGCGTGATTAGCCTCCGGACCATGGCCAAGGCCATCTGCCAACATCAGTTTAACATACTTGTCTGTCTTTTTAAGTACAAAACCGTCGCCGCTTGTAGTTTCTCCAGGTTTAAATACCACAATCGGTCTAATGAGCAGTCCATTTTTGGTATCTGGCTTTTCAGGATTGCTATATATCCTGCTTAGGGCAATCGTTCCCCAACCAATCTGCGAATAGAGCTCAAACACATCCGATAGACGTTTCATACTTCCAAGACCATGACCAAGGGTGTTAGATGTTGATACCCCATCTACCATCATTCTGGAGGGATTAACCATACCGGGGCCATTATCGATACTGATCAGTTCGATATAGGGATTTCCACCATTGGGAAATATGCCTAGAAGCAATTCTCCATCATCACTATATTTATAAAGGTTGGAGGTCATTTCCGCAACGATCAGATCGATCTGATTGGTCCTAGACTCACTCAGGCCGACTTCTATCGCCCGACGGTGTATCTCTTTTTTGATGAGCGAAAAATAACTCCTGTCATCGGCCCTGAAACTGATATGTGTTGCATCAACCATTAGCCCATTTTATAATTGTAACCACTGTACCCTCACCTACCTTACTTTTGATATCGAATTCATTTACCAGTCTTTTTGTTCCAGGAAGACCAAGCCCCAAGCTTCTTCCGGTAGAGAAACCATCTCTCATTGCAGCTCCAATATCCGGAATACCGGGGCCGCTGTCAGAAAAAGTAAGCCGAACCCCGTTGTTCCTTCCCGATGACACGATTTCGATCATGCAGGAGCCACCCCCCCCATAACGCATCATATTACGCACCAATTCACTTGCAGCGGTCAACAAACGGGTCTGGTTGACGAGGCCCATTTTGATCCTCACCGCAACTTCTTTGACCCTGTTGCGTAGATAGACCACATCAGGTTCCTTGTTTACCAGTACGGTATCTTTACTCAGTGATAGGATCATCATCTTGTAGGTCTAGTTCATCTTCACCTTCGGTATCATCAATCATGGATTTTAAAAGGTTCATCCCTTTTTCCATGTCAAGCGCAGTATGCACACCTTTCAAAGGCAGCCCGAGCTCGATCAGAGTGATGGCTACCGCAGGCTGCATGCCTACGACCACTGTTTCCGCATCAAGTATTTTGGACATACTGGCGATATTGCCAATAATCCTTCCCATAAAAGAATCCACAATGGAAACCGCAGAGATATCGATCAGCACACCCTTGGCATTTGTTTTATTGACCATCTGTACCAGGTCTGCCTCCAGGTTGAGTGCCAGGCGATCATAAAGATCGACCTGTATGGTCACCAACAAAAAGGCGCCCATGCGAAGAATAGGAATTTTATCCATTTGCCGCTTAAGATTTATTGATCGAATTTATTCTTTTGACCTCTAAACGCATAATCTTGAAAGAATAGGCCAAGGCACTAGCCAAGGTAGCCTTTGTGATGATGTTGGATAGATCTATGCCCAGGTGAACAACCGTTTGGGCAATTTCTGGCCTGATACCACTGATGATACATTCAGCACCCATCAGCCTTGTTGCGCTCACCGTTTTGATCAGGTGCTGGGCAACAAGTGAATCAACTGCAGGAACCCCAGATATGTCCAATATGGCAATACTCGAGCCTGTCTCTACAATCTCCTGAAGAAGGTTTTCCATCACCACCTGCGTCCTTGCACTGTCCAAGGTACCGATGATCGGTAGGGCAAGTATGCCATCCCAAACCCTGATCACAGGCGTAGAGATCTCCGTAATCTCATCGGTTTGCCTAAGGATCACCTCTTCACGACCCTTGATAAATGTTTCAAAGGTAACAATGCTCAAACGGTCCATCAACCTATTGATCTTAAGGCTCTCTGCAAAAAGCATAGCCGGATCCGAGGAAAGTTCAGTTTGAAGCACTTCCAGCAGTGCCTCTTTCAACGAAAAAACAAAGTTTCCGGTCTCACGTGGAGAAAAGCCCTGACGGGCACGGGTAATGGCAATCCCACCAAGAATTTCGATCACTGGGCTCCATTCATCAGAATCAAGATTGGTGAAATTTTCTCCCGACAGGTTTCCCACAAGTGCTGTAATCAGCTCTTCGGATTGACCCCTAAGTTCATCATTGGTGATCAGGTCTTCTCGAAGGCCTTCATCTTCCAATTGGTTTTTCATCCACAGTTCAAGGATGTTGTTTTTCTTTGTTTGTAGCAATTGATGCGTTTTTTGTGACATGTTAGAAGGATACAGATTATACGTTAGCCTATAAGGTCCAAACTTGACAAGTTGAATTAATTGCAAGAAAGTTAGGCAAAGTATTTGGTTTACCAAAATCTAATAATTTATGTAAATACAAGAGAGATCCAATCCATAGGCTTAACCATTGAGCATGAAAACATTATCACAAATTGTGCAAATATGGTTCTGGATATTTAGCAAAAATCAGGTATTTACCCTACGTAAAAACTGCAAAAAATTAAACACTGGTAAGCAGGTTAAGAAAATGTAAGATCAGGTTTCCAATAAGCAATATGGACTACTTTTTAAATATACTCTTACGAACTGAACCCAACATCTATCCAGAATTGCAGCAAAAAATAATGGCGCAAACTTCAGTTATGCAGAGGCAGCACTATGCAGTTATACCAAACTTATAGCGGAAAAAATTTCAAATGGCAAGCTAGTATTTTATTCTGGAGCAGACCACGAAGCTCTAAAAAAAATCCACAGTTATTTAACCTAACTATGCTAGATTTTATATGATTTTAAAGTTTAAAAATCAATTACATTATCAATAATCAACAACTCAGAGTTAATGATCGAATTTGATTAAATAATGATGTATGTTAATAAAACAACTGCTTCAAACAAAAAAGGCATTAATACGCGTTACTTATTCGCACTTTTACTATTGTTCGCAAATTTTGTTCTCCAAATCAAAAAATAAAATATAAAACCGTAACTTTTATTTCCTTACTAGCACAAAGATTAATGAAGATTATTTCCAGCCTAGTCCTGGTGCCACATGCTCTAAAATAGACTTTAAAATGTGGATATTATAGTCTACCCCCAAAGTATTAGGTATCGTTAACAATACGGTATCTGCTTCTTGGATCGCTTCATCTTGCGCCAGTTCTTTAATTAGTTGATCGGGTTCTGCGGCGTAGCTTTTACCAAACACCGCTCTTTGGGTGGGTTCGATATAACCAAAACTATCTGCACCTCTTGCTTGCTGCCCAAAATACAGTCTGTCGGTATCATTTACCAGGGCAAAAATAGAACGGCTTACCGAAACTCTTGCTTCTCGCTCATGCCCTGCTTTTTTCCAAGCATCTTTATATAACCTAATCTGTTCTGCCTGTTGGATATGAAAAGGTTTACCACTTTCGTCAAACTTTAATGTAGAACTCTGCAGATTCATTCCATTCTCTGCTGCCCAAATTGCTGTAGCGTTTGATGCTGCTCCCCACCAAATACGTTCTCTTAAACCTTCAGAATGAGGCTCCAAGCGCAATAAACCAGGTGGATTGGGGAACATAGGGTTGGGATTAGGATTTGCAAAACCTTTACCATTTAATTTATCTAAAAATGCAATGGCTTTTTCTCTGCCCATTTCTGCATCAGTGTCTCCGGCTGCAGGAGCATAACCAAAATGTTTCCAACCATCAATCACCTGCTCTGGCGAACCGCGACTGATGCCCAATTGTAATCGACCTCCTGCAATCAAATCTGCTGCACCCGCATCTTCAACCATATACATGGGATTTTCATAACGCATATCAATTACGCCAGTACCAATCTCGATATTGCTTGTCTTTGAGCCTATTGCCGCAAGTAACGGAAATGGAGATGCCAGTTGTTTGGCAAAATGGTGAACACGGAAATAAGCGCCATCCAAACCAATTTCTTCGGCTGCAACAGCCAAGTCGATTGACTGCAACAAAGTATCTCCAGCGGTTCTGGTTTTATAGGAAGGGTGGTCGGCCCAATGGCCAAATGATAAAAATCCTATTTTCTTCATTGGATAAAATTTATTCCCAAATTTAGTGATAGCACTATAGAAGCAAGGTCATGCACTGGTCATAACAATAAATGAAAAGTTTTATGGATATTGCCAAATAACAGCTGTATAGCGATTATGGGATATAAGGTCCGCCAGTTTCTCCCCAACCCCATTTAGGCATTGGCTCACTCTCCCCAATGGGATTTTCTGTTAGGTGGGAATTAATGACGGCAAGGCGAGTACCCCATTCGATATAACCCACAAATGCAGAGCGAAACTCTGGATCACTTTTTAGACCAACTTCATCCGCAGTTTCGAGCAATAGCTTTACCCAACGTTGCCGCTGTTGTTCAGTCAGCATTTTACCGATATGTTTGCCAATCATTTCGGCATGACTACCGCCCTCTTTAGTGTAAAGTTCACCTCCACCAAACACTTCGGCAACAAAATGTGATACATGAACCACATGTTCAGCAGACATGTCTCTAAACACTTCGCTCAACAAAACATCCTGTAAAACCTTTTGGTAAAATTTGGAGAACAAGCCTTCAAAGGTTTTGATATCACCCGCCCACTCGAATAAAGTTGGTGTTTCTTTCATATTGGTTTTATACGTTTAAAGTAATACCAAGATAAGTTATAATGTGTTGAAATAAAAGTTTGGTTGTTGGGGTTGGGGTGATTTTATTACTTTCCGATACATAAATCGGATATAACTCACTGACAGTCAGCCCAAAAAACAAAGGGCCAATCTAGGGACAAAATAAAACACACTTAAAGCACTGATAATCAGATAATTATAATTAATTTTTCCAACTACTTGTTTTATTATGTTAAAGAACTGGTAATGAGGATATTATGAACATAAGATTCGGTCAATGTCCCCATAACGCCTATGCAAATATAATTATTTGCAATTTAAGTGCATAAAAAAAGAAGATTTTTTCTTTCCAAGGTGATGTTTCTTTCTGTGCAATTTCTATTAAACCTTGTAAGTGAATTTAAATCCCTTCAGAGAAGCACAGCTTTTGCCAGAATTGAATAGCGATAGTATTTATGAAAATGAAAGTCTTTTAAAAACATAGGACTATACTAGTTTTCCCTTTGGGGGAGAGTTAAATACCACCATACACATATATGGGACGACAATTTTATAGGACTAAATTACTCATTAATCCTTAATTGATATCCCAACCTCATCTCAAAGAAAACACACAACTAACTGAAAAACAATTGCTTGATTATACCAATTGTACCCAACATTCGTTTAAAGATATGTGCAACATCCTCAGGTCCTTAGAATTACGCACAAAAAGAAGGTGAATCCAAAACTATTTAGACCAATTATCAGTTCTAAAAGACGATACCGGCAAACCCTCTACACTATACAATTCACCTATCGCCCAGTCCTTAAATGCATATCTTATAGACACTGGTTGTTTCACCTTGTCGCTGTAAACTTTAACAACATCGTTTGATAAGGTAGCGTTTGCTGGATAGAATTTCTGATCTGCTGCGGCTATCTCAAATTGTGTGATCGGCTTACCATAAGTGGTCAATCCAAGCGGAATATGATCAAAGTGTACGAAGATAGTATCATTTTTCGTCACTAATTTTTTATAGGCAGGACTGGCTACTGGAAAGCCTTTTTTACGGTATGTTTTCGCCAAGGCCAGATAGGCTAACCTTTTACCCGGTATGGTTTTATTTGCCGGGTGAATATTTTTCTCTTCACCTGCATCGATAATAACGGCCACGCCAGAATTGGCCAGTGTATCTGGCAGCTTTAGTTGTGCTTCCATTAATAAAGGAACTTTATAGGCCTCTGGGGCTGCATACCTCATCGGCGCCAATTGAACCAAATAAAATGGCCATTCGCCAATTTGCCATTGCGTCCTCCAAGAACTCACCATGGCGTATTGCAAGGCTAGATAGTCACTGTAATTATGACGATTTTGTTCGCCTTGATACCAAATAACGCCAGCAATATGATATCCAATCAAAGGATAAACCATCCCGTTAAAAAGATTACCTGGAACTTGATGAACAGCTTTTGAAGTTGCCGTATTGCTTATCAGACGATCTTTCAACACATCTCCAACCTGTTGTCTATCCATCCAAGCTTCAATAGGTGAACCACCCCAAGTAGACTGTATCACACCCACTGGCACACCTAATTGTTTACGCAAATAGTTGGCAAACTGATAGCCTACGGCACTAAATGATGCCACAGAACCGGCATCTGCAAGCTGCCAACTGCCTTTCACATCCCTTTCTGGAGTAGCAGCATATTTCCTTTCCACTTTAAACAAACGTAACATTGGATCTGGCGAATCCATTAAAATATCCATCGAATTGGCAATGGGCAAATTGTTGTAGCCCTTAACAGGCATATCCATGTTAGATTGGCCCGAACAAAGCCAAACCTCTCCTAGCAAAACATCATTAAGTACAACCTTGTTTTGCTGGCTAATGGTGATGGTAAATGGGCCGCCCGCACTGGCTGTTTTAACTACAACCGCCCAGTTCCCTTTGTCATCGGGCTTGGAAGTATAAGTTTGATTATCCCACGAAGTATTAACTTTCACCTGCTTTTTACCTATTGCAGTGCCCCAAATCCTGGCATTGCTTTTTTGTTGCAGCACTAGGTGATCGGAAAAAAATGCTGGCATCTCTAGCTGTGCAAATGCTATATTGCAAGATCCAAAAAAGGCAATGCCCAGCGATAATATCAACTTTTTCATACAACTTTCTTTTTTACAGTAGCTGCGCCAATAACAATTGCAGAAATTAAAATCAATGCCCCTACCGCAACAATAATGGTCGAAAAATTAGGGGCAACTAAACCCAAATAGCTAATTCCGGCACCAACTACCGCCATGGAAATAGCGATAACGCGAACACCAAAAACATTCTGATTTTCTGCTGCCCTTTGTTCTTCTTCGTCAAAAGCTTCAATTTGTTTGCTTAGAACCAACGCATTTTTCATTTCGATAGCTTTGCTAGACACGAATCCTTTTGATTGATATATAATTTCAAAAATTAGCAAAATCAACATTGGGATGCCCATGCCTAAAACCGTTTCCATTGTCCTTGTCAGTTTTAAATCGATGAGATCTGGGGCAATAACTTTTAAAAACAGATTGATAATGAGTGAAACAACTGTAGCTGTAACCACAGAAAAACCTGTTTGTCTTTTAGAAAATAATGTCCAAATAATGGGTGCAAAAAGCGCACCACCAGCTATGGAAGCTGTACTTAATACCACTTCCACAATCCCTCCGGCGTTAGGAATCCACATGGCAACTACAATGGTAAGCACTCCAAAAACTAGTGTAAAGAACCTTGCAATCCATATCACATTTTTTTCGGGGGCTGATGGATTGAGTAAGTTTTTATAAATATCCTGAGCAAAAACAGTAGCGGCCATGTTAATGGTTGTATTCGCTTTGCTCGATGTTGCCGAAACCATTCCCGCCAATACCAAACCAATCAATCCGCCTGGCATTACCTTCTGAATTAACATCATGTAGGCATCTTCCGTCTGCAAACCTTCCAAATTTGGGTTAATCACCCGATAGATCATTGGTGGCAACATCCAAATAACTGGACTGACAAAGTATAGGATCGTAAAAATGCCAGCAACTTTTTTAGAATCCTTTTGCTCGGCCACGCTGGTATAACGTTGCACATAAGACCAATTTCCACCAATATAAAAGGTTTGATAAACAATAAAGGCTAACATGAAACCGAGTGTATAATCTTCATTGAAAGGTTGAAAAAAGTGCTCTGGGGCCTTTTTAATTAAGTTTTGTACCCCACCAATTTCAGCAAATGATATCGGAATAACAATTAATACAGCTGCCGATAGAATAACGAATTGAACAACATCCGTTACTAAAACTGCCCATAAACCACCTGCGGCGGTGTAAAGAACGATAATTATTCCTATAATTAAGATACAGGTATTTACAGGAAGGTCTGTTGCCACATGCACCATTTTACCAACTGGATAAAGTACCGCAGCTGTGGTAAATAAACTCAATAGCAAAGTCATGTAGGTATAAAACTGCTGTTCTTTACCCCCAAAACGTTTCCCTATATATTCGGCAGCGGTGGCGACGCCAGTTTTTTTCCATTTGGCAGCTATGAAAAATGTCACGATCAGACCGCTGATGGCCATTGTTAATTGTATGGTATTTGATACCAAGCCAAATTTGTAAGCAATTGAACCCCAGACTACAAAAGTTCCAGCAGAAAAATAGCTGATGAATAAGGAAAGGCCATTGATCCACCAAGGTGTCGAACCACCCGCTTCGAAAAAAGCCTGCCCGTTTTTGCTACCAACCCTGGTAAAAGTTAAGCCTATGGCAAATATCAGAAGGGCAAAGATGCCCATTACTATAAAATCTAATTGTACCATAACTACAGCTTAATTTGAGAATAACAACGTACCGCAAATATAGCCGCTGGCACCAATTCAGAAGGATGTTCTACTTCAATAATCAATTTTTTTGTTTCAATTGCTTCGTTTAAAATAATACGTTGATGCGTTTGGAAGTTATCGTCCTTACTAAATACAACATTACCAAACTCGTCCTTAACCATATACTTTCTCACACAAAATGGCATTACAGTTTCTGGATGTCCCATCAATACAGATTCCATGGGATGGTCAAAATCTGTATCGAACCATAAATCTATCTGTTTAATTTTCATTGTTTCTGTCCATTCGAAATTCAAGGTTGGGAAGAGGTCTTTGGGATCGGCCACCCAAGCATTTGGTTGATGGACAGGCCTATCAATCCCATTTACAAGATTTGATTTATCGAAAACTGGCTGAGGATCGGCTAAGGAAATTGCTAGATTTTGTCCCTGAGGTCTACGTTGCGGACACCAAAATTCAAATTCATCTATACCAGCCTCTTTTGGTGGTGTTTGCTTTCCGTGATTAGATACTGCTTTATTTACGGAGTTGAAAACAGACAATATGCCGGTAACCCGATCTTCAGTAAAGCCTAATTGTAAATCCTCATTTGCTTCGAAAATAACAAATACATACCTAGCTTCTGGTAAAAACACGTTAAAATCTAAGCTAATGGTTTGTGCTCCGGACTGAATTTGAAATTCTTTTTTAGCCAATAGCTGATCTGGCGTAAAGCCACCAACTCTTTTGCTAGTTCTTATCGAAACTTTAAAAGTAGTGGTTTTAAGTGCATTTACAGCAACATTAAAAACTGGCAATTCTCCCCTAACTATGGGTAAGAGCTGAGCAGAAGGTATAGCTAAGTTTTTCCAAAGGTCACAGCGATCAAATCCCCTAAACATCAAAGTACTTGATACAAAAATCTCGCTCTGTGGAATTAGATCTAACTGATCATTGATATTTACATTAGGAATGTATTGACCATTTAAGGATAGCTTTTGCTGCAACTGTTGAATGTGCCCATTAGTTAACACTTCTCTTGGCAACAAGCCTTCATTTTTACAAAGTGCAGCAGCCATACCTATTGATTGGCCAATGTAAGCACAAGTTGCCATTACACGGGTTGCGCCAAAAGCTACATGGCTAACACTAATAATACGACCTGCAAGGAATAAATTGCTTACATTTTTGCTATAAAGCGTACGATATGGAATTTCAAAGATACCTTTCCCATGCCACTGGTTACAACCTGGGCGTTCGCTATAAACACCATCTGCGGGGTGCAAATCAATAGACCAGCCTCCAAATGCTACTGCATCTTCATGACGGCGTTGCTCGATCAAATCTTTCTGGCTTAAGATATAATCTCCTTCAAAACGTCTACTTTCACGCTTTCCAGGAATAGTTCCTACCCATTCTAAAGTTAAATTCTCGGCTTCAGGAAAATCTCCAGAATTTTTGATGTGGTTCCAAATACCATAAACCACTTTCCAGAGTTCCCACTTAATTTTTTCGGTATCATGAACGGTATCTAGTCTTCCCCCATATTCTACCCACCAAAGCTTGCAACCAAATTCATTGGCATTGAATTGTCTAAAACGTGGGATTTCAGTAATATCATTCAATGCGAAACTTGGTGGAGTAAACTTCACAGGTCGGCCTGTGTTTTTGCTATAGAAGTAAAGTGAATGACCTAACAGCTCTCCATATTCGGCAGTTGGTGCCATTCCTTCATCGAACTCATCCTTACCTTCGGCCCCCATTCTAAAAGCTGCTCCAGATAAGAAGCCAACCATACCATCACCCGTAGCATCACAAAACAAAGGAGCTTTTAATTGATATAAAGTTGAATTCTGGCTACAAAAAGCGCTGATAGATTCAATTTTATCATCCTCTTTATCAACTTCGAAAACTGCTGTATTTAGAAGTAACCGGATATTTTCTTCTTGCACTACTTTATCCAATAATATCATGTCCAATATCACTGGATTTCCATCTGGATTTCTGTAGGTATTTTCTACTAATATTTCGTCAATTACTCCACCTTCTCTAGCCCATCGATTGTTATTGCCCATGTGTGATGTAGCACCTAAAATCCATAATCTTACCTCACTTGATGAGTTACCGCCTAAAACAGGCCTATCTTGCACCAAAAGCACCTTTAAGCCTTGTCTGGCAGCCGTTATTGCAGCACATACACCCGAAAGGCCACCACCTGCAACAACTAAATCTGCTGTTAAATTAATTTTTGTTAAGTCTCTTTTTGCCGAAGCTTGATCTTTTTTCATTACTCTTTAGGGCACTTATTATAAACTCGAAGATATTTATATTATCAAGAGATATGTGCTTGGGAATTCTGAAAAAGCAATGGGAACGCTCCCTAAATATGGGAACGTTCCCTATTTATAAAAAGCATAATGCTACTCTTGAGCCTGATGAACTGTAGAGTTTCTAATGATCAGCTTTGTATCAAGCGTTTTGATCAATGGTTTCCATTCTGAGATATCTTTATCCATCAATCCCAATAATAATTCCATGGCAGTTTTGCCTATTTCTTTAACTGGTTGAGCGATGGTAGTTAAGCTGGGTTCGATAAAGTTCGATCCATAATTGTCGCTGAAACCTACAATAGCAATATCATCAGGAATACGTTTTCCAGCTTGTTTTATAACTTGAATTGCCTCAATGGCGGTAGGATCATTTACAGCAAAAATCGCATCTGGAGGATTAATCATTCCCAACAAATGTTTAACATACATTTTAACTTTTGTTAAGTTCAAATCGTATTCAATAATCAGTTCTTCATCTATTGGGATATTGTTTTTTGTCAGCGCATCGCGATAACCATTCATTCTTTTACGGCTAACCACCAATTGAGCTGGTCCTGCCAAATGTGCAATTCTACGTTTTCCTATAGCAATGAGATGTTCTACTGCTCTATATGCCGCGTCGTAATCATCTACTACCACTTTGGGCACCATCATTTCTTCACAAACTCGGTTAAAAAACACTACCGGAATTTTTTTTCTAATAAAAGCTTTCCAATGATCGTAATTTAATGTCTCTTTAGTTAACGATACCATCACACCATCTACCCTATTGGCCAACATTACTTTTGAATTGGCTACTTCTGTTTCATAACTTTCATTGCATTGCGATACAATTACACTGTAGCCTTGTCTTGCAGCTTCTTCTTGCGCACCAACAACTACCTGAGGAAAAAAAGATGTGAAAAAATCTGGTAGTACAATGCCAATTGTTTTCGTTTTGTTAGTGATCAAACCAATGGAAAGCATGTTTCGTTGGTAATCGAGTTTTTCTGCAAGCTCAGTTACTTTAGCTCTTGTCTCTGGCTTAACGTTTGGATGGCCGGTAAGTGCTCTCGAAACGGTAGATTTTGACATATTTAATTCATTTGCAATATCTACAATAGTTACTTGATTACTTTTCATCTGATTTGATCTTTGGCTAAACTACAAATAAAGAAATTTGAGTGGGATTTGCAATAAAAATTGGCATTAAAATAATCAGTATACGGCTGAACAAGAATGGAGCACCTTCAGCAAATTTCTAATAACAAAGGGCAACGCTAATGCGTTGCCCTTGCCCTTCTAGTTATCCATTGTATAATTAATATTCTGGGTTTTGCTCCATTAAAGGCATTTTCTGGATTTCTGCTAAAGGAATGGGCAAAAGATACATGGCATTTCTGAAATTTAAAGGACGTGGAGCCCTAGAAATGGTATGCAGAAATGTATTGGTACCTGTACGAGTAATGATATCAATACTATTGAAACCTTTAAGTACTGTAGCTGCTATTTTCCACCTTCTAATATCGTTAAAACGATGGTCTTCGAAGGCCAACTCTATTCTGCGTTCATTTTGGATAATGGTACGTAGTTCATTTACCGTAACACCAACTTTAATCCCGTAACGATTATCTGAACCTGGCAAAATACCTGCTCTATTTCTTAACATTACTATTTTTTCTACAGCCTTTTCAGGTTGGCCCGCTTCATTTATTGCTTCTGCATAATTCAGTAATATTTCTGCGTAGCGAATTAATGGCCAAGCTCTTTCAGTAGTTGCCGCCAAGCCATTAGAGATGTTCTCATCGCACATTTTTCTTCCAAAATATCCAGTAAACCCATTAGCCGGCGTATAAGCGTCTGAAGTAGTGTTTGCAATGGTAGAACCTGTACTGGTATAAGTATAAACTACAGTTTTAACCGAACTATTATTGATATAAGAAAGGCCATTATAAATAATTGAATACTCTAAACGAGGATCTCTGTTTAGGTAGGGATCATTGGGATTATACAACGAACTTTCGCTGATCGTTTTACCATCACTCATTGGAAACGCTTCTACTAAACTTTGTGTTGGTTTCATGATTGAGGCACCAGTACGTGTAGGTGGCAAATAATAAGCTTCAAACTCCTTTTGTGCTGGTCGGTTATATTGAAAGATATATTCGCTGTTAACACGTTTTAAAAATAGCTGATAAAATCCATTTCCAGGTCTGGTAATGTTATCTACATTTAAGCTGTATAGGTTTGTATTGATTACAGCTTCCGCCGCATCGGCTGCTTGTTGCCATCTGCTAACATTTGCAGTTGGGTAAGCAACTAATGGACTTTGACTAATACCTCCACCATTAAAAAGTGGACTAGCTGCATAAAGTAGTACTCTAGATTTTAAAGCTAAACATGCTCCTCTGGTTACCCTTCCAAAATCAATATCTTTATAGGTTACATTGTTCAAATCAGCCGCAGCTGCATCTAACTCAGAGCTCATGTATGATATACAATCGGCAAAGGTATTTCTAGGAATATTGATAATATCATTGATTCCATAAACCTTATCTCCAATTAACGGGATACCGCCAAAGGCTACCACCATATGGTGATAATAGAAAGCACGTAAAAATCTAGCTTCTGCACGCATCCTTTTTTTAGTAGATTCATGAAATGGTGCATCTGCTATTTTAGATAATAAAAGGTTTACCCTGCGTATGTTTCTGTACGGTGTAGCCCAAAAATCTTTATCGGTTGCAAAACCCGTTAAAACATTTGATGGTCCTATCGTTCCTTGAGCGTAGGCATTTCCCCAAACAGATAGGTTGTTGTTTCCTTCGGCATTATCAGTTGCTAATTCTGTATTTCCAGAACCACCAGCCGAATTAAAACGCGATGGACCAAAGGTATAGCCAGCGTCGACGTAAATTCTATTAAGAAAATTAATGGTCTGGATACTGTCTGTAAACACAGCTTCTTCGGTAAATCCATTAGTTCTATCTTCTAGTCCTCCTGATTTTTTGCAAGCAAGCAATACAACAGTACATACTGCAATAATTAATATCTTTTTCATAAAACAAATTAAAAAGTAACGTTTAGGCCCATGTTTATAATTCTAGTTGGCGGATATGGCAAATCTGCCGAAGACTCCAATATCTCTGGATCTAGATTGTACAGTTTATCTAGCTTGGTGAATGTTAATAGATTGTATCCATTTGTATATAACCGAAGTCCTTTTACTTTAAGTTTAGCTAATAACTTCGGTCCTGCTGTATAGCTTAACTCAGCAGTTTTTAAACGTAGATAGTCTCCAGGAATAGCCCAAAAATCTGAATAAAAATCTCTAGGACTTTGACTTAGAGCTGTAGTATATAATTGCGGATACTTTGCATTGTTACCCAATTCTGGGGTCCAATGTTGTTGGTGTATAGGCAATTGGTTACTTGCATTATGGTGTATTACTGCTCCTTGGGCACTTGAAACAAAGTTTAATGCACCTTGGAACAATACCGTTAAACTGAAGTTTTTATAACCAGCACTAAGGGTAACCCCTACAATGGTGTTTGGTAAATTTGTTAATCCGAAGTAAGATCTATCATTGGCATCAATCATACCATCTCCGTTTAAATCTTTGTACTTTAAATCTCCCGGTCTACCACCAATTGTTGGTTTTGGAACTGCTGGGTTAGCAATATCTTCGGCAGTGTAGAACTCTCCGGTCCAGTTGTATTTTAATTGTGAACCAATGGCTTGGCCAGTTAACTTCTGATAGCTGTAAAGCGGCACTGCCTCATCAATGAATGTCATTCTGTTCTTTGCTAACGAATAAGTTCCTTGGATAGCGTATTTCCAATCTTTGCTCAGTTGGTCTCTAAAACTAATTTCAGCTTCGAACCCTCTATTATTGGTTTTCCCTACGTTTACTAGTGGCAATGTTTGTCCAAATACAGACGATACTGTTCCACGAGTAGTGATGATATCGTATCTGTTATTATTAAAATAATCCAATTTAGCAGATAATCTATTCTTGAAAAAAGCCATGTCTAAACCGATATCTAGTTTTTTGTCTTTTTCCCAGGTTACTTCGTTATTAGCCATGGTACCCTCTGTAACTGTACCATAGCCATTATTAGTAGCCAAACCAAATAAACCAGATCCAGAACCAGAGGTGTAACTTTGAATGTAAGAATAAACACCTCTTGTGTTGTCTGAACCTACCAAACCATACGATCCTCTCAGTTTAAATTCATCAATAAATTTTAAGTTATTTTTGATAAAGGTCTCTTCTGCAACATTCCACCCTAGCGATGCTGCAGGAAAGAAACCATATCTTCTACCTTCTGCAAAACGGTTTGTTCCATTATAAGCGCCACTAAATTCAACCAAATATTTTTGTTTGTAATTGTAGCCAATACGAGAGGTAAAACCTTGAAAAACTTCTGGCACAAAGTTATACCTGCCATCAGTAGAAAGGTTTTGTGAAGTATTAATTTGTGCTCTCTTGTCGCTGTTGTTGTACAAAAACAAACCCGATACATTATGATTACCGAAGCTCCTATTGTAATTTAACATCGCTTGCATGGTTAACGCACTACTTGTGCTGTTAGGCGAATAAGCCAAACTTGGTGTGCTTAACCTGTAAACATTGTCTCTTTGTCCAAAAGAATAAGTATCAGTTTTTGGATCATAGATAAAGGATATAAAACCAGTGCCACTAGCCGGACGGGTTAGCGAACGACCATATCCATACAAGTTACGGTACGCTAAAGTACCCCTCAACGAAAGTCCTGGGGTGATAAAGTCTAATTTTTGAGTAGCTGAAGTAGCTAAGTTGATGTTGTTGGTAAATGTACGTGAATAACCGTTATACATTAAACGCCCCACTAAATTGTTATTGTTTCTACCTGAAGAATTTCTTTGCCAAAGACTGTAACCTAAGCTCCCATCAGGATTATAAATTGGATAGTTAAATGGTGCTGTTTCTCCTAAACGACCAATATCGCTAAAAATGGTATTATTTGCAGTGGCATTATTAGCATTGGCTTCATCAACGTTACCAAACAGATCAAATTTTACATCGAGTGTTTTGGTAACCTTCAAATCAATGTTAGAACGGTAGTTATATCGTTTATAATAATATTTACTGTTTAAATCTTCACTAAAGTCATTAAGCTGCCCACCTTGATTTAGGTAGCCAAGAGAAACAAAATATTTTGCTTTATCTGTACCCCCACTCACATTAAATGTAGCTCTGATCTGAGGCGCAAATTGTTTCAATAATATATCTGTCCAATTGTTATTTGGATGACCAAATGGGTCTGTACCTGTACGATAAAGTTCTAAATCTGCATCAGAGAAAGTACGCACAAAACTTGGGTTTGGATTTAAATTATTAGTATTTACCTGCGCCTCATTAATTAAAGAAGCAGCTTCGAAAGCACCAAGAAAATCTGGTCTTCGGGTAAGCTGGCTTAAACCATATTCAAATTGTGTAGAAATTTGCGGCTTGCCTGCTTTACCTCTTTTAGTGGTTACCAAAAGTACACCATTAGCACCTTTAATACCATAAATTGCGGTAGTAGAGGCATCTTTTAAAATACTTACAGATTCGACCTCATTTGCACTCAATTGAGAAAACTGTTCGTATGTGAATTCGATATCATCTACTAAAATCAGCGGATTATTATCTCCAACATAAGAGCTGGTTCCACGAATATTAAACGTTGCACCATCTGATCCAGGCTGTCCTGATCTTTGTTGACTTGAAAAACCTGTAATACGACCCGCAAGCGTATTTTGCAAACTTGGAGAAGGACTTTGTCTAATTTCATCGCCACCAATGGCACTTACTGCACCTGTAACGTTCTTTTTCTTCTGTGTACCATATCCCACAATTACTACATCGTTCAGCGTAATATTGTCTTCTTGCAAGGCAACAGTAATGTTAGTTCTACCATCAACATTAATTTCTCTAGTTGCATAACCTATAAGTCGTACAACAAGCACATTACTATTTAAATCTAGCACAAATTTTCCCTGTTGGTCTGTAGTAGTTCCGTTAGATGGGTTGCTCTTTTCTACTACGGTTACACCAGGTAAAACACCTGCTTTATCACTTACCACACCCGTAACCTGTCTTTTCTGTGCATTAGCAGTTATGCTCAGCAGCATAAGACAAATGCAGCATAGATATATTATTTTTTTCATCGCGTATTTTTATATTAAACAGATGCATTTATTAAAGGCAGCAGTTTGAGTTATCATTAATATTTTAATTAAAAACCTAAACCTATTAGTAATATCCCTCGTTTTGTATCAGCCTATTGTTTTTAATTATTTCTGAATATGGTATAGGCATATGATAATATTTGGTTTGGAATACCATGGTATTTACTGGCTGCATAACATACAAAGGATCATTCTGTATAATGGTCAATCCTTGTAATGTAGCTGCCAGTGCAGTGCTCATTTTCCATCTACGTAAATCCCAAAAACGATGTTCCTCGAAACTAAGTTCAATACGTCTTTCATTCTTAATCAGTTCTCGAAGTTCATTTTGATCAACACCTGTTGGAATACCATATCTACCATCAGTTCCTGCTGTAATGCCAGCTCTAGCCCGTACCAAGTTCATTTGTTTTACCGCGTCCTCTAACCTTCCCACTTCATTAAGTGCTTCTGCATAACTCAACAACACATCCGAAAAACGAAAATATGGGAAATTATGGCTTTGGTTGGAGTAGGTTGTAGAAGTTGAGAAGTCGGCCATAAACTTCCTCAAATAATAAGAAGTTTTGGTTTGCGTTTTAAATGATTGATTAGGCTTATCTAAGCCACCTTCGTAGGTTTGTACCGCTCTACCCAGCCACTGTACGCCATTAAAAAATAGAATTGATTTCAATCTTGGATCACGGTTTTCATACTGTGCAGCTCCTGTTGTAGCTCCTGTATACGGCGTTCCGTTAAGGTTATTAAAAGCATTAACAAAATTTTGAGTAGGACTATTTCTCCCATTACTAGTTGTTGGAGCTACATATCCTACTGGTGCATTCGCATTTTCAATTATGGTAGAGTTTGCAGATTGCTTAGAAAAAATAATATCTGTATTGATTTTTGTAGTAAATACAGCAGAATAAGCTGTGGTTCCTGTTCCAGTAGGCAATTTATAGTAACCCTTTGCAATTAAAGCTTCTGCAATGGTAATTACACGCCCCCATCTAGCAGGATCATTGGTTGGATAACCTGTTAAGGCTTTTAGTGCTGTATTGCTCTCAAAACCACCACCGTTATACAATGGACTAGCAGCATATAGATACAATCTACATTTTAAAGCCATTGCAGCTTCTGAAGGTACTCTCCCGAATTCAGTAGCAGCTATGGTAGAACCGTTTGGTAAATCTGGAGTAATTGCATCACATTCTGCTGCGATATAATCCACGCATTCAGCAAATGTATTTCTAGGAATATTCAAATCGCTATTCAGATCAAATACCTGATTACCCACTAAAGGGATACCTCCATAACGTTTCAACAACTCGAAATAAGCAAAGGCTCGGAGAAAACGAGCTTCGGCCACCTGTCTTTTCATAGTTGCCTCTGGGATAGGAACTATACCAATATTTTTCAGGAATACATTACTTCTTCTAATAATGGTGTAGCAATTTGCCCAATTGTTATCTGGATTATTTGTTGCATTGAGTTGACCATTGGTGAACAACATTATGTTTGATCTTTCTGAAGACGGAACTGCATCGTCAGTTGCGGCATCTAAAAAATCTCCTTCAATTCGGTTAAATCCAGAAGGTAAGAAGGAATAAACACCAAGTAAATAAGCTGTAGACTGTATTCCCATCTTATCTGTTGGGTCGAAAACGTCTGTTTCTAGCACCCTTTCTTCTGGTTCATTTTCAAACTTTCTGCAAGATGGCAGGGCCAGCACCGATACGATGATTAAAAAATAAAATACTGTTTTCATATCTGTAATGCTATAATTGAATATTTAGGCCAAAAGAAAACACACGCTCAATTGGATATGAGCCATTGTAATTTTCTGGGTCGGCACCGTTAAATGTTTTTGAACTCAAAGTCCATAGGTTTAATCCGTTTACGAATAATCTGGTAGATTTTAGGCCAATCTTTTGCGTAAGATTTGTTGGAAGTGTATACCCTAACTCCACATTTCTAAGCTTTAAAAAATCTCCATTTCTTAACCAGAAAGATGAGCTTACAAAGTTGTTAACTGCACCATTTTTAGGTCCGGAATTAGTAGTTAATCTAGGATAGGCTGCAGAATTTGCAGTTGCTGGTGTCCATCTTTCTAAATGGTTTTGGTAAGCTTGTGCGGTTCCTCCTTGAAACTCCCAGTAACTATTTCCAGACAAATACACCTCCTGGTTAATTACACCTTGGAACAAAGCACTTACATCTAAGCCACCAATATTAAACCCTAGGCGAGCACCTAAAAATAAGCTAGGTTTTTGTGAACCGAAAGTAGTTTGATCATACTGATTGATCACACCATCATTGTTCAAATCTCTGTATTTTAGATCTCCAGGTTGCGGTGTATAACCTTCTATAGTTGGGTAACCGACAATTTCTTGTTGACTACGAAACAAACCTTCGGATATGTAGCCATAGCCTTGTCCCACTGGATGTCCGGTACGCTGCATCCAGTCGTATCTTTGATTAGCTTCGGCATTATAAATCAAATTACTGTTCTGCAGACTTGCATTTAATCCTACAAAATAGCCCCAGTTTTTCTTATGCTCCGTCCAATTCAACTGCGCTTCCCAGCCATAGTAATTTTGCTTACCAATATTTTCTGCTGGATAGGATATTCCCAACATAGCGTTACTTAGTCCCCTTGTGATACTTAAATCAGCATAATTATTTTTGTAATATTCTACATTAACATTTAATCGGTTATCTAAAAAAGATGCGTCTATTCCTAAATTCAGCATTTTAGCATGTTCCCAAGTAATGTCAGGGTTTGCCAGGTAGGATTCGCCAATGGTAGTTGCTGCGCCTGCACTGCTTCCGAAAATGGCAGCAGGGGCACCGTTATAGACTTGCTGATAAGTGTAGTAAGCGCCATTGTCCCTACCTACTTTACCATAGGAAGCGTATAATTTCAGCTGATTAAGCCAATTGGTTCCTTCAAGGAAACTCTCTTCATGTATATTCCATCCCAGGCCAAGGGCAGGGAAAAAACCATATTTAAATCCACCTTTATCTGGATAACGATTGGCGCCACTTTGTGAAAAGGAAACTTCAGCTAAGTATTTTTTGTTATAGTTGTAGGACATATGGCCAGATAGACCTTGAATGGTATAAGGTAAACTCGATCCATTAACCAAATTATCTCTGTTAGCCAAAACAACAGCTTCAATACCATGTAAATTAAAATCACGTTGATAACCTAAAGATAATTCTTGAAAATCTGATCTATTCTGGAAGCCGATATTGTTGCTATTTGCCTGATCTGTGTTGTTGTTATACTGGCGATATACAGGTGTATTTGTACTAAAACCACCTATTTGTTCGAAAACAGCATAAGATTTATTTCTTAGGTAGTTTTCACTAAGATTACTAAAAAATGAGGCTCTTCCTTTAACCCACAACCCCTTGGTTAGATCGTCTAAATTGTACTTCAAATAAAAATCGGACAATACAGTTCTGGTGTTTGTAGCCGAATAACCTGCGCTAATACTTTGAGCTACAATATTATTTTGAAACTGGGGTGAACCTGCATAAGTTCCATTGGCATTGTAGATAGGATAAGCACTATTTGGTGTGGCCCTAAGGGAATTAAAAATACTCTCTGTTCCCGAATTGCCTGGACTATTGTCATTCATTATTCGTCCCTGTATATAAAGACCTGCACTTAATTTTTCGGTAAGTTTAACATCAACGTTAGAACGTATAAAATATCCCCTAAGATTAGCATTGGTAGAATAGTTTTTATTGATGTCATCTCTCGTTTTAAGCAAACCATCTTGACTAAAATGTTCTAGATTTACAAAAAATCGTACAAATTCATTACCGCCACTTGTATTTAAACTATATCTGGCAACAGCCGATGATTTTTTAAGCACCTCATCTGCCCAGTTTACATTTGGATAGCGTAGCGGATCATTACCAGTTTGGTAGGCATTTAGTGCGGTTTGACTAAAACCATTGTTTGCCACCGAAAGACCATCATTTGCTAATGCTTCATTATACAAGACAGCGTAATTATAAGCATCTAAAGGCTTTGATATTAAGTTTTGGATAGGCTGTTGAATACCGAACTGGCTGTTAAAGTTTATATTTTGGCCTTTTGAAATTCCTTTTTTGGTTACAATTGACACTGCACCATTTGCACCTCTTACACCCAACATGGCTAAAGAAACTGCATCTTTTAAAACAGTTATAGATTCGATTTCTTCCATTCCAATCTCTGAAACAGAACGTGGAATACCATCAATAAAGATAAGTGGGCTTTGACCACGTAATCTCATTGCATATCCTTCATTAAATGGTTGTCCACTATTTTGACTAGTGTTTAAGCCTGCTAGTCTTCCTGATAGGGCAATTGGATAGGACACCACTAATGTACTTGCAAGCTCGGCACCTAAAATAGATGCATAAGAACTTGTAGAAAGGTTTGTTGGGGTATTAAAAAAAATGAGCTTTTTGAGCTTATTATCCACAAGCTGCAATGTATCTTGCTTTTTACTGATAGTATCTGCAACCTGCTGAGCATATAGGTTAGATGCTTGATAAAGCAATAAAGCGCAGCAAGTAAATACCCTCAGCGGTTTAATAAAAACTGACATGAGTAGTTTATTTAAGTTTGAAAAAAGGTAGTTAAATTATAGCGGCAAAAGATCTAGTTTTGGTTAATGCCGTAAATGCCAATTAGCTCAAGAACTCCTTAATAGATGTAGCGTAATGTTGTCTTCATTTTAATTTGGTTAGGTTATGAATTTGTTCGATTACACTCAAATATATCCACGTTTTTATTCTTACCATCGAGAACCTCTGGGTATTTTTCATGGAAACGTTCCCAAATTTTGGGAACGTTTCCATGAAACAGATAACATTCAAATTATGAGACAATTAACATATATACGCCTAATAAAAAACTAAATAACAATCAACATAAATGACCATTATAGTAACATTATTCCCAAATATTCTTTTGCATTTTTAAAGATCAGGTCCAACACCTCCCTTTAGAATCAAAAATGCTTCTTGCTTGCCAATAGGCGAACAAGAAGCATTAATTAATTGTATATAAAAAATAGGTCTATTGCACCTGTACGTTTATCAATTTCAACCACCCATCTGCTGTAATATCACCATTTACGGATAACCTAATTCCAGGTTTGTTATCGTTTGTGGTATCCACAATAGCTACTGCCCAAGTATATGCACCTGCAGGTACATCTACTTTTGTTTTTAGCTCGTATTTTGTTGGACTGGCTTTAAGCCAAGTTGAAGGTTCACTAACTTTATCTACTATAACTTTCTTAACGGCGCCACTTGCATCTAATAGTGCAAAAGCTACTCTATATTTAAAATTCCATTGAGGAATATTGTTAGGAAAATAGCCCCATCCCATATTTCTCCATCTATGCGTAATGGTTGTTTCGGTATTGCTATTTAGTTTTTCTGGCAGATAAACCTGATCTGGATATAGACGATAACCACCCTCTGATGTAAAACGCTGTACCAATGTAAAGGATTTAGTAAACCAGCTTTCTATATCTCCTATACGGAAATCCATCATATTTACTGCTGCTTCTAATGAGGCATCAAACTCACCTTTTCTTACATCTTCTGGATGTCCTTCTCTGTACTTTCCACTTGGATCAATCCAATAACGGTGCGTACCACTGGTAATCCAGCCACCTTCCATTAAAATTGGACGTTTAAAGTTCCAAGTCTTGGCAAAACCTTTTTCCCAATTCTGGTAGTAATCGGTCATGCCAAATGCATCTTGACGAAGACTATATCCTTTATTGATTAATTTTGTTAACAACCTATCTGTATTAGGATTTGCTGCAGATTCCCAACTTGAGGGATGACCTACCACACGATGGTAGTTGATAGCTAAAGGAATTTTAGTAAAGTTTTTAACATACAGATCAGACACCCAATCCATCACTTCTTCTTTTATTGCTTCAACATTTTGACCAGGAGCATTAGCAGGATCAAAATAAATTACATTATGTGCCTCTCCCCATTTACCTAAGCCATATGCATCAATAAATGAGGTTTTACTTGGATCATTGAAATCTTTAGCTAACTCTTCAATAAATTTAGCGTAGTGCTGTCTAAAAATTGGATCTTGGGGAAGCGGTGTCTTTCTGTCTTGGAAAGAAGCATTTTCTATGTAATATTTTGCACCAGCATCAAACACAAATTGTGGTGTATTCAAGCCTTGGTCACGTCCATCAACTACAATACGGAATGCGATCGGTAATCCCCTATCCTGTGCACCCCTGATCATTTTATAAAGAGCAGAGTTTGGATCTCTCCATGCATAAACTCCATTTGAAGGATTAAAAGTTCTCCAACTTGTGCGTATGTAGCATGCAGAAGCGTAATCAATTGCTTTAACTTTTTTTCCTAGGTCTGGCACATAGTACTCTGCATCCCAGTAGGTAGGAACTCCAGCACCAGAACCATACATTACCCAACCGTTCAATGGATTGCGAAACGTAGTGCTTCTATTGTAATTAGGTTTAACAAGGGTCCCTTGTGCTTGACTTTCATCGTCTTCAGCATTTTTTTTACATGCAAAAACTAGCAAACACAACACTGCGGCCAATAGGTTTAGGCCAGTTATTTTAAGGTTTATCTTTTTCATCTTGAGTAGTTAAATTTTATTTATACTCCAATTTCTTAGCTATTTTTGATTTAGCGTTTTTCTGCTAGAATAGTATTATTTCGTAAATCGAATATCAAAACATTGGTGGTAGCAGGAATAGTTAGGTAAGAGTTGCGATGTTCTCCCGTAGAACCACTTGCTAAGGTTAATGCAGTTCCTAACACCAAATTTTGATCTTGGCGTAAACCTGCAGAAGTTAGAGAACCGGTGAATGTATAGGCAAGATTCTTATTGTTATCGGCTCCTCCATACACGATAAACTTTCCTTTACCTACCCTACCACCAGTATATACTAATACCTGAGGATCTGCCAGACTAACTTGACAATCTAATTTAATTGGTGTTCCCCAACTGTTGATTGCACCATGCATCCATAATTCTGAAACTGTTGTGGTGTGTACCACAGCGCCTTCGCCATTCCAGGTTACTACTTTTGGTGTAAGCGCTTTATCTGGCGAGTAAATTGTTGCGGTAGCCTTTTGCATATTCACTACTACGCGATACTCTCCTGCAGTTTCTATTTTCCAAGAAAAAGTATTTTCTCTAATTTTTATACCAACTGCTGTACCGTCATTTAGCACACTACTGGCATCTGCTGAAACGATATAGTTTGTTGTGCCGTTATATTCTACCGGAATTTCTAAATTTCCAGGTTGCAGATTTAGAACGTATGCATATTGATTTACATTTTCCAGTGTTTTAGGCATCTCAATTTTGTTGATACCAGTAATAGCTGTACCACCCAAAAACACTTTATCTGCATCAAAAACTACGGTTCTAATTGGTGTTATATTTACTCTTACTGTTCTAACCTCTGGGGCTTCAAAGGTACCGCCACCTTCCCATTCAGCCACTACTCTAAACTCTAGTGTAAAAGCTTTATTGGTTGGAATTCCCCATTTCTCATTTGCCCAGTTCTGTAGCTGCTCTGAAGTAAAGCTTTTACTATACACACCATCATCTTCGTAGGTCATGATGGCTGTTGAAGATCCGAAATTGTTACCAACAACATCTAATCTAGTAGTGTAGGTTACCATATGATCGTCTGATTGTGACCTAGCTGGCGCCCAAGTAAAGGTAACGATGTCTTTAGAAAGGTTATTCTCGTCCAATGCGATATTTTCAGAGGAAACTTTTAGCTCCATCTTTTCCTGAACCTTTGGTATGTCTTTGATTTCCTTTTTACAGGCCGAAAGGCAAAGCAAAAAGCATACGGTCAATAGTGTTTTATATAAATAGTTTATTGTTTTCATGATGTGTTTATATCAAAATCATTATTCTTTTTTAATTCATGATCATAATTCGAAATATCATCTGCTTATTGATAACCTGGATTCTGAGGAAATGGTGCTCCAGTATTTGCATCCCTGATTGACTGCGGAATTGGCCATAAGACATGATTTTCTGTAACCTTACCAGCAATTGCAGGATTACGTAATTTCACACGATCAACATATTTTTTGGTACGTACCAAGGTAAATTTCCTACTTTCTTCTCCAACCAATTCTCTAATACGTTCATCTAGTAGGAAATCCATGGTCATGTCAGCTGTTGCCACATCTCCCGCCCCAGCTCTTCTACGTACCTCGTTAACAGCATCTGCCGCTTTTTGCGGATTGCCTTGTCCTAGGTAGGCTTCTGCAAGTAGTAAATATGTTTCAGCCAAACGGAATTTCATCCGGTCTTTATAGCTACCTGTTAAACTTAAGTTCTCTGGACGGCCATAGAAAAACTTGGTAATTGCCGGAAATAAAGTTTTGGTGGTAAACCAAGTTTGTTCTGTAATTGGTGCTCTTTTACCAAATAACGAAGCATCTGCTGCATTGTTATAGTACCAGTCACGCTTAATATTGTAGTTTGAATTACGGATATCTGTGCCTGTAAAAATACCAGGAACGTTACCTGTTGCATTGGTACGCGTTGTACCAGTCCACCATTTCATAGGTACCAATTGCGCTATACCACGGCCACCTAAAGTATCTGCTAGTACAAATCCACTGATTGAAGAATAATTCGGTATCCAAGCTCTACGTGTCCAATCATCAGAATTGGTACCTCCGCCCACTACGTTAAATTGAAATTGCAATACCCATAAACTTTCTTTGTTTGCAGCGGTACCTAATCTGTTTTGATTGTTCTCTAGGAACAAATCACTAAATGGATCGCCAGCTCTGTCTTTATTTACACCAAATCTGGTTTTCATTAAACTGTAGTAGTTACTATTGATTACGGCTAAGGCAGCTTGTTCTGCCGCTGAATAATCGCCTTGTAATAAATAAATTTCGCTTAACAAATGACTAGCAGCCCATTTGGTTAATTTTCCATCTTTCACTTGATCTGGATTTGTTGGCAAATTTGCCACTGCAAACTTCAAATCATCTATCATGTGCTGTATTACTTCAGCTTTTGGCGTACGGGTAAAATTAAGCTGAAAATCATACAAGATTGTCTCTACGTAAGGTACATCTCCATACAGATAAACTAAAGTACGGTAAGCATAAGCTCTAAAAAATCTTGCTTCTGCCTGAAAACGCGTTTTATCTGCCGGCGAATCCCAATTGGTATTTTTTTCTGAGTACACCAACATTAAATTGGCGGATGAAATTAAACTGTATGCCCAGTTCCAATAGGTACCAACAAAACGTTCGGTAGGTGTAAGTGTGAGGTTAGCAAAAGCCATTAAAGAGGCGTCACTGTTGATTACGTCGGCAATATCTGTTGCTGCCTGCAAAGCCTCATAGGGAGCAGCTCCATTATGGATGTATGCACCACCTTCACCATAGGTATTGTATTCGGAACGCGTAAGTGCATAAAGCCCAGCACTACCCACTTCAAACCCATAGGTACTAGTATATGTATTGGTTGGGGCCAATTCAGTTTTCAAATCTTCTTCCAAAAACTTTTTACAGCTACCTAATGAGATCAATAGGATAAGTGCAATACTTGTTTTTATAATATTTTTCATTTTTCCTTTTGTATTAAATTAGAAATTTACGTTTAGGCCGAACATATAAGAACGTGCTGTTGGAAAAGAAGCCATCCAAGTGTTGTCGTAATTGAGCACCTGCCTAATGTTGGAGAACGTATGTAGATTATTTACACTTGCATTAACGTCAATTCCGCTTACACCTACTTTTTTAGCAATGTTCTGAGGAATTTTGTATCCAAAAGTGATATTTCTAACTTGTACATAATCCACTTTTTTGTAATAGCCATGCCCTTGGGTATTTAGATAACCGGGAGAAACGATAGTAGCATTTGGATTTTCTGGTGTCCAATAATTAGCGCCATGCACATAGTTGGTAATTCCAAAAGTCCAAGCACCCAAGTTAGCCATGTGATCATCACGCCATACCCCGAAAACTCCGGTGACTAAAGCCGATGCATAAAAATTCTTATAACTCAGTCTATTAGCAAATGATGCGGTATAACGTGGATTTTTAGATCCAATAATTGTCCTATCGGCTGTGTTAATAATTCCATCACCATTTACATCTTGTAATTTTGCAGCTCCAGCAGCAGCTCCGGGTTGAACACTGTAATTTTCACCAGTTTGCCAGATACCGATCATATTATAATCAAAGAATACTCTTAAGGGCTTACCGATATACCAGTTATTGCCAATATCGTCTTTACCATCACCTCTCAGTTCTACAATCTTGTCTCGGTTTAGTGATAATACAGCAGTAGAGTTCCATTTAAAGTCTCGCTTATCTATGTTAACGGTATTCAATGTTACCTCTATCCCTCTATTTTGTGTTTCACCTATATTATCCCAAATTCTGCTATACCCATTCATTATAGGAACGGTACGTGTCATTAACAAATCCTTTGTTCTTGAATTGTACACATCAATAGTACCGCCCAATCTGTTTTTGAATAACTGAAAATCCAATCCTATGTTGGTAGAATAAGTGGTTTCCCATTTCAGATTAGGGTTACCAACACCATCAGCAGCCAAATATGCCGTGTTTGCAGCAATACCTGCATCTCCCCAGATGTATTTTACGTTTGAGTATAAACGATCTAAGGTTCTATAAGGCGTAATTGCCTGGTTACCATTTGCACCATATGATACGCGGAGTTTTAACATATCTACCCATTTCAGCTCATCCTTGATGAAGCTTTCTTCGCCAACATGCCAAGCAACGGCTGCAACTGGGAAAAAGGCATATTTATTATTTATCCCAAAAACAGATGCCCCATCACTACGACCAGTTAAGGTTAACATATACCTACCTTTATAACTGTAATTTAATCGGCCCATATAAGAAAGTAATGCAGTCTCTGATAGGTTTGAGTCGTTGATAATGTTACGTGCCGCTGTATTCATCATGTAGTACTGTGTATCATCAGTTACAAAACCTTGTCCACTTTGAGATGAGCTTACACTTTTAGTCTGCTGCATGCTGAACAACCCTGTTGCATCAAAGCGATGATCTCCTATCTCACGCTCATACCTTAATATATTTTCCCAAGTGTAGTCGTTATAGTGAGAGTTACTGATGGAAGCGCTGCCACCTACTAGACCAGCTTGTTCTCTTCCATCAAAAGTATTTCGTCCATAATACGTACCTGTAAAACCACTTCTATAGTTATATCCGAAGTTTGATCTTACAGAAAGACCTTTAACTGGCAATAATATATTTGCATATCCCGACAGAAAAAAACTTCTATTTAGTCTGTCTTGTATGGCATTTACATTACGCATCGGATTTGCGATAAGAGAATACTCCATAGGCTCAGGCACATAGTTACCTGCTGCATCTTTATAGCTACCATATGGACTTTGCTTGATAGCGTGTTCTAGATTTGGCGTAACCCCTCCATCGCTTCTTTGCGTGTACTGCATCCCTACCCCAATGGTTAACCATTTGTTAAATGTCTGATCTAAATTTGTGGTCATATTTAAACGAGACAAACGTGAATTGTATACTACACCATCCTGATCTAAGGCAGCCAAAGAAGCCATATACTTAGTATTTTCCGTACCTCCAGATATGCTTAATTGGTGATCCATCATAACAGCTTCTCTGAATATATAATCTTGCCAATTTTGGGTTACGTTTTTAGCATAGTTTCCACGTTCTGTAACACTGATGATATCTCCAGCAATCGGATCTAGTAAAGAACCAGTGTATCCCTGTCTTAACCTACCAATATCCTGTTGAAAACGAATATATTCGTTAGGTCCCATTACCTCTATTTGCTGCATTGGCTCGGCAACACCTCCCTGCGCTCTGTAAGAAACTTGTGCTCTGCCTAATGCTCCTCTTTTGGTCTGAATCAAAATAACCCCATTTGATGCACGAGATCCGTAGATTGCGGTTGCCGAAGCATCTTTCAAAACACTTAAGTTTTCAATATTGTTAGGGTCAAGATCAGCTAATGCTCCGCTAAACGGAATTCCATCTAGAATAATTAATGGATTGTTACTAGCAGAAATAGAGTTCTCGCCACGAATGAGCAAGGTTTGTGCTGCTCCTGGTGCTGCATTCCCGGTAGTTATACTAAAACCGGCAACCTGACCTACTAACCGGTCCATCAGGTTTGGCGTAGAAACCATACCTAGTTGCTCTTTACCTACTACCGCCAACCCCCCTGTTAGATCTTTCTTTTTAGCAGTACCATATCCTACTACCACTACTTGATCCAACACTTTATTACCAGTCAACTTTACATTGATAATTCCTGATGGATTAACCTTAATTTCCTGAAGATCGAAGCCGATGTAAGAAAAGATCAAAGTCCCATCTCCTGGGGCATCTATAACGTAGTTTCCGTCAATATCGGTAGATGTACCTTTGCTCGTACCTTTTATGAGTACCGAAACACCAATCAGGCCTTCTCCTGTTTCATCAGTAACTTTTCCTTTAATTTTTACCGGATCGGTTGTTTGTGAGTAGCTGTAATTTGTCGCCAGCATCAGCATTGCGAAAATCATTAGCCAACTTTTAAGCTTAATATGTAATTCTTTTATCATTTATATTTATTTTGGTTAGGATTAAAACTTTACAGTTTGTGTCTTCTTATTTTTGAGACGAAGACAATTGTATTCTAAAAAATTCTACGATAGGCTTTGAGTTTTATCTGGTTATACTTCTTTTTATCACCAATGGCTTTTTATTTTTAGAGTGCTATTGAGATTTCAAAATGGAATTTTCAGATATGGGTCGATCACACCACAACATCCTAAATCATAATATCAGAACAGCCTAATTGCTGACCATAAGCTTTCGGTCCAGCTCTTTAGAGAGGTGACATTAGCAGGTATAGAAATCATGAGCTGAGCGTTAGATTTTCTTTGAAACCTTTCGTAAACGGATTGCGATTCGGTCTTTTCATTAACAATAGCGATTGCTATCAATTGTTTAGTCATCATACACGGTTGGGTTTTATAATTGGTTAAGACAAAACTAAACGCATCATCCATTGGTAGGGTTCGTTTTTGTACGAAAATGGTTTGGTTTTGTACAAATAGAATATGATATGCGTTATTTTGCTTCTATTAAAGAAAAAAGCTATTGCTAACCTCTATTATTTTTTAGTGATTGATGTTTTTAACGTTATCTACCATTACACTATCACTTTGCTTAACATCTATTGCTTCTCCATCGCCTATATAGAAAATATCTCTAAAACTAGCTTCAGAAATTCCTTTAGCTTTTACTTGATGATAACTCACGATGTTCCTTACAAATAAGCCCTTAATATTCTCTGCATACTCAGCTTCTAATCCTTTTTTAGATAAAGGGCTGATAATCATATTTTCGATAAAAACATTTCTTATTCTTAATTTGCCAACGGGCATAATACGAATAGCACGATGTGAAAGAGAATAGAAATCTTGCCAGTTCTGAAGATAGATATTTGAGATATTATCTTTTTCTCCCGCATATATAGAACCGCTTACAACATTCACATTTTCTTTGCCTGCCTCTACGCCAGTATCGGTTAAACCAATGTTGATAAAGTCATCGCCACTCTTTCCCTTGATATTAGAAATAATGATGTTCTTGCAGCCAAAACGTACTCCCATTCCATCTTGATTTAGTATTTGCTTTTCTGTGCCGCCAACATTTACAGCTTGTCTTACATCAAAAATAATATCTTTAACCACACCGTTGGTACTACGTTCTAACACTAGGCCATGTCCGTGGTAATCTTTTAGCGTAATTCCGCTGATTTGAAATACATCCACATGAGCCATTATGATGGCATGGTTCCTCCAACCGCCTTTTTGATTTTCATTTGGCTTTCCTGCATCCGTGCCGTAAGATTTACCGAAGCCATCCGGATTTAATGATAATGTTTTATTGTGATCTCCAGTAGAGCGAGGATTGTTGGCACCTTCCAACAAGACATTACCTACGCCAATTACTTTGATATTTTTTAGCGGAAGGATATCCCTAATTCCTAAACCTGCATTTGTCGAACGGATAAAGTTGTCCCTACATTTATCTGATAGTTTGATTTTGCAGTTGTTAAGTTCTAGCTCAAAATCCCCTGGTAGCAAAATTGCCTGATCTATTAACCAAACATTTGTTTTTGCAACCGCATCATATCTGGGAATAACCACTTTACCTGTGGTTTTCTTGGCATCGTTTATAGCTTTTTGTATCCGTTCTGATTGCGTACCAGATTTATAATTATTTGGACTGAGATAAACTTCGCTAGCCTGGTTGTTCTCAGTTGCTGATAAATAATTGGAACTGCAAAATAAAATGCAAATTGTAAATATTGCTTTCTTAAAGATCGACATTGCTATTAGTTTGTATTGATTTTTAATTGGAAACACAAGAATACCTGTTTTTAATATTATTTAGAGCCTTTTTTTCAATCTTGTCAATGCTTCCAAGTAATAATAATCCGCATAGGTTAAAGGCGCATCAATTTCAGATTTAAATGGATAAGCACCGGTACTATGTTTAAGGATGAAATCTCCATTTTCGCCTAGTTTGGCAGTGTATTCATCAGATGCTAAAGTTCTAATCTGCGTATCAACCACTTGCATATATTTTTTCTTCAGTTTAGCATCTACAAAATCGCTCAACTCTACCAATGCAGAAGCCATTACACATGCCGCTGAAGCATCTCGAGTAGTATTCGGAATTTGCGGTGCATTATAATCCCAGTAAGGGATAAAATCTTTGGGCATTTGTGGATGGTTAATTAAAAAATTTGCAATGTGTTTAGCTTGCTCCAAATAGCGTTTGTCTTTGGTTTCACGATACAGGTAGGTGTAACCATATAAACCCCAAGATTGTCCACGGCTCCAAGCCGAGTCATCTGCTGCTCCTTGATGTGTTTGTTTTTTATGAGGGATACCCGTTTTTTTATCATATGAAACTACATGATAGGAACTATAATCTGGACGAAAGTGGTGGATCATTGATTTATCTGCATGAGAAATTGCAATCTTTCTGAAGCTTTCATCTTTAGAATAATTCGCAGCCCAAATCATCAATTCCAGGTTCATAAGGTTGTCGATAATTACTGGATATTGCCAAACTGCAGTATTGTGATCCCAAGAACGGATTAAACCTAAGTTTGTATCAAACCGAGTAGCTAACGATTTTGCACCAGTTAACAGTACTTCCTTGTAACGCTCTTCGCCTGTAATTCGCAAACCATTTCCGAAACTACAGTAGAGCATGAAACCTACATCATGGTTATCGGTTGTATATTTCTCCCGTTCTACCCTATCTGTGTAAAGTTTAGCGTACCTAAGCACTTCCATACTTTTGTTGTTTTCGTACAAATACCAAAGTGAACCAGGGAAGAAACCACTACACCACCACCTTGAGTCTGAAGAAGTGTCTTTTCCATCTTCAAAAGACTTGGGAAATCTTCCTTGTTGGTTTTCGTATTTCTTAGCCATCAATAAACTTTGCTGCTCTGCATTTTGAAAGGCATTATCGATTACTTTTTTTAAGGACTGGGCCTTCACCTGCCCAGCAGCCATTAGTGCTATGATCAATAGCAGATTAATGTGTCTTCTTTTTTTGTTCATTCAATTTAGGTTTGGAAACTTTGTCGACTGTGCTCATTTTTTAGCTTTGATCAACAATATTTCATATTTGGCACCAATTGAGATTTGGTATCATCAAAGCTACTGTAAAGCTTTATGGTGGTGGGTTCATTTTTGTACAGAAATGGTTCGTTTTTGTACGTTGGATAGGAAAATTAAAGGTTTTATAAAACGTTATGAAGTTTCGCCAACTTTGTAAGCTTTTTTACTGTAACATTCCCTTAACCTTCATAAAAAATTCATCTCATTTTAATGTTACGACAGGGTTTCATGTTTTAAAAAACTTATGTTTCTAAAATTCCCACCTTGGCGGATAATAACTGGTAGTCGATCTACCTCTTAGCGCTAGAAATTTTTTTCTTAAATTCTGAAGGACTTAATTCAAACTGTTTTTTGAAACAAACACTAAAGTATTTTGCGTTGTTAAAGCCAGTTTGGTAAGCAACCTCTGCAACTGTCAAATCGGATTTCTCTAATAAGTAAGCACTTCTTTTTAGTCGAATATTCAAAATAAACTCTTTGATAGACATGCCTACAATATCATGGATTTTCTGGTACAAAATTGTTCTGCCCACATTCATATCTGACACGAAATCTTCTACCGAATAACTAGCGTTAGCAATGTTTTCTTCAATTACCTTCATTGCTTTTCTCAGCAACTCTTCATCCATAGAGGTAACTGTTACATTCGAAGGATCTACCTGTATACGTTTACTGTATTTTTCTTTTAGCTCCTGCTGATTTTTAAGGATGGTCTCGGTTTGTTGTAACAAAAAATCAACATTGAAAGGTTTATCAATAAATACACTAGCTCCATATTCAAGCGCTTTTATTTTATTCTGGTTATCATCTCCATTACCAGAAACCATGATAATTGGAATATGACTAGTCTTAAAATTCTGCCTCAAGCTACGACAAACATCCAAACCATTTTTGTTTGGCATAATTAGGTCTGTAATAATTAATTGAGGATAAATTTTCTCAGCCTTAATCAAACCCTCCGCACCATCACTTGCAGTATATACGTTGTACTTTTCTGCTAGTCGTTGTTCTATGTAAACACGTAATTGCGGATCATCCTCGATTAACAGAATACTATCTACTTTTCTTGAGCCCAAAGTTCCATTTTCTGGTTCAGCGGCGTCTTGCATCACAATGTCATCAATTTCCGAAATGGTATAATCGTAAACCGTAGATTGCATATCACCAGAACCAGCTTGCTTATATAATGGCAACATAATAGTGAAAGAAATTTTATCAGTCTTGTTCACCATCCATATTTTGCCTCCCAACACATCTACAAGCTCCTTTACTATGGCCAAACCAAGTCCAGAGCTTTCCTCAAAAGTTGGTCGATGAGATGACAAGCGATTAAATGAAGTGAAAAGCGTAGCAATTTGCTCCTCAGAAAATCCATCACCACTGTTTAAAACCTCAATAGAAACATATTCGGTTTCATGCTCATCCAACTTTTCGGTTAGTCGTTTCTTCTCTTCATCGGTTGAACTATAAATACGCACACCGACATAACCTTTGTTAGGAGTGTATTTTAGGGCATTTGAAAATAAGTTAGTTAAAATCTTCTCAATCACATCGTAATCAAATGCTACAAACAGATTGTCCTTATGCGTTGCTATATTGGTTTCAATAGCCTTTTTATTCGCATACAACTCAAATAATCCAAAAACATCTTTAACGAAGTTTATAAAATCTCCGTTTTGCGGATTGAGCGTAATCTTTTGACTTTCTATTTCCCGAAAACGCAACAACTGACTGATCATTCGCTGTATCCTAGATACATTTTTTTCGATTAGGCCCATGTAACCTACAGCACTATCATTAGCGGCTAAAGTCTCTTTTAATTGCTTTAAAGGCTGAACAACTAAGGTTAAGGGCGTTTTCAGATCATGGGAAATGTTGGTAAAGAAATCTGTCCGGGCTTGATTTAGCTCTTGCATATTTCTTTCTTTCAGCGCTTCTAAGGCCAATCTTTCCTTAAAAACCTTTTTATTGGTGTAATACCTTGTGATGAAAAACAACAGAGAAAGCACTACTCCAAAGTAAAAACAATAAGCCCACCAAGATAGAAAAAATGGAGGATCCACGTGAATATATAACCTTGAAATTTCATCACTCCAAAGCCCATCGTTATTAGAAGCTTTGATCTCAAATGTATAATCGCCACTAGGCAAATTCAAAAACTGCACTGATTTTTGGTTGGCATGGCTGCTTTGCCACTTTTCTCCAAGACCTTTCATTCGGTAAGTAAATTGGTTTTTATCTGCCGACAAATAGCTATTGGCAGAGAACCTGATTTCTACATTAGATTGGCTACTAGAAAGTTGTATCCTATCTTTTTTACGGTTAGAAAGACTAGCAATATCCTTTTTTAAAGGAGAGTTTTCTGAATATGCAGTCACAAGATTGTTATTCACTAAAAAACCTGTAAAAAACACTTTTGGCTTCTGCGGATTTTTGTTTAGAAAGGCCGGATCAAATAACATAAAACCGTTGGTTCCGCCAAATAGCATTTCGCCTTTACTAGTTTTATATGCAGAACGGATATAGAATGATCCACAGCTATTTTCCTTATAAAATCTGGCTTTTTCAAATAGCTTACTTTTACTATCGTAAAAATACAGTCCTTCGTTTGTGCTTAACCACATGTTTTTGGATGGAGTATCTTCTAAAATCCCGAATACCATCTTGGCCGCCAATCCTTTATTAACGCCATAATTTACATACGTCCCATCCTTTTTAAGTACATTTACGCCTTTGCCCAAGGTACCAAACCATAAATCGCCATTAGATGCTCGAACAAAACTACAGAGATAGTTGGCCGAGTAGGAAGGATCGTTTATCAAATAATGCTTGACTACTTTTAAGGTAACTGGGTCTACTATAAAGAAACCCTGATGTGTAACTAAACACAGATGATTTTGACTATCAAAGTATAAAGCCTCAACTTCTAAGCCTATTACTTTGCCATCGGCGCCCGTTACCCTTACCAGTTCAATAGGACCATCTTGCTTTTTTCTATAAAAAAATGAGCGATCTGGATCACTCATCCACCAAGTATTTTGATTATCACGTACAAAATCATAAACCGTTAAAGGTTGTTTACTTTCTGGTGAAAGAAAATCTAGGCTTACAAAGGACCTGTTATTCATGTTATAAGAGCCAATTCCACCTCCATAAGCTGATATAACTAATTGGTTATTCGTCCTATCAAACTTTAGCCGTTTAATCATATTAGAATTTGGCGAATTACCCTGCGATTTTAGGTAATGATTAAAAGTATCACTTTGTCGATTCCAATAATTTAATCCACCACCTTCTGTACCAATCCAAATGTTTCCCAAATGATCCTCTTGAAAGCCACTTACAATGGGGTGGTTAAGTCCTCCTGGACTTGGATTGAAGTAACGCACCTGCGAATCATAAAGTGAGCAATAGGCAATTTTACCACCATAAGTTCCTATCCATGCACCTTGATCGGGATCGGGATAAATGGTCCAGATAGAGTTAGTAGGCAGTGAAAAGGCATCATTGAGATTCATCCGAAGATAATTACTGGTCCCTCTAGCGGGATCATAAAAGAACAGTCCAGCCTGAGTAGCTACCCAAATCACCCCTGTCTGATCTATGTATAGCTTTTTTGATAGCATGGATTGATTACCAGCAATCATTACGGGAATTGTTTGTTTTAAAGTTCCAGCAGCATCGGTAACATGAATTCCTCCTCGTTGTGTTAAAAAATAGTATAGGCCCCGATGTTCTAAACCATCGTTTACAGCATTTGAGATTGTGCCAAAATCAGCAAAAAGCGCCAATTTTTTCTTAGCCACATCAACTTTTTGAAGCCTAGCATCTTGGGTGAGATAAATATTTCCCTTTATGCTAAGCAGGTTATTGAAAGGTTGGTTTTTAGGCAGCGGAAAGAGATCGGTCTTTTTTGATTGATCATCGTAACGCTTCAATGTATCTCCAGATAACATGTACAACTTACCATCGTCGTGTAAGCAAAGCGAACGAATTCTTCCACTAACCACTAGATCAAATGAAAATTTTTGGTAATCGAATTTTAACAGGCCGTGCCCCGTGCTTAGAAATAGATTTCCCCTCCTATCTCTAATTACAGATCCATAGCCCCATTTTGCTTTTGGTTGGATGGCAAAAACGATGTCATTCAATTGATAAAAGCTATTACCGTCGTACATAAAAAGTGCATCTGGGCCTGTATACCACATCCTTCCCAAACTATCTTTAGCAATACTTTGTATCCCTCCATAATAGGAAGTTTCTGGCATTACATGAAACCTATATCTAGAGATATCAATTGCAAAAACACTTTGAAATAGTAGTGTGGTTAGAAATGCGGCAAGAATGTATTTCTTCATTTATCAAAAAGCTGTTCACCAAGTTTCTTAAGCTTTCAAATTCCAACCCTACACTTTGTCAGTCGGAGCCTGTCGAAGACTTCTTATATAGAGAATGTTTCGACAAGCTCAACATGACACCTATGGTTTGATATGAAATTTAAAAATCTACATTGTAGAGCGTTAATCTACGATTTCTATTTTAATTTTCTTATTTTTAACGATGATGTTATAATCGCCAGCTTCTAAAATGCGCTTTCCATTACCATCAACAAAGCTTAAATCCCGTTGCAAATCTATTTCGAATTTGTAAACTTTAGTTTCGCCCTTTTTCAATAACTGTTTCTCAAAATATTTGAGTTCTTTAATCGGACGAGAAATCGTAGAAACAGGATCCTGTATAAACCAATGTACCGTCTCTACACCTTCTCTATCGCCAACATTTTTCACAGGAACTTCAACGCTTAATTTTTCTCCACGTTTCAATTGAGTAGATGAAACTTTTAATTCACCATATTCAAAGGCAGTATAGCTTAAACCATGGGCAAACTCATATAACGGCGTACTCTGGATATCTTGATACTTGCCTTGATGCGGGCGGGCACTTTGTCTGTAATTGTAATAAATAGGGATTTGACCTGTGGAGAACGGGAAAGTCATGGCTAATTTACCAGACGGATTTACACGACCAGATAACACACCCGATAAAGGTCTACCTCCTGGCGTTCCTGGCTGCCACATGGTTAAAATCGCATCGCCGATAGGCTCCAATCTGTTCAATTCCAAAGGGCGACCACTAGATAATACTAAGATGATGGGTTTACCTAATTTTTTAAGCTCTATTGCCAGTTCTTCTTGTATCTGCGGCAAGGCAATGGTTGAACGGGAAGCATTCTCACCGCTCCAGTCCTTCTTCTCGCCCAGGCAAAGTATTATTACATCAGATTTCGCAGCCAATGTTTTTGCTTCTTCAAAACCTTTTTTATCCTTTCCATCGAAATCAGCACCTAAAGCATAATTCACTTCAGCTTTGCCTTTATACTCTGCTTGCAAAGCATCGCTAATGCTAATGATATCGTCAGACTTACCTTGTGCTGCCCAAGAACCTAATAAATTCCATTGGCTTTTTGCCATTGGGCCGATCACTGCAATTTTAGAGACATTATTTAGAGGTAATGCCTTATCCTTATTTTTAAGCAAAACGATAGACTCTTCTGCCAATTGTTCCGCAATTTTTAAACTCTCGGTACGATAAAAACGTTGTTTTTCTGTAGTAGTTGGTGTGTAAGGACGATCAAATAATCCTAATCTGAATTTCACCCTAAGTACTCTTCTTACGGCATCATTCAACAAATCTTCAGATACCTTACCTTCTTTTACCAGTTCAGCAAGGTGATTGTCATAAGCCCTATTCATCATATCCATTTCTACACCAGCCGTAAATGCTTTCAAAGCCGCTTCTTTCTTGTTAGCAGCTACACCTTGCGGACGGAGTTGTTCTATAGATCCCCAATCCGAAACCACAAAACCATCATGTTTCCAACGTTTTTTCAATACTTCTGTTAATGTGTAATGGTTGGCAGAACCCGGTGTACCACTGATATCGTTGAACGAGCTCATCAAAGTTACAGCACCAGCTTTTACTCCAGCTTCATAAGGCGCCATGTAAGTATCCCAAAGCGTTTGGTTAGAAATCTCCGAATAAACATAGTCGCGGCCAGCTTCCGAAGCACCGTAACCGATGTAATGTTTCAAGCAAGCGGCTACATTTTTATCACTAGAAAGGTCGTTTCCTTGGTAGCCTTTAACTGAGGCCACCGTAAAAATGGCGTTGGTATAAGTATCTTCTCCATAGCCTTCTGCCACACGGCCCCAACGACCATCTCTGGCCACATCAATCATTGGAGAGAAAGTCCAGTCTATACCCGACATCCTGGCTTCTTGTGCTGCTACACCACAGGCTTTTTCGACCAAACCAGGGTTCCAAGAACAAGCTTGCCCCAAAGAAATTGGATAAATGGTACGGAAACCGTGGATGACATCGTAGCCGAAGATAATTGGAATACCTAGACGGCTTTGCTCCATCGCCTTTTTCTGAACCTTGTTCCGTAGATCAGCGTTGCTACCAAAATAGATTAAAGAACCAATTTCTGCTGGAATGCCATTTACAGGATCAGCCATATTATTGGCATTGTCATTTCTACCCAACGTATATTGATTGAGTTGCATTACCTTTTCTTCTAAAGTCATACGAGCCAATAAATCATCTATTCGTTTCTCTATAGGCTGTTTAGCATCTTTATATAATGGGTTTTCTTGTTTATAGCTCGAAAATAACATTGCAGTTATAAGAGCTAACACTAAGCTAATTTTCTTGATCATATCTATTTAAAAACAGGTGTTTGTGATAATTTCATTGTTTTTTGTTGATTGTTCTTCAGTTCGAAAACCACAATTTCATTTTCTCCCTTTATTAAGTCTTCCGATGGAATTAAGATCGACCGTTGCTTTTCTTCTTCCCAGTAGGAACCTACATATTTTTGATTCACCCACACTTCTCCCATTCCCCATCCAGAAATATCCAAATAGTTACTACTTACTGTATCTAGCCCAAATTTACCTTTATAGAAACCTGGAGTTTCGGTTTCGGTTCTACTTTCGAAAATCAAATCTTTGAGCGGATATTTTTTGATGTTCAGCGGCACCATTTTCCAGTTTCCCACTTCATTTCCATCTATAGTAACTTCTCCAAACAGGCCTTTCGAATTGTCAGTAATTTCTGGTCCGTAAGTAATCCTACCAATGTTTTCCACATAAATCTGTAACAGATGCTTTCCTGGCATAGTTCTAATAGTGATTTTTTTACTGTTATCGGTCATTTTCCCTTGAAACCTTCCATCTACATATACTACTGCATAATCACGAACATTCTCTAATTTTAGCTCTTCACTTTCCAATTGCGTGGTAATTTCAGATTGGTAAAGCACATAACCAAAATCCACATTTAAATCGTTCATAGGTATTAGCCCATCTGCCATTACCGCCTTTTTAGAAACCTGCTCTAAAGACGCTTTTTGATTTAACACGATTTCCTGCGCCAGCAAAGTCTGACTAGCCAACATCGTTATCCCTAATGCAATTTTTCTCAACATCTTGATCCTTTTTATTTTGTTAAAAATGATTGGATAAAAGTCTCTTCCAAGGCTACTTGTGGTGAGAATTTATCGCTCTTTACATAATTATCTATACTATACAACAATTGCTTCGTAGCTGGACGCTTGTCCATATCTGTTTTGGTATCTACTGCCAATACCAACAACTTTCCGCCATTCACTTTAGCCTCAAAACCAATACCCAACTTCTGGTTATTGTCATAGCTATCAATCACTTGAATAAATGGACGAAGTTTATCAGGCGTACCTTGCATTTCAATCACCTTAGCATTGTTCAAGATATCCCACCATTGCCAATCCGTATGATATGAAGTAGTGAAGTCTTTAAATACTGGTTGTTCATTGTGCACCAAGTTCCCGATCGTCATTGGTGCCCAAGCAAACATAATTGGGTTCCAAAAATGGTTATGAAAGATAGATTTACGTCCTTTTACATCTTCTGGAGCAGGATAAAGCACTACGGATTTACCCTGTGCCAAATGCTTTTTAGCAGCATCATCGTAAACCGAGGTATACAGTACCTGATCAGTAGATTGCATTAAATTTTGGTGGCTTGGATAAACCCAAATGTCCCAACTGTTTCTGATTTGATCGTTAATTGACAAGTGCACCGTCAACTTTTGAGCAAGACTGATGCCTTTTAAGGGTATCGAAAAGTCCCCGACCGACGATACATTATCGTTAGCAATAGTTTGGCTTTTTAGATTACCTTTTTGCAGCACTTTGCCACTCTCATCAGTTAACCACCATTTTAACTTCGCATTTTTTAGAGCAGCATTGCTGTAATTATACACTTCGGCTTTGCCTGTAAATGTTTCTGAATTAAAAAAGCTACTTTTTTCGTATCGCAATAAGGCAACAGTTGGTGCACAAAATTCTCTAAATTTCTCTGGTGTAACTAAACCTTTCGAATCCCAGAAAGGATCCAGTATACCGACAGGTGCATAGCCTTGCCCAGGGAAATCGTTGATTGACAACAACTGAAAACCAGCAGATTTAGACGAACGTAAAAGCGCCTCGATTACTGCTTTGTATTCTAAAACTGTTAAGGCTCCAGAGGCACGGAAGAAATCGTTGGCCTGATCTAACATGCCATTTTTCTGCAGCATATCTCTAAATACTTCAAAATTGCGTGCTTCTACAGGGCTATTTGCATATTTCTTAATCTCTTCAAAATTAGGGTACACGCAACGTTGTCCCGACTCGTGGGAAATTACGGGTACATCCACATCAGATTCTGTACTTCTATCCCAGTTTGTGTTAGGCAAACCTTCGTACACTTTTACTGCTCCTTTATTGGTTTGTTGCGACACATAATACTGGTCTGATTTTACACGGGTACGAGCGGTAGAACCACTGAATAGATGACGAGAGTCTGCCTTGATACCTTCAGCAGTTAATTCTTCAATAAAATCAAAGTTCCCTGTAATTTCATTACCATTGCAATACAAAACAAATGAAGGATGATTACCGTATTCTTTCAAAATCGCTTTAATTTCCCTGCGGAAGAAATTGTATCTATTCTCGTCCGGCTCTGCATCTTTACCCCACATTGGCATTTCTACTTCGAAATAAATCCCATGTTTATCCGCCATTCGGAAAGCAGCTTTTGGAGGGCACCAAGAGTGGAAACGTAAGTGGTTCATGCCATAATCTTTCATCAATAGCATGATGCGCTCCCAAGAAGCATCGTCTACAGGAGCATACCCCGTTTTTGGAAATACCGCATTCTCTACGTTACCACGCAAATGCACTGGACGATTGTTAATCATCACATGGTTTTTGCCTTGTTTTACTTCTCGCAATCCAAAAGTGGTCGCTTTCTCATGCTGATAGTTTGATTTACCATCAGAAGTATTTAATTGACAGGTAATTTCATAAACATTGGGATTAAATTCATCCCACAGCTTAGCATTTTTTCCCATTGGGATATTGGCTTCTACAAAAGTCACCGAGTCTTTACTCACTACCGCAACTTCCTTTTTCAGGTTATAATTTTTACCATTGATTGTAAAAGAAGCCTTCCCGGTAAATTGTTCTTTAGTTTCGTTATTTAACTGCAAACGTACATTTATGGAATTACTTGCAATATTAGGGTATACCTGAAGATCTTCTACATACACTGGATCTATCGCCATCAACTTCATTTCGCCTAAAATGCCGTTCCAATTAATTTGGGTAAACTCGGTATGAGCGTGGTTCCATTTATGGGTTTTATACTGAAATCTGTTATCGATACAAACTGTAATACGATGTGTTTTTCCAGGCTTAACGAAGTTGGTTAAATCGTGATTATGTGGCACACTGATGTAATCGATGCTACTTACTTCTTTGGTATCTACATAAATAGAACTTAACCAATGCGTACGTTCAAAATACATGAAAATTTTCTTGCCTTTCCAAGCTGCCGGAATTTCGATATCACGTTGATACCAAGCTGGCCCCATATATTCGTACTTTCTCGTTAAACGATCAATGTATTGGTACGGAACTTTATAGCCAATTTGTTTGTCGTCTGTGATACCTGGAAGCTGAATTTCTTCCTGTAAAATGTGATTGTAACGTGGCGAAAGAGATCCCCTACGGAAATCCATTACATCAGTTTGAAATTTCCATTTTCCAGATAAATCAACAGATACAGTCTGTGCTTTTAATACATAAGCTTGCATTAAAAACATAATCAAAAGCAGGTGTTTTAGGTTTTTAGATGGGTTCATTTGTTAGTGTTGTTCTTTTTATTTCAATTTTCTTTTTATACGTATATTCCTCCCCCTAGACTCCAAATGGGAAATCCATGAGCCCTAACCAGCAAAACGGCCAGCGACTTTGCTTATACCCTTTTGGAGGGGCATGCGCAGGAATTGCGATGGCAGGGGGAGGATTTGTCTAGTTTCAAATCTTTATTTGCTATCGTAATATTCCTTCATCAAATACCAAGCTTTCTTTCTGTAACCTTGATCAGAAACCAAACCTTTACGATTCCAATCTTCTTGGTTAGTTGGATGGAAACGGAATGGCGAACGGAAATCAAAAAGCACCCATGGTGAAGTGCCCCGTAGGTTTGGGATGTGCTTGAACATTTCTAGGTTTTCTCGGTACAAAGTCGCCTGGTAGTCTTCGCTCCACGAGCTTACCACATCAGCATCACCTGTTTTTCCATAAAGTGCTTCGCCCCCAAACTCTGATACAATTAGAGGTTGACCTTTAGCCACGTCCCAATTAGCTTTATCTGGACTAACTGGCCAAGCATGGTACCAGCCCATGTATTTGTTTATCGCCACTACATCCAATTCTTTGATAAAAGGATCATCCATTACAAAAACCTGTCTGTCTTTGTTGAAACGAACTAAATCAAATGCTGCTGTAATTAATCTGGTAGTGTCTATAGATTTGGTGATTTCAATTAGAGATTTGATGAACGCATTACGAGGTTCCGATGGTTGTGTTTCATTAGCTACACCCCAAAATGTTAACGCAACCCGATTTTTATCACGCATAATCATTTCACGCATCATTTTACCCGCCTTTTGTTTGGTAGCATCATTTTTAAAATCGATACCTTGCCAAATCGGAATTTCTTCCCATAGCAAGAAGCCCATTTTTTCGGCCAACCTCACGATATATTCGTTCTGCGGATAATGTGCCAAACGGATCATGTTACAGCCTAAAGCTTTGGCTTCAGACAATAGCATCACCGCATCTGCTTCTGAAAAAGCTCGGCCTTTACGTTGTGGTATCTCTTCGTGAAACGAGATCGACTTTAAAAAGATAGGCTTATCATTCAGATAAATATCCTCTCCTTTTACCCAAACATTACGGAAACCAATTTGCTCTTCAACTTGATCGTTTTCGCTTGATACTTTTACTTTATACAAAGTTGGCGAGCCAGGCGACCAACGCTTTATTTTCTTTGAAGCAAAGGAAGTTTTTACTTCTCCATTTACATCTGTTTTAAGCGTCTGCTTTAACTGCAATTCAGGAATTTCGACGGTTACCGATTGACTAACTTTATCAGATAGTTTTACGTTGGCGTTAATTCTATCAGCCTTGGTTTTATCCAACTGGATGAAATAATCTTCGATAAATACTTTGGGAGTACTCACCAAAAATACATCACGCGTAATGCCGCCGTAATTCCACCAGTCAAAAGCCATTGCCGGAATAGCATCCACTGTACGCGTATTATTTACCTCAACCGCTAAAAAGTTATCCCTTTCCTTTAGTGCATCGGTCACATCAATCTGGAATGGCGTAAAACCGCCTTCATGCTGACCAATTTCTTTTCCATTCAGGTAAATTCTACAACGGTAACTTACCGCTCCAAAATATAAAAATGTTTTTCCGGTATGCTGCTTTGCTACATCAAAACGACGAGCGTACCAAATGGTGCCCTCATAATATTTAAGTTCGGGCATTTGGCTGTTCCAATCAGAAGGGACATTTAAACGATAACCGTGATCAAAAGAATATTCGTAGAAATCAATTTTTGTTTCTGGTTTTTTATTGAGATAGATCTTGTTCTTTCTACCTTGATCGTATAAATCAATAATGGCATCCCATTTTCCGTTCAACGATTGCACATTTCGTCCATAAACATTGGTCATGGTTTGTTGTGCGATGGAATTTGAAAAAATCAAACTTAAAAACAGGGATAACGCTAAATAAAAGGTTTTCGGCTTCATCATAAATGTGTGTTATTTCTTATAAATTTTCATAGCTAAACCACCACCTTTAGCCATAGAAAGGCTCATTTTACGGTTAGCAGGAATAGTAATTGTTTCTTTTTTATAGTCGGAGGCAATACGATTTGCATTGGCACCATCTCTGTAAAGCTCTGCAACATAATTTCCTTCACCCAAGAAAGATAAATCGAGTTCTAGTTTTCGAGCATCCCAATTTGTCATTGACCCTATGTACCACGTCTCTGCTTTTTTACGGGCAATGGCGATGTATTTACCGATCTCTCCTTCAAGCGCTATTGTTTGATCCCAAACAGTCGGAACAGCAGAAATAAAATCGGTACACTCCTGCTCTTTTTCATAATTGGTAGGGCTATCGCAAAGCATATTCAAAGGTGATTCGAAAATGACATATTGTGCCAACTGGTGGCAACGTGTGCCCTGGCTCATCGGTTCGTCGTTAATGCCACGATGGGTTCTTTTGGTAGCATTACGCATAGCCCCTTGGGTATAATCAATTGGACCAGCAACCATACGGATAAAAGGAAAAGTAACATCATAAGTCACCTGATCTAACTCGGGGCCAGTCCATTTCATCTGTTCTAAACCATGAACAGCTTCGAAATTGATGACATTTGGATAAGTTCTATTGATACCTGTTGGCTTGTAAGTGCCGTGGAAATCTAGCATCAATTTGTATTTAGCAGCTACTTCTGCAGCATGGTAATGGAAATCTACCATTTGCTGGTCGTCGCGGTCCATGAAATCAATCTTAAAGCCCTTCACTCCCATTTCCGAGTAATGTTTGCACACTTTTTCCAAATCTCTTTCGAAAGCATAATAACCAGCCCATAAAATGATACCTACGTTTTTAGCTTTTGCATGAGCTATCAGTTTCTTCAAATCTATTTCTGGCACTACCTGGAACAAATCTGCTTTTTTATTTACCGCCCATCCTTCATCTAAAATCACATACTCAATACCATTTTTAGATGCAAAATCTATGTAAGCTTGGTAGGTTTCGGTATTGATACCCGCTTCAAAATCTACATTTGAAAGGCCCCAATGGTTCCACCACTCCCAAGCAACTTTACCTGGTTTAACCCAAGAAGCATCTGCCACTCTTGATGGAGCCGCTAATTTGTAGACCATATCATTATCCGCTAACTGTTTATCGTTGGTAGATACAATTACAATACGCCAGGGAAATTGTGCTTTAGCTTTGCTTTTAGCCAAATAAGGTTGGCGAGAAGTAACCAATTGTTGCAACTCATTGTGCCCACCTTGTTTGGTTGCCGTAGGATAAGGAGCAAAATTAGACCGCAACGAAGTAGAGCCATTGGTGTTGGTGAGGTACATGCCTGGATAACTTTCCAAATCAGCTTCTGCCAAACAAACTTTTTTTCCCTTATCTAAACTCACTACCAAGGGCGAGAAAGCTAACCTATCGGAACTGATTTTACTCAATGGTATGTAAGTGTATTCATTCTCAAACGAATTGAAATACTGGCTTTCGACGTCCTTGAACTTTCCTTTTACATAAGGCACATAAGCGTTAAAATCCTTTGAGAAATTGAAAATAGCCTCTTCATTTCTTACCGTGATTGCTTTATCACTGGTAGATACAAATCGATAAGCGATACCTTCATTATAAGCTCTAAAGATGAGATTGAAATTCTCTTTGAAGCTCAAAACAAGTTCGTTGTAATGGTCGTCTATCTGGTTTCTTTTATAAAACAGCGCATTAATCTGTTGATGGATATCAGCTGTTTTTGCGCTTTTCAATTGTGAGCCTTTGCCCCAAGTCACGCCGTTAGCTAGGCTCATGTTCAAGACAGAAGGTTTTAGAATGGTATCGGTCTGATGAGTAATTGCATAGCTAATCATTTCGTTCAAAGTAATAGTGGCTACCAATTTCCCATCTGGGGATTTTAACTGGTACTTTTTTTGTCCCCAAGAGCTGATGGTAAGGGCTAATAAAAATGTGGTAAGGATAGTTCTCATATTTTGGTCTCATTTGTTGATTTCGTAGCGGTACATCGCGAAATCGTTTATTTTTGGAAGCGTAACTTCGATAGTTCCGTTTTTAGCTATTGTGGTATTGATGGCCTTTCCGTTGCCTAGTATTGGCGTACATTTCACTTTAGTGCCAGCAGGTAGCCAGGTTTTCACCGAACCAACTAATTCTGCCGTATTTTCTCTGTAGAAAATGAAGTAACCTTGGTTGCCGTTCAGCGATTGGAAGCCCGTCCAAGACCTGCCAGAAGGCTCATCTCCGATTGGCAAAATGGTACCTAAATGGAAATCATGTTGTATTTTTCGATAAGACTTGATTAGATGTTTGATTTTTAATGCTTCTTCAGGCAAACCTGTTCCTTCGAACCAAGCCAAGGGCTGTGCAGCCATCGTCGTAGCAAATAAATATTCAAAAGAATGATTGTTAGGTGCAAAAATGTCTTTGCCATACTTATCAGCGTTTCTCCATTTATTCAGAAACTCGATCTGTAATTTCTCGGCAGGCACGTATTTAGACAAAGCCCATAAGTTTCTTAAAGTCCAATACGGATAGTAGTTCTGCCAATCGGTATAGCGGTTTTCTAGAAAAACATTTCCATACTCGTTGAAGGTGTAATAGCCTGCTCTCCTACCAGCGGTAGCATCTAAATTAAATACCACTTCATTATTGGATTGCTCCAATACACCATCAAACAGCTTACGAAGGTTGATTTCTGACTGTTTGGTTGGAATAGCTAGACCATCGATTTTAAACGTACGAATGCCATATTCTTTGTACAGACTCACCAAAGCATTCAGGTCTTTTTGCCAATCGGCATAGTCATTTTGCACACTTGGATTAAACCAAAGGCAGATTTCTATGCCTAGTTCTTTTCCTTTTTTTACGATTGGATGCAGGCCTCTTGGATATTTTGCAGGATCAGGTTTCCAGTAATCTGGATTATCCCAAATATTTTTGAAAGAACCTTTCGCCAAAGCCGAATTTGGGCTTTTTCCTATTTGCCAACCATCGTCAATCTGAAAATGTGAAACGCCCAATTCCGCTGCTCTTTCCACTTCAAGCAAACTGAATTTCTCGTTCACTTTGGAGTCTTGGCTACGGTCTCCCCAAGTGTTCATCATCACCATTTCATCGCGTTGTGGCAATAACCTGCGGACGTTTTTTTGATAGTTACGTAATGCAGTAAGCTGCTGTAATTCTCCCCCGCTATACACACCAATTACGCTGCTGTAAGCTTTGGTCCACTCCTCAGTCTTGATGTCTTTAGCAGTTAAACCCAAGCCGCTCATGGTAAAATGACCGAAATCCGTGCTAAAATCGTGGCCCTGATAAGCTAGCTGTACGCTAGATGTTGGGGCTTCCTTCAAAAAGAAAAAGCCTTTATTGTTTTCGTTGTTGTGTGCTACCAATAGATTTCCTCTGTAATTGGTTTTCCGATAAGGAATGATATTTCTTTCTTGGATCAGGTTGTTATTCCAATCTGTGACATCAAAAAACTCTACAATTTTAGTTTGCCAGTGAAAACCATCCAACTTGATCTGATCTAAAATGGCCGTCATTTGCTGGGACTTCATATCCTCAGCAAACTCGATGTTTTTCCGGTCTGCCGCATTGATCGCCTTACCATCAAGTGCCAAATCCGTACTACCTTTTAAATAGATATCGCAGGCAATTACTGGACTATCCTCATAAACTCGGTATACCTTTTTAACGGCTAAAGTACCCAAAGAAACGTTTACTTCTACAGCCAAATAATTGGGATGGATAGCAGTCCCCTTAACTTCCCTCGAATGATAAGTTCCATTTAGAGGTGTATCTTTTGTTATCTCAAAATCGGGAGTTTTTAACCTGTTCAACCAAGTTTGGTTTGTTGATCTATCAGTTAAACTATAAGTAATCAGATTCCCGTTGTTCCAAAGAAATTTTCTTTCAATCCATTTGTTACCTACCACGAGAGTATCTTTTATCAATCGACTATAATTGCCGTCTTCTGCCTTAACGGCTGTAAAAGCCGAAAGAAACAATAGTGCTATAAGTATCCGTTTCATCATCGATCTTTATCCTATCTTAGTTGTTTAAGCTGTAAAGCGTTGATATAGTAAAATCCGTAAGCATTGTTATTGTTGCCCCCAGCAGCAATTGTAATGGTAATTTCTCCAGATTTAGTTGGCTTAACTAATTCTGCACAAGCGAGATTGGTGGTATTATTTGCTGCGTCCAACAAAACAGAAACCACATTAGTTCCTTTGACTGTATATTTAGTTTCTCTATTTTCAGTACCAGAATTAGTCCTAGAACCAAAAAAACATAGATTGTACTTTTTCTCTCTATTCAATCCAGTTAGTTTTAAGACACTTCCCGTAACAGACTTACCCTCCCATACCGCTTTTGAATTGCCATAATACGAACTGGAAGATACATTACCGGGCATGTTAAATGGTGTGGTTGTAATGGTAGGTCCATTTTGATTTATATTGTTGAAGCCCTCTACAACTGTAATTGAAAAGTTGGTAAAGGCACCTGCTTGGTCCCTTAGATTAGAGACTGATGCTCCGGCTGTGAACTGGGGTAGTGAATTCCATTCTGCAGCTGTTGCATTAGCGCCAAAATTAATAAAGATTGGTTTGGTGAAATCCGAAACCCCTCCCCCTTGATATTTGACCATTGCAGTAACCTGATTAGGCTGAACAGAGGCCAGATGAGCCGCATTTTGGGCAATTTCAACTTCATAGGTTGATAATGCCGATGGCTTATAAGTATTGCCCAATACACTTTCATTAAATATAGCTTCAAACCAAGCACAAGAAGCAGTATATCTCCCAATATTGAAATCTAAATGGTAACCATCCCTGCAAAAATTATCCCCTACTACACTTGTTCTCCCATTTTGAATTGCAGTCCCTGATGGAACAATTCGATCTATGGGTATAAGAGTTTTTGCCTGTTGATAGCTCGCTACAATAGCGGTGTACATCTTATCTTGATCTTTATCGTAATTTGCAAATCCCGAGTGCGTCGAATTTTTCTGATAAGCCCAAGTTTGATGAAGAATGTATTTGACCTGCGGATTTTTTGCTTTCGTTTTTACATGGTTATAAAGCGCTACCAAGGGAGTAAAGGTATTAAATAGTCCAGAATTTGGACTAGATTGCTGAAAACTGATGTAATCCCAATCTTCATCTAGAACTGCTTTTTCAATAGACACATTAGCCATTGTTGATTTTAGACCTTGCTGGTTAATTTTTCTATAGGAATAACTGTTTGCATTATTGGCCACATTCTGTAAGTGGAGTGACAGACTTGCACCCCCTATAAACATATTGCCAATTACAATTTTATGAGAACGTGCATTTGCCAGCCCATACAGGTAAGATTCTATAGCATCTTCCGAAAAGCTATTGCCTATTGCAAGGATTTTTATAATACGATCATTCTTTTCTAAGGTGTTTTTATGTAGATCTGTTTGATTTGATGTTTGAGATATAACACTATTTTCAGTCTTAGGCTTAAAACTGATACCCAAAGCGGTTACCAGCAGCACTAGCAGATAATAGAGCACTATCTTGCCCTTTTGCAATGATGTAACAGGTTTGTTCTTGGTTTTTGTATACAATACAGACATATATATATTTGGCTTTTATTCTTAAAACTGGTATTAATGCACAACTAGACTATTTAATCTTACCCAACCATTTGGCATAGCTCCACCTTCAACAGCCAGCTTAATAGCTGGTTGGTTTTTTTTGGTAGTATCAACAATTGCTACCGACCATGTGTAATTGCCTACGGGAAGATCGACATTAGCATTTAAGCTATAAGAAACCCCTTTACCTTTAATCCAGTTGGCAGGTTCGCTCTCCCTGTCTACAAAAATCTGTTTTACATTATTTTTTGTATCCAACAGTGCAAAAGCCACTTTGTATTTATGGTTCCATTGGGGAATATTATTGGGAAGGTATCCCCAACCCATATTTTTCCAGTGGTGTGTAATTGTAGCCCTACTGTTCGCTTTAATTTGCTTTGGAAGACTAACTTCATCAGGGTATACCCGATAACCACCTTTAGATACAAAATCCTGCACCAACGGAAAAGATTTCTCGAACCACGATCCGGTATCTCCCACCCTAAAGTCCATCATATTTACATGTGCTTGTTCCGAAGCTTCAAACTCTCCATTTCTTACATCTTCTGGATGTCCTTTTCTATATTTACCACTCGGATCTGTCCAATAGCTATGTGTTTTGGAGGTAATCCAGCCGCCCTCCATAATAATTGGACGTTTGAAATTCCATTTCGCGGCAAAATCTTTTTCCCAGCCTTGATAATAGCCTGTCATTCCAAAAGCATCATGTCTAAGACTGTAACCTTTTGCTATTGCTTTAACTAATAACCTGTCGCTATTGGGGTTTGCTGGCGCCCAACTTTCTGGATGTCCTACCAAACGGTGATAGTTAATTACCAAAGGCACTTTTGTGAAAGTCCGAGCATATAAATCGGTTACCCAATCCAATACTTCTTCTTTAATCTTCTCAATATCCTCCGATTTTGCAGTTTTCGGGTCCTGATAAACAACATGATGAGCTTCGCCCCATTTCCCTAAACCGTAAGCATCAATAAAAGAGGTACGTTCAGGATCATTAAATTCCTTTGCTAAAGCCTCTATAAATTTGGTATAGTACTTTCTAAATACAGGGTCTTGTGGGTAAGGTGTTTGCCTATCAGGAATTTCTGGATTCTCCAGGTAATATTTTGCTCCAGCATCAAATACAAATGAAGGTGTATTTTGTCCTTGATCACGGCCATCAACTACAATCCGAAAGGCTATGGGCAGCCCTCTTTCCTCAGCACCTCTAATTAGCGTTGATATTCTAGATTTAGGGTCATTCCAAGTATAAACGCCATCTTCAGGGTTTAATGAAGACCAGCTGGTACGGATGTAACAGGCAGAAGCGTAATCTATTGCTTTTACCTTTTTTCCTAATTCTGGCACAAAAAATTCAGTATCCCAATAAGATTCATCAGCACTGCGTGAGGCATACATTACCCAGCCATTGAGCGGATTACGTAATACTGTTTTGCTATCGTATCTTGGTGTAATAGATACATACTCTGCTGTAACACCGTGATCGTTTTTAACGCTATCATATTTTGCATTGCTTAACAAAGCAAATAGAGCTAAAAAGAGAACCAATATTATTTTTAATATATTTTCCTGTGCAGACTGCTTGTTCATTAGTTATTTACAAAAATTTTAAAGTTTCTTATGGGTTGATGGCAGAATTTTCAGTTCGTTAATCTCGAATACGTAAACCTCGGTCATCAAATCTATATAGATGAAAAGAGGAGCACATAGAATTAACGATAGTGTTGGTAAGCATTAAAAGGTCAAGAGACGACCATAACAAGATTTTAAATCTGTAGTAATTCATTTTCATACATTCATCTGGTTGGGTTAATCAATCACCTTATTCCTTAAAGAAAAGATGAAAAGCAGCGATTATATTGATCATCTATCTCACTTCCTTGATTACAAAAGTAGCCAAACACCACCTTGCTTATGGTATTGATTTGTTCAGAAATGGTTCGTTTTTGTACAGAAACGCTATAGACATAAACGCTAAATCAATCTTATATGTAGTTTAGCCATACCTAATCAAAACCAAATATTTTTATCACATGCAAGGATCAAACCATCTAGAATTGAGCCCCCACAGAAGACTGAATATACTTACTGGAGAATGGGTATTAGTTTCGCCCCCCAGAACTGAACGCCCGTGGGAAGGCAAGGCTGAAGACCTACCTAAAGATAAGATACCCGAATACGATCCCAAATGTTACTTATGCCCTACAAATAACAGAGTTTACGAACACTATAAATGTAAAGTACCAAAACATTAATATGGAACCATTACAACTTAGAAAAGCCTTTGAAAAAATTTTCAATACTGAACCTATATTAGTTAAATCGCCTGGGCGTATCAATATTATTGGTGAACATACCGATTACAATGGCGGCCTGGTAATGCCTGCTGCGATTGATAAAGCGATTTATGTTGCTATTTCACAGAGAAATGATAACGAAATCCACCTTTTTTCCGAAAACTTTCAGGAGAAATATTCTGGCAACATTAATAAGGTAAAAAAATCTGATGTAGCTTGGGCAAATTATATCCTAGGCGTGGTGGATGGATTATTAAAACGTGGCTTTACACTATCAGGATTCAATCTATACATCTATGGTGATGTACCTTTGGGCGCTGGTTTGTCATCATCTGCTGCAATTGAATGTGCAACCGCCTATGCCCTAAGCCTAATGTATCAACTGTTTGTCTCAAATATGGATTTAGCATTAATTGCACAAAAGGCAGAGCATGAATTTGCAGGTGTAAACTGTGGTATTATGGACCAGTTCGCCTCTGTATTTGGCAGACAAGATTATGCAATGATGTTAGATTGTAGATCGTTAGCACACGAATACATCCCTTTAAAACTGGAGGGATATAAATTAGTATTGCTTAACACCAATGTAAAGCATTCGTTAAGTGATTCCGCATATAATGATAGAAGAGCGCAATGTGAACAAGGTGTAGCATGGATCAAAGCCCACCATCCATCGGTAGAATTTTTAAGAGACGCAGACGAAGAAATGTTACTGGCATACGTTAAACCTCAAAATATTGAAACCTACACTAAATGCAGCTATGTAGTAGCTGAAATAGCACGTGTTAAAAAAGCTGCTAAAGCATTAAAAGAAGGCGATTTAAAAGAGCTTGGAGAGTTAATGTTCCAAACGCATGAAGGTTTAAGTAAAGCATATGAAGTTAGCTGTAAAGAATTAGATTTTCTAGTAGAACAAGTTAAAGGTTTAGATGATGTTTTAGGAGCTAGAATGATGGGTGGCGGCTTTGGTGGCTGTACCATCAATATTGTAAAATGCGAAGCAATTGATGCTTTAATTGAGAAAGTTAGCAAGCATTATCATGAAAAATTTGGGCTATCACTTAGCGCTTACGTAGTGCAAACCGCAAATGGTTCAGAAACCATTAGTAATCAGTTTACATAAAAACTCTTAAGATGAACATATTAGATTTAAATTTTGATAGAAAGCGATTGGGCACCTTGTTGGTAATTATGCTAGTTTCAGTCAATCTTTATGCGCAAAAAACTGATAAGTTTATGGGCGAGATTGTTAACTACGATGAAACAATGGTACCTAAATACACATTGCCTCCGCTGTTGCAAACTACAAATGGAGAAAAAGTAAAAAACGTTACGGCTTGGGAAAAGAAACGCCGACAAGAAATATTAAGCTTGTTCGAAGAAAACATTTATGGACAAACGCCAAGCAAATTTGATAGTCTTAATTTTAATATTATTAATGAAAAAACTGATGCAATGGATGGAAAAGCCCATCTCAAAGAAATTCAAGTTTCGGTATGGAACAAAGGTAATTCAGTAAGCTTTCCAATAGTACTTTTCATCCCCAACAAACGTACAAAACCGGCACCAGTATTTCTGCTCATCAATAATCGTGGCAAAAGAAATACCGACCCTACTAGGCAACAAAAAAGTTCATTTTGGCCAGCAGAGATAATCATCGATAGTGGATATGCAATTGCATCGTTTCATAACGCTGACATAGCTCCGGATGGTAAAGAAACTTACCAGAATGGGATTCTAAACAAACTATTTCCAGAGCAACTAGAAAAAGACAACGGTATGAAAGCGATTGGCTCTTGGGCCTGGGCAGCAAGTAGAGTAATGGACTATTTCTTAACAGACAAGGATATAGATGCTAAAAAAGTAGCTATAGTTGGCCATTCTCGTGGTGGCAAAACAGCTCTTTGGGCTGGTGCGCAGGACCAACGTTTTGCTATGGTATTTAACAGTTGTTCGGGAAGCACTGGAGCTTCTTTAGCACGTCGTAAATACGGTGAAACTGTAAGTTTAATCAATAAACAATTTGGCCACTGGTTCAATAACAATTACAGAAATTTTAGCAATAACGTAGACAGTCTTCCAGTTGATCAGCACATGCTGATCGGTTTAATTGCACCTAGACCGGTTTATACTACCAATGCAACTCAAGATAGATGGGCAGATCCATACGGCTCCTTTCTTTCTTTAGTACATGCTAAACCAATTTACGATCTCTATGGTAAAAAAGTAACATTACCGCCATCTATGCCCAAGACCGATAGTCCAATTTTAAACTCTGTCATTGGGTACCATTTGAGGGAAGGTGCACATGACCTCAATGTCTACGATTGGACAAACTTTATAAAGTTTGCGACCCTAAACTATTCCGCTCAAAAGAAATAAAAAATGGTCTAGGTTTTTAAATCATCTTTTGGCTAAAATTATTCAATTGGATCAATTGCAATAAGCCAATTCTAAGTACAGACAATTCAACAGAAAGAATTAAGCTATGGGCCGATTACAAATTTTAATAGCAAGATCGAAATTATAAAAAGGTTGTTAATGGATAGGCACAGAAGGGTCACAACGCAAATGGTGGCCGAGATCTCGGTAAGGAATGGACAATCGCTACAGTAATATCGCAGCAAAGTTTTAGGCATGCCAAAAGATTAGCACTCTCTAAAGTACTAACCTCTGTACATCGAGCAGCATATAGCTCCATTCTCATGGGCATTTTTAAACCCTATCATCCCGAGGCAGGCAGAGCGAACCGATAGGGCTCCTATTCCATAGCTATATGGGCAGGGAAATGAAGAAACTTGTCCCTTCATTTTCTATGCTTTCAAAAGATAGTGTCCCTCCATGCTCCTCTACAATCTGTTTGGAGATGGCAAGGCCAAGTCCGAAGGAGCCCTCACCATTTGTACCTGAACGGTTTCCCTTTTTGCCTGGTAGAAAGATCTGATCCTTCAGATGTGCGGGAATACCGATCCCCTTATCCTGTACGGTGATCTGGGCTGTGTCCGTCTTTTTTTCAAGACTTACCCTAATGATCGCTCGATCGGGACTGAACTTGATAGCATTGCTGATCAGATTGTTGATCACTCTCCAGATCTTCTCCCTATTGAGATCAATCACCAACGATCCTCCCTTGAACGTAATCTGCTGCGCTTTCTCCTTAGCCTTGTACTGGCACTGGAGAATGCAGTAGCCCAGCAGCTCCTGGAGATCGACTGTTTCTGTCTTAAGTTCTTCCAACCCTTTTCTGTTGTTCAAAATGTCACCTATAAATTTTAGTGAATCATTTCCAGAGGTATTGATCAACTGTACAGCTTCCAGCTCATCTCCGGAAAGCCTACCTTCGGTGATGATAAAGTCGGACAAACCTACGATGGCGGCCATCGGACTCCTCAGGTCATGGCTGATAATCTGCACAAGCCGGTTATTCTCCTCACTGCTCTTCTCCAGCGCTTCAAGTGTATTGTGAAGATAAAGGTTGTGGGAGGACATCTGCTTGTTGACTGTACTTAGTGCGGTGTTGTTCCTCCTGGATATATTGATATTATTATACAGAACGATCACGATCAGTATCGCAAGGATAGCAACAACAATGGCAAATACCAGATAGATGTTGCGCAGTTTGTTTTCATTTGCCAGTTTATTTTCCCTTTCATTGACAATGAATTCTCCAGGAACAGTAACCGCAGCCCGATTGGCCTGTAGAATACTGTCTGTTAGGAGGGCATACTTCTTATAGTAGTCTCCTGCTTTAACAGCATTGCCGAGCTGCTCATAGGTCTGTGCCAATGATTTGTAGGCAACCTTGATATTGTTTGCATTGTTGTTCTTCTGCGCTAGTGGCAGGGCCCTTATATAATAGCCTAAGGCGGAATCCAGTCTTGCAGCCTTATAATGAAGATGCCCTAAACCTAGCATTGCCTCGACAGCAAATTTAGAGAGCTTATGTGTTTTTGCCCGCTGGAGCGAATTGCTAAAATAATGTTTTGCCGAATCTTCCTGACCTGTTTGGGAAAACAGCAAACCGATGGCAGCGCCCTGGATGATCATGCCAGCATGGTTGCTGCCGTCGGTGATCCTGCTCTGGATAAGGTAGCTCTTCTTCTGGTAATACAATACCGAATCTATATTTTTGGCCCTTTTATCCTTATTGAAATTGGCGGCCATGATCCTGTATATTCTCCCCAGGCTGGAGAAACGGGAATTGTCGTCCAAGATCTGCTCGGCATAACTTTTTGCCACTAGCAAACATTCCTGGCTCTTATCAAAGTAGAAAAGGTTATTGTAACAGTTGCCCCTGAGTGCATATAGGTGCGCTATCTTTCCATTGTCATGTGTACCCAGCACCAGCTTTTCCCCATCGTAGGTAATCTTAAGGGCATCTTCAAAACGATTGCTGTTATACAGGTTCACTCCTTTGGTAAGTATGTAAGTGGCCATGCCTAGCCTATACCCTATCGCATTAGATTCTCTATGGATCATCTCCAGTACCGTAGAGCTCGAGTCGACATCATTCATACCTTTTGCAACTGCGATCAGACTATCGATCCTTTACACCGAGCTTTGGCCATGGCAAATCTGGACCGATAAAAACAGCAGCAAAAAAATAACAGATTTAAACATATATTTCTGGTTGGATGATCTACACAATTATCATAAAAATTTTCTTGTAGTTAAAAAACTTCTTCAAAGTTATTGAAATTAACATATGGTTTCAGTGCGGGCTAAACATGCAGGACGCACACATTAACAATAAAGAGGATTGGCCTCCTATTAATGAGCCCAGCCCGTCTAATCCAGATATGGCAGATTGGAAGAGATTTTTTGTAATCTGGCATACCCTACCAATCCCCTCGGCAGCATGTTCAGCACTTCACCATACCACCACTATCCAGTGATGATTAATTCCCCCTCCAGATTAAACAATAGGAAAAAAAGTGGTAGAGATTTGGGGCCAAAGTCTCGGACAGCGGTAAAGCTTACACTGAATAACTTGATGATGACACTGTTTTTCCGCAACCATCACCTGGCAAAACCAAAATCAAATGGAATTGTTAATTAAAGGACGCATAAACCATCCAAAACCAATCAGCCATGGCAAAGCATCAGGTAATAGTTGAACTAGATGGCATCAGATACCATTTTTATGTGGGGGAATATCCCCTACATGACCAACAGCGCTGCAAGTTCAAGGTGTACTACCAAGGTGAACTGGTAGCCACCTTTGCCCCAGACCGCCACCATATCCTGCATCTCTGCAAAAATTATGGCAATCTAAAGGAGCGGCTCCTTGATCTTATCGCAGATCAGATCGAAGCACTACATTTGTATGGCTTTTTTGAACAAAGGTAGTTGGCATCTCAGAACGGGTTTTCGTTGATCTTCCTTGATTACGATTTATGGCGATGGAGATGATCAGGTTCCATACGAGAGGTCTTTCGATCACACTCTTCAATCTGGGTCCCGGAATGTATTTTTTACCTAACTGCTGTGGTATCGATATAATAGTAAATTCAATTCTAAATACACGGCTTTTAACAATGGCATTAAATGAAAGTGCCCATTTGCTGCAGCTGCTGTTCACCATCACCATCGTAGCAAAATTCGGCCGGTCAAATATGCCTGCATTTGATCGGATAATGTATAAGGAAATATTCCTATTTTAGCCGCCCAATCCATGAGATATCCCTATCAATACGTATCGGACACCAGCGTCAGGATCGGGCTCATCTAGGAGAACAAGAGGTAAACAGAACATATCAATGCTTTAAGTTATCGGCACGTAGATCAACCTCAGCTCTCAGTACTCTACCCAAAAAGGTGTCCAGAAGTACCAGCCAAATGCAATGCCCAGCAGTCCAAAGTTCATGAACTTCATCAAAGCAAGTCGTTGAAGACATAACTTAACCAAACTGTCAAAACTACTTGCGGGTAAATATTTTCGCTGATTTTAACATAAGAACTGGAATGACATGATAACAGAACCATTGAAAAACCTATATATTAATGGTCTCTACAAGCTTAAGATGAACATACCCTTCACCCAAATGAAAATCAAATCTGGCAGAGCGGCCATATGATCTTAAACTCTTCCGAAAATATCTGTCTGCATCTCATAGGAAACCTATACACCTATATTGGTACGGAATTAGGGAACACAGGTTAGATCAGGAGCCGTCCAGCTGAATCTTTCCCTGAAGAATACTCCCAGGACCCAACTGATCTTCCAGCTTGATACTACCATAAAAATGACAGAGGGGGTGATTTGGCACGGGCTGTGGATATTCGCTTTCATCCTGGTTTCTCATGGAGCCAATATTTAAATAGGCTTACCTAAGTGCATAGACGCCGATTGGAATTCTCAAAAATTGGATTGAACGTGGATTCGGCAAAAACCAGCCAAGTGCTATGCTCAACTGACATTAAAGCCGAATGCAGCATTCTAGAGTTAGTCAGACCTAATAACCGGCCAACGATAGATGGGTTCGAAAAGTTGTTTGTCAGAAAGGCGGAGCCCTTCCCCGGTCGCATAGCAGGAGATCATTTGATCCTTCAAAGTCGCCTCGGGCACCATTGCCCTTTGCGTCCAAGTTCATGGCCTCGGAAAGGCTGATCGGCGCAACAGTCAACGTAAAATCTTTATCGTGCAGATCAGCGATTTCCCTGCCCAAATAGGTCTTTCCCTTAAATAGGATAGGCCCCCATTCGATCCCTCTTGTTATGTAGGGTCGGGAAGGATATAGCTCAGGTAATCGTCCATCACATCCCAAGTGATGCCGATATTGCAATCGTGTTTATCCTTTAGCATGTCAAGCACCTGTTGCGCTTCGCCCTCTTTCAAAAGATATCCTTTATCCTTTGCCCGATCTTCCACGTCCTGTAGTCCCCAGACAATCGATATTGTCCCCTGCTGGCTGCGCTGGCAGCCCATGATCGCACGCTCGTAAACAAATTCTGTAGATTGGTTAAAAGTTGCAATTGGCGCCCCTAGGTCATTTTTGAACTCTTCCCTAAAAATGGTTTCCGCATCTCCATTAAGTTCCCCGTTTACGATCTTGCAAAGTTCATCGTTGCACATGATCTCGTTACAGGAATAGTATTTGGGATAAAATTTTTCCACGAAGTCCCAGACCCCATCGCTTTTATCTCGATCGGCAGCATAAATTTTTGCTTCTTCTTCAATTTTGTTGATATGGTATTTATTGAGCGATAAAGCTTCACCGCTTTGCGCACCTACTAAAAGATTGCGTACAAAATTTTCCATATCTCCTCTGGTCTGCCCAAGGTCTGCCTCTAGGGTGAGGGTGAGGTTGATTTTTATTTCCTGTGCCATAATACTAATGCTTAATAGTGATTGATCTATACGGTTCTGCAGTTGGCACTTTCAAAAGCCGTAGCCCGAAAAGCCAATGATATTTAGCCCTGTGTCCGCTGTATTCGATAATACCCAACAACAGCCCCTTCGACAACTGGACTTCAAAAGCTTCATTTTTTGAAAGTTGCATTTGTTCTAGGCCCTGCAAAATCCTCAGCGCTAAGGCAATTTTTTTAACCACTCGCCGCTGGTTACTTGTTTTATTTTTCATCTGCTATGCTGGTTTAAAAGTGGGGCGGTTTTCCGCCCCAGAAGATTAATAGAACTGTAGACTGCCCTTGCTGGCGAATTCCCCGCAGAGGTCAAAGGCAACCTGTGCCCTCTGTTTGGCTGTCCCCTCCGTGATCGACTTAAATTTTGCCTCGTCATCCTTGAATTTTCGCACGTTCTGAAAATATCCCGTTACCGCATTATAGGCGCCAAAGACCGTTCCCGCAGTGGTCGGCATCTGCTGGGTCTGGTTGCCCATCGCGTAGGCATAAACATCGTTTACAATGTTGCGGTAGACGCTCGACTGGTCGTCATCGGCTCCCTGCTGCAGTTTCTGCAATACTTCTTTGTTGGGCGCCATGGCAATCTGCACCAGTTTTTTAACCTCGGAATCCGAAATGCGCACCTTTGTCCAGTGGTTAAAAATCTCTTCCATTTCTCCCGCTAGGTTGCTGGAGATTCCCATAAGGGTGTGCGCCTGTTTAAGCCTGTCGGCTGCACCCGAGCTGTGACGGATCCTAACTGCGTTCTTATGGTTGCGCATTGCTGCATTCAGGGTATTGTTGCAAACGATACGAACGGGCGTAAATGCCGCGGTGATGCTCCCGCCCCCATCATGTGAGGTGGTCAAAAACAGATACTGCTCGATCAGGTCATCCGCTCCAACGCGGATGTAAGATGGTAATTTCGCCGTGATAAAAATTCGCTCCCCCTTCCCCAATGCGCCAGCGGTCTCATACTGCATACCATCCCCTCCTGCTACAATGCTATCGAAAAAAGAAAACGCGTCTATATTCTGTACCACGCTGTAATCCTTGCCCACTACCCCGAGCACCTGCTCGGTATCGGTGCGCATCGTGGCGAAAAAGTTTGGAACCTCTACCCCCGCCTCTGCTGGCAGGATCTCCCCTTGCCTAAATTCGTTGTTCAAATTGTCCAAAGTAAAGAGGGGGCGTTTAACTACGGTGTAGTCGAGCCCCGCAAATTTTAGGGCTTCGGCGGATGTTGGGTAGCTGTCCACTATGGTGCCCAACCCGTGCCAAGCTTTTTCCCTAACCGAAAAGAAATCGTGTTTTTGTGTGTCCTCGTTGAAATTTAAGTTATGTGCCATGACTGTAATATTGAATGCTTGAATAAATTGATTGCTCAAAATGGTAGGTCGCCCGTTCCACTGGCTGGCTCCCCCGCGTTCGCGTGCTTTGCACCAGAACTGAAAAGCCTGATTTCTGAAACCCTAAAAGTAAGCGCCGCAGCTGCCTCTGCCTCCTTGGTCACGTAAGCCCTGCAGCCCACATGCCCGAAGACCTGCACAACATCGCCTTTTTTAAGAAACTCCGCAATTCCCGCATTCCTCCAAAAACTGCATTCAAAAAATCTTGAAATCTCCCTTCGCTGCTCCCCGCTCATATAGCTGTGTTTAACAGCTATCGTAAAGCCTACTACCTTTTTACTCTCTGATACTTCCCTGACTTCCGCGTCTGCGGTCAGCCTTCCTGTGATAATTTCCATCTCAATGGTTTTTTAGGTAAAAAATGAACTGATTTTATTGTCCTTTCAGTCCAGTCCCCCATCAATTTTTCCGGAGAAGGGAGACGAAAAGAACAGCAGTCTAAAACCGTGAGTTCAGGGTGCGGTCCCCGCACTATAAGTCCCGAAGGGTGGACGGCCCTGGCTGGACATTATGCATGCGGGGCCAGCCCGAACTCACGAGACTTGCATTTCTTTTTGTCCCCTCGATCGGAAATTCAAAATATCCGCTATTGGCCAGAAATACGCCTGACGACTTCCATCACCGTGAGAATGGTCGACGCCTTTGCCTCCCCGATCCCATTGAACCTGCAAAGTGAAGAAACACCCTGTCCGGAAAATCCAGCAAAGCCTCCAAATGCCTCCAGCATCCGCTCGGAAAGCGCTACCGCATCCTCGCCCGGTGTACCGGAGCCGATGAGTATAGCCAGAAGTTCCCTGTCCTGTAGCGAACCCGCACCATGCGCCATCAGTTTCTCCCTTGGCTTTAGCTCGGGATCCCAGCTTGGGATGCCAAGATCTCGCCTAGCCAGGTTTTCCCGAGAGGTGTGATTAATGGTCTTTATATCGTCTGAAAGATGCGCAGCATGGTGGAAGAGCGAGGACATCGCCGAGATCAGCAGCTCGAAGTCATGTTCGAAGATGATCACGAACGTGCGCTTGTAGCTGCCGTCCTCCAGTTGGTCGCTCCTGGAAATCTGTATGAATTTGCTATCCCTTGAAGTTTTCTTGAAATCAAGGAAGTAATGCCTTTTCCCTGTCGAGGAAAAGCTTTCGGTCATCAGTACGTTGCCTGTCATATCAATTTTGTTTTGTACATGGCAAAGTTGGAAAGGAAGAAAAAATTACTCGGGTGGAAAACGATTTAAGCGTTTTAAACGTTTTTAAAACGGATAGGTAACTGATCTACAGCCATGAGCCCCTTTGACCCAAACTTCCAGCCATTTGAATGCCTGCACTGCGGAAGGCAGCTACATGGCAGAAGGGATAAAAAATATTGCAATGATACCTGCCGCAATGCGGGAAACAGGAAACGGGTAGGCATCGATACCTGGTACGAACCGTTGTTTATCGCCCAGATCAATACCATCCTTAAAAGAAACTACAAAATTCTGAAGACCGAGCTGAACAAGAACGGTGGGCCGACCACCATTGGTAAATTTTATCTGGTCGATAAAAACTTCAACTTTAAATTTTACACCAGCCTCCTTACCACAAATTCGGGAACCTACCATTTCATCTATGACCACGGCTGGCGTGAGTTGGCGGGGGGAAAGATCATGGTCGTGATGAACCCAAAACAAGCTGAACTCTGAACTACCTAAAGAATTCGCTGTCGGGCTATATAGGCATGATTTAAAAGGCCCAAGAAAAAAAAGCGGAAAAAAAAGAAAGCGGGAAAAACCTTAAGGCTCTTCCCGCTCATCTAAATTAACGCTCTCTTATATTAAACGGTCGAACGACAAAAATGTTTCACCCGATAAAAAAAACTCAGAATCAGTTAACGCCATCCGAGCCCTTTTGCAATATGTTCCAAATCGCATACCTATATGCACATGGGATCCTGGGACCAGGGCCCAAAAGATAAATCACCTATCTTTTTCATTCCGACGAAATTGAAACCACATTTAACCACATACCAAGATAACCTGGTCTGCGACGGGTCATAGCCATTCATGCAATATTGAAAAAAACAAATGCCAGCAATTTATTTACGAGTAGAAAAGATTTTTTTTACGTAATCCAAAATTGACGTCTTCGGTTTTTTCGGATTTTCGGGACCTATTAAAAACCCATAGGGCTGCAGATGGGGATAACTATCGCAGATGATCTTTGCCATTCCCAAAAGCGGGACCGCAAGGACCATCCCAGCAACTCCCCAGACCAGCTCGCCCAATACGATGGCCATAATGGTAAATAGCGGATTAATGTTAACCTGTTCTCCAACGATAACCGGTTCAAGTATATAGGTCTGGATGAACTGTACCAGAAAATAGGTTACCAGCACTCCGATGACCATTTTCCCATCTCCGCCCTGGGCCATTACCGCAAGTACGGTCAGACCGGTTCCTGTCAGGTTTCCGATAAAGGGTATAATCTCCAAAAGGCCACAGAGCACCGCAAAAAATATGGCGCTCTCCACGCCGACAATACTGAACCCCACCGAATACATGACCCATAGCAGGCCTATCATAGCGGCCAGACCGCTCAGGTATTTTTGGGAAACCTTTCCTGTCTGGTGTATCACCTTGCCGGTATCGACATTCTCTTTTCTTGGAACCAGTTTCAGGACAAACTTTTTGATGTGCCCCCTCATTGAAAGAAATAGGAACATATAGACCAGCACAAGTATCGTGTTGACCAGTACGCCCATCAGGCCAGCGGCGAATGCCAGGATCATTCCGCCCGACTTGCCCTTTGTCCCCTCCTCGATCGCCTTCTGCTGTTCAGCCTTTTTGATACCGATAGTCTCGTTGATCCAGGTTTTCAGCGATTCGAGCATGCCCACGATCCTTTTTTCCATGTTATCCAAATTCTCTGCAAGACTGCCCAGTTGAATGGAAAGCAGCAGCACAATCAGTCCCATGGCTAAAACGAACAGCGATATACATACTAGCGAGGCGAAGGTCCTTGACATGCCATGGCTTTCGAAGAAATTGCAAAGCCTGATAAATACCATCGACAGAACTGCCGCCAAAGTCACGGGAACTAAAAATGGGGCGGCGAAATATAGGCCGGCGAATGCTAGTACAAAAAAGAAAATTGTGTTTACAGAGAGACTAAGTTTTTCCATATGCCTAGAACAAAGATGGGCAACGAAAGTTTAACGTTAATCAAACAGTATTGCCCTTCAGGATAAATTAACGGAATAAACCGAAAACTCCTATCGCAGATCCAATGTCATATTCCAATAAGGTTCAATTTTGAGCCTTGTATACCACACTACTATTGGCTGAGTTATCCCGCCCTTTCGGTCAGGAAATCGATCAGCTGCACTGCTATCAGTTCGGCATTGTATCCATCTTGATTTGTATGTTCAGAACCAGACTTGGATCATGAACGCCAAGTTCTCTGAACTGGTGGACAGCAACAGCGTGCCACCAAAAAACTTTGCCATCCAGAAAGCGTTATTCAAACCTCTTCCAAAACCAAGGGATTAAGACAAACACAAGTGATGAACGAAGAACAGGCGGGGGAAACCCGGCCTTTCTGAAAACAGTCAAAATAGATATCAGAATAGCAACCGACACAGGTTTTGGCTTTAGGAGCTTTACCTGCTGATTCCCGAAGGTGAGAGATACGAGATACTTTCTTTCGCTGCCCTGGCCAAATTTCGCAAGCATTCAAGGGAGATACCAATCTTTACCTGCTGTGGGCAATGCTTCCAGATGGCGAGGACATAGAGATCCGAAGTAAACTCAAAGCAAATGTCGCAAGTGCAGATTTGCCTGTGATCATCGCCTCGGTCTACAAGCGGCTGGAAGGGCTGAAAACATAGTTTCAGGGAGCGGATTTTGAGGCAAGGCACCTTGACATTGCTATCCTTGGACAAAAGATCGCCCAGAGGAAATGGGAAAGGTTTCAATTTGTCAAAAATTAGTTAGGGAAGGCCAACAGAATCAAGCTCAGGTGTCAACGTCTAAAACAGAGCTCTGGCACCAATCATCGGGAATGCAAAAAAAACGCCGCATCCCCAGACGCGGCGCCTTGACAAAAAATTAATCAAGTTCCCCTGGCATTTGGCCAAGGAAATCCTGTTATTTCTTTTTAGCTGTAGATTTGGTCCTATCTCCAGCAATACTTTTGCCAGAGCTTTTGCCTCCCTTATCGGTAAGGTATTTTTCGATCACCGCCCGGTCGTTCGAGCCGGTCGCACGCTTTGCCCCTGAAACCGCCTGGGAGCTCACCCCCATTTTAGTCGCCACATGTGAAATCTCCCAGTCTTGAGAGGAGTTCACCGTTTTTCTATCCTTTGGTCCTGACTTTGCCATAATATTTGTTTTTTATAGTAGATGTATATTTAAATTAATTGAATTTTTCTTACCTATGGAGCTCTTAGATCCGCTCGCCCATCTGCGAGACGAGCCCTACTTTCGGCTCGCACACTGTCATCCACTCGGTCGCTCGTTCAGAGACCTCGGGGTACACAGCCCAATCTTCTCTTCACCGTCCAGGATGCGGAAAGTGGCATTTTACTGTGGCTCAACCGGTAGGCCCTATCTGGTAACCATACTTCAAAAGGTTGCATTTCCATCGTTTTTTATTTCCTAAACACGCTAATAAAAAGATTGTTTTTAAGAATACAATTGCTGTTCCATGGTATAATAGGTAGTCCTTCCGGCAATCTTTTCCGAGCATATCTCTGCGCCGGTCGGAGATTTCCCGATCTTTGCCCCATGGACTTTCATTGCATCGCGAAGTTCACCCTTAAGCTCATCGCCATTTTCTTTGGCAATAAATTTAATTGCATCCCCGAGCACAGACCTTACACCCTTATAGAGCTTTTTTACCTGCGGCCCGGGAATGGCCGAGGCAGTTGACAAAGGCGAAATCTTTGTATCCCAAAGGATCTCATCGGCATAGGAATTGCCGATCCCACGCATCTTATTCTGGTCCATCAGCACCTCCTTAACCATCTTCCTGCTTTTGGACAGCACACCAATAAAATAATCCAGTTCCATCTCCAGCGCATCGGGCGCCTTAGCGGGTTCTGGGTTTAGCATAGACGTTGCCGCCCGGAGCATATCTACCACCGCAAAGCCTTCCCCGCCAGAAAAATGAAAAGCCAAGATCACGTACTTGGGCAGCTCCGCTCCTTTTTCCAAGGCAACCAGCTCTCCCCTAAGCATCAGATGGACTTGTAGTACTTCCCCGCCAAAATGAAAATGCAGGGTCTTTCCATATCTGGAGACCTCCGATAGTTTTTTCTTTTCGAGCTTTGCTTTAAGCTGAGCTGCAGAAACATTCAGCTTCTTGGCTACCTTAACATCAATCTCCTTAAGGGTCTTTCCCCTGAACCTGCGCGATAAGATCTGCGCAAAAACGGTCAAATCCGGTAATTCTGCCATAACTTAAACACTCAGATATTTTGTGATCGCCTTTACCGAATTGCCGTTCAAAACGATGGCCGCCCTTAGCTCTTCCTCCGAAATCTGGAACTGCGCTGCCCAATGTTCCAAATCCGCAGGATCATCGGCATTGATCCAGCGATGTTCAGATCCATCCTCAAAAGGTTCCAATGTATCCGAATCATCTTGTATCCCATACCGCTCGGTTGTTTTATCTGGCCCGGAGATATTCTCGCCCAAACCAAGACCATCCTTGTTCTCTTGCATAGTTCTATTTATTATTATTAACTGATTAAACCTGTCTTCAAGGGCAAACACCAATTGCCCTCATGATCTACGCCAGACCCCCATACGCTTTCCAAGCACTGGTTGTAGGATATCTCCCAATAACTTCAATACCCAGGACCTTACCTAGTTTTAATCCTTGGATCCAGTCCGTTTTCCAACCCTTAACCCAAGCCAGGTTCTGTCCTCAGGGAATATGGCCCCTCATCTTCACACCTGGATTTTCCAGGGAGGTTTCGGCTACATACTTCTATACCTGATCCTTCGCTAACCTAATAGTGAACAGCCAGGGCGGCACAAGGATCTGCCAGATGGCACCGAATCTATCTCCGACCAACAAGTTTTTAGCTAGCCCCACTTTTGATGGCATGGTTAGTAGCTAGCCAGCCAAAGCAGTGTTGGCGAAATCAGACACCCAAAAAATGCATTCCACAGACAAAACAAACCATCACGGCCAATTGTTCAAAAATAGATGTCCAAAAGAACAAGCATACGCTCCAAAAAGCTTTTTGACCAGGGGACCATCCTGGAAAAATCAGGTGATATAAAAGCTGCACTAAAACTATATGCGAAGTCCAGCTCCTCAGACCCCTTGAATGTCCAAGCATGGAACAGGCAGATGCTGCTCTACCGGAAGATCAGGACGAAGCACGAGGAGGCGAAACTGATCAAGAATGCGATTGCAAGCTACCAGAGCTCAGCCACAGCAGAAAAAAAACAGTGGCTTGTGCAAAACAGGGATAAGGCAGAAAGTTCCCGTGAGCTTGCACAGGTACTGGGACTTCTTGAACCAACCGGTCTGCCAAAAGCCGATCACCCAACGATCGAAAAATGGCAGACCAGGCTATACCTGTTGGAATACCGTATCAAAAACGAAAACCGCAGGAAAGCCGGAGCCAGATTACATCCAGCTAAGTCCACTGGACCAAAGAGGCCAAAGAAAGAGCCACCGCAGAAGAGACCGGCCACTAAAGAAGCAAATCCAATAGGTAAGAAGGTAAAAGAAGCAACCTAGCCAGGCCTCCATCCCTTCATCCAAGGCCGATGATCATGCACTAGTTGGCTCCCAACATCTGTTCACGGTCCAATCGGCGCAAAATAACCAATCGACCAACCGTGCAAAAGGTAAAATTGATAACAGCCATGGTAATTTTACAATGACCGTCCGTTAGACTGGATCAGAATTGCTAAATTTACCCGTAAAAATACAACGTGATAGAATTAGAGACCCTTCCGGTAAAGGATGTTATCCCAGGATTCCATGGCAGATTCGTCCATACCCAACATGCTACGCTCGGCTTCTGGGAAATTGATAAGGGATCAGTCCTGCCGGTGCACAGCCACCTGCACGAACAGATCACCGAGGTCCGAGAGGGGGAATTCGAACTGACCTTTAGTGGTCAGACCAAAGTCTACACCCCTGGAATGATCGCGGTAATACCACCCTATGTAGAGCACAGCGGCACTGCACTCACCGATTGCAGACTGCTGGATATCTTCACTCCGGTAAGAGAAGATTATAAAGCGTTGTAATAAGGAAGGATGAAAATAGACCTAAGCCAAAAAAATGCCCTAGTAGGTGCCAGTTCAAAAGGTATCGGCCTAGCCATTGCCCGCCAGCTTGCAGACTGCGGTGCCAGCGTCACCTTAATGGCAAGGGACGAGGAACAGCTCAGGAAACTCGTAGAGAACCTTCCCCTTACCAGCCGCAACCAGGTCCATTCCTACCTAAAAGTTGATTTTTCGGACTATGAAGGTTTTGATGCCAACATCAGCAACTTTTTCAATGAACACAAGGTAGATATTCTGGTCAACAACACCAACGGCCCTATTGCCGGTAAGGCAGGGGATTTGGACGCAGCACACTATCAACAAGCATTCGACCTACTTTTCAAGACCGTCTGCCGGACCACCCTACTTGCTCTACCGCACATGAGGGCCCAAAAGCATGGCAGGATCATCAATGTTTCTTCGATCTCTGTTAGTGGACCTGTGCCCAACCTGGCCCTTTCCAATTCGATCCGCTCAGCCACCGCTGCCTGGGCGAAAACCCTTTCGGTAGAAGTTGCCGCCGACAACATTACCGTAAACAACATACTGACCGGTTTTTTCTATACAGAACGGTTAAGATACCTGATCGAAAAGGAAGCAGACCAGACCGGACAGAGCCTGGAACAGATCAAATCACAAAGGGAAAGCCTAATACCTATGGGGAGGTTCGGAGATCCACGGGAGTATGCACATCTGGTCGCTTTTTTAGCATCGGATTATGCAGGCTACATTAGCGGTGCAAATATTCCGATTGATGGGGGCTTTAGCAAGGGCTACTAACAGCAACCTGCAGTGAAACTGACGACAGAAAGTCATGTGGCGTAAAGCAGTACAACTATAATTTGTAACGAAAAATACTACCATTTCTGACATACCGTGTTTGATGGTAGCACTGGTTACCATTATAGATCAGCGCTGCAATTTTCCATTACCTAAACAGCCTACTTCTGACCGAAGCCTAGCCGCTGCTTAAGTGCAATTGCTACCGAATAGGCATACCTATAATGTGCAGGAGACAGGTTATGCCATGCAAAATCTCCATTGGCCTCCACCATAATGAGCTCTCCAAAGCGCTCATGTAATTCCTTGTCCTGCGCCAGAACCGTAAAAATATGGCCATCAACTCCGATCTTGGCGCTATGAACGGCGCCGTCCATTACAAATTCTACTATCATACGATAAATTATTGTCCAGTAAACGTACAGAGACACTAACATTCGTTCAATCTAAAAGTTTATTTTTATAGCTACCCACAAATCTCCCAAGATGTTTGCCAAACACATCACATCTAGGATACGCCAGCAAGCAACAGGCTCCCAGAGCCCCTTGCCCGCATGGATTATCAAATGGCCCTGGCAAAATCTTTGCCACTGTAGCGACCATCAAGGTAAATAGCCAAGCGCTACAGGCTTTTTTCAGTCTACTACCAAAAGAATTCAATTATTCAGCCCGCACGCCAGAACCGATGGCCGATGCACCTTCCAACATTTCCATTTTCAGCTTCCCGCCATCGGCCCTTGTGAACTTCAGTACACCATCAGCGCCACCTTGCCTAATCGCCTTGAACTCGTTGGCAGAAATGGGATAAAACCTCATATCATACTTTGCCTTATCGGTATTATAGAACAGATGACCATCTTTATAGCTGATGATATGATGCTCGGTGCTATCTTTTTCATCTGTATAGGTTCCGATAAATTTCTGCACCTCGCTTTCCGTTATGGCTATACTGGGCTTGAACTCAACCGAAATGGGTCTGTTATCCAAAATTTCATTGATATTCTTAAAAGGATAGGTTCCCAGTTTAAAATTCTCCAGTATAATGATCGTCCTGTCGGTGACCATATTCTGATAGATGAACGACACGTAACCATCCCAGTTCCCGGTATGTCCGAAAGAGAACCTGTCTTCCCTTTTAGAAACATCAAAGCCATATCCATAAGGGATGCTCTTGCCAGAAGTGGTCTTGCCAACCTCGGTCATTTCATCAAATTCCTTTTGGGTAAAGAGCGAATTTGTCTTTAGTGAGCTGACCCATCTGAAAAGGTCCTCCACATTTGAGTTTACTTTCGCATGGCCAACAATCCCATCCATATAGTAGACCAATTTATCATCATATGCCGGATCTTCCGAAACCACCTTATCGAAGCTGCCTTGTGCCCACACATATCCCGTGGCATAGTTTTTCAGCTTCCTGGGATGTTCACGTCTGTTGTATACGAAAGTGGACTTCATCTTTAAGGGACTGAATATATTGTCAGTCAGAAAATCTGCGTAGGTTTTCCCTGATGCCCTTTCTATTATACATGCCAGAAGCGCATAGTTGGTATTGTTGTACTGATGTCGGCTTCTGGGCTCAAACTCCAGCGTATCCCTTCTCTTTGCGTAAAAATTGATCATGTCTGTATTGGTGGCGATTTTTGTGTGGTCCCAGACATCCTGCATATCCCCCATAAAGCTAGGCAGACCACTGGTATGTCTTAACAGATCCTGAACGGTAACCTTATCCCAGAAACCCAATTCCGGGATAAATTTCCCTATTTTATCTTCATAGCCGAGTTTTCCCTGCCTCTTAAGGAGTACAATTGCCGCTGCAGTAAACTGTTTCGAACATGAAGCAAGTTCAAATATCGTCTGGGGATTATTTAATGACCTGGTTTGTTCGTTGGTTAGGCCATAACCTTTTTTTAACATGACCTTTCCCTTGTCAGCGATCAGAACGCTCCCATTGAACTGGTTCTGTCGGGCCAAAACACCAAATACACTGTCAAGTTGCTGGGTCTGTCTGCCCGTTTGTGCAGGACATAGCTGCGCTGTTGCCACTACCATATAGGCGGCAAAAAATAGTCTTTTCATCTTAAATTATTTTATTAGTGTGTACTGGAATGTCAACTGGACCGGCTATCTATTCCCATGATCCAGTCTTAACCATGCTGTAGTTCTCTACATCTTCTACCCTAGCTTATCAGGTAGAAGGAATTTATTTATTTCTGAGATATACGTTTTTGTTATTGGACCTGATGATCAGGTCAATTCCACCGCCATTTAATTTTCCCTTTATTTTTTCAGCCCCGTTCGCCTGTTCGCCAAAAGCTACAGCACCTCCGATCGATAAAGAACGTGTGAGGCTTTTGGCATTGCCGTTCAGCTTTGTGCTGCCATCTCTGTCGCCCCCGTCCAGGTCACCGATCCTGTTGACCGCTACTTGATCTGGTACGATCTGCAACTCCCTAGCTGCATACAGCTTACCGTAGAAGGTTATCATCTCGATATTGGCCTTGGTAGCTGTGGGAAGGGCAACATCTACATAATTATATATGGATACGAGCGATATCGGACCCTTTATCTCACGATCGAAAGTTGCCTCCACAGCTCCGTTAATGGTGCTGACGTTCATCGGACCGGTATTGTTCTCCATTATTACCTTGTTGTAGTTTGCCGCTACCTCGATCTCCCCCTTGAAGTTCCTGATGACAAAATCCTTGTAGAATTGGTTGCTGTTGCTGCTGATGGACAGCTTCATCCCATTTGGAACCTTTATCTTTAGGATGTCGGAAGAATTGCTCACTACATGGTTTACGGCAATATCCTGCCCATTTGCCACAATATTAAATCCCAGCCCTGTATTATCAGCATAGCCAGAGGTACTTACTGCTACAAGACCATTCGCCCTATCATCAACCTGCTCATTAGTTGAGTTCTGGTTCGAAAAGATAATTTCCTTTCCTTCATAGCCTTCTACAACTACGCCATTGATGTTCAATTTCAGCTGGCCATTTGACTTCGCTAGACGATATTCCTTTTGTGCGCTGGCAGCCAAACTGCCGATCAGCAAAAAAAGCGGTAATAATAATTTTCTTTTCATATCTATTCTTTTTTTATAGCTATAGTTTTTTCTGGCTGAGCAGTACCAGATAGGCATGATCTTTTACCGCCGTTAGGGTATTGGGGTCATTGGTCAATGCATGTAACCTACTGTCCAAAGCTGCACTTTCGGTTCTGCCCAACAGCTCGATCAGTCCAAGTTGCGCATTGGGATCTGTTTGGGTATCCAGCGCCCGCAACAATATATTGCCGACGTAGCTATCATCCCCATATTGCCCCAGCACACCGATCGCAGCCAGCCTCACGTTGCTGTTTGCATCGCAGTCCAGGGTTTCGGCCAAGCGGTCAACCATCTCGTAATCGACAATTCCGGTGCGGCCAATTTTAAGGATGGCAGATAGTCTTGTACTTGATGAGCTGCTGTCGCCCAGTTCCTTATAAAGGGCATTGATATCGATAACAGGCTCTTTCCCCGGCCATACCTTTGCAGCATGCCTCTCCGCTACAACTTCCCTTCCAGCCAGCGGGATAGCCTTAGTGGTTTGGACCTGCCCCCCAGCCTTTCCGGCCTGCGCCCTGTTTGCGCTGCCCACCAACGCTTTTTGTTGCACAACCGAGGTCCTGCTTTCGCCATCCCTGAACATCAGATAACCAGCAAAACATAGGATTAGCACAGATGCCGCAACCAGCCATCTCCCCGGAAAAGCAGATTTCACAGTTGCCAGATATTTTCCATTACCCTCCTTTTCCAGTTCCTCCTCTATTTTGCGGAAGATGCCCGATGAGGGCTCCAGATCATCAAGGTCCTTGCTATGGCTATCTATAAATCTTTTTAATGGATCATTCATGATATGATTTATCTTTTAGTGTGGACAGTATCTTCTTTTTGGCCCTATGGTAATGCGTCCTTACCGTATTTGCGGATATCCCCAGTATCCTACCTATCTCCTCTTGCGACAGCTGCTCATAAACATACATCGTAACCACCGACCTGAAACCATCGGGAAGTTCCCTAATAGCTTTTTTCACATCTATGAGCCTGTTTTCAACTATGCTGTCTTCCATTAGGTCGTAATCCTCCCCAGCTTCCAGCTCTGTATACACCAGATCCGAAAAATGGATCCTGTTTTTTCTTAGGTAGGATATGGACTTATTGATAGCCACCCTTTTTAGCCATGCCCCGAAATTCAGCACATGGTCCAAGCGGTTGATATCTTTAAAGACCGCAACAAATGTTTCCTGTAGCAGATCCTCCGCCTCAGCGGTATGCAGCACAAACCTATGGATGGAATTATAGGTAGTTTTTGCATATTTTTGATACAGCCCCTCATATCCCATGCCCTTGCCCACCCGGCACATGGCAATCAGCTCATCATCATTGTAATCTTGTGGCGTCAATTAAAAAACTTAATTTTAGGGATAAATACCGTTTACACAGAGTAGTCGCATATTTTTTCAAATGTTGCAGTTATCCTGAAAAAAATATAAAATAGTTGCCCAAAGGACAACAAAGACGTCTCTTTTGCGAGAAATCGTGGGAAGTGCTGAACATACCTCACCAGCAACCATCAAGATGGTCCCGTTGATCAAACTATTTTACCTGTAAATTCACTTATCTGCGGCCAGCATCAGCCCAAAAGCGCCAACTTAGTAGCTGAGAACACGACTGTGGCGAGCTATTGGACAAAAATATCGACAACCAACTACGCTGTTCCATCAACAACAGCTCGAAAGCAGATCAGATGCTAAAGGAAATACCAGTGCAGAAAGGTATCTTTTCGAATGCCAACAGAACGGGCGGACTAGTCCCCATTGGACAACAGCTATCCAATCAAAATGATCACGCCATAAAACCCACAATAATTTAAAGGGTAGACCTGAATGATCCAAAACAAATAGCTGACCTTCTGGCCCATAAAAAAAAAATGCCCGACCAAACGGCCGGGCATCCTGTTTCCCAAAAACAGTAAAAAAAATTATTTTGCGTTCTTCTTCTCCGTCACCTCTGCACGGATCGTCTGTGCAAGTGTCTTAAGCTCCTGCATGCCCTTACGGACCCTGGTTCCCGCTGCTGCATTCCCGTTCTCATAGAACTTTACCGCGTCTGCCTCAACGGCAGCGACAAGCTCTTTTACTTTCTGAAAATTTTCCATTTGAAATCTGGTTAAATTGATAAAATTGGTTTAAGCCCGCTAAATTAACAAAAAGTGCTAAACTCCCAAACCCTGCTCCTGATCCTTTTTAGCCCCTTTCTCGATGCCCGCATCCAATTTGATCTCCTTTTCAGGCTTCATATGTATTTCCCTTTTGATCGACCTGCCCTCCAGTGAATACAGATTGACCTGCTTGAATTCCGGAACGGCGACTACCAGGATCGTTTCCCTCTTGCCACCGATGTCCACAGTGGCAGGAGCCATATCGCCATTCTTCAGCGCATTTTCAAACACCGCACGGGAAGCTGCATCCCTGAGTTCCACAAGATCATACCTGTCCAGAACGGCAGACAAATCATAACCATAACCTTCGCTGAAGGTCTTCATGTGAAAACTCCCACTACGGTCCTTTTGGTCAAAATCAAGTTTTGCCCAGGCGGCATATTCGTTCTTCTGCACGTTGAGCATATCCTCCCTATAGACCGAACGACCGGAAAGCAGGTTCAATGCCTGGGAAAGGGTAAACCCGTTCCCCTTTTCCAGATAGATCGTCTGGGCGGGAGCCGGATTGCGGAGCGTTTTGTAGAATTCCTTATCCACGTCCAGGATCTTCCCATCTGCCATCGTCGCCAGCTCCCTTGAATCCTGAAGACTGGCCCCAGCATACAGCTGTGCCGCCCCACGGATATCCTTCGAGGCCTCCATCCTGGAATTGAATTCCTTTACCGCAAGGGAAGGCATCTGGAATTCCTTCAACAGCACCTCTTCGCCCTGGCGCTGAGAGGAAACAAAATATTTCTCCCCCGGTGCCAGCGCGGGCTGCACCTCCCGAACGACATCAAACTTGTTGAAGTAATAGAACTCAGAGGACCTGCTCTGGTTGAAGTGCAAAGCCAGCTCCACCCTTCCCTTATCACTCTCCAGCTCATCGTACAGGATGAACCTTGGCTCGTTTAACGCCATTTTCGCTTCCATCTGACCAATCAGGTTTTCCGAAAAACCCAGTCTAGCCATCTCTTCCTTTAATTGTTCCAAATTGTTCGCATTCATAATTCTCCTTGTTTTAATACCAGGGGACCAGACCAATTCTCCCAGACCCCCAATTGGTTACCATTGTTTAATATCCATCTCCTAACGATGTTTCCCTTTCATGCCCAGTCCCATTGCTTCCCTAGGCCACTTAGCCTCTGGATCGGCCAAGCCATCGCTATGGCCTGTTGTTGCGCAGCAGCACTTTCTCCCCGGCCCTGAGCTTCACCCTGACCACACGAACCTTTCTGGAAAAAAGGGACTTGGCCGCATCGATCCCAGCACCCGCCACCTGGCCGCCTATACCATCCAGACCATAGACCGAAATGCCACCAACCGCATCAACCGCTCCCCCCGATGCCACATCACCCAAAACCGCATCCCTAGCCGCTAGGCCAGGAATCCCGTCCATACCGTACATGGTCAGCTCGACGGGAATGATCATTTCCTTCAGCCGGATGCTCTTGATATCCAAAAGCAGCCGCTGGTTGACCAGCCTGCACAGCCCAAAAACCTCATGGCCCTTTGGCACCACCACATTTTTTAGCGCGACAGAATCCAACAAGCGAAGCCTGATGGTCGAGCCCTGCAGGACCTTTCCGCCATCTGCTATTTCTGCCGGCACGGCCAAAAACTCTTTTACCATACCCTCACCATAGATTTTTCCAATGACTTTCTGCTGGGCCCGATCCGGGTTCTGGATATCGATGATCTTTTCCAAAAGCCCGTCCATCTGTTCCATTTCCGGATCCGAACCCCTATCAGCCTTCATCGATCGCATCAATAGTTCCAATCGGTCGACATCGGACTTCATCGAGCCCGCATCCGATCTGGTTGGGGCTACGGAAGACCCGGAAGTTTTTCCACTAGAAGATGAAACCGCTGGTGAATTGATTTCCCTATTCAGGGCTGCCAGCTTCGCATCGATTTCGGCAGTCTTTTGATCGGCAGCATTAGCCTTAAACCCCAATCCCGCGGCCAGCTTATCCGACCCCGCCGCAAACGAACTATCCGCACCGCCCTTGGCATAGAACCCCATCTTGTCTAGCGGTTGCTCCTTTTTAAAACTCGCATCAGGAAGTGTAGCGTTGATCCCCGATGCAACCGCCCCATCCGAGCCCACCTTTCCCCCGCCCATCGCATAAAATCCCAGCGCCAGAAGTGGTGTGACCAGCAGCGGCAATAGCAGCAGCACTTTTCGCCTGTCCCTTTTTTGTGTTTCCATAAAACTTGATTTAATTGTGAATAAATAGATAAGTTAAAGTAGTACCCCAACAACCAGCCAGCCGAACCAAAGCCCAAAGCCCAGCCCCAGGACCATCAGGATCACCAACACATTAGCCTGGCCTAACTTGGAGGCCCTTCTGTTCAGCCAGTGGGCACAACCTCGTTGGAAACTAAGGAGCCTCGCCGCAATCTTAGCTGCGACCACCTGCCGATCCCCATCCAAGGGTTGTCCTCTTCTGTTTTTAGATAGTCCCATGACCTCAGCGTTTAGAGACATCCTCGTTCAACAGCGTTTCCCATCGCTGTACCAAAAACCCGTGCGGATTATTATCCGACCGCGATACGTTGCGCACAAAACCCTTGGTGACCAGTTTTCTTTCCACCGTTGAAGTGGACCTGATCAGTTGCTGCGTCCCGTAGCAGGTAAAGCCATACGGATAGACCTCCAAATCCAGCGCCACAGAATCCACTTCGATCTCTTGGGAGATATTCCCCGATATCAGCCCTGAGTAATAGCCCTGCTCTTTTAGATTATCATAGGCCTTTTTCGCACTACCATCCGCTAAGTTCAAGGCCAGACCGATATTCCGGGCAATCACCTTTTCATCGGGATCGAGCGTAAAAAACCAGTGGTGGAACATCTTGATGTGATCGCGGAGTTCTACACCGATGTTATCCCTGCGCTGGGCAGAAAATGCTTCCAAAGCTTTTCCATTGGCCAAAATGTAGACCTTTCCGCCAGCCTCGCGGACCAGTTCAAAGCTTTTCCAAATGGCAAAACCGGAAACCAATACACAAGCTGCGATCAGAAACAGGCTAAAGCGCTTGATATGCGAAAAGGCGGTATCGATATTTTTAAATTGTGTAAACATGATGATGAATTTTAGATCAATAATTACCTTATTTTAAGTTGGGGCTTGGCTTGCAAGCAGAGCTTCCTGGCCAAGCCCGAAACCTTGACTGAAAACCTTTATTTGCCAGAAAGCTTGTCCCTCTGGGCAGCGTTACCAGCATTCCCATCTTGAAAATAATCCCCCTGGGAAGCTTCGGTGTAACCTTGGTAAGGCTGTCTGGCCTGGTTCCCCAGCACATCGGCCGCCATGCCAGCTGCCGTCGAGCCAGCACCCATCGCCGAACGGGAGGAACTGGATACGATCGTATTCACCTTCTGCAAGATCGAATTCCCCCCGCCCGCATGCACGATGTAATTGGCCACCGTCGGTACGCAGAAATACGACACAATTCCGATGACAAGGAATATCAAATAAGCCACATCGGTCGAGGAAAAAAAGGTTTCCCCCTCTGTATCGAGCTGTGAAATATCGATCTTCAACATATTCTCCTGGATCTTCCCCAAAATGCTGCCCAGGATATTGGCAATGGGCAACCACATAAAAATGTTCACGTAACGCGCGACCCAGACCGTTAGACTTTGCTGGAACCCATCAAAGACCGCAAACCCGAATACCATCGGCCCCAGTATCACCAGGATGATCAATATGAAGGTACGCACCACATTGATGCAGAGCGCAGCTGCCGCATAGAGCAGCTCTAACACTTCGCTCATCCACTGCTTCACCGAATTGCGGAATGCATAGCCCTGCTTCTCCATGTAAAAGGACATCGAATTGGACACATACTCCAGCATCCCTTCCCCAGAACCATTTGGGTCATCGGGATGGCTATACTTGTACCAGGCCTCTCTGTCACCCGCCCCATCCTCCCCCACATACATCTTCCATTTTTTGGTCTTCTTCAGTGCCGCCTCCTTCTGTGCCAAAAGCACCGCAATCGCCCGGTTGGAATCTTTTACCATATTTCCCGTGGCAGACACCGTCGGCTGCAGTACCCCATTGAAGACCCCGATCACCATTGGAAAGAGCACGATGGCCAGCCCCAGGGCAAAAGGGCGTAACAGCGGATAGAAATCGATCGCCTCAGCAGAGGCCAACTGCCTCCAGATCCGAGAAGCGATATACCATAGCGCCCCAAATCCCGCAATCCCCCGAGAAACATCGATCAGTTTGGAGCACAGCGGAATCATCTCGCGGTACACCTGGTCCAATACCGGCTGCATTCCGTGCAAGCTCTCGGCAGCCCCTTGGGCAAACAATGGAATGGGCAAAAACATGGCTAATAGCAGGGCGATCTGCCCAACAAAATATTCCTTTTTCATGATCCTCAGTTTTTAATCTGTCCCGTAATATGCCTTCAGCGATTCAATCTCCCTTTTCTCTTTTTTCTTCTGGTGGAAAAGCAATGTTGCACGCTGATTGAAACTCCTCAGGAAAGTAAGTTTCTCGGAGGTGTCCGCAAAAATCCGGTCAATTGCTGCAAGCCGCTCTTCATCGTTCATGCGCAGTGTCGAAGAAGTAATCACCATCGACAGGTCCTCCAAATTCTGTAGCGAGGCCTTAAATAGCCCTTCGTATACCCTCCCCAAATACGCCAATTCATCAGCATTGAAAACATCTGCCGAACGAAAGGCACCAAGCGCCGACCGGTACTCGGAAACAATGGATTGCTGGTCCCTTAGAATATCCGCTACCCTGCGATACTTTTTGACCTCAGGGGAGACCACCAGTAGTCCATCTAAAAATACCTCGTGAAGGGAGAAATTACCTTGGGCAATATCCTTTACCGAACCGTAGCCCCTGGAAAGGATCTGATACCCTTTTTTCATGTCCGTTAAAATGTTCCTGAGCTGCGAAAGCTTTTTGGTATTCAGCAACAACTGCTTGGCCTCGCTGGACTGGGCTACCACTCGCAGCCCAGCTACCAGCAAGACCATCATCCAGAACAAACCTAATCTAATTCTTTTCATGATTACTCCTTATAAATTCTAAATCAATACGATATAACTTTCTACTAGCTATCATCCCCTGCACCTGGGCACAGAAGTAAGCTACGAACTCCGCTTTGACCGCCATGGCCTCATGCACGACTTTCAGCCTAGCTAATCGCTCCGCATCATTCATTTCCACCGAAGGGGAAAGCACAATATCCAGCAGCTCACTTAGGTCGGCACCGCATTCTTCGACCACCTTTTTACGGACTTCTTCCAGGTAATCTTTATGGGCTGGGGTTAAGGCGGGGCATTCTGCCAATTGACGAAAACTAGCGCGAACTTGTAGTTGCATCGCAGCAATTTCTCCAACCCGAAAATCGTTTCGAACCACCCCACTAACCTTAGCCAGCGCATCAAAGAACGCCTCGTGCAACTTAAACTCGCCACTGGTAAATCCCTTGATCGTTCCCCATCCCTCTTTAGCCAGCGCATATCCCTTTCGAAGCTCAGCCCCATATAACTCCAAATAGGCCAGTTGCTTGAGCAGGTACTTCTCCTGCGTTTTCTTTTGGCGAAAGAACTCGGCCGCCGTCTGCGCCCTGCATGAGGCAAAGCCTAATCCCAAACCCCAGATGACCACCAGACCGATCACCCAAAATTTAATTTTCGATTCCATACAGTTCCTTCAGTTTAACCACCTCATCCAAAGACTTGGCACGCTGGATAGACAATAGACAGTTCTCTCTGTTGTATTTCTTCAGCGCCTGGTAATTGCCTTCCATCGCATCCGCAGCAGTGTTCACCAGTTCCAGCCTCGCCGCATCACCCATCTGGGTTTTAAAAGAAGTGATCACCACCAGCAGCTGGTCGACATTTTTCAGGCTTTCATCCAGTATCCCCACATATACCATTTCCATCGCCGACAATTCCTCCATTGAAAAATGCGGATCTCGGGACAGGAGCCCCCATGCCCACTTGTACTCGTTCACGATATCCACCTGTCGAAGCGTTAGATCCTTTAGCCGCTTATAATAGGCAATCGCCGATTTCACCTTCCACAGCTCCTCATAGTACTGGCTATACAATTCCTTTTGTTTACCCGTCCAATCGGCAATCTCCCCCAGCTTCAGCTTGGAAAGCTGGTTCTCCAAGACCTTTTGCGCATTTTGTAGCCAGATCGTCTCGTTCTGCAGGCGCTGTACCTTCAGGTCCATCGCCTTGATCACTTTTTTCACTCCCGCCTTGATCACCTCCAGCACCGCAAGCTGTGCACTGGCCCCTGTCGGGATTGACACGAACAGTGTCATCGCACTGATCGGCAGGATCACCATAAATTTTTTCATAATGTTCATCTTTATACCTTTTTACAATCGTTCACTTCATCTTTTCATACATCCTTCTACTGACCTGCAAAACCCCACGATCCGGATAAAAGGAGATCACTTTCCCCTTCCTGGATTCGGTCAAGGTTTTTGTGGCCGGTGAATACGCGCAGGCCCAGACCTCGGTTTCAAACTCCCTCGGGCCGGCCTTTCCATTTCTGATCAGGTTATAGCCCGTACGCCGAAAAACCCGGTAGTTATTTCCCTCAACCCGTTCCAAAATCAGTGTATCACTGGCGATGCTGAACTCGCCACCTGCCGAGTTCACATAAGTCCCCGGGATAAAATCCCTAACCTGATCTCTAGCGCAGCTGGCTAAAGCAAAGCTTAACAAAAGCACTACTAAAATTTTGAAATTCTTCATTTTGACAATTTTTGTTCAACAACTATTTCGCTCCTCTAAATCTGTTTTTAGGCCTGGATCAAGGCGTTGCTTCCCCTCGAATCTCATGAGCCAAAACCGAAATCCCCTTTTGCATGCTGCCGTATCTCCTGGCATATTCCATCACCCGAACCTTCTCCCTTTCCTCGGTCGTGTAGGCAAGGTATTCCTCCATCGACACCTCTGTCCGGTAGACCTTCGACAATTGCCCGCCAATGGAAATGAAGACTTCCTTATATTTCCTTTTTGGATCGTTCGCCTTGTTCATCGACAGCACCTGGGCCTTTTCCTTATCCGTTAAGCCCAATAGTTCCTGGATCTGGTCGAACTTGTTCTGGTATTTGGATTGGTCCAATAAAATCTTACAATCCGAATTGTTGATGATCGCCTGCTTGACAATGGGCGAGGAAATGATATCCTCTACTTCCTGGGTGACAACGATCGCCTCCCCAAAGTGCTTACGTACGGTCTTAAAGAGGTACTTGATGTATTCAGCCATCCCATCTTTGGCAATCGCCTTCCAGGCTTCCTCCAGCAATATCACCTTTCGGATCCCTTTTAATTTGCGCATTTTGGAAATGAATACCTCCATGATGATCAGGGTAATCACCGGAAACAGGATCGGATGGTCTTTTACCTGGTCCAGCTCAAAAACAATGAAACGTTCACCCAAAAGATCCAGGTTCTCCCTGGAATTCAGCAGATAATCAAACTCCCCTCCGCGGTAATATGGCGAAAGCACATACAGGAAGCTAGCCATATCAAAATCCCGGTCCTTTACTCCAGCACTCTCCAAGACCGACTGATAACTGTTCAACAAGAACTCGTAAAAGCTATTGAAACAGGGAAATACATCCGAACGCACTCCAAGCCATTCAAAGTAAAGGGTCAAGGCATTGGAAAGCGCCACATACTCCGAACGCCTAAAGGTCTCATCGTCTTTTTTCCAAAGTGCCAATAGCAGCGTCTTGATGCTCTCTTTCTTTTCGGTATCCATCACATCTCCTGCGCTCAAATAGAAAGGGTTAAAGGCAATTGGTGAAGCATCGCTGTAGGTAAAATAATATCCCCCCACCAGATCACACAATCCCTTATAGCTGTGTCCGACATCCACCAGTACCAGATGCGCCCCCTGCTCATAATAGCTCCGCATCAGATGGTTGGTGAAAAAAGATTTTCCCGAACCCGAAGGCCCCAAGATAAACTTGTTGCGATTGGTCGCTAGCCCTAAACCGATCGGCTCATCTGAAATATCTACATGTACCGGTTGACCAGAAAGCCGATCCCCCAACCGGATCCCAAATGGGGAAACCGAACTGCGATAATTCGACTCCAGATTAAAAAAGCAGCAGGCCTGCTCCAAAAACGTATCAAACGTGTCGTTCATCGGAAAATCTGCCTCATTGCCCGGCAGCCCCGCAAACCACAACTGCGCCTGTCCATCGGTTTCCAGCTTGGCTACCGCATCGATCTGTGCCATGGCCGAACCCACCAAATTCTTCAGATCAGAAAAAGCCTTTTCACCCTCCGCCCAGCAAAGCACGTTGAAATGCGATTTCACCGGAAGTCTCCCAGAACCAATGGCCTCATTGAGAAAATCATTTACCGCATTCCGAGAAATCGCATTTTCACGGGAATAGCCAGATAGCGACTGCAAACGCAATTTCTTCGCTTCCAGTTCCTTCAACCGAATGCCAGCATCGCCGATAAAGATGTACTGGTTATAAATGTGGTTACAGGGCAAGAGCTGTCCAAGGGGCGAGGCAAAGCCTACCGAGAACTTGGTCCGATCGGTCGAATAGCGTTCGTAATTTGTGCGCGAACCCACAAGTGCAGGCAAATCCCCGGTATCCGACAAACTGAAAAGCTGGCATTTTTTCTCGCCAACCGAAATCCCATCTTTCAAATGGATATCCCGAATGACCGAAGCCTCGCCCTCGCCCAAAAGAAAACAATATCGTTCCAGCACTCCAGGCAAATTTGCCGTCCCCACCAGATCATCATCTCGAAGCCTTTTCAGGCTAACAAAGCCCGAATCGGTCAATACCCTTGCGAATTGCCCAACCGAATCCAGGAAATCAGCCACGAGTAAGGGATTTGTGGCTTGGGCGGGTGCTAGGGATTTGCGAAGCACATTGGAATAGGCCGAACTTGACAGCTTTCTTCCTAAAGGCTTTTTCGTCAAAAACACATAACAGCTATGCTCAAGGCATTCCCGCTCGTTGAAGAACCGTTCACTTGAGCCAGAGAGAAAACTTTCTCCAACTGTGCTGAAATCTGCCGAAAACGAGCTCTCTAAAAACCAGTCCTGCTTATGGAATACAGTGTGCTCGGGCAATAGCTTGATCGCCTTGACCCAAGATTGGTGATAGGCCTCATACTCCCTGTCCGACAGGGTAAAGATTTCCGGCAGTACAACCTTGAAGCCTACCGACACATCTCCCTGTCTAGATAAAATACAATCGTGCTCGATCTTATAGATTGGAAGCAATTTTACCGCCTCTACCATCGCATCCCTCCTTTCAAGCCGGTAAATACCCGCCTAGACCGAAAACAGATGAACCTTGGAACGCCTCGACGAGCGAAGAACTTCATCAGCCCATGCTCCCCAAAACGGTGCGAAAGCTTGAACACCGTAAAAAACAAAAGCGAACCCAGTCCCAGTACCAACGGCAACACTGCCCACAAACTCGCCCCCATAATGTAAAGCGCTGCAAATAGCACAAGCAGAAACACCAACCCTACCGCGAGGTAAGCAATGTACTGCGCCTTCAGCCCCTTGAACTCAATCGGACGGGATACCCCTTTATTGATGTGATAAACCGAAGCCATAGCTAACCCTCCTATAATCCAAAAAATGACTTCAATACCGTGGCCACCACTACCAAAAAAATACAGGAACCGAACCAGGCCGCTGCCACCTTATTGGTATCAGGCTCCCCGGCATTCCACTTGTTGAACACCTTCACCGCCCCGATGATCCCAACCACAGCTCCGATGGCGTACATCAGATCGCAGCCCGTATCAAAATAACTTTTGACCTTATCGGTCGCCTCCTGAATCCCGGCGTTCCCGTCCTGGGCAGCACCAGAAAGCCAAGCAAACAGCAACACATTGAAAAACAGCAGCTTTACACCCATCAAAGTTAATATAGCATAGAATTTACCTACATCTCTTTGCATCACACTAACCTTTATCATTTTTGATAGATCAATATTTAATTTTTTCATACCCATATCTTTATAATACTCAACTCAATTAATACCACAGGTTATCGATTTCATCCGCGGTTAGGTGAAAAGCAGCCCTTTCCACAATAAAACCAGTCAATGCTCCTACCGAGGGATGACCGCCAAGGGGACCATATTCCTCCTTCAGTTTCCCCAGCAGCCTAAAGAAATCCTGCTTGTCCCCCGCCCCCTTTTCCAGCTCGGAAAAAATGTCTTTCAGTTCTTGGACCACATCGGCAATCAGTCCCACCTGGTCATATCCCCCATCCCGATCCGATGGGGAAAAGTTTACCTGGGAAGAACTCTTTACCTCTACCCCCTCTGGTAATCTGGAGCTACCCATCAGCGCAGCATCAACCTCACGCTCGATCCTCCGGTCCCTATCCCCATCATTTGTCGCTTTGCCGGAAGATGGCACTTTCAACGACCCGACACCGGCAAACGGAACACCATCACCCGCACCCCTACCCAAAAAAGCCTTTAACTCTGCCCGGTAGAATACCAGGCCAAACAAGACATACCAAACCAAATTGAGCACGACCGCTGCGATCAGAAAATGCCCCCAAGAAAATTGCTGTAACATAAACTAGAAAATCAAACCCTCAGGCCCCATTGCCCTCAGAACGAGAGCAAAAATGCTAAGGCTGCAAAGTTTCGTTTGACAATCCTCTTAGTGCTACCCTATGATTAGGACAGCAGATTTAAAATATTGAAACCTAATGTGGGATTTGCCGTTAGCAAATTGGACTATTCATTAATGAATTTTTAACTTCATCGCAATCAATATAGGTCCCAGCCCTCATCGCCAGTCGAAAAATTTCTTAAGATTCTATTTCAATCAGCAGTTAAGAACAGGCCAGCATAACTGCGTGTGCTGACGATGGCCTAATGGAATTAGACCTCATGATATTTAGCTGTTTTCGTGTTGGGGATAGTTGGATGTGTTGAATAGTATCATCCTTTAGCATTAACATTTTTAAAGATTCTTATGATGTGATGCGGAGATTGGCTTAAATTTGATTTATGTACATACATCAACTTAGAGTAGAAGGGAATAACATAACTATGCAGCAAAATACTAGGGCTTAGCTGTCAATCTTACCAAGAAAGCTAAATCATATACGTTATCCTATAATGAACAATGGGCGCATTCATTGGTAACCAACCCCAATACCGAATATATAACAAGCCGAAAATAGTTATAAACCACAATTTACTTATTATCAACTCATCACTAACTCAGGCAATAGGACAAGTTATGCACTTCGGCATGTTAACAGAATACTTCTTCGATCTAGAATTTTCAAGGATTGGGGAAGATTATTTAGCATAGTTAAATAATGCCTACAATAAGATATCAAACTTTAAAAAAAAAGCCGCCTCACTTTTGAGACAGCTTCCTTTTTAGACCGAAGCTCTTCCGCCCTGGTCCTGATCGGCATCACTGCCCTTCTTCTGGTCCTCCAACATATTCGGCTCGCCATCTGCATCAGCCCCTGGCGAAGCGCCATCATTCAGCGATGGCAGCTGGTCCTCTCTGGAGGATGTATTTGCTCCTCCTTCAGCCCCATATTCTGGACGTTGCTTATCAGCATCACCCTCTTTGACCTCATTTTTCTTGCCCTGGGATTGCCCCTTGTTCACAGTTGTGCCCTGGGAAGGCTGGGCGGTTCCGTTCTGTAGATTTTCTTTATCGTTTTCCATAACAGTATGATTAAGTGATAGATTGGATAACAACCATAAAATAAGAGTTTTGTTTCCGAAAAAAACCTAGACCAAAGCAAAACAACCGCAAATTTTTAAAACAAAAAAACCAAAAAGCTTATGCCCTGGCCAAAAGGAGAATATCCACCATCATACAAGAACCTACCGAAAAAACTCAGGGAAAAGGCGGTAGAGATCGCAAACGCCATTCTGGAATAATCCGGAGACGAAGGCCTTGGCATCGCCACCGGCCTGAAGCGGGCACGTGAAAGCCAAAGCAAATCCAAAGAAAAAATTAGTTTGATGGCTGGACTAAAAGTACCAATTCTAAAAATCCTTGGTAAAACCTATGAGCCGCTCAACCTCATCGAACAGCGTTTCGGCAGTTATGATATGGCCTTCCGTACAGATGAAAAAAGACGGCCGATACTGCTGTTGATCTGATCAAAGACGAAAACGGAAAGATAAAAGGAGAAAGTTATGCACCAAGTCTGGTCCTTGGTAAAGATAGAGCCACCACTAAAGACCATTGGGATCATAAGAAAGCTACCTTCAAGATTTAATTCGCAGTATCCTTCCAAATGCAGTAGACATGCATGCCGGTCATGGTAAGGGCCAGCCTAAACGTAGCCATATTACTGCAGCATCAGCACAATGTGGCGATCATTGCAAGCGCAAAAAACCTTATCTATTTATAGCATCATAGCCTAGACTAAGTATCCCACCTACCGAATCTTACCAAGCCACTAAATCGTAGCTGTTTAAAAACAGCAACTATAGCGAATTGTCTTTCATTTCCCTTTGCAACATGATCTGGTCGCGGATACTGTGCAATAAGGGCAGATCGAGTTTGCAGCCCTGGCTTTCACAATACGCATGGTCCTTTTCATCGAGTTGTACCGTTCCGATAATTGCATCCTCGTCAAAGGACTTGAACTGGCATTGATCAAAAAATCTACTATTAATTACGAAATTTTCATACTTTTACGACCTTTAAATAATAAAACCATAGAATGAAACATCTTCTACTCACCTCAATGGCGGTACTGATTACACTTTCCGTTTACGCCCAAGATGCCGATAGAGCATTAATGAGAGTAAGGTATAACTACATACATATCAAAGATACTACACAAAAAAAGAAGCCACATCAGGAAAACATGCTCCTTGTGACAGGCAGGAATGCATCGGTCTATACCAGTTATGACAAGCTAAACCGAACAATCAAAAATAATAACAGGCTCATGGAACAGTTCCAGCCAGGAAGTACCAATCCGAAAACCGGCATCAATACCGAAGCCCGTTCGCCAGTTACGGCTTCCGATTTTTTCTTTTTCTTTAGCGCCCACAAAATGTTCGTGAAGGAAAGGCTAGTGAACAATTATGTCTTAGAAGAACCATTAGAAAAGATAGATTGGAAAATCCACACTGATACTTTAACAATTTCTGGCATTCAATGCCAAAAGGCTACAGCCCATTTTAAAGGTCGCAACTGGATCGCCTGGTTCTCAAAAGAAATGCCTTTCCAGAGCGGTCCATGGAAGTTGAACGGATTGCCAGGGCTGATCGTTGAAGCCTACGATGAAAAGAAAGAGGTAATATTCGAATTTGACGGCATCACTCCTAGTAAGGACCAGCAGTCCGCAAAAGACCTTAATGAAAACCAACAGACAATCCAATCAATGGGCTCGGCCAGAGTTTCTGTTGAAACAGGCATGGAATATCTTGGTTCTGAAATAAAGCTTCCTGCCGATGGCATAAGAACCAGCAGACAAGAGCTTGATAAACTAACAGCTGCACGTGACAGTGATCCAAACGGTTTTATAAACGCCCAAATGGCGTCGAAAGGCATCAAGGGTACATTTAATGGCTCGGGCAATTCAAGTTTATTGAAAACAGTAGATTCTCAAAAAAAAGAAATCAATAATCCAATAGAGCTGCCCGAGCGTAAATGACAATTTTCTTCATTAGACATTCCTCTGGCTCAGCTAGTCTAATGAATATGAGATTCATGTAAAATAAATTAATTAACTTTATCAAAGGAACAACAACGAATGAAAGACGTCAGTACTTATACCATGCTTCCCTACCTGGATGGGGTTGATCTTTTGCATGCAAAAAACCATACCATTGATTTTCCAAACCACACCCACAACACCTTTAATATCGCCCTTGTCATAAACCAGTCGTTCAAGGCAAAACTGCCATCAAAAATTTTAACTGCTCCAGTTGGAAGCATCTGTGTGACCAACAATGATGAAGTACACGCGACCCCTTGTGACAAAGAAACGGGCAATAGCTTTATCACGTTTTACATATCTCCAGACGTATTGCGGGAAATTAATGATGGAGTACCTGTGTTTTTTAAAGACAGGGTAATCTATAACCAAAACCTGTTCTCTTCGTTGTACCGACTTTCGCAAAATAACAGTCACCTCAGCGCAAATTTTGAAAGGTGCCTAATCAGTTCCCTTCGGCTACTGGTCGAAGAGCATGCCTGCCAACTGCCATCCAAAAAACGCGAAACTAGGTTGTTCCAAAGGTTCCTATCAGAGGAACCCTTCGAAAAGTTTTCATTGGAAAGCACCGCAAAAAGTTTTGGCATGGACAAGTATAAGTTTTTAAGACTTTTCAAGCAAGAAACCGGGCTTACACCAAACAATTATGTAATCGTAAGGCGCATCGAACAGGCCAAGACGATGATCAGCCAAAAGCGTGGCGACTTGATGGATATCGCTATCTCATCAGGATTTTATGACTCCGCTCATTTTTGCCGTGAATTTAAAAAGTATACTGGCGTTACGCCCTCAGCCTACAAACGATTGTAAAAGTGCAATATTGTACAATGTAACCAGCGCAGCTTCCTGTAGTTTTGCAATAAAAACAAATGCGAAAAATCTTAATAGTTATCGGTATGTTGCTGACCAACGTTTGTTTTGGCCAAAACACAAAATTGCTCCAGATCAATTCACAGAGTGCAAAACATACAATTGAAAGTAAGCAGGTACACAAGTATGAAGTATTTCTTCAAAGGGACATTTTTTATAGTATTTCAGTAGAACAGTTAGGGATAGACGTGGTGCTTCAGTTAATGGATGCCGAAGGAAAGACAATTGCTGACAAGGATAGTCCCACGGGCAAATTGGGGGAAGAGAAAATAACATTCTCCCCTGATAGCTCCGGGAAATTCATGGTGTGTGTCCAAGCACTTGACGAAGCCGAAAATTCACAGGCTGGAACTTACTCTGTGCAGATCTCGACCATTTCAAAGGAGCTAAAACATTTCACTATCTCACAACTGTTACGGGATTTTGATATCTTAAAAAATGCCTATATCGAAACACGGGTGGGCCTATGGTATAATACCTATTCACAATTTGACAGCCTGTGCAATTCGCAGCGCAAAAAGCTTAAAGACCAAATGACAGCCTTGGACTTCTACCGTATCACCGCTCCTATCACAGCATTTACAAAAGAAGGCCATAGCTCAATTGCGGTTTCTGACGCTACAAATGACTATTTTAAACAGCACGGGCGATATTTTCCATTCTTCGTAAAGCTTATTGATAAAAAGTTGTTTGTAATTAATGATGTTTCAAAACTATCGACAAAAGGATTGATGATCACAAAAATCAACGGTTTAAGTGCAGACAGCATACTTAAAACTTTCGAAATGATCGAACCTGCGGATGGATTTAATGTGACTAGCAAACACAAATGGATTGAAAGTTCATTTAGCAAGTACTACATTCGTTTTTTTGGAAGCCCGGCCACCTACCAGATTGAATTTGTAGATCCAACAAACAAAAAGAAAACGATTGAAAATATTCCTTCGCTCAAGTACAAGGAGTACGTTAGTTTTAGAAACGAGTTCTTGGAACAAAACCCCAACTATTCTTTTACAAAACCTGCCGAACTAGGCATCGATAGTTCCTTGGGCCTGGCCACACTCACAATCAACGATTTTGGGGCGGGTAACTACAATGGTAAGGCGGGGTTCAAAAAATTCCTTGATGAGAGCTTCGCCACCATCAAAACACTTGATATCAAGCATCTTGTAATTGACCTTAGAAAAAATGAGGGCGGCAGCCAGGGCATGGAAGATATACTCCTATCATACCTGATCGACCAGACTTACAAAAAGTACAAATATGCGGAGATTCCATCTTTCGATTATTCATTTCTTGACTACACAGACTATAAAGGGCAAGCAGACGTTCTGAGACGGGAACTTTCAAAAGAGTTTTATCAGGTTACCGATGGCAGATATCTTCAAAGACCTGGCCAATATGAAGGCCTACCACCAGATAGCATGCACTATTCGGGTAAAGTATATATCTTAATTAGTGGGCTTACCTTTTCAGGCGGATCTGAGTTCGCAGCCCTTGCAAAGAACCATACCAATGCCATCTTCATCGGAGAAGAGACCGGAGGGGGCTACTATGGAAATACCAGCGGAAGGTTTCTGATTTTTACCTTACCGGAAACCAAGACCACTGGTAGATTACCCCTTATCAAATACGTGGTCGAAACAAATGTGAACAAACCATCGTTTGGCCAGGGCCTAGTCCCTGATCATCCCCTCCAGCAAAGCATCCAAGATTATATAGACAAACGAGATGTTGAAAAAGAATTTGTTAAAAAAATTATTGCCGGCAATTAGCTTAGAGGAGCAATCTTTAGGATATGCCCTCGGTAATTATTGGAAGTGAATCAGCCTGACCTAAAATCTAAAATTGCTTTACTGCCCTTTTGATTAAAAGTTTGTGCCTTGGATGATTTATGCCTAAGTGAAGAGATATGGGATGCATTTGGTGATGGCTGGCTTTCAATAATTTATAGCAAATTGTCTTCAATGCAATATTCTCCACAAACTACAAATTTGCAACCAATAAGCCGTAGCTAAGCAAATTAATAGCTTCAAGTCAAATTCCGACAAATGCTAAATAAAACAGCCTACAAATATTTGTAGGCTATGTGGAGAATATCGGAGTGGATATTTCATCAATTGCGAGCTCTAAACGCTGTTTTTGATGCTCTAAAAGGTTTTTTTTCTATCATTTTGGGTAATTTGGCTGATTTTTGGCTGAGTTTATAAGTCAAATAACTTCGGCAAATGAGCGGCAGCCTACTGCACAAAAAATGCTCAGCGAAAGGCACTGGACACCAACTCCGTACATGGAGTTTCCTTAGGATTTCTGATCGGCCGGTCGCTGCTGTTTGTCCATCATCGAAGCCTGGGCACTGTCCGTGGTAACGTTCCCCATTGCCACGTTGAGCTTGTTCTTGAAGCCGGAGACCACCATATCCCTTCCGGCCATCAGCGCCTCATAGCCGTCTTTGGCAACATCGGCCGGATCGGCCAGTTTGCCCTCGACAACCACCTTTGAGGACTCCATCCCAGCCTTATGGAAAAAATCGGTATCGGTCGCGCCGGGTAGCAGCGAGGTCAGTGTCACCCCGGTATCTTTGAGCTCATTGTTCACCGCCTCGTTAAAAGAATGCACAAATGCTTTTGTTCCATGGTAGACCGCCTGCCATGGTCCAGGTGTCTTTCCCGCAATGGAAGCCACGTTCAATATCCTGCCGCTGCCCCTGGTGACCATGTCCCTAACAAAGAACTTGGTCAAACTCACAAGCGAACTGATGTTCAGCTGGATAATGGACAATTCGTCCGCCAGATCATTATCGATGAATTTTCCATAGGCTCCTTGGCCGGCATCGTTCACAAGTACATCAACTGGGATGCCGAGCCCCGAAACCTTTTCATAAAGCTGTTTTGCCGCATCCCTTTCAAAAAGGTCGGTAGCAAACACTTGCACGTTGGGAGAGCCATCCTGTTTCAATATAGCCGAAGTAGCTTCAAGCTCCTCTTCGTTCCTGGCCACCAACAATAGTTTATAGTTATCTTTTGCGAACAGTCTGGCCAGTTCCAGCCCGATGCCGCTTGTCGCGCCGGTCAGCAGCGCGGTAGGTTGTGTATTTTCCATAGTCAGATTTTAGTAGATGATAAAAGGTGAACAACGTGAAAAAGAAAATGGTTTGCAATTGGGCGTATATCTTAAAAACTATTTGGAATAAAATCAGGATAAGGTAATGGACTAGGCCTTCTTCCCGGAATACTTATAGTTCAAAAAGATCATTACAATATCACAGACCACCGAAAACCCATTGGTAATGTAGATCGGTGCTTCCGAAAGCAAGATCCCATACCACACCCACAGCGCATTCCCCCCAAGCAGTACAAAGAACATCATTGGCGAGACCGCCTGCGCCTTTTTATCCTTTAGTACCTTGAATATCTGGGGCAGTGCAGACACCGCAGTCAGTACCCCTGCCGCGATCCCGATGATCAGCTTAGCTTCCAACCTTCGCCCCCCTTTGTTTTTTAACGACCGGTCCTTCTTTTTTCAAAATCTTCTTCTTGTCCGCATCCACCTTTTCGGCAGCATCGATCGAATGCGAGGAATGGATATCATCGTCCTTTTCCGCCTTGTCCGCTAACAGCTGGTAGTACCTGCGCAGCACGTCCAGTTCCTCCTCGGTCAGGTCCTCAATATCCACCATGCGGTTACTGGCGTAACGGCTTGCCGCGATAAGCTCGTTGAGCTTCAACTGGATAGCCTTTCCGTCCTTGTTCTGGGACTTCTGGATCAGAAACACCATCAAAAAGGTGATGATGGTGGTACCTGTGTTGATCACCAGCTGCCAGGTATCCGAAAAGTGGAATACCGGCCCGGATATCCCCCAGAACAGGATCGTTGCGAACGCGCAAATGAATGCTGCCGAACTCCCCGTCCAGCAGGTCATGGCCGTAGCCATCCTTTCAAAGAAACTGTCCTTTTTAAGCCTTCTGTTTTTCATGTTTTTTCTCCTTTATCTTTGTTCGGGAATCGATCTTTACCCCGATCTCCGTCCGGTTGTTCTTTAGACCAGCCAAAAGTTCAGCCTCAACCCCAGCTATATATGCCTTGTAATCCCTATCGTTATGTTCCGCCATTTGCCTCGCTACACCGATTACCCGTTCTTTCAATTCGCCGAGCACACTTCCAAATCTCTTCAGCTCATCGATCGTTGCCGAGCCGTCCATTCCGCCGCTGCGAAGCTGGGCTGATGCGGTAAGGGATGCAAGATCACCAATGACCTGTACCAGGTTCCGGTAGTCCTTTTTCACCAGCTTATAATCAAAGGTATCCTCCATGGGCTGCAGCTCGGAGATCAAATAGCTCTCCCCATCGAACTCGGTAAGCGATAGCAATGAAGCGGGCACGCACTGCAGCCTTTTCTGAACGGCCAATACCCTGTCTGCCTCGTTATGCCAATCGGGCTGGACAATATCGATATAAGGGCTGAGCGAGGAGGCAAAGCACTGCTTCATGTCCAGCAGAATAAAATGGTCTTTGTCTTTTTTGCTTTTCAAAAGGAAAAGGTAACGCCTGGCCCCGACCGAGCCCGTTCCTGCCAACCTGAAGACAACATCCTTCGCCTTGTAATTATAGGGTCCCTCGCTCGAAGCATCGATCCACTGCCCAATGTGCAGCAGCAACCTTTCCTTCAACTCCCTGTCCAACTTGAAATGCCGCTCATGCTCCAGGGAGAGCATCAGTTTTTTACCCCTGCTCTCGGTACGCTTGTCCAACAGTCCTTCATACCTTCGTTTCTCGCTATGCAGGAGAAAATCCCGTACCATTCCCTTGGCCGTGCGGGGCTCGATACAGACCGCCTTTCCCGTGCACAGCACCGAACCATAGGTGGTTAAAAAAAGTCCAGCCATGTTCTGTGCCTGCTCGGCAGCGATCCCCAAGCTTTCAAAGGCAACAAAGATACTGGCAACCATCCTGATCACCTCCCATAGCGCAGGCGCCAATACCGCCTCATCAAAATCATTCAGGTCAAAATACACCAGGCCATTGTCAGCACGGTAGCTGCCAAAGTTCTCCATATGCAGGTCTCCGCATAGCCAGGAAATCGGTGATGCTGGAATGCCCGAAACCCTTGAAAGCCGCTGATAGAAAAGGTGGCAGGTACCCCTGAAAAAGCGAAATGCGTTTTCCGCCATTGCCCCATATTTCAGCTCGACCAGCTGCGCAGGCCTTGGGGCATTGAATGTTCGTAGTTTTTCGTAGAGTGTGTCCATAGTCGTTCGTTTTGGAAACAACAACCCGCCAACTTTGTTTTGGGCCGTGGCAAAAGCTGAGCATAACCAACAAAAATCCAAAACCAGGTCCCAGATAAATTGTTAAAAGCAAAAACCTACGATCATGAAAACCCAGCACAACATCAATAGGACAAATAATCCAATTATCACGACACGTGAACCAGAAACCGATATCATCAAGGGCGCATCGGACACCAGTACCATCGATGCCACCAGGGACAACGCACTGAAAAAAACCGATCCTGCGGGCACCACGCCGGAAGACATCTATGGAGTGCTCAATGGGGAACATCCCAATAATGAGGAGCACATCAAAAAAGAGGATGAAGGGGACAACCCGCTGATCGACGGAATCTAACCTTCCGAAAGCTCGATCCAGACCGGGCAATGGTCCGAGGATTTCTCCAGCCGCGAACCTGCCTGTCCACTCCGCCAAGGGTCAGCCTACCGGTCAGATTATTGTTCAACAGAAAATGGTCGAGCCGCAGCCTGCATCCCTGCCATAGGCATTCCGCAGGTAATCATAAAAGGTATAAATACGCTGCCGTGGATAAAACGTCCTGATCGCATCGGTCCTTCCTATCCACACGCCGGTGTGGAAAAGTAGAATTGTAAAACCAGAAGGCAAAGCCTTAATTTAGTAGGCCAAAGAGATATGCGATGCCAACATTCCAGTGCCTGTACCTTTTAGCAAACCCTCACCTTGGTCTCATCGAGGTGAAGCGGCTCGACGTCCCAGAGGATGCCCCGACAGCCGACAGGTTCTTCTGGCTGAGGCTGGACAGGCAGAGCAGTGAAATCTCAAGGCTAGACTTCCGCTCGATGGATTCGGCAGCAGAAGTGCAGGAACGCTACTTTGAGCAGGGCTTCCTGAAGTTCAATGCCACCACCGGCACCTACATAGAAAAGTACAATTCGGCCCAGCATTCCCTAGACAACCTTGGCTGCGACAACCTAGACCAGCCGATGCGCATAATGATCGCCGGATTTCTTTCGCAGATTCCCCAACATGCCTAGCCCGAGCATTACGTAACTTAGCGAAAAAGCACAACCCACAGCGCTGGGAACAAATTCCACGTACCAAAGTACCACCATCCGCCGTTTTCAGGGAACACACAAAGCGACATGAAAAAACTGATCTACATCCTAGAGGACAATGATGACCTGCGGGACCTCTATGGCTACATCTTCCATGAAGAAAATTTTGACTACAGAACTTTTGCCACCGTTACAAGTTTTATGGAAAAGGTAGGCAAAGTTCCCGACCTATACCTGCTGGACGTAATGCTGCCCGATGGCGACGGGATCACCCTGTGCCAAGAGCTCCAGCAGAACCCCGCATCGGCCAAGGTTCCTGTAATCATGGTCTCTGCCCATAAGGATCCGGCAGAAGTGGCCAGAAGATGCCCTCATGCAACTTTCCTGCCCAAGCCCTTTGACATCCAGCACCTAATTGAACTGGTCAATAGCAGGCTATAGTCAAAAAAGATGCGCAGGGCCAAACCGGCCAGCGCACCTTAACAGAAAATTAATCAAAATCTCCTCAGCTTATTGCAAAGGGAATCCCGGTTATTTCTTTTTAGTAGTACTCTTTCCACTGCTCTTGGCACTCGAAGTTCCCGAGGCCTTCGATGCGCCCTCGCCAGTACCCTTACTCCCCTAATCGGAGATGTACTTTTCGATCACCGTGCGATCGTTGGAGCCGGTGGCGCGCTTGGCGCCGAAAACCTGCTGGATGGAGACGCCCCTCTTGGCTGCCACGTGAGAGAGTTCATAGTCTTGGGAAGAGTTTACTTTTTTTCTAGCTGATGGTCCCTGCTTTACCATAATTTTTTTCTTTTTTTTAGGTTAGAGATACCGCAAAAAGAACGGTGCAGAAATGTGGTTTTTAAAAAACAAAAGTTATCGCTAGCTGGTCAGCCTACGGGCCAGGGCTGCAACCTCGTCGATATCAAAGGGCTTGGACAGGTAATGGTCTGCACCCACCTTTCCCTCCTTGAGGCTGGCAAATGCATTGGAAGCGGTCATCAGTACCACCTTTATCCCAGCGGTGGCCACATCGCCCTTGAGCTTTTTACAGACTTCAAGGCCGCTGTCGGAGCCAAGCATCACATCCAAAAATATCAGATCTGGAAAAAAATCATCCAAGAGCGAGAACAGCTCAGCTGCAGAAACGGCCTTGCGTACAGCAAAGCCCTCCTCTTCCAACAAAATCGACAGCACCTCGAGATTGTCCCTATTATCATCTACCAGCGTTATCTTTTTCATCAATAAGGAATTTGCCACAAAGATAAAAAAAATAAGAAAAGGTAATAAACCCAGGTTTGAAATAATATACACACTCCATCCAACCAAGTATTTATTCCCGTAATTCACGCAACAATTAGGGTACTTTTCTGCACATCCCCCGAAAACATTTTCATTCCCGCAGCTGTTATCATAGGCAAATTTCTTACTATGGAAAACCAGATATTCACCCGTATGCTTGACCAGCATTCCAGCTCACTCAAGGCATTTGCCTATAATTTCACCCACGACAGCGAAGATGCAGACGATCTTTACCAGGATACGATCATGAAGGCGCTTAACTATTTTTCCCAGTACAAGGAAGGTACCAACCTGAAGGCCTGGCTGTTCACCATCATGCGCAACACCTTCATCAACTCCTACCGCAGGGAGAAAAGAAAGAACAACATCATCAGTGTCAAAGAAGAACTATCCTCGGACGACCTGCACATTGGCTCTACCAAGAACACCGCTGAGGGCAACCTGGCCTCAAAGGACATCTACCGGATGCTGGCCAAGCTGCCAAAGCAGTACCTTGACCCCTTTACCCGCCATTTCGAGGGCTACAAGTACCACGAAATCGCAGATGAACTGGGCATACCGCTTGGCACGGTAAAGACCCGTATCCACGCGGCAAGGGAGATCCTGAAAAAAAACCTGAAGCCCTACGCTATGGGGAAATAAGACACACAAAAAACATACAACAGCAATGCAGACCAATATACAAAGGGCGGCAAGACTGCTGCTCGAAAAAAACCTCACCATCGCCTTTGCCGAAAGCGCAACTGCAGGTAGGCTCTCCTCGGAGTTCTCCCTGCCAGATGATGCCGGCAAATACCTCAAGGGCGCGATCGTCTGCTACGACGCCTGCCTTAAAGAGGAAATGCTACAGGTAAAAAAGGAACTGATCGAAAGATACACGCCCGAGTCTGCCGAGGTCACGGCCGCCATTACCGAAGGTATCACCAGGCAGATCAGCGCCGACATCCATATTGGTGTCACTGGGCTTCCGGCTCCTGGAGGGAGCGAAACACCAGAAAAGCCCGTAGGTACCATGTTCATCCATGCCCTAAAGCATGGCATGCTGTTATTCAGCGACCGTCAACTATTTTCAGGAAGCCCAGAAGGCATCATCCTGCACACCGTAGACCGGGTAGCCGAACTGCTCGCCCAGCACCTCGACAAATCATAATAAAAGACCATGGCAAAAAAATCCTCCTACCTCTACCGCAACTCGCTGAGCATCGTCTTTACCGCCCTGTTCCTGATCACCCTAGTGGCCCAGGCCATTACCGGCTGGCACCAGCACAATAAAGAGATGGAAGAGCTTGGCGCAGCGGAACTGGGCTTTTCGGTTTACCTTTCCAGCGGTCACTTCATCTCGGCCACCTTTGAGAACTTTGAATCCGAATTCCTGCAGATGGCCCTTTACGTTGTGCTCACCGTATTTTTAAGACAAAAGGGTTCTGCCGAATCCAAAAAAGTCGACGAAAAAGAAGAAGTGGACCGCGAGCCGAAGCCCGCAAGGGATGCCCCATGGGCAGTGAACAAGGGAGGTATCTGGCTCGGGCTCTATAGCAACTCGCTCTCGATCGTCTTTGGGATCCTCTTCTTTGCAAGCTGGGCGCTGCACCTTTATGGCAGCCTGAAAAACCACAACGCCGAACAGCTGGCCAAGCATCTGCCTGCTGAAACCCTGACAAACTACATGTCCCAGAGCGAATTCTGGTTTGAGACCTTCCAGAACTGGCAGAGCGAGTTCCTTTCGGTAGCCTCGATCGTCTTTTTGACCATCTATCTGCGCCAAAAAGGCTCGCCCGAATCAAAACCGGTAGATGCACCGCACTCGGAGACCGGAAAATAAAATTTCCAAAAACCTTTTTTACAACACCCTGTTTGCAAAAAAGAATAAAAACAATAATATCATATCACCCTAAAAACCATTTACCATGGCAACCAAGAAAAAACCGACCGGCAATACGGGAAAGATGGAAGACAGCGAATTCCATGAATTCTTTATCGATGAGTTAAAGGATATCTACTGGGCAGAAAAGCACTTGGCAACCGCTCTTCCAAAGATGAAAAAGGCTGCTACCAGCCCGGACCTTGCTGCAGCCTTTGAAAAACATACCGAAGAGACAAAAACACACATTGCAACCCTGGAGCAGGTATTCGAGCTACTGGGCGAAAAAGCGGCTGCAAAAAAATGCGATGCGATGGCGGGCCTATTGGAAGAGGCAACAGGCATCATCGAAGATACTGATAAGGGAACAATGATCCGCGATGCGGGACTGATCCTTGCAGCGCAAAAGGTAGAGCACTATGAGATCGCCACCTACGGAACCTTAAGGGTATTTGCCGAAAACATGGGACATACCGATGTAGTGGACCTGTTGAGCCAGACCCTGGAGAATGAAAAGGCGACCGATGTGGCGCTGACCACTATCGCCGAGGGCTTTGTCAACGAGCAGGCGGCAACAGAATAACACAGCTTTCAAAGCATGGGGCCACGGGAAACCGCGGCCTTTTTACGTTAGCGCAAATTCCAGGTCAACGAACAAAAAACAAATCATCCATGAAAAATAAGATTACCAAAATCACGCTCGCCCTAGCAATTATGGCCACCGCAGGGCATGCACAAAGGGGACTTCCCCCTAAAGAATCGACCCGGCAGACCCTGGTCACCAAGTATCCCCAGCACCTTGACTTCCTTCCGCAGATGGTAAAGCTGCTTAAAGTTCCCGAGGGATTTGAGGTCAGCATCGCTGCCTCCGGACTTGGCAGGCCAAGGATGCTATATCAAGGGCCAAATGGCTCATTATACGTTACCCGGCGCGACGCAGGAGATGTGCTGATGCTCAAGGACATCGACGGGGACAATAAGTTCGAGGACCTTGTCACCGTGCTCTCTGATTTTAAGGGAGTACACGGCATCACCATCAAGGACAATTTCATGTACCTGGCCAACAATACCCAGGTGAGAAGATACCCGATGAAGCCAGATGGCATGCTCGGGGACATGGAACTTTTGATAGACGACCTGCCCAATGGCGGACAGCACCCCAACCGCACGATAGATTTTGGCCCAGACGGCATGCTGTACATCAGCGTTGGCACGCTCTGCAACGACTGCAAGGAATCAGATAAGGAAGCGGCCACCATGCTACAGGTTGACCCGAAGACCTGGAAAAGAAAGATCTTTGCCAGCGGCCTTCGCAACACCATCGGCTTTGATTTCCACCCGGCAACCGGGGAAATGTGGGGCATTGATAACGGCGGAGACGGAAAGGGCAGCCACTGGCCGCCAGAGGAAGTGAACAAGATAGAAATGGGCGGAAACTACGGCTTCCCCTACGCCTACGGAAAACAGGAAGTGGACAAGACCAGAGAAGATCCCGCCGGCAACACCAAGGAAGAGGTTGCCAAGATGACCAAACCATCGGTCCTTGAACTCACCGCACACCAGGCGCCCATCGGGTTCACCTTTATCAACAATGCGGCCAACCTGCCAGATGGTTATGGCGATGATGGCTTTGTCGCCTGGCACGGCTCGTGGAACGCATCCAGACCGGTAGGCTTCAAGGTCCAGCGCATCCTGTTTGAAAACGGGACGGCCGTTGGGACAGAGGATTTCCTGACCGGCTTTTTAAAACCCGGCTTTCCCATCTTCCACAGAAAGACCAGGTTCGGCAGGCCCGCAGGGCTGACCGTAACCCCGCAGGGCGTGCTCTACGTCTCGGACGATGCCAACGGAGTAATTTACGCAGTCAGAAAAACAAGATAAGATGAAAACCAGATATATATTCACACTGATCACAGCCATACTGATCTATGGCTGCGTTTCACAAAAACCGACCGAGCGCATCGAGTTCATGGCCGATGAGGCCTACCCAGAGGGCGTTGCCTATGACAGTACGGCAAATGTCTATTATGTAAGTTCGGCAAGGCTGGGCAATATCGGAAAGGTTACCCCACAGGGCACCTACTCCACCTTATACTCGGACAACACCCTAAAATCAACCTATGGTGTAAAAGTTTACGGCAACAAGGTACTCATAGCGGCCGGGGATGCCAACTACAGCAAGTTCACCTCGCCCGATACGCGTACCAAAATGGCAAGATTGCTTGCCATCGATAGCCAGTCTGGGAAAAAACTGATGGACGTAGACCTGTCACAACTACTGCCGGGCAAACATTTTCCGAACGATATCGCAGTTGATCCGCAGGGCAACATCTACATTACCGACAGCTTTGCCCACGGGATCTATAAGGTAACACCAGAGGGAAGGGCGAGCGTGTTTGCCAGGGACAAAATGTTCGAGACCATGGGCGTTGGCCTCAACGGTATCGTCTACCACCCCGATGGCTTTCTGCTGGCCAGCAATACCGGTACAGGACAGGTCTATAAAATCGACATCAAAGATCCAACGAAGGTGACCAAAGTGCAGCTGGACCAGTATTTCCTTGGCGCAGACGGACTGCTGCTGGATGACAATACCCATCTTACGGTAGTTGTGAACGGCGGGAACGATAAGATCTTCCGTCTGGAAAGTACCGATGGCTGGCAAAGTGCAAAACTATCTGCCAGCACGCTGGCCTCGGACAGGTTCACCTATCCTTCGACCGCCACAAGGTTCGCAAACCAGACCTGGATCATGAATGCCAAGTTTTCGGAACTGGTTGATTCCAACAGCGTACCCTCCAAAAAATTTGCCATCCAAAAGGCAGTGTTCAAGCCACTACCCAAACCAAAGGACTAAAAAAATCAAAAAATAAAGGCTGGAATTTTTCCGGCCTTTTTCTTTATTGTCCAACGATCATCAGTTGTGAACCACCTGCTCATCGGTGTAATAGGCTATCCTTCCACCTATCTTCTCGGATTTTATCACAGCCCCCGTTGGAGACTTCTGGATCTGTGCCCCATGCACTTTCATCGCATCACGAAGTTCGCCGCGAAGCTCATCTCCATTTTCCCTTGAAATAACTTGAATTGCTTCCTTTAGCAGGGAGCCCAGACTTTCGTAGAGTTTTTTGACTTTTGGCTTTGGAATAGCATAGGCAATGGAAAAAGGCGAAATTTTTGCGTCCCACAAAATCTCATCGGCATACGACTTACCGATCCCGCGCACCGTCTTTTGGTCCATTACCACCTCCTTGACCATTTTCTTGCTCTTAGACAGCGCACCAGCAAAATCCTCGAGTTCCATTCCAACGCATCAGGCGCCTTTGCAGGTGCCGGGTTCAGCGTCGGCGTAGCAGCACGTAGCATATCCACAGTGGGAAAGCCGTCGTGCCCAGAAAAATGGAAGGTCAACATCACATATTTGGGCAGCTAAGCTCGCTTTTCCAGTGCAATCAACACCCAAAAAAATTAAAAAAACAAGAACCATTTTAACTAAAAACTGTTCTTTCCAACGTTTCACCAACCATATCCTAGACAATGAATGCAGTTTCACCCTGGCAGGTGGCAGCAGCTGCCGACCTTGCCGATGAAAGTTTACCGGTCCTATATCAAAATGCGATCGCAGAGCACAATTTCAAGATCAACCTTTCCCCATCCGGCCTATATGTCAGCTGCGAGTGGAAAGGTGGCAACATAGCTTTCCGCCCAACCTATTCACCTGCACACGACCTCAGTCTCAAACGGAAAACGGTTACCGAAACCGGCATTACCCTTTCGCTCAACACATCCATGGGCGATCTCAAGGTGAACATAGAAATCATCGGGGTAGAATACCCCATCCTGAAATACACCACCACCCTGAGCCCAAAGGCAGACACCCATATCCCCTTCTTTCCAAGGGACATCATTTTCCCGGAGAACAAAAATCAGCGAAAACCAGATGGCACGGTCCATGTCAGCCAGGTCGGCACCAGGAGCGGCATATTGCATTTCTCCCTGGAAAAGGAAAGCCAGGGCACTGTATTCTATTACCAGAACCTGGGCTCACTGGCTAAATATAACCAGGACACCCAGACCTCAGCGGCCGAGACCGTGGGCGGGCTCTGGCCAGAGCTTGGCCTGGCGCTGCCCCCTACAAAGGACTTCCCGCTAAAAAAAGGACAACAATATATCATCAGCGATGCTATCATCGCCTTTGACGAAAAATCCCCCAAAGACGAAAAATCCCTGACCGAGCAGTACCTGGACATGCTGGCAGCGATCTATATCCACATCCCGCCCCTGCCCACAAAATATATCCACTGGCCTGATATCTTACAGAACGGGCTGAAAGATCTCACCGAGGCCCCGGGATGCTGGTGCCAGGTGGACGGCAACCACTATTTCAACGCCTATGTCTCCGACTATGATACCCCGCCAGAGATCATGGTCCAACTGGCCGTGCTCCTCCCGCTGGTCGATTACTCGCTGTGGGACGGAAAAAAGATGCCCGTTATGGAAAAGATCCGCGATGGGCTAACCGAATTCTACGATGAAAAACTGAAAACCATAGTCCGCTGGCTACCAGCGGCACAGGATAAGTTAAAGGGCGAAGAGGAACAGAAAAAACCTGGCGTAATGGACAGCTGGTACCTACACCATCCTCTGCTTAACCTCTCGCGGCTGGCCCTACTAGGCGATAAAAAAGCGGAAAAGCTTTTCCTTGATTCGCTTCCCTACGCCCAAAGGGTAGCAAAGCACTTCAGCTACAACTGGCCTGTATTCTATAAGATGGATACCCTGGAAACCGTAAAGGCAGAGACCAAGGAGGGCGAGGGCGGACAGCACGATGTTGCCGGGCTCTATGCCCATATAATGCTCCAAGCCTATGAACTGACAAAAAACCAGAAATACCTGACCGAGGCCGAGCGCTCGGCAAGGACCTTAAAGGGAAAGGGGTTCAAGCTTTTTTACCAGGCTAACAATACCGCCTTTTCTGCAGGTGCGCTGCTCCGCCTCTACAAAATCACCGGGAAAGAGATCTACCTCGAGCTTTCCAACCTTTGCCTGGCGAACATCTTCCAGAACGTGCAGCTATGGGAATGCAATTATGGCTACGGGAAGAACTATCCCACCTTTTTTGCGCTCTTCCCGCTCTCGGACGCCCCATACACCGCGGTCTACGAAGAGCAGGAGGTCTTCTGCGCCCTGCACGATTACCTGGAGCATGCAAAAGATGTCAGTATCCTCCCATCGATCAAAACCCTGACCAGCGAGTATATCCGCCACCTGGTCGACCGTGCTCCCTACTATTACCCGACCATGCTTCCAGATGAGATGCTCTCAGAACAGGTCAAAGTCGGTGAGGTCGACAAAAAACTATGGATCGCCCTGGAAGACCTCCACGACGGCTGGGAGCAGTCGGGCGAAGTCGGGCAGGAGGTCTATGGCGCGGGCAACGCTTTTGGTATTCTTCCCCGCCATTACCATAAGCTACAAAATGGTTGCATGCTCTACTGCGATTATCCGATTGTCACCAAAAGAAGCAGCACCCGGCGCAGCCTGGACTTCACCATCGCAGGCGACAGCAGGATTAACTGCAGGCTCAGGCTGATCCCAATGGATGGGGAAAAACTGCCCAGTTTCTCCCTTAGTGCCAAGGAGCAAAAACTAGAGCCTGAAAAAACAAAGGAAGGGCACCTGGAATATACGCTGCTGGGAGACCTGCGCCTTAGCCTTAAATGGTAACAAAACAGGAAACAGGGCTAACCAAAGCCTCTAATAAAAATATCCCTGTAGGGCTTCGGCAAAGCAGAGGTCCACACAATAGGTTCAAAACAAAAACAAAAACTCCGTTGTTACCCAGCTATCAAATCAAGACATTATGCTGACCAGAACCCAATCCGCCATCTTCCTCAGCCAATTCCAGGAGTACTTTGGGGAGCATACCGTCGCCTACGAACTTGACCACAGCGGAAGGCTGATCGTCTTTACCAATCCGTACCTGGAGTTTGACGCACTGCTGGAACATATCTGCGAGAACATCTTTGACATCTATCAGTACCCCGAACACTTTGAGATATTGATCTATCCCTTCGGATCAAACGACCATATCCTGATCTCGATCAATAACCCCAATGGGTAGTAACAATAACCAAAAACCTAAACCCAAAAAATCTGTTCCCTAACCACCAAAAGAAAAATATATTAAAACTATGATTGATCAAAGCTGGGAACCATTCCCGAGAAACCTTGAACAAATGGCGTGCGAATGCTTTCAGGGGATATCTTGACTGAAGAAATTTCAGCAGGAGCGAAAAGTCTTGCATTAGGATTGCCAATTTTTCAGTATAAAACCATCTATTGGAAGGTCATTGCTTAGGAAAATCCCCTACTCGGTCTCGAAGTACATGATTTGGAAAACTGTAGCAAAATCATTTACTTTGTAATTCAAAGTACTTTTATTGTAGATATGAACATCTCATCCAAATTCGACCAGCTCCACCTCCAGGCAAGATCAAACCGCTGGATGAACTATTTTTCCATCTTGCTGCGCATCTTCCTCGCCTTCGGCTTTATCACTTCGGGCACCGTAAAGATTTTGGGGGAACGGTTCGCGGCAGGGCTATCGGTCAACCACCCCATGGGACAGTACCTGGAGGCACTCCACCATACCGGTTTTTATTATACCTTCATTGGTATCGCCCAGGTGCTGGCGGCCATCCTGCTGCTCATCCCAAGGACGGTCACCCTCGGTGCGCTACTCTATTTACCTATCATCTTCAATATCTTCATGCTCTCCTATGCGGTCAGGTTCGAGGGCTCCTCGCTCACCTCGCCCCTGATGGTACTTGCCTGCCTGTTTTTGATCCTATGGAACTATGACAGGATCAAATATATCCTTCCCCTGGACCATGGCGCCTCTGCCCAGCTGCCCCCAGTCCCCAAGCCCCTTGACAACACTTTTCCCATACGGTTTTTCCTTGGGACCATGGCAACAATTGCAGCCATCGTCCTTTTTCTGCTCTTTGGCTGGCAGATCGCCCCGCGCAACAATTCCCGGGACTGCAACTCCCAGTTCGTGAACACCAACCGGACACGTGCTGGGGCTATCTTTTGCGACTGCATCCACCAGAAGGGCCTGCCACTGGACAGCAGCATCGAGATCTACGAAAAGGCGCCAGATGACCCGGTGGAAAGAAGGTAGGCATATAGCTCACATTATTTTTTAAGAAAACGTTTTAATACGACAAATCAAGAAAACCCCAGGAACGATACACAATTGCCGACTTTCCGCCGACTACCCTGGAGGAAAAATCGGGCGAGCACTATAGTCTTCCGCACCGCCGGATGAACCATTTTTGAAAACTTTTTTTAGTTAAACCTGTTTCAGATGAAAACAATTTTTATGGCAACAAACAGGGACAGCGGCACCAGGAGCCCATGGCAGGCTACCAAAAGGGAAAAGACGAAGACACATTCAGAAGAGTACAATAAACAGGGCTACGACGTACTGATCATCGGCGCGGGGATCACCGGGATCTCTACCGCCCTTGCCCTGCAGCAAAACGGAAAGAACTGCCTTGTCATCGAGGGCCATACCATCGGCTTCGGCACCACAGGGGGAACCTCGGCCCATATCAATACCTTTTTTGACTGCACCTATCCAGAGATCGACAGCGGGTTTGGGCAAGAAGCATCTAAGCTCATTGCTGCCGCCGGCGTGCAGGCACGCGATAAGATCGCGGACAACGTTCGTACCTATAACATCGACTGCCAGTTCGAGCACAAGACAGGCTACCTTTTTTCCGAGGACGAAAAACAGACCAAACAATTGAGCGATATCCTGAAATCCTCGGCAAACGCCGGGGTCACCGTCAGCGAAGCGGCCACCAACGGCCTGCCCATCCCCTTTGAGCGCTCGCTGGAATTTGCCACACAGGCGCAGTTCCATCCCATGTCCTATGTCTGTGCACTGGCAGATGAATTTAAAAGGCTCGGTGGAAGAATTCTCGAACACACCTTCATCGATAAGGTGGAAACAGAGGATGGCATCCATACCGCAAGCTTTAGAAACAACAGCTACAGCGCAGAGAATTTGGTCTATGCAACCCATGTACCCCCGGGCATCACCCGTTTCAGTTTTCGCTGCGCACCCTACCGCTCCTACGTGCTGGGGATAACCCTCAGCGATGAAAAAGCCTATCCCAACTGCATGGCCTATGATATGCAGGAACCCTACCATTATTTTAGGAGCCATGTGATCGACGGCAAACCGCTGCTGCTGATCGGTGGCGCAGACCATAAGACCGGGCACGATGACCCCGAAAAGGCCTATTCGGACCTGGAAAGCTATGCCAGGAAATATTTCGATATCAAAAAGGTAGATTACCGCTGGTCCTCGCAGTATTACGTGCCGGCAGATGGGCTCCCGTATATCGGCGAGCTCGAGGGCAGCGACAAGGGGATCTTTGTGGCAACGGGATTTAACGGAAACGGGATGACCTGGGGCACCATCTCGGCGCAGTTGATCTCGGACCTGATCCTTGAAAATGAAAACCCTTATGCAACGCTGCTTAGTCCGACCAGACTGAAACCAGTTGCCGGCTTTAGTGAATTTGTCAGGGAAAACGCTGACGTGGCCTACCACTTTATCGCCGACCGTTTCCGCACCCAGCACCTTCATTCGCTTTCGGAACTGGAGAACGGCGAGGGAAGGGTGGTCGACCTGGATGGGGAGAAACTAGCGGTCTACCGTGATAGCAGCGGAATGGTGTCTGCCCTTGACCCCACCTGCACCCATGCTGGCTGTACGGTCTGCTTTAACCCGGCGGAGAAAAGCTGGGACTGCCCCTGCCACGGGGCAAGATTTGACCTTTCGGGAAAGGTGCTCTGCGGGCCGCCAAGAAAGGATCTTGTAAAAATCAACCTTGGAACAAATACCTCTGCAGATGAATAGCAAAAAGCAAGTACTGATCAGGGCAGTCATAGAAAGCCCCAAGGGCAGCATGCAGAAATTCGACCTGGACCAGCAATCTGGCCAGTTCGTACTATCCAAGCAACTGCCCCAGGGCATGTGCTTTCCGTTTGATTTTGGGTTTATCCCCGCTACCATTGGCCAGGACGGCGACCCGCTGGATGTCGTGGTTATCGGTGAGCATGCTACATTTACCGGATGCGTGATAGACTGCAGGATCATCGGCTGCCTGGTTTGTGAGCAGACCGAAAGGGACGGCAAGAAAGTGCGGAACGACCGCTACCTTGCAGTAAGCAGTGTATCGATCAGCTATGACCAGATTACCGACCTCAAAAAACTCCCCAAGGAGATACTTTCAGCTATCGAATCGTTTTTCATTACCTATAACAGCCTAGCTGGAAAAGATCTCCAGGTCTCCCGCAGGCTCGGCCCGGCACCTGCCCTTTCAGCCATCAGTGCCGCAAAGACGGATCAGGACGCCAACATCAGGCTGGAACTTTTCCTTCCCGCCTCCAAGAATGAAGGTAGTAGCTTTCCCGACAGCCATTATTCAGACCTCGAAAAAGAACTTACCGAACGCTTTGGTGGGGTGACCATCTATTCCCGTGGGGCCGTGGAGGGAAAATGGAAAAATGAGAGCGCCAGCACCTCCGAGCCGATGGTCGTCTATGAAGTCCTTTTGGCGGAATTCGAGGAAACCTACTGGACCAAGCTCAAAAAGCACCTGGAAAAAAAATTTTCCCAAAAAGAGATCATGGTCTTCCATAGCCCGGCAGTGCGGATATAGGCTTTGTTATAACAGCCACTTGTTCAGAAAAGTATTAACGTCTTTCTTGAACTCTTCGCCCATTGCGGGATTTACCGAGTTCATCAAGGAAAATACCGATGTGGCCCACCACTTGATTACCGACGCTTCCGGACAGAAGATATCGATTCGGTGAGTGGACTTAACCCTGAGAATGGCAAGGTAATCGATTACAGGGGCGAAAAAATGGCTGTCTACAAAGACGAATGGATTGATCTTCACACTTCACCCTACCTGCTCGCCTGCGGGATGTACGGTAAATTTCAACGCCGCAGAGAAAAGCGGGGACTGCCCCTGCCATGGGAGAAAGTTTCATCTGCAAGGAAAAGTAATCATCGCTCCACCAAGAAACGACCTGCCGCCAGTGGAATTCACGGCGAAGGAAAAATAAGGGTCAAATACCCATAAGCCTCCCGGAGCATTTCTCAAAAACCAAAACGATCGATAGCTGTTTAGTTCTTGGCGGTCAAAGACAGGCCGCTTAAACCTAAAGACCGAAACGATGAAAACAAAGCACCAGATGATCTGCGCCCTATCGTGCGCATTTCTTTTTGCCTGTACCGGCAAGCCGTCCACTTCAAGCCAGAACGACACCAGCCAGATTGCAAAGCAACCCGTTGACACGACCCTCGCTACCAACCCGACCATGGACCAATTTGCACAAAAGGCCGCAATCGGTGGGATGATGGAAGTAGAATCCAGTGCAAAGATGATCAAGTTCACCGAAAACCCGGACATCCAGACCCTGGCTACCATGATGGTCAAAGATCATGGAGCAGCTAATTCCGAACTGAAGGAAATTGCAAAAAAAGAAAAACTCAACCTTCCACAGGCGCTTCCGGCAGACAAGCAGGAAAAGCTCAGGGAACTTAGCACACTGAAAGAAGAAGAGGCCAACCGCTACTATGCCGATCTGATGGTAAAGGAACATGCCCAGGCTGTTGCCCTTTTTACCAGTGCCAGCCAAAGTGAGACCAACCCGGCACTAAAAGCTTTTGCAGTTAAACACCTACCCATCCTAAAGGCCCATGAAGCGCACGCACAAACGGTAAACAAAATGATCCAGTCGATCAAAAACGACAAGGGCGATCAACCACTTAAAACCTCAAAGGACAGAAACCCCTGATCAAGTAACCACCGACCAGGAAGTAATGACAAAAAAATCCCGCTAAAATCAGCGGGATTTTTTTTAGACCGAAGCTTTTCCGCCCTGGTCCTGATCGGCATCGCTGCCCTTTTTCTGGTCCTCCAGCCTGTTCGGCTTGCCATCTGCATCAGCCCCTGGCGAAGCGCCATCATTCAGCGATGGCAACTGGTCCTCTCTGGAGGATGTATTTGCTCCCCCTTCAGCCCCATATTCTGGACGTTGCTTATCAGCCTCATCCTCTTTGACCTCATTTTTCTTGCCCTGGGATTGCCCCTTGTGCACAGTTGTGCCATGGGAAGGCGGGGCAGCTCCGTTCTGTAGATTTTCTTTATCGTTTTCCATAACAGCATGATTAATTAGTAGATAGGATAACAACCAGAAAATATGAGTTTTGTTTCCGAAAAAAACCTGAACGAAAACCAAACAACCGCAAATTTGTTAAAATAAAAAAACCAAAAAGCTTATGCCCTGGCCAAAAGGAGAATATCCACCATCATACAAGAACCTGCCGAAAAAACTCAGGGAAAAGGCGGTAGAGATCGCAAACGCCATTCTGGAAGAATCCGGAGACGAAGGCCTCGCCATCGCCACCGGGCTAAAGCGGGCACGTGAAACCCAAAGCAAATCCAAAGAAAAAAATAGCTGATGGCTGGTCTCAAAGCACCGATACGGAAAATCCTGGGTAAGACTTACCAACCGCTCACCCTGGTCGAACTGCGTTTCGGCCGTTATGATATGGCCTTCCGTACAGACGAAAAAGGAAATCCCATACTGCTTTTCATCGGATCAAAAGACGAAAATGGAAAGATAAAAGGGGAAAGGTATGCCCGAAGGCTGCTCCTTGGCGAAAACGGCACCACCATCAAAGACCACTGGGAACACAAGGGAAAAGCTACCTCCAGAATTTAATTCGCAGTGCTCTTCCACAGGCCATAGAAGAGCATGACAGTCCTGGAAAGGGCCGGCCCGAACGCAGCCATATTTTACCCATACAACCTAAGCAAAATGTGCCGGTCATTACAAGCGCATAAAAACCTTATCTATTTATAGCATCATAGCCTAGACTAAGTATCCCACCTACCGAATCTTACCAAGCCACGAAATCGTAGCTGTTTAAAAACATCAACTATAGCGAATTGTCTTTCATTTCCCTGTGGAACCTGATCTGGTCGCGGATACTGTGCAATAGGGGCAGATCAAGTTCGCAGCCCTGGCTTTCACAGTGCGCGTGGTCCTTTTCATCCAGTTGCACCGTTCCGATAATTCCACCCTCGTCCAATATCTCATAACTCTCGTGGCCGAGTGGCCTGATCGAAAAGAACCTGCCCTGGTCTCCATCGGCCACTTCGATCCTGAACTGGTGCGCGGACCGCTCTCCGCCAGCTAATTTCTCGTTGAATTCACTCTGCTCTTCCATAACATGATATTTTAATTATTTAACAACAAATGCATAGTAATTGTTGGGGGCATTATTTGGAACCTTCAAGGAAGTAATGCTGCAAAAGGAGGATGGTTTTGAGGTCGGTGAACCACCCCGAAGATAGCTTTTCTCTCGCCTCTGAAATAGCCATTTCTACCAGCTCGATATCCTCACCTTCTCCTTCGGCGCCTCCGCCTTTTTTCTTCGGCCCCTTGCTGTCATACGTTGCGAGAAAAAAATAAATGACCTCACTGTTGCCTGCCGGAGAGGGATAGCCCTGCAAAATCCTTGTGATCGATGTGGCCTGGTACCCGGTCTCTTCCAGGATCTCCCTTTCCATGGCCTGCTCCGGAGATTCCCCATGATCGATGGTTCCAGCACAGCTTTCAACCAGGTAACCACCATCATTCCCGTTAAGAAAGGTAGCCAGTCTGATCTGTCTGGTAAAAAGCATTTTCTGCTCATCCTCATCAATTAGCAGTACTGTTGCCCCATCGGGGCGAAAGTAGATTTCGTTTTCCTGGCTGTGCATTTCCCCCTCTAGTCCAGGTTTTTCAAACGAATACAGTTTCAACGGAAACATATTATGTGAAAGTGTCTTTTCACTGTTGATTTTGATCTGTGCCATATGCATCAAACAAATACGATAGCTACAGGTTTTAGATTTTTAAAAACCCTTGCTCTGGCAGCTTGTTTATAATCCACCTATTAAAAATAAAAACCTATAACCATGGAAAACCAAGAAGATAACCTACAGCAAAACGAGACCATCAACCTTGGAAAGTACCAGGCAGGACGCACTCCACAGCAAGAGAAAAAGGATCAACAGGGTCAGATGACTAGCCTAGGCGATGACGCTGGCTACACGCCCCAGGAAGATCAGTTTGCAGATGGAAAGGGAACACAGTTGAACAAAGAGATCGCACCAGACCGGGGAGATATCGAAGATGAACTATCCGAGGAGGTGGAGGGTACTTTCGAAGACCAGAAATTCGGAGAGGAGGATCTAGACGAAGATTTTGGGGAGTTCAAACAGCAAAATGACCAAGGTTAAGCAATTGAAAGAGGCTGTATCATAAATCAAAATTACAATTCGCAAACAGAATTTAATTTTGATGGGTCTGAAAAAGTTGAAATACAACAAAAAACGGCAATTTTTTATATAGAAAATTGCCGTTTTTTGTTAAGATGGTAGTCGTGATAAAATATTATTTGGCTGCACTAAGGCTAAAATGACTTATGATACAGCCTCTTTTTTGATTCAGCTCATCGGTACCCGGAGCTAAATATTTCACAAACCCGAAAACAAAGAGAGCTACCTAATGGCAACCCTCTCAATCCATTTCATCTATCAGTTTAGCTGATCGAAATCTGACGGGTCACATTTTTTGCCTCTTCCCTTTTAGGGATTTCAATGCGCAGCACCCCATCGTTATATTTCGCCTGGATCGCGTTTTCATCGGCGCTATCCGGAAGCGTGAACGAGCGGGTAAACGAACTATAGCTGAACTCTTTCCTTGTGAAATTCTTGTCATGCTCATCGTTCGACTGCTCCTTTTGCACGGCAACGCTCAACATCTTGCGTTCCAGGTTGATCCTGAAATCTTCCTTTGCAAGTCCGGGAGCGGCTAGATCGACATGAAAATGATCGGCAGTTTCGCAGATGTTCACCGCAGGAACCAGTGCCATATCCCTACCGGAAAAGAAACTATCGGTAAAGATCGAATCGAATACCCCGCCAAAAGATGGCACCATTGCCCTTTGATTGTTGTTCGGTCTGTCTGAATTGAATTTAACCAGTGTCATTGGTTTTTCCTCCTTAATTTTTAATGATTGAAACTATGATTAATTAAAATGGGAACCCGTGTCCCCGAAATCGGTTCAACAACGCACATGCCAATGCCCAAATGGCCATCCCAAACTGAAAAAATTTCAGAACAAAGGAAATATTTTCAGTTCTGGGTTGACAAATTTTCAGCAACCGAATACCGCTTACTAGATCAGCGTCCTTAGTACCATCCTGCCAAATTTTAAGTTTCACTAGAAATTCGGTGTGCTACGCCATTTTTAAGCGAATTAGTTGAAGTAGGCGGATTTTTAAAAATTTGGAGATTAAAAGGAAACTGACTTACAGTGAAGATTAGTCCAGATCTTACACATAGAAAAGACCCTGACCTTATAAACAAAGTAGATTGACATGCTTAACAAAACTAGCCCACTGCCTATCTGCCTAAATTTGTCCTATAACATTCAATCAAAGAAGAAATGGAAAATAACAATTATCAGGGCATGTTACAAAACCCATTGAGTTCAGGTTTCAATGCCAACTCAACAGCAACAGAAGTCATCAAAGGCATAGACCTTACAGGAAAGATTGCCATCGTAACCGGTGGCAATTCAGGTATTGGTCTGGAAACTACAAAAGTCCTGGCAGCAGCTGGCGCGAAAGTAATTGTACCGGCAAGGGATATCGAAAAAGCGAGGAAAAACCTTGAAGGTATTCCAGACGTAGAAATCCAGGCAATGGATCTTTCAAGTCCGAAAACGATTGATGCATTCGCCGAAAAATTCCTGGCCACTGGAAGAGCCCTACATTTGCTCATCAACAATGCGGGAGTTATGTGGGTGCCATTGAAGCGGGACAGTCGCGGTTTTGAATCACAGCTTTCCACCAATTACTTCGGCCATTTCCAGTTAGTGGCAAAACTTTGGCCAGCACTTAAAAATGCAAAGGGCGCACGCGTAGTCAATGTTTCCTCTCTCGGCCACCACATAGCACCCTTTGATTTCGAGGACCCCAATTTTGAGCACAGGGAATACCAGACGTTACTGGGCTATGGACAGTCAAAAACAGCCAGCAACCTTTTTGCCCTGGAATTGGACAACCGCGCAAAAGCGCACAAGGTTAGGGCCTACTCCCTACACCCTGGATCGATCGCGGGAACAGAACTCGCCAGGGATGCCGATATGGAACTGTTCAAACAGATGGGATTTTTTGATGAAAATGGGGCCATTCGTCCAGAGATATTGGCCAGCCTGAAAACCATTCCACAGGGTGCCGCAACATCGGTTTGGGCCGCTACCAGTCCATTGCTTAACCACATCGGAGGTGTTTACTGCGAAGATAGCGATATAGCAGAGCTTCTAACTGAAAATGCTACTGAGAAAACCAATGCAAAAATACATCAGAGTGGGGTACAGCCGTATGCATTGGACGAAGCTAATGCCAAACGACTTTGGAAGCTGACCCAAGAAATGACAGGCATTGCATTCGAAGCAAACTAGATAAAGCAACTTAAAAGCTATAACTTTATAACCATGGAACATATATCCAAGTACCTGACCAAGGACATCAAGCTTTCCAGCTACGAAGACAAGCTGTTCAAATCAGACCTAATGTTTGATGACCACATGCTGGTTTGGTTCATCTCGGGAGAAACCAAGATCATACAGGCAGTTTCCACCTTCAGCTTCAAGACAGGTGACATTTTCCTGATCCCAAGGAACGAACTGGCCACCATAATCAACTATCCGAAAAACGGATTGCCCCATAAGACCGTGGTCATGCACCTTTCCACTGATCGGCTGAAAAAATTCTATGAAAAAACCGAACATCAAAAGAACACACTGCCCCAGCATAAAATATACCGCTTCAGCAACCACCCGCTATTGGAAAGTTGCCTGGCTTCGTTGATCCCCTATTTTGATGTAGAAAGTGAATTCCCCGAAAGCCTGGCCGGCCTTAAAATTGAAGAGGCGATAAACATCCTGCGTCTTATCGATCCAAGTGTGGACAGTGTCCTTGCCAATTTTGATGTTCCGGGCAAGATTGACCTCATAGATTTTATGCAGCGCAACTTCATGTTCAACATGCCCATGGAGAAACTAGGTTACCTGACCGGCAGGAGCCTGTCCACCTTTAACAGGGATTTTAGAAAACTCTTCCATACAACGCCACAAAAATGGCTTACCGATAAAAGACTGGAACTGGCGTATTACTACCTGGATGAGAAAAAGAAAAGACCAACCGAGATCTACCTTGAAGTCGGTTTCGAAGACCTCTCCCATTTCTCTTTTATCTTTAAAAAGAAATACGGGATTTCTCCCAATCAGCTCCATAAATAGATAATGAAAACGAAACCTGCGACATCGAAGCGCCCTACTAAGCGAAATGAACTTAAAAAGTTTGTGATTGACTTTTGGCTGAGCGAGTTAGGAATATCTCTAAGCTTTCGAATATTGGTAAATTACATACAGTGGTAGGCAAATACTTTATCTCTACAGCAAGTTCCATTGTACTGGGTATTAGGATTTCGGTTGTCGCATTCCACTGCGTTGTACCACTTCCTGCCGCCATTTAGGGTTTGTTCTAGGCACACTCAACCACTGGTGGGACATTCCTTGATGCGGCCCAGGTCTTCTGTAAGTAGCATCTGCCGAACCGAATTGAGCACTTGCCATAGAGGTGCATCCCGATCGTCCAGATCTGCAATCTACACGAATTCATAATTATCGTTTTGATAAGCAATTTCGAATTTCCTGGTCGCTATTGTGACCAATGGGTTGACCTTCTCCAATCAATAGTCCCGATCTTATGCATGAACGAACATAATGATCTACTAGCAAACAATATCTAGCAGGTATTGTTTGCGTATGTAATCTACACCCAAAACAATTTTAGCGAGTAACATGAAAACCAGTTCTGTAAAATCGGACCTTAAGGTCATCCTGTCTTTTGCAGCAATCTATATGATCTGGGGTACCACCTATCTTGCCACAAAGATCGGTATCGAAGAACTCCCACCATTTCTCATGGCAACAATGCGCTACCTGGTGGCAGCAACCGCACTACTTGGCTTCTGCATTGTCAAAAAGCAACGGCCAGGCAAACTTGCCATCCTAAGGAACATGGTGCTGGGCGCACTGATGCTCACTCTCGGACAGGGCATATTATTCTGGGCACAGTTGCACCTGTCCTCGGGATTGACCGCTGTACTTGCTTCTACGCTACCCATCTGCTACATACTAGTGGACCGCAAAAACTGGAAGGGCTACTTCCACAGCAAGCTCACCATCTCTAGTATCCTGCTTGGCCTTGCAGGAATCATCCTTTTGTTCCTTGACCAGCTATCAGGCGGGGCTGGGGATGGGAACATGGTGCTCCTCGTATCGTTAACTGTAATTTTTTCTTGTCTCTGCTGGGCATGGGGGTCGATCTATTACAAGCAGCATTCCACTTCCGACACCCTTTTTCCAGATGTTTCCTTGCAGCTACTGGGCGGGGCGGTCGCATGTTTTGCTGTCAGCATTTCTACAGAACCGCTAAAGGACATTGACCTGTACCAGGTTTCTTTCCGGACCTGGGTGGCGGTGGCTTACCTTGCTATAGCGGGATCAATTATTGCCTTTTCCGCTCTGTATTTCCTGCTCTCAGTGCGCCCGGCGGCAGTGGTCGGCACTTATGCATATATCAATCCGATCATCGCGGTGCTGCTAGGGGTGATGATGGCAGGAGAAAAAATTTCGGCAATACAGATTCTCGGGATTGCCGTAATACTGACAGGAGCTTACCTCTCCAACCGAGTTAAGCTAAAAACTTAGAGTCCGCAGATCGTGTAAGTGTTAGCTTTTGCAGAATGGTAGACCTTCATCAATGGTTCCGATTTTTTTCAGCTTAAGCTGAATTTTTTAATTCATCAATAGACCCGGAATATGGTTGATTTAGTGCAGCATGACCGATGTAGGCCTAAGCTGTTTATCAAGAAGATCTTAACTATGAAAGCCGGCAGAGCAATTTCCCAGTTACAATATCCAGCCCTAATATAAGCCCACCCAGACTTTTTAGCCCGACCAGTTCCAAGGAATATCTACCGGCAATTTGGGATTCGATCTTGATGGATACCAATTTCAATAAATTCGCCCGAACCATACTTGGTACGGCTTAAGAGGGCCTAATTTTTCCTGCTTTGCCATGATTATAGGTTTTTGATATGTAGAGATTTTATAATTTTAAAGATTGACATTTCTCATTTGGTGCTCCGGAAACAGTTAGCCGATCTGCTTGGCGAGATCATCGCCCATATCATCCATTGTATTCCACGCTATGCCCAAGCTGGTTGGCTCGGGATACACTACACCACTTTTTCCCCGCCGTCCATACCACGAAAAGTTCCGATTTCCTGCGGCTCGATGACGTAAGTAGTTTCGATAAGTCGGATCTCAAAGCTGTCCATAACGGAGTTTTTACTTAAACACGCCTGATCAAAATTTGTTCAGTTTAGCGTACAAAACCTGCCCATCGTTGAAAAGATATTATGGAATATACCTTGGACGATATTCGTGCACATCATCGGGAAATTGGAATGATTATTGAAGTTCCAAGATTAACCAAAGACCATTTCCTATGCAGAATATTGACTTTAACCTCATGCTGAAAGAGCATACGCCAAACCTCAAAAGCTTTGCCTATAAATTTACCAAGGATTCCGAAGTTGCCGATGATCTTTATCAGGACACCATGGTCAAAGCGATTCGATATTTTGCACAGTTCAAGGAAGGAACAAACATGCGGGCATGGCTTTTTACCATTATGCGCAACACTTTCATCAACGATTACCGCAGGGATACCAGAAAAAATGCACTGATCACCCAGGAAGATGAAATATCTTCTGCCAATCTTTTGAGTAGTTCAACTACAAACCGCGCCGAGGGCAGCTTCGCTATGGCCGACATCCAAAAAGCCTTATCGACGCTGGAAGCTAAATACCGTGTCCCATTTGTCAAATATTTTGAAGGATATAAATACGAAGAGATCGCCCAGGAAATGGACATTCCCATTGGGACGGTAAAAACGCGTATCCACATCGCAAGGCAGACCCTGCAGAAACGGTTGAAGACCTATAGCAAATAGGCCGTTAGTACTGGATTAAATGTTGTCTTTTACGGAGCCAGTGGCAGGGTAAACGAAAATTTCGAACCGGCACCAACAGCGCTTTCAAGATTGATCTTGGATCCGTGGAGTCTCAAGATTTCCGATACGAGATATAACCCGATGCCAAACCCTGCTATAGACTGGGAAGACTCGTTGTCGACTCGGTAGTATCTATCAAATAGGTGCGCTTGATCTTTTTCGCTTATGCCTACACCATTATCTGCGACTGCTACACAGAGTGATGACCCCTGGATTTCACAGCTAACCGCAATAGAACTACCCTGAGGAGAATACTTTACTGCATTGGTAATCAGATTGCTCAACACCTGCCCAATTTTATCGCGATCAGCATGAATGCAAACCTGCCCGCACGGACTATAGGTTATCTGATGTTTGGGAGATAACACGATCATCTCCTCTACGATTTCTTCGACTAGACCATCCATTAGGAAGACCGTTTTTGAAAGACCCAGGTTTCCAGACTCCAATCGGTCCATACTCAAAAAATCATGGACGATCGTAGCCATTCGCTTCGCCTGCAATTCAGCTCTACCCAGAACTGAAATATCGAACGCATTACCGGCGCCCTTCGCCCTAGAGAGCAATAACTGGACAAAGCCCAAAATCGAAGTGAGCGGGGTCTTTAGCTCATGGCTTACAAAACTGACAAATGCACTTTTGCGTTTTTCCTCCTGCTTCTTTTCGGTAATATCCCTAACGATTTTCGAAAGGCCGATAATTTCACCGTCCTTATCCCTGATCGGTGAAATAGAAAGTGAAACGTCCAATACAGTTTTATCCCTGGCAATCCGCTGGGTCTCAAAATGCCGTACAACTTCTCCCGCCCTGAGCCGGTCATAGATTTCCTGCTCTTCGGCGAGCCTATCTATGGGCATCAGGATAGATAAAGGCTTTCCGATGATTTCCTGGGCAGTATAGCCAAAGGTCCTTTCGGCCGATCTATTCCAGCTGGTTACGATATTGTTCAAATCCTTGCTGATTATCGCATCGTAGGAAGATGCGATAATGTCAGCTGACATCTTCAACTTTGCCTCACTTTCTTCCAAGCGGCGCAAAAGTTCTTCCCTCCGCTGCGATTGGTTCACCATTTCGGAAATATCCCGAGTAAAGCAGCGCGTATGGATAAACTCCTCACCTTTCCTAAATACATTGGAATTGATCAGTACATGCTTTATTGATCCATCCTTGCACTTGAGCCTCGCCTGATAATTGACCAGCGTTTCATTATTCCCCAGTCGGGCCAGGATATCATTGATCACCGGCTCATCGGCATGGAAGTTGCTGATCGGCAATCCTACATATTCATCTTGGGTGTAGCCCAGTGCATCAAGTTCTGCCTGGTTCGCCCAAATGATAATCCCGTTCTTATCCACCCAGTGCAACGGAATGGATGCGTTTTCGACAAAATCCACCAATTCCTCTAATGGAATTTGCAGCCTAGTCTTATAATTTGTGGTTTCCATAAGTGTTAATAATAGGGTATGATTTGTTTATTCCAAAAATCGTTACAAAGACTTGTTAAACCAGATCAGTCTAAAGTTAGCAGGTTTAAAGTATAATCTTATAAAAAAAATAAACATTCTACAGGTGCCGAAAAAGCATTTACATTCATTTATAATGTATACAGACTGGATCAGATAAACAGCCCACTATCAAACACAAATGGGCGATCATCTGTTAATTGAGCAATGTGTATCTTAGCAATCCACTAAACCTACCTTTGATGGAAAATTTTTCACCGCTAACACGGAACATAATTTCGGTATCACCCGTTCCTACCGCCATCGTAGATACTGATATGCGATACCTCGCCGTATCAGAAACCTGGATCAGCTTTTATCATCTCCATGGTGTTCAGCTGATCGGAAAATCCCACTATGAAATGTTCCCAGAAATCGGAGCGAACTGGAAAAAAATACATGCCGAATGTCTTTTGGGCAACGACCAGCACGATCCCAACGAGAGATTTGAACGTGCAGATGGATCGGCAATATACCTCAAATGGGAAGTTAGGCATTTTAGGAACGATGATGGCAAGATTGCCGGGATGATGATGACCAGCGAGGACGTATCCAAGAACACGGGAACCATACTGAATGAGAACAGGTTCCAGCTTTTCATGGACCATTTTCCCGGGATGTGCTGGATCTCCGCAAGTGACCAGACTCTTAAATATGCCAACAAGTGCTTCTATGAGACGCTCCACCTTACAGATGAGGTCCTAGGAAAAAACAGTACGGAGATTTTTGGGAACGATATCGCAGCAGCAGCCAATGTACGAGACAGGCACGTCCTGGAGACGGGCCGGGGCCTCGATTTCCAGCAGACCTCAAGGGACCAGCATGGACATCCACAGGTCTATAAGATATACAAATTCCCTTTTACCGATTCCAAGGGCGAGGGAAACATGGTCGGTTCGATCGCCTTTGACATTACCAAGAGCACCCTGCTCAGGGAAGAGCTTGATAAAAGCGAGGCGCAGTTCAAGCTCGCATTTGAACATTCGCTGATCGGTATGGCACTGATCAGTCCGGACGGGAAATGGAAAAGGGTGAACAAAAGCCTTTGCCAGATGCTCGGTTATTCCGAACAGGAAATGAAAAGCTTGTCGGTACACAACCTGACCCATCCAGATGACAGGGAACGGTCGCTGGCCATGCTCAATGAACTGAGCTCGGGAAGCCTTGAACGGACTAAATTTGAAAAGCGCTATCTCCATAGGAACGGAAGTACCATCTGGGTAATCATAGCGGCAACCATGCTCTACGGCAACCACGGACAGCCCCTATACTACGTCTCACAGATCGAGGATATCACCAAGCGCAAGGAGATAGAGAACGACCTGATCCTCAGCGAAAAAAAATATAGGACGATCTTTGAAAATGTGCAGGACGTCTTCTACCAGACTGACCAGAACGGGATCGTGATAGAGATCAGCCCATCTATTGAAAAATATTCGGGATATACCCGGGAAAGCATCATTGGAAAACCGGTATCGGATTTCTATTTTTATCCGCACGATAGGGACAGGATCGTCGAAAGCTTGCGTACCAACGGATTTGTGATCGACTTCGAGGTCAGGCTCAAGACCAATAACCAGGAACTGCGCTACGCATCGGTCAATGCCAGGCTGGTCACCGAAAACGGGCATGTTGTAGCAACCGAAGGCAGCATGCGGGATGTAACGGCCAGAAAATTCCAGGAGAATACGCTCAAGGCGCTTAATTCCGAGCTCACCGAATCAAACCAGCAGAAGAACAAACTGCTTTCGATCATCGGACACGACCTGCGCAATCCCATAGCGGGGAGTCTTCAACTGATCGATATGACCATTGATGAATTCGAATCTACAAGCCCCGAGGACATCAAGACCTATCTTCTTGCCATGAGGCATGAACTTTCCAATGCCACCAACCTGTTGGAGGATCTCCTGGACTGGGCCAGATCCCAGTTCAGTTCCATAACCTTCAATCCTGTCCTGATCGAAAGCGTTGAAGGAATGGTAAAAAAGAGCATACAGACCATTATGCCCATGGCCGCCAAAAAGGACATCGCCATCACGGTCAACATTCCAAAAGGCCTATCCCTCGAAGCGGACAGCGCAATGCTGGAGACCATCATCCGCAACCTGATGTCCAACGCGGTGAAGTTCACCCCTATTTCTGGGAAAGTGACCCTTTCTGTTACGGGGAACGAAAAGGAAACAAAATTCTCCATACAGGATACCGGCATCGGCATTCCCACGGAAAAGATCGCCGAACTGTTTGGCCAGGGCACATTTACCACCTATGGTACACAAGGGGAAAAGGGAACTGGCTTAGGACTGGGACTTTGTTATGACTTTGTGACAAGGCATAATGGACAGATCTGGGCGGAAAGCGAAGTAGGAAAAGGCACTGGATTCTTTTTCATTATTCCCAAAAGCAGTAATAAATAAACTATGTGATTTAGGCTGACTTTTGTTAGAAATTTTGGATATTAAAAAATAATAAATTGGTAAACGAGAACTTAGCTGCTAGAAGTGTAATATGCAATATTCTCCGTTAACTTCGTGTGGATCTGCAAACAACGACTTTTTAGCTGGACAAGTCAGATAATTTGTACACGCTATAAAATCATATCTATCTTTGTAACCATGGGAGACACGAGAAGCTTTTACGAACAGGTTCATCAGATCGCTAGGCTGATCCCAAAGGGAAGGGTAACCACCTATGGCGCAATCGCAAAAGCGCTTGGTGCCTCTCGTTCATCAAGAATGGTGGGAACAGCTATGATCCATGCCCATGACCCAAGGCTGAAAGTTCCTGCGCACCGGGTAGTAAACCGGAACGGACTGCTTACCGGAAAGCATCATTATGATACTCAAAATCAGATGCAAGAACTTTTGGAAAACGAGGGCATCACCATCGAAGACGATAAGGTCAAGGATTTTAAAAAACTGTTCTGGGATCCGTTGACTGAGCTATTGTATTAACTGACAGGGATCGATGGCAGACCAGCACCAAGCTTTTTATTGACCTGCTCTGTTACGTACGCCCCAAGCTCAAACGAACCAACTTCATCATGCTGGTGGCAGAAAAAATTTACTGTTTCTAAGCCATTATCAATCCATGACGAAATCCTGTCTACCCATTCATCTACACGTAGGAAATCAGAATCTGTATGAGTGCCACCATTGCCGATGAAACGGACAAAAAGTTCAGGTGTCGGAAGTTCCATGTGCAGGCAATCTCTTCGTGCACTGGCATCAGTCATCACCGACCCCACCTGATGCTTAGCCAAAAGATCAAACAACTTTATTCGGCTCGCAGTATCTGAAAACCATTCTGAATGGCGAACTTCCACAAACAACTTTTCACCAGTTGGCCAAGATTCCAGAAAGTTCTTGAGGCTCTCAAAATACTTAGGATTAAAGTTATCGCTTACCTGCAAAAAAGATGGGCCTCGATATTCGCCCAGTTCGGCCATTGCCTCAAGGTATATCTTCACCAAGAAATCGCAATCCTCCAATCTTTTGATGTGGCTGATCGATCTGGACACTTTTGGGAAAAACAGAAAGTTCTTGTTCCCCGAGGCTTTGACATTTTCTTTCCATCTCCTAACATCTTCAGGACTTGGAATAGAATAAAAAGCGGCATTGAGTTCGATCGAATCTAACCTCTTGCTATATTCGGTCAAAAAATCACGTTCCCTGGTCATAGGGGGATAAAATTCTCCAACCCATTCCTTTCTCCCCCATTTGCCCATGCCAACGTGGAACTTGCAACCATTCGGCGAAGGATAGCCAGGTAATGTCCTTGAGGTAATCCTGCCATCGGCAGGTAAAGAAAAGTCAATATCTTTTATTGCTGAAAGTTCAGCTCTTCCAAACTCCATCTATAAATACTTAACTTTCATATTTTTCGATTGCATCGCCAATCTTCACCAAGGTATCTTCAGCGATTTCATCACTTGAAAACCAGCAAACCCCATGGTCCAAACAATCAGGCCACACTGTTCCCAAAAACTCACCATCCTGATAGATCTTGTACTCGTGCTTTTCCTTCTCCTGCGATTCAGGCTCAACGCGGAGTGTTTCAACTGCGCCTTCTAAGGTCACTGTGATCTCAAATGGCTCCATGATATTTTCTTCCATATTGTAAGTAAAGCTAATGATTTATTTCTTTTTTAATGCGAGGATCAACCACACTCTCACCGAAACGTTCCAGCAGCAGTTTCAGTTTCGGCTCAATGTAATTTTTGCAGAAAGGACGATCTGGATCGGTAGCATAATAATCTAGTAATTCTTCACTATTCAGTTTAAAACTGCCAAAGCCTACAATCTGGGTAATCAGTTCGCCATCAAATTCATGCTTCAAACTCATTATTGCATTCATCACCTTATCGCCCTGCCTTTCGGAAAACACATATACAGCAGATCTATATTTTTGACGCATTGAATGTGACGAAGTTGAACTGTGGCTATGAAGATGGATGGCCACCAAAACAGAAAGATCAATCGAACCAGGATCAAAATGTACAAGTACCGCCTCGGAAAAATTATCTAGACCAGCGGGAGAAATCCAGCCCTGTTCCACCCCAACTACTCCACGAATAGATTGAAACACCGCCTCGGTGCACCAGTGGCAACTACCGCCAAACCCAATCTTTTCCAAGTTTCCCATAACAGGTAAACGGATTTTACGAAAAGAAAGTTTTACCTGGAATTAAATAGATCAAGCGGCGGAGGCGGCGGATCGTTCTTTTTCGGCTTTTTCTTTGCCGTATTCTTATAGCTTCTTTTAGAAACATCAGCTGGCGGCATCGCATCACCAAACAAATTTCCGGTGCGGGGCTCATCGGGAACTTCATTCAACAGTTCCATCGACTTGTTCCATTTTTCCTTGGTCGAAACTGGAAGCACCTGCTTGCTGACACGGTAACGGTTCATCAGCCGGTCTGGATAGGGAACACATAAAGCTAAAAACTGCTCAATGGTCGGCTTTTTATGCAATACAAAATCCTCATCTGCCTTGTGCAAAATTACTGGCATCCGGTCATAGGGATGGATTTGACCAACTGTCTTATTGGCCTTACAGGTAAAGATTGCATACCGTCTTTCAAGTTCACCAACCTCATTGGGCACCTCGGTCCATAGTCCCAAAAACGCAAAGATCTTGCGCTCGGTAATAAAACGCCATGGCCGTTTGTCATCCTTGGTCAGCTCTTCAGATTCATAGAAGCCATCTGCAAAAATGATGCAGAAGTTCCGGGCATCCAATAGCTTCTTGAAGTTTGGCGTATCCATAATATCCTCGCTACGGATATTGAAAGAGGCAAAAGATTTATCGATCCCCCAGAACATGCGCTGAACCACAGAGGGCTCCTCCGAAGTCACCACATAACCTATATCGGTCACCGCAACATTCGGATCAGCCACATAAGGGCCATCAAGGGTATAATTGCCCTGCTTGATAAGTTCCTTTTCTTCAGTAGTTAAAGTATAACGTGCGCACATAGCTTATTATTAGCGATTTAAAATCTAATCTGGAATTGCTACCTTTCTCAAAACAGATCTCACCTTATCAAATCCAATTTCACTGAAATCAGCTTGAATTTTTTCCTCAACAGCCACATCTTTAATCTTAAGTTTACCTGACAAATAACTTAATTTTCGCTTATTCATTTCAATAAGTTGTGCCCAACGCATTACCGATACCGTGATATTTTTACTTTCATTTTGAAAATAAAAGAATGGATTATCACGTGGTTTTGGAATACCCTTTAAATTGAATTTGGTATCTTTATTAATTTCAGAACTGATTAAAATGATATGAACATTCATATCCTCAGAATAGAAAGGACTTTCTTCTATTTGCCTTGCATACTTCATGGCTTGTTGAACCTCGACGTTGCTAAGTCTTACTTTTGGTGCCTTTAGTTCAACTACTAAAATTTCCCTTCTTACCCCATCAATTGGTTTTTCGCTATAAAGAAAAAGATCCGTTATAGATTTAGCATTACCTTTAACCTCTGTATTAATATTATCCTCCTGCTTATTTGGCTTATATATTAAAGTTTTTTCACGAAGTTGTTTAAGATTATTCTCGAGATTTGTATCTGAGAGTAACGTTGTATTATCCAAATATTGTTCACCAAAAACCCAAACCATCTTCTCCAGTACCTTGTGAAGTTCTTTTCGTTCAGCTACGTGCTTTGATATTTCAGTACAAGTTAACTTCTCTACAAAGTCTAAATCCTCTAATTTTTTTGATACTCTTTCTGAAAACTCGATAACATCTTCGATTTCCGAACGATTCAATAGAGAATTAAATTTTTTAACAGTCTTATTCTCCAAACGAAGTATTTTTTTTAAGATTTGATCCAGTTCGCCGGTGAGAATTGTTCGATTAATTAATGGGTAAATTATTTCTCTAAGCGATTTATTGACAGTGAAAAGATTATATCTTTCTTCCACCAAATATGCTACTTTTTCGAAAAGAACAACTTTCGATTTTGATGTAGCATTTGTGGGATCTTTAAAGGGATAGTAGTTATCCTTTTTTAGCTTCTCAAGAAAATCATCGTATTTCTTATTCTTGGTTTTAAAGAAGTCGTTTAAGGTATCCTTTAAGAACAATCTGAATTCCTGTCCACGATTGTCCATGCCCTCTAAATCTAAGTTCCTATATAAATCGGTTTCAAGATTATCAGAATGTATGTAGACAAACCAGCCTTTCGAAGTTGGGTCTATCCAGTCAGCTTCATAGTGAAATCCTCCAACTATCGTATCTACGCCAGCATTCTTCATCGTTAAAAAAACTCTTATTTCTTCAATTGTTGACTTCAACTGTAAAAATGTAAAAAAAAGTGGATGGTCTTTACCTTTTCTGTCTCTGTAAGTTATCGCAAGTTTTATAGGCTCTCCTTCGATGAAATCTTCTGGATTTAAAGCCTTACCGTTTATCTTGAATTTTACCGTTTTATTAAAAATTATAATTGGGTATCTCTCAAAGATTGCATTTGGTAAACTTTCTTTCAGAAGTCTTTCCGAAATCTTTCGCTTTTGATTTTTTCCTACAATTTGCTGATCGTAAATATTATCTATTAGAATTTTATAATAGGTATTATGGTTACCCGAAAGAATTTTTTCGTCAGTGTCAATAACTAGGTCTTCTATTTTTTTTACGCTTTTGATATACTGTTCATTAAAAGGCACAATTGACTTAGAGAATGTCTTCGTTCCCTTATCATAACCAACGGTTTCGATAACGATATTGGAACCAATTTGCAATGCTGCAAACCTACCAATTCCTTTTCCACCCTTTTTTATAGAATCACCGAAATCTAAGATAGTACCCTGAATATCTTCCTGATGCACACCTATACCGTCGTCCTTAATTTCAATACGCTTTATTGAAGTTGCATATAGTTCCCCATCATTGGGATATTCTACCGTAACATCAATGTTTTTAGCTTGGGCTTGAATTGAATTATTTATTAATTCACAAAATGCCAAAAATGTACTAGGATACTGCGTAAATAAGTCATGGAGTAATCTTGTAGTTGCAGAAACTTTTCTTTTCATTTTATTGAGCATTAGCTTACTAAGTTAAATTAAAAATTTAAGAAGTGCATTGTTACTTTTAAAATCGTCCAAACGAAATTTGAGCCAAATAAGACTCTTTCTTTTCATACAAAATTTTGCTAACACTATTGCATCTTTAGTATGGCGAGCTTTACAGAACAACTTCAAGCCTTTTAATCTTATATTCAACTTCGCCAGTCATTTTTACCAGAATGTTTACTCCAACTCCATATGATCTTCGTTCTCAAGCTGAGACGAAATCTGCTCAACGATTTCCTTCAGCACAGAACTCAGCTCAGTATTGGAAGCTTCCCACAAAGAACTGTCTCCAAAATTTGCTTGTGACTGATCATCACCATAATCTGGCTCAGTAAGCGCATCCCTTGTATCGCGCATATTCATAAAACCAACGGTCTGAAAATCATCGTTAAAAACCGTATAATCTCCAGTTGCCCCCTGCACATCCACAACAAAGAGAGTTTGCATGTTCCCGTTCAGCCTAACGTCCACCAGATAACCTCGATCTGAGTTATAGGACATGATATTGATCAATTGCCTGCCTCTGTTGATCCTAAAATCATACTCGGTTTCAGCATCTCCATAAGCTTGAATATACTCCTTCACAAATCCATCAAAAGCTTTCATAAATTTTGCAGCCTCAGTACCTTCGGCAATACTAATCTCAAAAAATTCGTTTCCAGCAGAAACCCAAATACCGATAATCTCCGGAAAATTGCTCTTTAGCCCTTGGACCAAAAGGTCCATTGGCGATACATCTGTCTGTTCCATACTCAATTGTCTATAATTAAATCTAACACTTATTTCCCTGACTTGTTTCATCCCCATTTATTTTGCCTGGACAACGATCACATCCGAAATTCGCGTAGTGAACTTCCGCGACAAGAATTCCTGCCGCATGAACCATTTTTTTTCATAGCCCATCACCGCATAACGCACCGTATCCTTGCCATATTCCCTGTTCATACCATCAATCACCGCGAGCGCCTTTTTCATCTTCTGTTTTTTCCCATCATCAACCTCATCGAACATTGATCCCTGCACCTGTGAAGCAGGCTTTAGACCCTTTAACTCCACACCAACTTTCTGGTAACGGTAGCCCCGAACAAAAAACCTGCGCAGCGCAGATAGCGCAGTAGTGATCAGCACAGCCGTATCATCAGTTGCAACGTCCAACCGAACTTCCTGCCCAGCACTATAACGATCACTCACTACTGCAAACCTGGAGGTATGCGCAAACACAAAAACCTTCGAACATACCGAACCTTGCAAGCGGAGCTTTACAGCAGCATTGGCCACATAGGTAGCCAAGGCTTCTTCCAACGGCAATAGCTCGGTTTCAAAACCACCAAAACTCCTTGCGGTAGAAATACCTTCCTTATCAGGCCGAACATATTCCATCGGAATGCACCTCTCGCCGCGAAGCTCGCGGTAGGTGCGCCTTCCCTGAATGGTCATCAGTTTCAGCACATAATCCTCAGGCAGATTGATAAAATCAAAGGCCGTGTAAACCCCAGCTTTCATCAGCTTGATCGCATACTGCGGACCAATTCCCCAGACCTCATCTACCTCGGTATCACGCAGACCCTGCTCGATCCTTTCGGGAGTATCCATCAGAAAAACTCCTGTGGTGCGGCCCTGTTTTTTTGCCAGCTTGTTGGCAATCTTTGCCAGTGTACGAGTTGGCGCAATACCCACACATACCGGAACGCCCGTCCATTTCAAAATCCTGGCACGTAGTTCAATCGCTTCGCCTTCCAGATCAACAAACCTGTATCCGGTCAAATCGCAGAAACATTCATCGATCGAATAGATTTCCTGATCTGGAAAACTCCTTCTTACAATAGCGGTAATCCTGCGCATCATATCCTGGTACAAGGTATAATTGGAAGACCGCCACCACAGCTTGCCCGCCTCATGTTGCTCCCGCATCATAAAATAGGGCGTACCCATCTTGATCCCCAGTTCCTGTTTGGCCTCGTTAGAACGGGAAATTGCACAACCATCATTATTGGACAGCACACAGCCCGCCCAACCCTTCAGCTCTGGCTGGAACACCCTTTCAGCGCTGACGTAAAAATTGTTCGAATCGATTAATGCGAGCACTGTTCCTCCTTCTTTGGTTATAGATTGTATGCGGCACTACCCCCCATATGGAAAACGTAGTGGTCTCATTCAGTTCAATTGGCTTGTAATACTTGTTATCGGGCATCAGAAAGACACGGTTCCCATCCTTGAAATAAGAGCGCAGCACAAATTCCCCATTCAGCTCCCCAACCACCACATCACCATTCTGCTCATCCAAGGAACGGTCAACTACCAGCATATCATCCGGGAAAATACCCGAACCGATCATACAATCTCCCTCTACCCTTGCAAAGAATGTTGCCTCTGGGTACTTGGAAACATAATCGTTCAGATCGATCTTGGATTCTTCATAATCAGCGGCTGGACTTTCAAAACCAGCATGGATCCTTTCGGTAAACAGCGGTATGAGTGTTTGTGCCTCACCCCTGGCGTACAGCGTAATCTCTTTCATAAAACATAAATTCTAGTGCCTACAAATTTATACTAATATATTTAGTAGTTTATTAACAACATACTAACATTTTTAGTTTTTATTGTTTACATTTGAAATCGGAAAATTCAAAAACCAATACTTATGGCACTTTTCATTACCCTAATAATCGCAGCAGGCATCATCTTTTACCTCGCCTACTACTTCAGCAATACGATTTCAAGCCCGTCGCTTTGGCCCGAACTACAGCAGATCAATATAACAGGACCGACCGCAACCATACAAATGCAATTGTCAAACGAGACACAATCACCACTACTGAGACCCCGGATTGAAGTACTAGGCAATTTGATCATGATTGATCATAGCGCTGAGTGCAACAACGTGGAAAAGATCGATGCGAATGAAACGGTTGCTTTTGAAATGGCGATCACCAGCAAAGCAGCTGATACACATTTAGCTATGAAGGCTTCAAGGGCCAAAATCCTGATAAGTTTTGTAACTTCGGAAGGAGAAGAGCGTTATACCCAGTTCAACCTAAAAAGCGGCATGTTTCGTGAAACCAGAAGAAAGCCGTAGTAACAGGAAATACCAAATTGAACAAAAAACTATTTAAATCAAATGAACGATCAACAATTATCAGTTTTCAAAGATGAGTTTTTTGCATACTATACGGACCTACTCATTTCAACTGAGATCGACAGCAACAAAAACCTCCTATGAATAAATTTTTTAGAACTGTGTTTTAGCTAGGTTTACCTCTGTTTCGGCACAAAAGTTTCCTTTCCCAAGTTTCATTAACTGAATTAATGCTTCTCAGGAGCCATTTATTATTTG